>QWCN01000806.1_pt1 | contig 62822 bp, 60 predicted proteins | sample 1972711 | NCBI WGS metagenome assembly QWCN01 (sample SAMN09866707, study PRJNA288562) | Human gut metagenome isolate term1_stool, whole genome shotgun sequencing... | isolation source: gut | host: Homo sapiens | place: USA: California
CTGCGACTGCAAGTCGGGATACAAATATGTCTGTGAGGAATTCGGACCGACCAATCCGGGCGACTTTTGTCAGAACGGCATCAAATATTACAAAAGCTGTAAGACTTGCGGGGATTACGGTTATCTGACCAGCTGTCCGACCGGTATCGAATGTTCGTTTGAACAATGCTCGGGGAAATATTTTCCGACCGGCAAATGCGCTTCCGGTTACACCGACATCTCCGACGCCTCCTGCAGCTGGTACAAATACTGGATCCCCTGTTCCGTCGCTCCGGAACGGCCGAGCGGAACATAAACAGTTATTTCCTTTGTCATGCTCCGGCTTGATCGGGGCATCGTGAGGATTGGCGGCGGCAAAGGGATTACCCGATCAAGTCGGGTAATGACAGAAAGAGGAGAATGTCAGGTAACAACGATAAGAAAGGGAAAGTTGAGTCATTGTCATTCCGCCCAGTCATGCTCCGGCTTGACCGGGGCATCCTGAGGATTGGCGGCGGCAGTAAGGGGATTACCCGATCAAGTCGGGTAATGACAGAGAGAGGAGAACGTTGGGGATAATGGCAGGGAGAGGAAAATGTCAGGTAACAACGATAAGAACAGAAATTTAACACTAAGGAGAAAGAAGATGAAACTATCAATTTTACTGGCGGGGAGCATTTTTCAACATCAGACTGTGTCGGTCCCGCTCTCAAGTGCCCCTTTAACACCTCCTATTTTAACTGCACAAAAAAAGCCGACGCTTTGGCCAAACTGCAGGCCGACATCGTCACTGCTGCCATGCCTGATTATTCCAAGGCTGTTTCAAGGAATAATAATATGATTTATACGGCGGCGACTAACGGATTTATCTTTGGATTTGATGCACATCAAAATGACGCAGGAAGTTGTTCATCCTGTAATACTGTAAATATTAATATCTCTATAAACGGAGTCAATGTAAGAGTTGATCCTTCTCAAACAAACTGGACGAGAAACTCTTGGAGTTATCCTGTACGTAAAGGGTCTACTTACAAAGTCAGCTTTTCCAGTTCAAAGCTGTCGATGATATACTATTTTGTTCCGACGATTTAGCTATGAAAAAAAACATAAACCCCGGAAAATCCGGGGCTTATGTTTGGTTAAATGGCTTCTTTGACGGCATTGATAGCATCGGCAATTTTTTCGCCGTTGGGGCCGCCGGCCTGAGCCATGTCAGGGCGACCGCCGCCACCTTGTCCGCCGACTGTCTGAGAGGCAATGCGTACCAGGTCTATGGCTGAGTAACGACCGGTCAGATCTTTGGTGACGCCGACGACGATAGAGGCTTTGTCGTCTTTGTTGGAGGCGAGGACGACAATGCCGGAGCCCAGCTCGGGCGTGATTTCGTCAATGAAAGCTTTCAGCTCTTTGGGGTGAACATTGGGGATAGCACGGCCGACAAATTTGACTCCGTTGACCAGTTCGAAATTGTCCCGGTTGTCAGCAGCTTTGTTGCTGGCAAAACGTTTTTTAACTTCAAAGAGGTCGTTTTCCAATTTCTTCTTTTCGTCAAGAAGCTGTTTAATCCGGTTTTCCAAATCGTTCGGGTTGGTTTTCAGAATGTTGCTGGCTGCGTGGAGCTTGTCTTCGATATCCTGAACGAATTTTTCTGCTCCGCGGCCGGTCAGGCATTCCAGACGGCGGATGCCGGCGGCAACAGCGCTTTCGGATACAATGTTGAAATAACCGATATCGCCGGTTTCTTTGACGTGGGTTCCGCCGCAGAGTTCGCGGGAGAAGAGTTCTTTATCGTCGCCCATTGACACAACGCGGACTTCATCGCCGTATTTTTCGCCAAACAAAGCCATGGCGCCGGATTTGATGGCATCTTCCTGCGACATCATGGTGGTGGTGACTTTATAGTTATGGCGAATGGCGTTATTGACGATATTTTCCACCTGGCGGATTTCCTCGGCGGTTACCTGTTTGGGGTGGGAAATGTCAAAGCGCATACGGTCAGGGCCGACTGCCGAGCCTTTTTGGGTGACATGCTCGCCGAGAACATCGCGCAAAGCCCGGTGCAGCAAGTGAGTAACCGAGTGGTTGGCGCAGATGTCTTTGCGGTTCTGCTCGTTAACGATAAAGGAGAGGTTGTCGCCGACTTTAACGGTTCCTTTGATCAATTTACAAAGGTGAGCGGAAATGCCGTCCAGTTTCTTTTTAACGTCGGTTACCTGAATTGTGACGCCGTCACCGCAGATGACGCCGGTATCGCCGACTTGTCCGCCCATTTCGGCATAAAACGGGGTTTGATTGGCAACCAGCCAGAACTCACCGCTGCTGACGGCGTTAATGGCTTCGTTATTAACAACCAGTGCGGTTACCTGTCCGTCGGCGTGCAGTGTGGTATAGCCCAGAAATTCGGTTGCACCGAGTTTTTCCTGCAAGTCAAACCAGACTTTTTCGGTGCCGGCATCGCCGGAACCGGCCCAGTTTTTGCGGGCTTCGGCTTTTTGTTTGGCCATGGCTTCGTCAAAGCCTTTGGTATCGACTTTGATGTTTTTGCTCCGCAGCGCATCTTGTGTCAGGTCAAGCGGGAAGCCGTAAGTATCGTATAATTTGAAGGCAGTAGCACCGCTGAGTTCATCTCCTGCTTTAAGATTTGCCGTTTCATCGTCAAGAATTTTCAGGCCTTTGTCGAGGGTGCGGATAAAGCGGGTTTCTTCGGCTTTAATGGTTTCGGTAATCAAAGCTTCGGCCCGGTATAGTTCGGGATAAGCTTCGCCCATTTCGCGTTGCAGAGAGGGCAGCAGTTTGTAGAGCATGGGGTCGCGGACGCCGAGCAGCTGAATGTGACGCATAGCGCGGCGCATAATCCGGCGCAGAACATAGCCGCGTCCTTCGTTGGAAGGCAAAACACCGTCGGCAATAAGAAATGCTGTTGAGCGCAGGTGGTCGGCAATAACGTTGTGAGATGCCTTTAACGGGCCGTTCGGGTCTGAGTTGGCCAGATTGGCGATGTCGGCGATCAGATTGCGGAAGAGGTCAATGTCGTAGTTGGAATGGACGCCCTGCAAAATGGCGGAAATACGTTCCAGTCCCATACCGGTATCGATACATTTCTGTTTCAACGGAATGCGGGAGCCGTCGGGCAGGTCTTCAAACTGGTCGAAAACGAGGTTCCAAATTTCAATCCAGCGGTCGCCGTCTTCTTCCGGCGTGCCGGGCAGGCCGCCCCAAACTTCGGGGCCGTGATCGTAAAAAATTTCAGAGCAGGGGCCGCATGGACCGGTGTCGCCCATTTGCCAGAAATTGTCTTTGGTGGCAATGCGGATAATACGGTCGTCGGGCAGGCCGGCAACCTTTTTCCATATATTATAGGCTTCATCGTCGTTATGAAAGACGGTTACGGCCAGGCGGTCTTTGGGCAGGCCGAATTCTTTGGTGACCAGTTCCCAGGCCCAGGCAATGGCATCGTCTTTGAAATAGTCGCCGAAAGAGAAGTTGCCAAGCATTTCAAAAAACGTGTGGTGGCGGACGGTGTAGCCGACGTTGTCAAGATCGTTGTGTTTGCCGCCGGCGCGGACGGATTTCTGCGATGTGGTTGCGCGGGTATAGTCGCGTTTTTCATTGCCGGTAAAGATATGTTTGAATTGCACCATGCCGGAGTTGGTAAACATCAGGGTCGGGTCATTATCCGGAACCAGAGATGAGGAAGGGATAATTTTATGGTCGTGTTTTGCGAAGTAATTCAGAAAAGTGCTTCGAATGTCTTTCAATGTTGCAGTCATAGTAACTTTATTTCCCAAATGCAGTTTGATTTAAATCTGATATTTTTTAGATTATTTTGGGATAAGAGTCCAGCAAATTTTTGATTAAAATTCAACGACGGCGCCCTGAGCGTAGAGAAAAACGAAATTCAGAAATCCGGCATAGCAGAGCCAAAGGAGATAAGGGTAGTTCAGATAAGCGGCAAGCGGGCGTATCTGTTTGAAAACCTTAATCATCTGCCAGACAACCACCGCCAGGAAAACGATAACGCCGAAAGCCGCGCCGAGCATGCCTTCGTAGAAAAAGAGAAACGTCCAGATAATCTGCAGCAGAAGCTGGGCGACAAACAATTGTCCTGCGGTTTGCCGCAGAGATGACGCGGCGGTTAAAATTTGGTAGAAAGAGACAATCATCAAACCATAGATCAAAGCCCACACCGGTGCAAAAATTTCATTGGGCGGCGTTACGGCCGGTTTTTCAAAGGATTCATACCAGTTGGCAATGCCGTAACGGGTAAAATAGCTGCAGAGCCATGCAGTTATGACGACCAGAGCAGTGCTGTACAGAAATTTGGCGAGTTTGGCCATGTTTTTTCTCCTTGTTGGTTTAACAACTCGGAAATAATTCTTTTTCGGTCTTTTTCAATATTAAAAATAATGACGAAAATAGTAAAAATTTCTTGATTTTTTGTCAAAAATATGCTTTATATAAGGCAATTTCACACATTGGGGAGGGCATTATGTCCAAAAATGATAAGAAAAACATGACTAAGTGGAACCGGGCGGCGGTTGCCGTCAACGAAGCGGGAACAAAGGTTGAATTTGTCGGCGGAGTGAACCGGGACCGTATCGGCGGCAACTGCATGGTCATTGGGCATACTAATGAAAAAGGCGAGACCGTACGGGCAATGTTTGATTTGGGCAGTTTGTTTACTCCTTATGAATCCGGCTTTACGGCGGCTTATCCCGATGTGAGCGACTATTTTGACCGCACCGATCCCGACAGCGGCCAGGTGACCAAGGCGATTAAACCGACGGCGGTTCTGTGTTTGACCCATGCCCATGAAGACCATATCGGCGCGCTGATGAACTATATCCGCATGGGGTACGAACTGCCTCCGATTAAAGCGAGCGGCTTTACCCGCAGTTTGATTCGCAAAGCTTTTGCGCAGATGGGCATGCAGCCGCCGTTTATTGAAAAAATCAATCCGGGCGACCGGATTATGATCGGGACGGATATGGAGATCGAACCGTTTATGGTCAGTCACAGTGTGGTTGACGCAATGGGTTTCCATACCTTGACCAAAGTTGACGGCAAGCCTTATGCCGGCATTATCAATAACGGCGATTTTCTGGTTGAAGAGAATATGCCGGTGGGACAGAGCTTTAATTTTGAAACCTATACCGATTTGCTGAAGCGAAAGCTGACCACCAATGTTCAGATAGATTCAACATCTACGGTGCCGAACGGTTCGGAACGCATCGGTTTTGAACAGGCGGTGCAGAATACCCTGCAGGTGATTGAGGCGAATTCGGATCGCAGTCTGATTGTTTCTCCGGTTATTTCCCGCAGTGTCGAGAATATTGCCATAGATATAGCCGCAGCCCGAAAACTGGGCACGAAAGTTTATTTGGAAGGCAAATGGCTGCAGTTGGTTAAACAGGCAATGACGGACAGCGGACATCTGGATTTTGACGATGTGGTTTACCGGGGTGCGCTTGACCAATATTTGGCAGACAAAGGCGTTAAAAGAAAATATGTTGTCTGCACCGGAGCTTTTGCGCAGGGGCTGGAAGAATATAATCACAATCGCAGCGACTTGTCTAATATTCCGATGGCTTCGGCGACCCGGATGGCTTTGGGACTGCATCAGGATATTCGTTTGGGGCGCAATGTTCTGGTTTTGGCTCGGCAGCGGATTATTGACGAGATTAACGGTAAAACCGGTCCGCAGATGCTGCAGATGATGGCTGCGCAGGGAGCAAAAGTGGTTATTACGCCATGCGGCCGTCAAATCGGCGATTTTGAACAGGTCAGAATGCAGGATTCCGGACATATCAATGCCCGTGCGCTGGGAAATCTGGTCGATGTTATCCGGCAGCATGCGCCGGAGGCGATATTTACGCCGATTCACGGCAATCCGCAGCAATGCGGACACACCAAGCAGATTATTGAGCAGCACGGCGGCAAAGTTTCGCTGGCCGAAAATCTGGAAGTTATGAAAGTCGGGCGGAAGCTGGCGGTGAATGAAGCGCAGCCGTATCGTCCGGTTACCTGGATTGCGGTTAAGAATATTTTTCAGAACCCGATTAAACCTAATCCCAATATTCCGGCCGAAGGCCTGACCGAATTTTGGCGAATCGATGATTTTTATATGCCGATTGAAAAAATCTGCGAGGTTGTCAATCAGCCGATTACCAAGAGCCCGTATGCTCTGCGGACGGTTTCTTCAAGTCAGAACGTTTTGGACGATACGGCGGAAGATGTTATTTTGGATGAAGAGCCGATGCGTCTGTCGCCGAAAGAAGCCAAGTTCGGCGGCAAGAAAAAATGGAAGAAAGCCGCAGCCGAGCAGGCGGGAACGGGACGGCTGAGCAAAAAGGAATATAAAAAGAAAAAAGCTCTGGAAGCAATTGCCGCCTATCAGCGGAGTCTGCAAGCCGACAAACAGAACAATATTCAAATTCTGCGGGCACGGAAAGAAAAATTGCGCTAGGGCGGAAAATATGGTTGAAAATAAAGCATGCCGCGGGTATGCTTTATTTGTTTTAAAGAGGTGAAAATGGAATTTCCGGCAGAACTGGTCAGGGGTGAAATTGTCAAGTGTTATAAAAATCTGATTTTGGACGTGCAAATCGGAGACGAGGTGGTGCCGGTTTTTTGTCCGGAGCTTGATGCCCGGCAGAAAATTTATGTTCCGGGGGCGGAAGTCTGGCTTTTGCCGACCGGCAATCCGCGGCGGCGGCTGAAGTATGAAACGCAGATGATTAACCGGGACGGCAGTTTGATTATGATTAATCCGACTTATGCGGAAGTTTTGCTGGAAGAAGCTTTTTCCGCCGGGTTGCTGACGGATTTTTCCGCTTATAACCGCCTGCGCCGGGTTGATGAGAGCGAAGATGTCAGCTATGCGCAGCTGGAATTTTCCAACGAGAGGGAAGAAAAGTGCTATGTTTATGCGGTGAGCATTTACAATAAGCAGGGGGCTTGCGTCGTGTTTCCTTCCTTTATTAATTTTTTTGAAATGGAAATGTTCAGCGAGTTTGCCAAGCTGCGGGAAATGGGACACGAAACCCGGGTGGTGCTGATTGTGCCGCGGGAAGACTGTGCCGATATCAAATTTGTGTGGAATATTGCGCCGATGGCGGCGGCCAAGATTTTTGACGAGGCAAAAAACGGGTTGAAATTTTGCGGATATGCTTGCACAATCAGCGATAAGAGTATAAAGATAACTCGAAAGATGAAAATTTTATATTAGGAGAAAAACGTTGGCTGTTAAAAGAAGAGACGGAATTATGATTTATGATGCTGCCGATTATGAGGGAATGCGCAAGGCAGGCAAAGTGGCGGCCGAATGTCTCGACTATATCACTCCTTATGTTCAGGTCGGGGTGACAACCGGAGAGCTTGACGATTTGTGCCGGGAATTTATGATTAACAAAGGCGCCGTTCCTGCCTGTTTGGGGTATCACGGCTATCCGAAGTCAACCTGCATTTCGATAAACCATGTCATTTGTCACGGTATTCCGGGGCCGGATCGTAAGCTGGCCGACGGCGATATTCTGAATATTGATGTGACGGCGATTGTTGACGGCTGGTACGGCGACACCAGCCGGATGTATTATGCCGGAAAGCCCAAGCTGAAGGCAACCCGTTTGTGCGACGTGACTTATGAATGCATGATGCGGGGCATTGATGTGGTTAAACCGGGAGCCCATTTCGGCGATATCGGTTATGTGATTGCCGAATATGCTCACAAATACGGTTATTCGGTGGTTGACATGTTTTGCGGTCACGGCGTGGGAAAAGTTTTTCATGATGCGCCGAATGTGATGCATATTGCCAATAAAGGCACGGGACCGATTATGGAAGAGGGAATGATTTTTACCATTGAGCCGATGATTAATATCGGACGTCCGGACGGAATTATTCTGCAAAACGGCTGGACGGCGGTGACCCGCGACAAATCCCTTTCGGCTCAGTTCGAGCATTCTCTGGCGGTTACCAAAGACGGTTATGAAGTCTTTACCTATTCGCCGAAGGGAATGGATAAGCCCCCTTATAAGATTGACTAGATTTATGAACAAAACGAAAGAAAATACCGGTGTTGACGTCAAGCCGGACAATTCCGGACACAGAGAACGGCTGAAAAAGCGTTTTATGCTTGGCGGCGGCAGAGATTTTCCCGACTATGAGATGCTGGAGCTTTTGCTGACGCTGTCTATTCCTCGGCGTGACGTGAAACAGATTGCAAAGCAGCTGCTTGCGAAGTTCGGCAGTTTTGCCGGTGTTATTAATGCGCCGGCGGCTGCATTATATGAAGTTCCGTATGTTAAGGAAAACAGTTATGTCGTTTTCAGTATCGTCAGAGAAGCCGCGATCCGTTCAAGCTGGAGCAGTCTGCAGGATAAGGCGGCTCCGGTTATCAGCAACTGGGATGCGATGATTGATTATTGCCGGACGGCAATCGGCCATCGGGATGTGGAGGAGTTTCGGATTATTTTTCTTGATACTAAGCTACAGGTTATCGGGGAAGAAGTTCAGCAGCGGGGAACGATTAATCAGGTTTCGATTCATCCGCGCGAAGTTATTAAGGCGGCAATGTTTCGCGGGGCCAGAGCCATTATTCTGGTTCATAATCATCCGTCGGGTGATGTGACGCCGTCGCATGCCGATTTGGATATTACCAATAAAATCAATGTTGCGGCCCATGCGGTGGGAATTAAGCTGTTTGATCACTTGATTGTCAGCAAAAACGGCTATTACAGTTTCAAAGATCACGGGTTGATTGCAGAGTTGAAAAATTAAGCTTGCATTTTAATTTATTTTGGATAAGGTATTGTGCGTTGAGCATTGATTGACCGGTTGTTGAGCGGTTTTGCGGGAGCAAAAAAGCGAGACTAGCAAACCAACGGGGCGAGCAAAGCAAAATGTCGGAGATTATTGTGAAAGTAAAGTTTTTTAACGGGACATAGCTCAGCCTGGTAGAGCGCTTGCTTTGGGAGCAAGATGCCGACGGTTCGAATCCGCCTGTCCCGACCAGACAGAAAAAACCTACCCTTGTGGTAGGTTTTTTTGTGGCTTTTGGCGAACACAGGATTTGAACCGTCGAGAAGACGGTTCGACTACCAGCAATAGGCGAGACGGGAGTATCGCCGGTTTTGCTTAAAAGCAAAAATTGCGCCTGTGCGCTGAAAGCAATCCGCCTGTCCCGACCAGTAAAGGAAAGCCGCTTTCAGGGGTGGCTTTTTTAGTAATCGGAACGAGCGGAAACGCTTTATGATTTATGAGGAAAGGTGAGGGTATTTATCGCTATTTTCTGCAGATTTTACTTGACTTAAAGTTTATAAATCGTTATATTCTCGTCCAGAGCGGCGGTTTTGCTGCTTTTTGATTAATCAGATGCGCCCTTAGCTCAGCTGGATAGAGCAACAGCCTTCTAAGCTGTGGGTCAGACGTTCGAATCGTCTAGGGCGCGCCATAAAAAAACTCCCCTGATGGGGAGTTTTTTTATGGCGCGGTGAGAGTTTGTTAATGAGCGTTTGAGCGACAGCGAAATAAGCGAATGTTACAAACCGAACGACTGAGAACGACTGACGCGTATTTCATCTCTTGACAAATCGGGGGAAGGGGAATATAGACATTTCAAATTTAGATTATTTAATTAATCATTGTGTGAATTAACCGAATTGTTTAACCCTTTAAATTGTTAAGACTATGTTGCTGACAATTTTTGTAAACGGCGTTTTGGTCTTTGCTCTCTAAATTTATGAGTGCGGATTGTACCGGTTAAATTTATTTAAAGGAGCCGTCTCCTTTAGTCTTCATTGAAAGACAAGCTTTAAAAGAGAAAACAGCGCCTGATAGCCAAAGGTTATCCGCGCTGTTTTTTTATTGCATTTCGGCGAGGATTTTGATGACTTCGCCAATAAAAAGCTGCTCAAATTTCAGTCCGGTTTTTTTATAGCGGCATTCAGGCTGGTGCCAGACGTAGGGCTGCGGCAACCATGGGCAGGAAAGGAGTTTGATTTCCGGGAGAAGATTGGTTGCGGCGGATAATTTGCCGGAGGTATCAACGATCATCAGCCGAAAACCTCTTTTGCCGCGGGCAGTTTGCAATGTTTTATACATACGATTATACAATTGTTCTGTTTCGTTGATGTCTGCGGGAGCCAGCATCGGATTGAAATGGCTGATGAACAGTGCCGGTTTGGTGTCTTGATATAAAATTTGCCGCAGGTTGTTAATTCGGCCGGCAAAGCGTTCGGTGACAATGCTGCGGGATGTTTCGGTGCAGTCGTCTTCATGACAGTAAACGATTTCATCATCTGCAAGCCACCAGCTTTTAAGCTGTTTGTTGTAAGCCAGAGAGTTGAAATAGCCCTTGAAATCGTTTTCCAAATATTTGACAACAGCGGGCAGGGGATTGTCGCTGAGGTCGAAAGGGCACCCTTTTTCACCTTGTTTTTTACGCGGCTTAATGCCCCACAGCGTTGGAATCGTGCGGGAAAAACAATCGCAGCCGAGGGAAACGATTTTATAGCCGTAAATATTTTTTTCGTGTTGGGCGGCCAGAAATTGTTGTCGGCGTTTTTCGAAAATGTGTTTTTCCCAAAGTGTTTCGGGAGCAGGCCCCATTCCCAGAAGATGTCTGAGACGGCGCTTGGTCTGGTGACGGAGAACGGACGGAAAAATCCAGAAAGTCAGAATTTTGACGAGGTGTTTTTTCAGTATTTCGGCAGAGCTCGGCACCGGCGGGTTAAAAGCATGGGCGTAACGTTCCAGATACATTGTATTTCCTTTAAAAATAAAGCATCGGGAAGGTGAACGGTTATAGGAATAACTCTGCGGCCTTTAAGCTTCGGCTCTGGACATAACCGCAGCATCCCGATAGGTTTACTGATATTGGACATATAATATATCAGCTTTAAGATAATATCAACATATAAAATTCAGAAACGAAAAAAACGCAGCCAAGGAAGGGCTGCGTTTGGGAAAGAGTGGAATTATTTGCAGCTTTTGACGGTGTCGTAGATTTTTCTGAAAGCTTCGGCTACGCCTTCGGCAGTATAGGTTCGGCCTTCAATCAGGGTGCGGCAGAGTTCAAAAGCAATTTCCTTATTCTGGTTGCCGCAGCAGCCGCAGTCACATTCACATCCGCAAGTGCAGGGCTTGCCTTCCTGACATCCGCAGGTGCAGGTTTCGTCGCAATGGCACTGTTTGCTTTCATTTTCACAGCCGCAGCTGCAAGTTCCGTGTTTTGACATTTTTATCTCCTTTTTTCATCTTTATATACGACAATATAGTGTCGGCGGCGAATGCTTGTCAATAAAAATGAGACTCTTAATTAAAAGTTGTAAGAGCCGTCTTGTGCTAAATTTTTAATGCTTTTTTTGCTTGCTTTCTGCAAAAATATCTTATAACGTTTAATCAGTCGTCAGGCAGAAATACTGACGATGGATGCTCCCGGAGCGGAATCACGCTGCACTGTTGTATCACGGATGTGTGTTTACGGGCCTATTCAGGTGCATTGGTTCAACTCTCGCCAGAAAAGCTGTTTGTATTAACTAAATGGAGAGAAGACTATCATGAAAAAACTTTTATTGCTTGCAGGTGTTGCCTGTGTTTTATCTTATTCTCAGGCCAATGCTTTGGAATATACCCCTTATGTTTCAGGTAAGTTAGCCTATTCCCGGATGAAAAATGACGTTAAAATCAGAAGCTATGACACTGATGAAGTTTATACGGAAAAGTTTGACATCAAAGATTGGAACTATGGCGTTTCGGTTGCCGCCGGTGTTGAACTTCCGCTGTGCAACGGCGATGCAATCCGGACGGAATTGGAATACAGCTATCGTGACGGAGCCGGAAAAACCAAGAAATATTTTGACGAGGGCGACATTGCCTCAAACAAAATGAGCGTCCGCAATCAGAATGTGATGTTGAACGCTTATTATGACTTTAATACCGGAACCAAATTTACGCCTTATGTCGGCGGCGGTATCGGTTTGGCTCACCTGAAAGCAAGCAGTAAATTTGCCGGAACCGACGGTGCAGATTACGCAGCCGGAAAAATTAAGGAATCCAGCAATAATTTTGCCTGGAATCTGGCTGCCGGCGTCGGTTATGAAGTCAACAGCAATATAACGGTCGATTTGGGTTACCGTTATGTTGACAACGGTGATTTGACCAAGACGATGTACACCGGAGATCGTTTCAAAGTCGAATCCGAAGCACATGAAATTCTTTTAGGCGCCAGATTCAGTTTTTAGACTGTCTCAGATAAAACGAAAGGCCGGAGTTGAACTTCGGCCTTTCGTTTGTCAGTCGGGAACGGTTCAGACGGCAGAAGCCGCATTTTCATCGTTCAGCGCAGCAATGTAACGCTCGGCTTCAAGGCTGGCATGACAGCCGTTTCCGGCGGCAATAACCGCCTGGCGGAATTTTCCGGACTGGACGTCTCCGGCGGCGAAAACGCCTTCAACGCTGGTTTGGCAGCTGTCGGGTTTGGTTATGATGTAGCCTTCGGGATCCATGTCAATTTGGCCTTTGAATATATCGGTATTGGGGTGGTGCCCGATGGCGATGAACAGGCCTTCGACGGGGAGTTCTTTAACGGCATCGGTTTTAACATTCTTGACTTTAACCCCGGTGACGCCGAGCGGATTTTCGGTTCCGACGACTTCTTCGACAACGGAATCCCATTCAACGTTGATTTTGCGGTTGTTCATCAGACGTTCCTGCATGATTTTATCGGCGCGGAGACTGTCGCGGCGGTGAATGAGGGTAACGCTGTTGGCAAAATTGGTGAGGTAGATAGCCTCTTCAACGGCCGTGTTTCCGCCGCCGACAACGGCAACGTCACGTCCGCGGTAGAAAAAGCCGTCACAGGTGGCACAGCCGGAAACGCCGAAACCGCGGAATTTTTCCTCGGAGGGAAGCCCCAGCCAACGGGCGGAGGCGCCGGTAGCGATGATAACCGTGTCGCCGACGAAAAGGTTATGATTTTCCGAATTGCATTCAAAGGGACGGCGCTTGAAATCAACTTCGGTAATCCGGTCTTCGACAATTTCTACTCCGAGTTTGAGAGCCTGTTGGCGCATGTCTTCCATAAGCTGGGTTCCGGCAACCGGGGTCGGAAAACCGGGGAAGTTTTCAACGTCGGTCGTGATTGTCAGCTGTCCGCCGGGCTGGGGACCGGAAACTATGGTTGCCGACAGTCCGGCTCTTGCTGCGTAAATGCCGGCGGTATAACCGGCCGGGCCGGAACCGATGATAAGAATTTTACTTTTGTATTCAGCCATTTCTTTCTTTCCTGTTTATTTATGTTTTACATAAAATAGGACTTATCTTCCGGCTTGGCAAGAGACAAGCTGTTTTTTGCAAAGAAAAAGAGCGGCGCTGTTCGGTCGGTGTTTTTCAGAGTTTTTCGAGATTTTTGTTAAGAAAGTCGGCAATTCCCTGCGGCGAAGGGCTGATGGCTTCGTCTCCCTGATGCCAGTTGGCCGGGCAAACGTCTCCGTTCTGTTCATAGAACTGAAGAGCATCAATAATGCGCAGCGTTTCGTCGACATCGCGTCCGAGCGGAAGGTCGTTGACAATCTGGTGGCGGACGATGCCCTGCCGGTCAATCAGGAAAGAAGCGCGGAGCGCGACGCCGTCTTCGCTCAGTACGCCGTATGTAAACGAGATGTCTTTATTGAGGTCGGAGACCAGCGGATAATCCAGCGGGCCGACGCCTCCGTCCTGCGGCGCCATTTTTTTCCAGGCGAGGTGCGCATGGGGCGAATCGACACTGATACCCAGCAATTTGACGCCGCGTTTTTCAAATTCGTTCAGGCGGCGGTTAAAGGCAATCAGTTCGGAAGGGCAGACAAAAGTGAAATCGGCAGGATAAAACAGGAGCAGTCCATAGGAGCCGTCGAGATAGTTGTCGATGTCAAACTCATTGACAATCGTGTTGTCGGGCATTACCGCCGGAACAACAAAATCCGGCGCCAGATCGCGAACCAGAACGGAGCTGCAATGGCAGTTTTCATCATTGTGAATATTGTTTCCTTCTGCCGGAAGTTCAAGGTTTTCGACAATCAGATTTTGGCAGTGCAGCGTGTCGCAAATAAGATTTTCACATTCGCAGCAGTCGGCGTCGTCATTATCTTCACAGGAAAAGTTTTCGTCTTCGTCGCCGCAGCGGCAGTCAAAATCGTGAGGCATATTGTTGGGAAAAGTGCAGCCGCAGTTGTCGTCTTCCCGGCAGTCGCATTTGTTTTCATAATCATAGCCGTAGGTGCAGTTTTCGTTGGTGTCGCTCATGGAAATCTCCTCATCGTGTAAAATTAAAGCCGGTGTTAAACCGGCTTTAATATATGAACGATGTCGGAAATTCCAAGGCGTTTATTGATAAATAACGTCTATGATTTCAAAAGATTTGCGGCCGCCCGGCGCCGAAAATTCGGCGATGTCTCCCGCTTCTTTGCCGATGAGGGCTTTGGCGAGAGGGGAAGACAGTGAAATCAGGTTCTTTTCAATGTCGGCTTCATAATCGCCGACAATCTGATATTTTTTCTCTTCTTCGGTATCTTCGTCAACAACGACAACGGTTGCACCAAAGCGGATAACGTCGCTTTTGGTTTGAGCAGGATCAATTACCTGAGCGCGGCTGATAACGGCTTCAAGTTCCTGAATGCGGCCTTCGATGAAGCTTTGTTTTTCCTTGGCGGCGGAGTATTCCGCATTCTCGGACAAATCACCGTGGGAACGGGCCTCGGCAATTGCGGCGATAATGTTGGGGCGTTCAACGCCTTTTAAATTTTTTAATTCTGCTTCCAGCGCAATGAAACCATTCTTGGTTAATGGGAATTTATCCATTTTAACCCTCCAAAAAATCCTACAAAAGTTAGAAAAATTAGACTGCGAAAGGATAAAAATCCGTTCACAGCCCTTATGTGTTTGCGTATTTATTCATATATATCACAAATTTTAAGAACTGCAAGCCTTTTTAACGGGGACAGTGCGGAACTTTTAAAAACTTGTCAGGGAAAATTAAAAAGTCTGTACAAACGGCTGAATTGTGGTAATTTGTATGAGGTATTAAAACTTATTGCTATTGAGGAGACTGGAGTTGAAAAAAGTTTACTTTACATCACTGGTTCTGGGGGCGATGCTGGTGTCCGCCAACGCTTTTGCCGTGGACAGCACCGGGTGCGGTTTGGGTTCTATGGCCTGGCGCGGACAGAAGGGCATCGGGCCGCAGGTTTTGGCGGTAACGACCAACGGATCATTTTCAAATCAGACTTTCGGCATCACTTTCGGTACTTCCGGCTGCGATCCGGAGGGACGGGTTACCGGCGGAACGCAGAAAATGGTGTTGGCCTTTATTGAAAACAATATGGAACAATATGCGCTGGACGCTTCCCGCGGCAGCGGCGAGACGATTGATACTCTGGCCGGTATCCTGAACATGGATAAAAGTGTTTTAGGCGCCAAGTCTCAGCAGAATTTTGCCGTTCTTTTCCCTAATGAAAATGTTCAGGCTGTTGACGTTACTTTGTCTTTGTTTGAAATTTTGAAAGCTTAGTACGGTTTTATTGACGGGGCGGAAAATGCGTGTGTTCGGTTTGAAAGTGTTTTCCGCTCCGTTTGTTTTTTTTCTTTTATCTTTTTTTCCGTTTTCTCCGCAGGCCGCGGAAACTTCTTTAGCTTCGGACAGCCAGTGGCTGGCATTGGGACATTATCGCCGGCAGTGGACCGGCGGTTATCGCAGCACTATTGATTCTCCCGGTTTTTTTGTCAGCTCCGAAGGCAAAACGAATCCTCAGGCCGAATTGAACGCAACGATTGAGCTGTTTGAAGCCGGCAGCGATGAAAAGAAAATTTGTCTTTTTCCGGCGCGGTATGCTTATCTGCGGCGTAAAGGACTGGTGACGCGCCGCTTTCCCGAATGCAGGGAATATCGCCAATTTCTGGCCGATGTTGCTCCGGCCGGGATAACGCTGCTGTTTACCGATGCTTATATGAATAACCCTTCGTCGCTGTTCGGGCATACGCTTATTCGCATTGATACGGCGCGCAAAGGGACGCAGCTGCTGGCGCACGGCATGAATTACGGGGCGTTTACCGGAGACGAACGCGGTGTGCTGTTTGCGGTTTACGGACTGACGGGCGGTTATTACGGCGGTTTTACGCTGAAGCCTTATTATGATATCATCAATACATATAACAATATTGAAAACCGCGATATTTGGGAATTGCAGCTTAATTTGACGCCGCGGGAGCAGAAAATGTTCGTGGCCCATTTGTGGGAATTGGGACATGCCCAGTCCCGTTATTATTTTTTCGGACGGAATTGTTCTTATATGCTGATGGAGGCGTTAGATGCGGTTCGGCCGTCGCTGAGACTGGCGGATGACTTTCCGATGCAGACAATTCCGCTGGATACGGTTAAGGCGGTGAATGCGCGGCCCGGGCTGGTCAAAGCCGTTCATTACCGGCCGTCGCGTCAGAGCCGTTTGAACGACCAATACCGCCAGATGACCGTTGCACAGAAAAAGGCTTTTGAAAAATTTGTTCTTGATGGTGAATACGGGCCGGAGGGGCTGACGCCGGAAGAACAGGCGGGAGTTGCCGAAGCGGCTTATCAGTTTGTGCAGTATCAGTATGTGGCTAAAAATATTGATTTGAAAGACTATCGCCGGCAGAGTTTTAAGCTTTTGGTGGCTCGCAATAATCTTAAAGTAAAGGATAATTTTAAGCCGTTAACGGAAGGAAAATCGCCGTTGAAAACGCATGAGACAATGCGGCTGTCGGCCGGGGCCGGCGTCAGAAACGGGCAGGGGTTTCAGCAATTGGAGTTTCGCCCGGCCTATCATTCGCTGACGGATGACAGTTACGGTATGCTTCCCGGGGCTGAAATTAATTTTCTGAATTTTGCCGTACGTCATTATGACGGTCGGAACAATTATGTTTTGCAAAAATTTGATTTGGTCGGTATTCGTTCAATAAGCCCGGTTAACGTGATGTTTCGGCCGTTGTCTTATCAGATAAGAGCGGGAATCGACCGTGAGACGAATCCCGATAATGAGGAAGAAGGATACGCGTTTAATCTGACGGCCGGCGCGGGAGGAAGTTATGCTTTTGCAGAATCGCTCAAAGGGTATCTGCTGCTGAACAATCATTTGTCGTACGGCGGTTTTTTGCCGCATAACCAGTGGGCGGGAATCGGGGCTGCCGCAGGTCTTCTCGGCGAGTGGAAAAATTTCCGCTTTGGGCTGGAAGCGGAAAAAATCTATGCGACCTCGGCTTTCGGCGACCGGTCAGAATATAAGGCGGAAGTGGTTTACGGGTTAACGCGCAACACCGCACTTGCGCTTAATTATCTGTATCAGGACAATCGCGGTCATGATACGGAAGAAAGCCTGTTTTCTTTCCGGGTCCATTTTTAGTCGTGATTTGGCTGCGGAGCCGGGAAAAGCTGTATTCTTTTCGGCCGGTAGATTTGGTTTATCTGCGGTTTGGCCGGTTTTTCCGGAGTTGCTTGCTGTTTTATCTGAAGCTGATTGATAAAGTCAGCAGCAGTTTCGGCCTGCCGGGTTTGGGCTTCCGCTGCGGCTTGCAACGGACCGCCGATTATTTCTGTCATGGGCAGTCCCTGAAATTGTCGTGTCACGTCATTGGCCGCGGCATCAGGCTGCGGCGCCGTTGTTTCCGGTGCTTGAGCCGCAAAATCTTGGTTTTGCTGCGCCGCTTTAATGATGGGTTCCATTGATTTGACGAGCTCACCCATGCTTTTGGCAATGCCCGGCGCCGATTTGTTGATAGCCTCGGTCATATTGTTCATTGATTTGACCATAAATTTGCTCATTGCCTGCAGCGCCTGGTTCATTTCTTCCATTTCCCGGGCAACCCTTTGGTTATATTCCTCTTGGCTGAATTCTATCGGGTCGGGCGTTTCCTGAGCATGAAGAGGAAATGCGGCAAGAAGCAGAGCCAGGGAAAAACGGGCGGGAATACGCATGGATCATCCTTTCTTTCTGTTTTTTTACAATATAGTCGGGTGAGGCATTTATGGCAAGCCTTATATGATAATGCGCTTGCTTTTTTAGCCTGAAGTGTTTATGCTTTGAAACAAATTGTCAAAATCAAGGAGAATAAAAATGTTGAGAGAAGATTTACAAAAAGCTTTGAAAGAATCAATGCTGAATAAAGATATGACGACCGTAGGCGCGGTTCGCCTGATTATCGCCGGCATGAAGGAGAAAGACGTCGAAGCGCGCGGCAAAGGACAAAAGGAAGCCAGTGAAGCCGAACTGCTGTCGATGATGCAGGGAATGATTAAACAGCGCAACGATTCAATCAAAATGTATCTGGACGGACATCGTCAGGATTTGGCCGATAAAGAAATGAGCGAAATCAAAGTGATTGAAAAATTCCTGCCCAAACAGATGAGCGAGGCGGAAATTGAAGCCGTTTTGAAGACAATTATCGCTTCGACCGGTGCCTCTTCCATGAAAGATATGGGAAAGGTTATGGGCGAACTGAAAGCCAAATATGCCGGACAGCTGGATATGGGCAAGGCATCGGGGATGATCAAATCTCTGTTGCAGTAAAGTTTCTTCCTTTAATCGGTAAGGGGAGAGAAAAGGCGTAGGATCATAGCGGGCATTCAATGGCTGGGATAGATTTACAAAAGTTTTGTGACGAACTGCGGGCGAAGGTTTCTATCGTCGATGTGGTCGGTTCAAAGGTAAAGCTGGTGCGCAAAGGGCGCGAATACCAGGCCTGTTGCCCGTTTCACAACGAAAAGACGCCGTCGTTTACGGTGAACGAAGCCAAAGGTTTTTATCATTGTTTCGGCTGCGGTGCGCACGGTGACATTATCAAGTTTGAAATGGAAGCCAACAATCTGCCGTTTATGGATGCCATTCGCAAGCTGGCGGACAAGGCCGGTTTGCAGGTTCCGCAGATTTCCAAGGAAAGCCATGAAGAAGCGGTTAAGCGCAATTCGTTGTATGACATTATGGACATGGCCTGCCGTTTTTTTGAAAAGTCGCTGCATTTGCCGGACGGGCAGCGGGCGATGGATTATCTGCATCGCCGCGGGTTTGAAGAAGATATCATTACCAAGTTTCGTCTCGGGTATGCGCCGGGCAATAACGGTTTGAAAGCGTTGCTGGCCTCCAAGGGAATTTCCGAGCATGATATGGCGGAGTTGGGGCTGATAGCCATTCCGGAAGACAAAAACCGCCGTCCGCATGATTTTTTCCGTGACCGGGTGATGATTCCGATTATGGACAAGGCCGGGCGGGTGATTGCTTTCGGCGGCCGGATTATGGGCGACGGACAGCCGAAATATCTGAACTCGCCGGAGACGCCGCTGTTTAATAAGCGGCGGGTGCTGTATAATCTTAACAATGCCCGCGACCGGGCTTTTGCCGCGCGGAATATTATTGTCTGCGAAGGGTATATGGATGTTATCGCCTTGGATAAATACGGTTTCGGCTATGCGGTGGCTCCGCTGGGCACCGCTTTGACCGAAGATCAGATTGCCGAAGCCTGGAAGGTCTGTCCCGAGCCGACGCTTTGTTTTGACGGCGACGGGGCCGGTATTCGGGCCGCCATTCGTTCGATTGACCGCGGCCTGCCGATTTTGAAAGCCGGCTATTCGCTGAAATATGTTTTTCTGCCGGATAAAATGGATCCGGATGAATTTTTGAAGGCGCACGGGCATGACGCTTTTTTGAAATATCTGCAGGAAACGACGCCCCTGGTAAAACTCCTGTGGCGGAAGAACACCGAAGGCCGGGTATTTGATACGCCGGAACAAAAGGCGCTGATTGAAAAAAACGTGATGGAAGAAGTGGCGAAAATCGCCGATGAAAAAGTCCGCGGCTATTATCAGCAGGAAATGCAGAATTATATCTATAACGAACTGGGGCGAGGTTTCTGGAAAAACAAACAACGCCAGTCGGCCGGCGGAGACACGGCTCATCAGGCGCCGCGAGGTTCGTTCCGACGGAATGAAACCGCGGTTAAGCAGACGGTTCCGGCAGCTCAGCGGCCGAAGGTTACCATGGACGAGCTGGTGGTCAAGTTTGTGTTGGCGGCGATGGTTTATTATCCCGAACTGATTGCCGAATACGAGGAGCGGATGGGAATGTTTGAAATTTCCAATCCCCGGTTACAGCAGCTTTTTGACGTACTGGTTGAAGTCTATCACGATGATGAGGAGATTCAGAGCGACGGATTATGCAAGCTTTTGCAGGAAAAAGGGCTGGAAAAAGATTTGGCCGCTCTGTGGGAGCTGGAAATGTTCCGCCAGCAGAATCCCTATATTAACAAAATCAGGGAAGAGATCGATACAAAAATTATAGAAGTTCAGATAAAACAACTGGATAACGAGATAAAAGAATGCCTGCGGATTATTCAGGTTTCCGAGTCGTTCCCGGAAGAAGCCTATCAGCGTTACGAGAGCTTGAAAAAAGAGAAAGAATCTTTACTTAATACACAAAATGCTTTTTGATAAAACCCAAATAAAACAAGGCGTTGCCTCGGCGTGTTAAAAGCCTCCCGGCGTCGGACGGCAACGCAAGTGTTGACAAATCGTACAGAAATTATTAAAAGGTTGCTAGCTGCAGTATCAGGTTCAGATTTGAACCCTTCTATTTTTAAAACCGGTTTTTATAGGAATTGTCATGTCAGATACCGATAATCAAGATTACTATGAAGGCGGCTCTGCCGACGCGCCTTTAATCGACTCTCTGGGGAGCGCGGTTAAACGTTTGTTGGACAAAGGCAAAGCACGCGGATATATTACGGTTGAAGAGCTTAATAAAGCTTTGCCATCCGAACGCGAATCTTCCGAACAGATCGAAGATATTATGGCCGAGATTTCCGATATGGGCATCAGCATCATTTCGGAATCGGACGTTGACAGCTTTGAACAGGAAAATGACGAAGAAGAAGTTTATGACGATGATGAGAGCGGAAACTTTGACGAAAAAGAGTTAGGCCGTTCGGACGACCCTGTCCGCATGTATTTGAAAGAGATGGGCACCGTCGAACTTCTGTCCCGGGAAGGGGAAATTGCCATAGCCAAACGTATTGAGGCCGGCAAAACGGTTATGATTGACGGTTTGTGCGAAAGCCCGATGACCATTAAAGCCATTGCCGACTGGCGTGACGATCTGCTGGAAGGCAGAATGCAGTTGCGCGATATCATCGATTTGGAAATGATGTACGGCGATGATGCCGAAGCTATGGTTTATGACGAAGAAGACGCTTCGGTTGATGATTTGGAAAAAGTGGCCGAAGAAATTGCCACCAAAGACAACCTTGACGATATTGACGATGATTTGGAAGACGACATTGAATTGGAAGATGCCGTTGACGACGATGTCGAGGAAGAGGATGATGAGCCGGCAGATACGGCCGATGATGAAGAAGGAAGCGCTTCCTCCGGCGATGACGATGATGTTGACGGCGTGGGCGGCCGCGCTTCCGCTTCGGTTGCGGCCATGGAAGAAGCGCTGCTGGAGCCGGTATTGGAAATTTTGACCAAAATTTCCAGTTATTATGACGATTTGAAGAAAATTCAGAACCAGCGCGTTGAGGCAATTTTGGCCGGAAAGTCGGTTTCTTCTTCGGTTGAGAAAAAATATCTTCAGGTTAAAAAAGAACTGGTTGAACTGATGAGTTCCATCCATCTGAATGCGACCAGAGTTGAACAACTGGTTGAACAGCTGAACGGACTGAACAAACGTTTGATGGGATTGGAAGGGAAATTGCTGCGCTATGCCCTGTCATGCAAAATTAAGCGCGAGGATTTTCTGGACGTTTATCAGAAATCAGAGCTTGATCCGAACTGGGTTGAAAATATTTCTCATAAAAAAGACAAGCACTGGCAGGCCTTTGTTGAAAAATACGGCATGGAAATCGTTGAACTGCGTGATTCCGTAGCAAAAATGGCGCAGGAATGCGGTTTGCCGATTTCAGAATACCGCCGTATGGTCGATACGATTAAAAAAGGCGAACGGGAGGCCGACCGGGCGAAAAAGGAAATGATTGAAGCCAACCTGCGTTTGGTTATTTCCATTGCCAAAAAATATACCAACCGCGGTTTGCAGTTTTTGGATTTGATTCAGGAAGGCAACATCGGTTTGATGAAAGCGGTTGACAAGTTTGAGTACCGTCGCGGTTACAAGTTTTCGACCTATGCCACCTGGTGGATCCGTCAGGCGATTACCCGTTCGATTGCCGACCAGGCACGGACAATCCGTATTCCGGTACATATGATTGAAACCATCAACAAGCTGGTGCGGACTTCACGTCAGATGTTGTCGGAAATGGGACGGGAGCCGGTGCCTGAGGAGTTGGCGGCACGGTTGTCAATGCCTTTGGAAAAAGTTCGCAAAGTTATGAAGATAGCCAAAGAACCGGTTTCGCTGGAAGCGCCGGTCGGTGATGAGGAAGATTCTTCGCTGGGTGATTTTATTGCCGATGACAATGCGTTGCAGCCTTTGGATTCCGCCATTCATTCGAATTTGAAGGAAACCTGCACCAGAATTTTGTCTTCGCTGACACCGAGAGAAGAACGTGTTCTGCGTATGCGTTTCGGTATCGGTATGAATACCGACCACACGCTGGAAGAAGTCGGACAGCAGTTTAACGTTACCCGCGAACGTATTCGTCAGATTGAGGCGAAAGCTTTGCGCAAGCTGAAACATCCGAGCCGGTCGAGGAAGCTGCGTTCATTCCTTGATCAATAAAAATTGCGGATAACGGGTAACTAATCCAGAAATTTCAGGACGGAAGTGTCCTCACGTACTAAAGTGTACGCTGCGGTTCTTCCTCCTTTATTTCTTATTATTTACCTCGTTCTGCGCAATTTTGCGCAGTTAATCTAGAGAGAAAATTATGGCAGACTATTCCATTGAAGATAAAGAAGAAATGATAAAGGCAAATGTGGCGCGTCTGAATGCGCATAAGTCGCGTTTGCAGGAGTTAATCGAGTTTATCAAGGTTTCCGGGTTTCAAAAAATCGGGATTGCCAACTGTTTATCAATGCAAAAATATGCCGATAAGCTGGCGGAGATTTTGCGGGAAAACGGGTTTACTGTTTTTAGCGTCAACTGCAAGGAGAGCGGGCTGGACGGCTGTGTCATTTGTGAGGAAATGAAAGGGCCGTGCTGCGATCCGATTTCTCAGGCCGAGTTTTTAAATGATCAAAAGACGGAATTTAACATTAATGTCGGTTTGTGTTTGGGGCATGGTTTGCTGTTTCAAAAATATTCCCGGGCGCCGGTGACGACTTTTATTGTCAAAGACTTTGCCCATGAGCATAATGTTGCGGCAAGTTTGTTCTAGAATAAAAAAAAGAGGCTTTCAAAGCCTCTTTTTTTAGATAGGTAACCCCGTTTAATCGGACGTTTTGTTTTTCTTGGCTTCCTGGTACAAATCGTACAGAGATTGTGCCGTCTCGTGAATAGCGATGCTGTCCTGCAGGTGATGATTACTGTTTTTCAGAATTTTAACCACCGTTTTGCCGTAAGCAATTTTTTCGGCCAATTTCAAAATGACCTGCCAGTTGACGAAATTGTCCTGTTGTCCGTGTATCAGATGAACCGGGCAGGTGATGTCGATTTTGTCCTTTTGCAGGAGGTCGTTGGCATGAAGATTGGTCCACAGCCTTTGTGAAAAAACATAGTGATATTTTTCCACCTGTGCTTCAACAAAGCCGGTATCGGCCAGTGTTTGTCGCTGTTCGAGTGTTGAGCGCTCCAAAAGCTGCTCAATCAGGTCCGGTGCGGCGGCCAGTCCCAGAAAAGCCTTAATCCGGTCGGGATATTCTTCGGCGATGCTCATTCCCAGCCAGCCGCCGACGCAATGACCGACGATAATTACCGGGCCGGTGATGTGGTTGGCAATGATGTCCCGCAGCTGGTCCTTCCAAAGTTCAAAGTCGCAGCGGAGGAATTTCTTTTCATCGGAGCCGTGGCCGAGAAGTTCGTAACGCCGGAAATTCAATCCGTTTTTGCGGCAGAGTTCCTTGATGTTGTCTGCCTTTCGCGCCCAAGGGTTGGATTTCAGTCCGTGAATGTAAAGAACAGTGAATTCCGGTTTTTCGGAGAAGTCACATTGTTCAAATTCTGTCGTAAAATCCTTAAAATGGTACGACTGTTTAATAATTGTTTTCATATAGTTAAGTTTTAAAATAATAAATTATTACGCTTACTGTAGCGTAAAATCTTATTTTGTCAATTTCTATTATTTAAAACTTACAGGGCTTCGACAATACTGCGCAGCGAGTTGTTGATTTCTTCCAAGTCCAACGGATGCTGCAGGTGGTGATTGCTGTTTTTTAACAGTTTTATGGCTACTTTATCGCTGCGGAGTTTGGCTGCAATGCGGAAGATAACCCGCCAGTCGATAAAGGTGTCTTTAAGTCCCTGAATCAAGTGAACCGGGCAGGTGATGGGAATATCCGGCTGGTTGAGAATGGCATTCTTCAGACCGCTGGCGATAAAGCTGCGGGTAAAGGTGAAAACCATACGCTCTATTTTGACAATGACTTTCCCGTTGCTTTCCAATTCCTGCCGCTGTTCTGGTTTTACCTGCATATCCATCAGTTCCACCAGATTCGGGGCTGTCGAGGTGCAGACAATTCCTTTTAGTCTTTCGCCGCGTTCCTGAGCAGCCATCAGTCCCAGCCAGCCGCCGATGCAATGGCCGACGATAATAAAGTTACCGGTGATGTGATGATCAATGATGTCAAGGATTTGTTCTTTCCAGAGGTCCAGGTCGGTCTTTTCATAATTAGCGGCATCTATGCCGTGTCCGAGCAATTCAAAACGGTAAAAATTCAGTCCCAGCTGTTCACAAACGCTTTTAACGGCTTCAGGTTTGCGTCCCCAGGGATTAGAGGCCAGACCGTGAATGTAAAGCACTGTCAGCGGAGCCTCTTCCTGAGGTTTATGGTGTTCATAGCGGGTTAGAAATTCGCGAAAAGAGCGGATAGGGTAAATAGATGTGTCTGACATGGTCTGATGTGTTTTGTTAATCCTTTGACAAAGTATAAAGAGGAAGATTTAAGAAAGTGTTTAGAGGAGAGGAAGATTGAGAAAAAGCTCTTGACTATCTTAACAATTTGGCATATTTTCTGCTTGTCTGTAAGACGGGCCCTTAGCTCAGTTGGTTAGAGCAGGCCGCTCATAACGGTCTGGTCGCAGGTTCGAGTCCGGCAGGGCCCACCATAGTTAACAGCTCCTATTGCAGGGGCTGTTTTTTTTATCAAACACTTAATCGAGTTCGAATGTTGTAAGTTTCAAAATCATCATTTTGGGGGAATATCCGAACTATTTTCTATCAATGTTTATATTTTTCAAATATTTAATAAAATTTATCTTTTAGATGCTTTGGGGAAACGAATAAATACAAAAGTTACTGTTTTTAACTTAATAACCTAAAGGATAAGATGTTTAATATTATTCAAAAAGCTTGTAATTGGAGTATGTTTATACTTAAAATATTTCTATAAAATATAAAGAATAGGATGAGATAATGCTTCAAGAATTTTTAGATTGGTTTCATATTTTATGGGAGATAATATTAATTGGAATCCTTTTTTATCTTCATTACTAGGTGCTGGTTTTGGTTCTTGGATTGCCTATAAACTAAGTACCTATAGAGAGAATGTAAAATTGCGTTCGGAAGAGAGGGCACTCCTTATAAAATTGTTATATGATTTAAATATCTCTGCAAAAACAGTTTGCTGTTATTATAATAATATTCTTTCTGAAATAAAAAGCCTTTCAAAGAAAACATCAGGGTATGAGATCCCAATATCTTTATCTACGGCACAATTGAATTTAGATAATTATGGTTTTATTGCCAAAATTTCTCCCAAATTATATGAGACGTTGACATACGTTAAAGAAGATATTGATTATATAATTAATGACAATGAGATATTAGTTAGGGAGATTGATTATCCGTCAAAAGATTATCGCTCGCAATTATATAATATACTTACAACCATTCCCAAACTGACAGTTAAATTATATGTCAGCCTATTGAATGTTAATTTATTTTTGATGAAATACTATAAAACAGAGGATTTACTTAAAGACCATGTTTTAAATGCAATCAGACGTATCAATAAAGTCATATATATTACTAAAATCTACTATGCTAGAATTATCTCGAATAAAAAATTTAAAAGTCAGTATTTAGATAAAGACATTGTTAAGAGTTACAGAAAACTACTTAAGGCAGAATTGAATTACCTCAATGAAATTTTGGACACGTGAATTCTGGATTTTAAGTAAAATAGCATTTTTATTTTTTATTTAACTTTAAAAAATGGCATATAGGGTCTTCTCGTAAATCAATACTACATGTCTTCTGATTATAATAGGCTTGATAAAATTTAAAGTTATCTCTTCCTTCTTTTTGACATTTATTAATAATTATTTTTATAATTTCTCGTTTGTTTTTGTCGGGGCATTTCATACCAAAAATTATCCCCTCTAGATTGTTAAATTGGTATTTAAGAGTTCTGTCTTTTTTATCATAAAAAGAGCCGAACATATTGTTAAGCAAAAGGCGATGTTCTTTTTCATATGCCCAATCTTTTGTTTTTTGAGTTAGAGCATCATATATGTTTTGCCAATAAGTGTTTCTTGTCTCATCATCAATTAATTTTATCGTTGTTACTTCATTAGTTTCATTATCTTTTAGCCATAATTTGTTTAATATGCCTAGAGATATATTTCCCATATTTTCAAAGAAATTTAATGAAATTAATTTGTTGGAGTAGTTAATTTTATAAAATTTATGGGGAATCCATTCATAAATTTTTCCGTGTGTTCCAATTCCACATGGGGCATATAAGGGAAGCCCATCATCAATATTGAATTTTAAGCATATTCCTTTGTGAGAATTTGCATAATTTCCCCACATAGAACTATTTTTAGGATTTTCACTAAAACAAGCTGCATAAAATTGAGGGTACATTACGTTTTCTAACTTTTGAATAAATAAGTTTGGAAAATCCAAACATAAATGTTGAGATCTTGCATCAATTTGATCAGTTAATAATGGTATCGAATCGCTTATTTGGTTTAATAAAGACGAAATATCGCCAATCTTTTCATCATTATTAATTGAGAAGAAGATATCCCAATTTATTTCATCTTGAGAAACTTGCGGAACTGGATAATTTGAGGTTCTCAATAATTGGCTATCGATCATGTATTGTGTAGTAATTTGAAGAGCAATAGGATGTATAACTTTTAATGAACATAGTAGTTGTTCTCTTGAAATGTGTTTATTCACGACATTTTCAATTAGTGATTTGACAGCCTTTTGATTAATAAATTGTTGAGGAAGAGTATTGAACCAATCTAAGGATTGTATTTTTTCAAATTGTTCATCTGGCCATAAATGAAAAGGAATAAGAGGGATAAATAAATCTTCAGGAGCTTCAGGTAGGGGCTTTGATATTTGTGCAAATAAAAAAGCTTCAAAAAGCGAACGCAGGTAATTACGAAGTAGATTGGTCCAAATAACTTTATCTCCTTGGAAGTATATATCAGTATAACCTTCCATAGGATCGTTTAGCTGAGATAATTCGGGAAAATAAATTTCTGAGTTTTCTAATCCTATTTTGTCATATTCATTGTAAGGACGGTATCTATAAATTTCCATTAGTTCCTCTTTATGTATTTTTTCTTATTTTGGGTTAAGTAAGATTAAAAATCTAGAAAAAATTACAATATTCCATAATTTATTATGGGTATAAACTTATTTTCAATCAGGTATAATAAGGAGTTGGGGATTTGTTTAATATAATAAATTTTAGTTCGTGAATTGCTAGCTAAACCCCACCAATAAAAAGCCTCTCCTATGTGGGAGTTTTTTTGTTATTAGGAAAAGGTAATTCCAACAAAGAGGCTTTTATAAAACGATGTAAATTCTTAGCGATGTGTATAAATGTCGGTGACAGCAATGTCTAGAATTTATGAATGGTTGAAAGAGTTTGCGAAATCGCTCCAGGGAGAGTTGCTATTGTTTCTCATTCCTATTAAAGAATTGAATGATGTCGATATTCAAGGCGTCAGCTATAGCATAGAGGATATTGAGGGATACGTTTGTACGTCCATTTTCGATTTCGGATAAATATGCACGATCTATCCCAATCATAACAGCAAGATCTATTTGGGTGACTTGCCTTTGCTTGCGTATTTGACGGATGTTATTTCCTATGTTTTTAAGCCTGTTATTCAAAATCAGATCCTTTATTTTTCTTTTATTGTAAAACGGCTTAAAAATAATTGTGTTGACTATAATCAACATTTTGTTATAATTCATAATTAATGATGAAATTGAAATTATGAAGTATTTAGGAGGAAATAATGACTGATATTGATGCTTTGCAGAAAATGGCTAAAAGGGTTGAATTTTGGCAGGGAACGGGGATAAAAAACGGATATGGTATGTCTGAAGATGTAACAAAAGCCTGGGGGTATGATGAAAATGGAGAATTATTATTTTTGGTGGAGTATGATACGGACGGGAATTTTCGATTGTCGCTGCTTTCGGGAAAAAACGGTGAACTTAAAATGTGTGAAGATCTGTATAGTGATGATCTGGGAGATGCAACGCTTTCTTCGAGCAGAAAGCAAAAGTTAGAAAAAGCTAAGCAGTTTGTTGGTGGACTTAAGGAACGGAATAAAGGAGATAAGTGCGGAAAAGCAGTAAAAAATCTTTCGTTGAATGAGTTGTTGTTGAAGGGAATTACAGTGGAATTATCTGACCGGTCGAGGTTATCTTTTGCGCCGGATATTGAAAATTTACGGATATCAAAAGATAATAACGGCGTTTTACAAATGTCAGGGATGAGCAAAGATGGCAAACAGCGCATTGACTTTTCGTTTAAGGACGGAATCGCACAGTTTGAACTTCACAACGGAGATATAGCTCGTGCGTATAATAATAAAATCGGCGGAAAGTGGACTTGGAGAGATTTAAAATCTCCGACAGGAACCAGGTACTTTGATAATCAGGGAGAAACTTATGCCAAAGAAATGGCCGGAATTATGGATAAAATTAAGGCGGAGTACCAATCTCGGCAGCAACCCAATACTCATTGTCCGGATAAAGGGCTTAAAGGAAACAGTGGTCGCTAAGTGGCAATTTTCCAAAAGTACAGGATAAAAAACGGCTTTTGCGATGAAAGCCGTTTTATTGAAATTCTTCAAGATTATGTATCGGGATTAATCCAGTCCGACGGTCGGAATTGAACGGCGCCAGTTGGCATATTGGTCTATTTGGCTTTTGTCCGTATGCCGTACCTGTTGCAGGAGCTTATAGCCGGTTATTACGGCCCGGGCGAACATATATCTTTGTTGAAGGGAGTTGGCTGCCAGATTTTGAATGTTAGGCAGCGGGACAAATTTTTTTTCGTTTTGCCGTTGTGAATTTTTTATTGCGTTCTTTAATATGTTATTTGCGAAATATTGCAGTTTTAAAGCGCCTTTGCTCATGTTTTTTACCGGTTCGAAGCCTAAAAAATCATGTTCGCTGAGCGTTTTTTCTTTGTCGGTTTCAATACCGTGAATTTGTTTAAACCATTTATCTCCGTCAATAGGCTCTATTTCACGCGGAGGGTTGCCTTCAATGCCATATTTGTCAACTTGGGCACACATCAAGGTTTGTCCGTAGATTTTGGGTAAGAAACAGACGCCGAAATCTTTAGGACTCATTAAAAGCCATTCGCGAAGGTAGCCATGATATTCATTATGTCTGTCTTGAGACGATTCAATAGAAATAAAACGAAACTTGGAAAGATATTTGGGACAGTCGGGGTTGTAGGCCAGAACCAACAACTGGGATTTTATTTTCAGCTGTTCTTCGGGACTGTATCCCAATTCGTTCATTTTTTTATCCATGAGTTTTTCCAATTGAACCGCAACATAAGCCCCATGACAGTGGGCCACAATATTCAAATGCCGGATATTCTCTCGGGCTTGGCGGAGGGGTAAGCGATTGTTGCCGTCCGAAGCCGTAATGCGGGGTAAAATTGTATTATCGAAGATGTCTTTAATATACAGAGGATTAAAGGTCTCTTCAATACAGTTTTCAGGTATGTCGTGTTTCAGCGCTGCGATATGTTGCGGCCACCAGGCTTCGAAATATGCTCCTTTACGGGCGATGTTATCAAGATGCCGTTTGCCGAAATCACATATGGCAACGCAAGTGCGTACGGGAACAATGGATGAATCTATGTTTTGTTTAACAAAATTATCGGTTTTTTTCAGTATGCTGTTATATCCGCGGAGATTAACGTTCCGCCCTCCGGTTCCGGCCAGAATTAAAACGCAGTTTTCATCCGGAGCAATCGGCGAACACGGCTTTATCCGGTATGGAGCTTCCTCAGAAGCAGGGCAGCGCTCGGCCAGAAAAGCAAAACTTAAATCATGGCGCTGTTTACGACATTCTTCAATATATTCGGTAATATTCAAAATTTTTCTCCCGGAAACAATAACAGTCCCTTATTAGTGTAATTGTCTATTTTTGTCAACACTTTGTTTTCCCGTCGGCACTTTTGCTTCTTGGCAAAATTGCGGCAACTTTTTTAGATAATGTGAGATATTTTAAAGGCAGGGAATTGTCCGAGCGGCGGATTTTGCTTGTAAAGTCGGGCAGGGGTTGTATTATGCAGGTTGAGAGGATGATATGATGATTACGAAATATGAGTTCAGAGGTGAAAAAGACGGCATCAGCCTGTTGATTCTGGCAGCCGTTCACGGCAATGAAACAGCAGGAACACAAGCCTGTTTCCGAATTATTGATGAATTTAACCGCGGTGCACTGCGGTTGACCGGCGGTCATTTGACTTTGGTTCCGGTTTGCAATCCGGAGGCTTATCGCAAAGATGTTCGCAGTATTGACGAGAACTTGAATCGGGTTATCAAAATGCATGACAATCCGCAGTCTTATGAGCAGAGACTGGCCAATGAAATTTGTCCGCTTATTCGGAGCCATCGTTTTACGCTGGATTTGCATTCAACGCATTGTGTCGGTGACGTTCCTTTTGCTTTTTGTGACTATCCTGACGATTATAACCGGAAAGTGATTGAGGCTCTGCCGGTGGATTACGTGCTGGAGGGCTGGCCGGAGATATATGGCAGGCAGGCGCAGATTCAGGATTTTTCTACCGAGCAATGTGCGCATGTTTACGGAAACACGGCAACGACTTTGGAATGCGGTTACCATAAGGAACCGAAAGCGGCGGAACTTGCTTATCGGGCAATCATCGGCGCTTTGGCTGCTTTTGATATGGTTGATTTGTCCAAGCCGGCGGCTCATGAGAAAACACATATTCAGATGAAAAGTTTTGTGCTCAAAACCGGGGAAGGAAAGTTGTGCCGGAACTATAAACATTTGGATCCTCTGGTTAAAGGAGAGAAAATCGCCGTTTATGACAGCGGGGAGTTTTTGTATGCTCCGGAAGATGGTTTTATTCTGCTGCCTAATTTGCAGGCTCCGGTTAATACGGAGTGGTATTATTTGGGGACGGCAAAAAAAGCGGCCTAAAATGAGGCCGCTTTATCTTTGAGCATATAGCCGAAGCTGAGACTGTTGTTTCTGGCCGCCGTTTGTTTTTCCCAAACCAGGCTTTTGCTTTCTTTGTTAAGCGAGACACCGTGATAGCCGTTTTGAATTAAATATTGCATTTTGTGAAACAAGGAGGGAATCTTGGCGTGAATGTTGTCTCCGAGATACATGCTGTAAACCTGGGCATTGTTATTGGCGGCGTGCAGCACCGGTGCGGGTTTGTGGGAAATTTTCTTTTCCAGATAAATAACTTTGACGCCGTCATAAGGATCCCGATCAACTTTGGTGATGGCCATGCCGTGATGGAGCGCATTTATCCAGCTGGCCGGATTGTCAACGGCAATTTGGATGATGGCATGGGTTCTGCCGTTATCAATGGCATGGCTTTCAATATATTCCAGCATCCTTTTCATCAGGCTGGAACCCCGGTAGGCGGGGTCAACCAGAATAGCTTCATAAAGAACCAGATCTTTGTTTTCGATTTCCGGCTTAAATTCGGGCATATCTCTGGTTTCACCGTTGAGAGGCAGGCTGTAGACGGTTTGGGCAATCAGAGTGTCACCGTCAAAGACGCCCAGCATGTTTGAGCTTTTGCCGTTAAGAGACTTCATATAGTCTTCTGCCGTTCTGTGGAGGATAAAGTGCTGTTCGTCGGGGTGCAGGCCGCTGATGATTTTTTCCTGCAGTTTCATGACGTCAGCTAAATTGTTAATATCTAATTTTTTGACAGTTAATTGTTTTTTGTTCATCTTAAACCTCTGCGTTTTTCAAAATCTGCTATAAAAAAAAGATTTGAGAAAACTCAAATCTTGCGACTAACTTACCTTTGCGGGGAATAAGTCATCGTCGCAACGTTAATCTGCGCAGACGCAGAGATGTTAATTTTAAATTTGTCATTTTCTTTAAAAGTCTGTTTTATGATTTTCGTAATATTACAAATTTATTTGCTTTTGTAAAGCTTTTTTTGCGTATGAGAGACGGAAAAATCAGTGCATGCGCATACAGGCGTCTTCGGCCCGGCCGTCAGGACGAATGCCTCAAGGCTGGGCCGTGAAGTCAGAAACGGCGGATATCCGGTTTGGGCTATCTGTCGGTTACAGGCGGTGCTTTTTTACATTTTCAATCGTTTTGATGATATAAAGCTGCTGGTTCGGCGTCAGCCGACAGAAATCGGTGAGAAGCCGATACCACAGCGGCGGCATAAATCTTTTAAATTTTTCAATCTTTTTCAACGCCGTATCGGTTAGTTCTTTAGTTGTGCGGTTCTTAAAATTTTTAATATCTTTCATAGCTAATTCCCTAGTATGCATTTTGTTGTTGTTTGGATAACACTTTATGAAACGTTGTTCGTGGATAAACAATCTATTTCAAGGTATAAGCATAATATGAAAGAAGATGTAAAGAAATATCTGGGCTTAAAAGTCAGGGCAATTCGGGAAGCCGCGGGGATGACACAGGAAGAGTTAGCGGCGACTTGCGATGTCAGCTGGCGTACCATTTCAAATCTGGAAAGAGGCACTGTCGTTCCGGATTTGGTTATGATTTACAAAATTTCCCAGGAATTCAATATCAGCATTGATGAGATGCTTGATAACAAAATCGCCGATAACAAAAGTCTGTCTCGTTTGGAAAAAGAAAACCAGATAATTGAAAAAATCAGAAAGATTGATGATAATCTTCTGGATTATATTGATGAACAGCTTCGTCTGCTGCTTAAGCATTTTCACCGTTGACGGCTGCGCAGTTCCCGGTCGACGGTTTTTTCGAAGCATTTGTAAGCCTGCCGGATATGGGAAAGGCTTTCGGTAATCGCGTAAAGGTCCATTGTTTTATACAAATTTTCAAATTGAGAATAGATGCCGCTGACCAGTTTGCGGTATTCTTTGGAGTTGGAGTCTTTGATTTTAGCAATTTTCATAATACTCATTAGTCAGTCCTTATAAACTTAGTTGAATTGTTTGTTTTTTTGTGTATTATTTATTTCATATGTATAAAATTGTGAAGAAACTAATTTCATATAGGGCTTATATAAAATGGGGATTAAGGACAGCTCTCTCTGGGCGAGAGAGATTTTGAGTTTTTTAGAAACGGCAAAGAACGGTTCAATCAACGGAACGGCCGAAGCAAACGCCATGAAACAGTCTAATCTGTCACGAACTTTGAAAAGTCTGGAAGAAAAACTGAAATGCCAGCTGCTGGAAAGAGGGTATAACGGCGTCCGGCTGACGGAAAACGGCCGCGAAGTTTTTAAAGTTGCCTGCGATTTGGATAAGGTTATTTACAAGGTTAAGAATTTTACGATTTCAGACAAGAATGTTTCGGGAAAAATACGCCTGTGGACCAGCGACGGTTTGGGGACGGGATATCTTTCGAACTGTTTGTCGGAATTTATTGCCAAATATCCTGACGTGAAAATAGAGGTTGTCTGTTCGCTTGACACGCCGGGGTCGTTTTCCACGACGGATATGGCGGTTGTTTATGAAGAGCCGGAATTTGACGACGGGGAAATCGTTTCCTGCTATGAACTGCAGTTCGGTCTGTTTGCTTCCATGTCTTATCTGTCAAAGTTCGGATATCCCAACAATATTAAAGATTTGCAGGAAAACCACCGGATTTGCGACCGGGAAAATTATGCCGGCGTTTGGCCGCAGTGGAAGAAAATTATTGACGGCGCCCGCCATGTGGTGGCAACGACAAACTCTTCGGCAATGCTGCTGCGCATGACCTGTGACGGTATCGGCATCGGGCTGCATCCGATTGCAATCGGCAAAAGAGAAAGAGATTTGATTCATTTGTCGCAGCTGGGCATTAAAATCAGCCATCCGTTCTGGATCGTGTCACACAAAGACGGTCAGGACGAACCAAAGATTAAGGCTCTGATTGACCATATAAGAGAAGTAACTTTGCAACTATAAAATCGAAGAACTTCAGAGCACGGGGATTCTGTTCGCTGCAGGATATCCAGATTTTCTGTTTCACGCCGCTGCCGATGTGGAGTTCGGTAAAACTTGCGGCGGGGTCTGCCGGCGGCTGGTTGTTGACCTTGACGTCTGCGAGAATGTCTTCGTCAATGAAGTTTAATTTTATATCGGGGTGCTGAACTTCAAAGTCCCGACAGTCGTCCAATTCCATATTGGGGGCGATGTATATATTGAGCGTTCGGTTTCGCGGATGGGTGCTTTCGTGCCATTGGCGAATTTTCTGAATCTGTTCCTCCAGCTCAACGGCGTATTGGGCGACCCGGAGCCCTTCCGCGGTCGGAGAACTGCCCAAGTGGGTGCGTTTGAGCAATTTGGTACCGGTCTGTTTTTCCAAATCATTGATTATAATGCCGAGATTAGAGGCTTTCATGTTGTTTTCTTCAGCGGCACGGCTGATGGATTTACAGCGGATTATTTCATGAAGGTAAAGAATTCCGCGGATTAGGTTAATGCTGCTCTTAATGTTCATTTTTCAAAATCTCTTAAAGTTGTGACTCAAAATATATAACTGATTCATAAAATTAGTATATTCTAAAATTGATTTGGTCAATCTAATAATGGCGTATGAGCACAGAAACAATCATTAAAGTTGAGCTGGCTACCTCCGAGGCGTTATATAAAGGGGCGATGGCCATCAGAAAACAGGTCTTTGTGAAAGAACAGAGAATTCCTGAAAGCAAGGAGTTTGACGGAAATGATTTTTGCGCGGCGCATGTTGTGGCTTATGTTCAGAAGAACGACCGCCGTCTGCCGATAGGAACGATGCGGATACGTTTCTTTTCCGATTTTGTTAAGTTTGAGCGTATGGCGGTTATTCGCAATTTTCGTAAGACAAATGTTGCCGAAGATATTATGCAGTATGGGCTTAAGTATGTTGCGGAGAAGGGATACCGCCAAGTTTACGGCATGTGCAAACAGGAACTGCTGCCGCGCTGGCAGCAATGCGGCTATCATGAAATTCCGGGTGCCGAACGCATTGAGCAAAACGGCATGGTTCTGATTCCCATCAGTCTTGATCTGAAAGAAAATCCGCAGGCGATAAAAATGACTTCGCATCCGTCGCTTTTGACGGCTTTGGAAGGGCATTGGCATGAAAAAATGCAGGAAGTCAGAAAGTCGTCGATGATGAAAGCGATTTTCTGGAAGTTAAAGAAAATCAGACAAGAGCATTTTAACCTTTAGCCGTTTCGGTAACTTTTTCAAAGCTTTTGGGGCAGTCTGCCGTCCGGCCGGCGGAGCGGCTTGCTTGACTTCTTTTCTGCCAAATGTTACAATTTCAAATGTGAGTGTAACAGATAAGGAGAAAAAAAATTAGTAAAGGCTGGATGTATGTTATTCTGACATGTCTTTTCGAACTTCTTTGGATATACGGTTTCAGTGCCGCGGAAAACTGCTTTCACTTCTTGTTAATTGCCATCATTATTCTCACTGATTTTTACTTTTTGGAGAAAGCCTGCGAGACGATACAGACCGGAACGGTTTATGCTGTCTTTTCGGCGGTCGGAACTATTTGTACCGCGCTGATGGATACGTTGCTGTTTCAGGTTGAGTTCTCTATGGCGAAAGGGCTTTTCATTGCGCTTCTGATTTTGGGCGTTATCAGTTTGAAACTGGCTGAAAACGGTGTTTCCGGAACGGAAAAGGAGTAGAAAATGGGATGGATTTATGTTTTTGTCGCTTCGGCTTTGGAAATTTTGGGTGTTGTGGGGCTGAAATTGTTCAGTCGGCGGAAGAGTTTGTTTAATCTGGCTCTTTTCAGCGGAGGTTTTGCTCTTTCATATTTGTTTCTGTATTTCTCCTTGGCCTATTTGGATATGAGCATTGCTTATGCGGCCTGGATGGGGTTGGGTACGGCCGGAGCCGTTATTATTAATATGGTGTTTTTTGGCGAGAGCCGGAAAATGTCACGGATTGTCGGCGTCGGTTTAATTGTTATCGGCGTTGTCGGTCTGAAAATGGTTTCTTAGTTTTACCATTTGAACCAAGAGAAATTTTTATTGACATACTCAGTTACCGTCAGGTATGCTGAAATATATTCCGCCGCCGGGCGGAACAGCAGGCACTGTAGTTTTCTGTCGTTAGGCCTTTGAAGACAGAAAACGGGGTGCCTTTTTTTATGGTGATTTGGGAGGAGGATTTTATGTCTTGGCTTTATTTGCTGGTGGCAGCGGTTTTTGAAGTCGGCTGGCCGGTCGGTTTGAAAATGGCGGAATTGTCTTCGTCAAGGATCAGCTGGATTATTTTTGCGATTGTTGCCATGACTTGCAGCGGCATTTTTCTTTATATTGCACAGAAGGAGATTCCGATAGGTACGGCTTATGCCGTTTGGACCGGTATTGGGGCAAGCTGTACTTTTGCTGTCGGAGTGTTGTTTTTTCATGATGTTTGGTCTCCGATACGTTGTTTGGGGATTTTTTTGATTGTTGCCGGTGTCATATTACTTAAATACGGACATTAAGATAACTTGTTTACCTGACTGAATTTATAAAAACTCCCCGTTTGAAAGTGAAAACGGGGAGTGCGCAGGCGGGACGGGGTGGTCAGCGGCGTTCTGCCTGCTTTTGCAGCAGTTTGGTTATATCCAATGTTGCACCGTTTTCTATTTTGACCATTTCATGATTTTTTATTGCCGCTGAAACTTTTTCTTCGTGTGCCGCTTCAGATTTATTAATCATACCGGCAAGGTCTCCTTGCAGCATGATTTCTTCAGAGAAATAATGGCGAACTTGATTTTTTTTATCCAGAAAGAAAACGGCGTTCAGTCCTTCTTTGCTGTTAAAGTCAATTCTTCCGCTGGCGTTATCGTGGAAAAAGTCTCCCAGCTTGTTGGAAATTAATGTTTTGTCGCCGATTTTTCTGATGCCGACAGCACCATATTCTTCTGTAAAGACAACAGAACGGCTTTCCTGCTGTCCGTTTTCCTGAACGCCGATAAAGACAGTGCCGTCGTTGTTTAATGATTTTGAGGCGTATTGGATGTTTTTAACTTCATCGCGGATGGTTCTGAAACGAAGGGTTTTATCTGATATAGCATAAGTTTTGCGTTCCGGTTGATTTTGAATAACCGTTTCGGTGGTTGTGCTGACAGAATCGCGAGATTCTGCCGGTGTTTCCCGGGCGAGGGCGTTCCCGGATAAAGCAGTAAATCCGGCAGCTAAAGCGATTGTTTTTAATTTAGACATATTCTTTTCCTTCATAAAATAAGTAGAACCACTTCACATAAAATAATATTAAATTTTTTTATTTTTGTCAAAGTCTTTTATTTCTCTCTTTCCCTTTTTTTATCAAGTAAAATTAAAGAATTATTTCTTTGATGACTGTTCTTTTTTGTCAAAAAGTGCAGCAAGATGATTTATCTGTCGGAATTTGGAAGTTTCCCTGTTTTCGTTTGACAGAAACTGCCCAAAATGATAAAGATGCATTTATCTGATTATTTTTCTGCCTATTATTGAAATGTGCGGCAAACACCGTTTGCCGAAGTTTTTCAGTGGGGCGTAAATCCACTCTTCAGCAAGCAGGGAGTACATGATTGTCGGAAGCAAAAAGTTAATGCCGTTTATGTTTGGGCAGTAGGAGTGAAGACAGTACCTCTTATAAAAGACCAAGTAGTTTTTGACGATTATGCCCGAGAGGCTGGTGAGCGCTTTTAAAGTTAGTGTCTGTGAGCCGTTGCGAAAGCAAATAAGCAGATATTGGTTTTTATGAAAAGACTGTCTGTTGACGAGAAAAACATCTGTGTGAATCTTGAAATGGATGTGACCGGCGTAGTGGAGTATTCCTCAAGGTATTATTGGGGGACAAATCCCCGGAACGACCGTTATCAGGTTTTGTTTCAGGTCGGAGGGCTGTTTTTTGAATATTCCCGCTGGGGGAGTTATTCGGGAACGGGAACCAGCCTTTATGAGATTAGCGAAGAGGCATATCGGAAGGCGATTGTTCAAAATGAGCAGAAAGTTCCGGGCGGAACATTCGATGACGGCAAAACGCTTTATTCGCTGGTTAAAACGGCAAAAAAGCATTTGAACGAAACCGTGGGATATGCTTTCTGTCATGTTAAGTCTCCGTCTCCGGTCAAAGCGGCCATGCAGAAAGCCCTTTGTGCCGAAAAAGCCAGAATCAAGGCTGAAAATATCAAAATTGACCGGGCCAATCAGAAGTATGCGCGCAAATGCGGTTCATTGGCTCGCAAATTGGGTCTTGCTTTTGAAAATGTTCTGGCAATCGGAGCCGATGAGGCAAAGCTGAAAAACTTTATTCTTTCGTTGGCTGAAGCCAGAGAGAGACTGAAAGAAATGGATGCACAATCCGCAGCGGAGATAAAGCATGAGTTGCTTTCCTGCGGCAGGGCAAGGAAGAAAGCGGCGATCGACAAGCTTGGCATTTATATTGCCGATGCTGATCCAAACCGCCTTTCTTTTGATGAATTGTTTGTTTGAGTGCCGAACAGAAAAGAAAACCCCGGAAGCAAGTCCGGGGTTTTCTTTTAGTCTGAAAGGGGGTGTGAAGAAATAAAGACAGCCGGATAATTTTCTTCTTCGCTCAGCGGTTCATATTGTTGCAGAAGTATGTTAAAGGCGTTTTCGTCAATAAAAAGCTCATTTAAATTGTCGGCATTCCTCTTTAAGACGCGTTCTTTGGCCGTATTCAGGTCGCAGCGAAGAACGTGGAAACAAACCTCCGGCGTCAGTTGACGGGCCCAGCGGTAATAGGCCTGCCGTTTTTTCTTGCTCCAGAAGCCATAGTCTAAGATGACATTGTGTCCCCGGCTTATTTCTGCTGCAGCATCGCGGCGGATTTCCTTGTCTGTCAGTTTGTATTTTTCGGGAAAGTCTTCGGGGCTTCTGCCGTAACGGGCGCACATTATTTCATCATGTGTGAAACGGACGGCAGGCAATTCCTGTTCCAGTCGTTTGGCATAAGTCGTTTTACCGAAACCGATAAAACCGCAGATTAAGTGAATTGCCGGAATTTTTCTGATAATGATATGTTTAAACCATTTTTCCTGAAAAGCGGTTTGTGTTTCAATTTCCAAATCTGATATTTCGTCCTCTTGCGGAATAATAATCAGTTTGTCGTCGTTATCATCGGTGCGGTGAATGACGGCGGTACATTTTCCGGTATAGTTTTGCAACGGCCGGTCGATATTAAGAACATAAGCGTCAATTTCTTCGCCGTCTCCGGAAACGGTACCGGGGAGAAAACAGTAATTTGCTTTATATACAAAGCCATGTTTGGGATGGCGGCTTCCGAGAGGGCGATCCATAGTGACGGAGACAGTTTTTCCGAGATATTTTAGGGCTGGCAGCATGTTTCCTCTTTGAGCGAGACAATTGAAGAGTATTTTATCTGTCTTTAAGAGGAAAACAAGTGTTTTTATAAATAATTGCACGAAGGAACAGGATCTCCGGTATAGGAGGTTCTGTTTTTTTATGTGAAAAGCTGAAATTATATATTGATATAATAAATAAAGTCGGATATTATCTGTCCAAAACGAACGGACGGAAAGCTCTACTGTACACAATTTCAACTTTAATGTTGAAATATAAAAGCGGGTCGGGTATTATCTGTCCAAATATATATGGACGGGAAGCTCTATACTATGTCCAGAAAGTCTATTTTAAAGGTGTGGAGAGTCGCTGTATCCGGCGGCCGTTCAACTTCCCGTCCTCTTTGTTAATGTTTGACTGTGAGGATAAATGAATACAATATTGGTAACCGGAGGGATAGGTTTTTTAGGTTCTAATTTATGTAGCAGGCTAATCAGCGAAGGTAACAGGGTTATTTGTGTTGATAATAATTATACCGGTCGCTTACATAATATTGTTGGGATTGTCAATCATCCGAATTTCCGTTTCATTGAGCATGATATTTGTGAGCCTTTGAATGTTAATGATGAAAAAATAGACCAGATTTACAATCTGGCATGTCCGGCTTCTCCTCCCGCTTATCAGGGTAATTATTCAATAAAAACGACTAAGACTTGTGTGTTTGGTGCGATAAATATGCTTGAACTGGCTAAAAAGCATAATGCTACTATTTTGCAAGCGTCTACTTCCGAGGTTTATGGCGAGCCTTTGGTCCATCCGCAAATTGAAAGCTATCGAGGCAATGTAAATCCTATTGGAATACGCGCTTGCTATGATGAAGGTAAACGTTGTGCGGAAAGTTTGTTCTTTGATTATTGCCGCCATGAAGGTGTAGATATTAAAGTTATTCGTATTTTTAATACGTACGGACCTAACATGGATCCTAATGACGGACGCGTTGTTTCAAATTTTATCTGCCAGGCTTTGAGCGGGCAAGATATCACCGTTTATGGAGATGGCACCCAAACACGTTCATTTTGCTATGTTGATGACTTAATTGAAGCCATGATTCGTATGATGAACTCAGAGAAAGGTTTTACAGGTCCGGTTAACACCGGAAACCCCGGAGAATTTACGATTAAGGAGCTGGCGGAAAAGGTTGTGGCTAAAATCGGCGGCAGTTCGAAGGTCGTGTATAAAGATTTACCCAAAGACGACCCCACTCAAAGAAGGCCGGATATTACACTAGCCAAAACAAAACTGAATTGGGAACCGCACATTCTGTTGGATGAAGGTTTAGACAAGACCATAGAATATTTCAAAACTCAAATCAATTTATTTAAGAAAGCGGAGTAATAAGAATGAAAGTAGGAATAATTGGCACCGGTTATGTAGGATTACCGACGGGCGTCGGCTTGGCGGAGTTAGGCAATCAGGTAACCTGTATTGACCGAGAACCAAGTAAGATTGAGGCTCTGCAAGCCGGAAAAATTACTCTGTATGAAGACGGTTTGGAAGAACTGTTTCACAAAAATGTTAAAGCCGGACGGATTAAATTTACCACCTCTATGAAAGAGGGCGTTTCCTCTGCGGATTTGGTTATTATAGCGGTAGGGACACCGCCGCATCCGGTGACCAAAGAAGCGGACATGAAGTACATTCATGCCGCGGCGACAGAGTTGGCCGAGCATTTGCAGGGTTATACTGTCGTGGCAACTAAATCGACGGTTCCGGTTGGGACGGGGGATGATGTAGAGGCCTTGATATCAAAGAAAAATCCGTTTGCCGATTTTGACGTTGTTTCTCTGCCGGAATTTTTGCGCGAGGGTTTTGCCGTGCATGACTTCTTTCATCCCGACCGGATTGTTGTCGGAGCCAATACGGAGAAGGCTAAGGCGGTTATCAAAGAGCTTTATAAGCCGTTTGAAGGCAAAACCAATATGCTGTTTGTCAAGCGCCGTTCAAGCGAAACCATCAAGTATGCATCTAACGCCTTTCTGGCGATTAAAATCCATTACATTAACGAAATGGCGAATTTTTGTGAAAAAAGCGGAGCCGATATTTCTGAAGTGGCCCAGGGAATGGGGCTTGATACGCGTATCGGCAACCGCTTTTTGAATCCGGGGCCGGGATATGGTGGGAGCTGCTTCCCGAAAGATACCATGGCGATGGCCTATATGGCACGCCAGAATGAGGTTGAGATGAGCCTGATAACAGCGGCAATCAAAGGAAATGCCGAGCGCAAAAAGCAGATGGCGGGGCGGATATTGGATAAGGTCAAAGATGTTAAGAATCCGAAGATTGCCGTGCTTGGTTTGGCTTTTAAAGACGGAACGGATGACTGCCGTGAAAGTCCTGCAATGGATATTGTCGGCGAATTGTTGCTGCAGGGAGCAGATATTACGGCGTATGACCCCAAAGCCATGGGGACGGCCTGCGGTTTGCTGGGGAATAAAATCAGCTATGCCGATGATATGTATGCCTGCTTAAAAGATGCGGATGTTTTGGCGATACTTACCGAGTGGAACGAATTTAAAGCGCTTGATTTGGTACAGGCAGCACATTTGATGCGCCATAAACAAATCGTAGATTGCCGCAATCTGATAAATGCGGAACAAGCAGCTGCCAATGGTTTTGATTATCAGGGTATTGGAATCAAAAAAGTCGAAAAGGAAAATATCCTGAGGGGTGTCGCATGATTGAAACAAGAAAAACTCCACACAGCCTATATGCGATAGAGTTTTTGCGAGTATTTTTCATCTTTTTTATAATTCTGGGACACATTATGGAAAGGTATTCCAGTGTGAAGGATACTGTCCTTAATTTTTTTAATACAAAATATATGCAGGGATGGTTTTGTGTAGAGTTTTTCTTTATTATTGGTGGTTTTTTTCTTTATCTGCGAATTCAAAAGACAACATCTGTTAATGCGTTGGTTAAGAGAATATATTTAAGATTACTGCCAGCACTTGTTTTTGTGTTCTGTGTTTGTTTGTTGTTAGGAACGGTTCATCGTGATCGCTTTCCTCTTATTTTAACTATGACAACTGGATTAACAATACCCGGAGAAGCAACAGGATGGGGTGATTGGTATGTCGGATCCTATTTTTGGGCAAGTTGCTTGTATGTCGGATTGTTTATGCTTTGCCGAAAACAGGCCTTTATTTGGACATTTGTTTTGATGTATATAACTATATGTCTAAAGTTCAACGCCCCATATGATGGTTTTATGAAAACGTATTATACCATCGTCGGAAATCAATTTATTCGTGCGATATATAGTATAGGATTAGGCATTTCTGCAGCGTATTTGGCAGAGAAAGTTGATTTGAAAAAAAATGCGTTTACGATTTCTATTTTTACAATATTGGAAATTATGGGTTTTTTGAGTGTGTTTTATTATATTGCTCGTTCCAGTCATATTCATTTTAATTTTTGGGAAATGGAAATTGTATTTGCATTATTGCTGATAAGTATCAGTAAATCATTTGGGTGGGTTTCTTTAACATTAAATAGTATTTCAAAAATTCAATATATTTCACGCTATACCTATTCAATATTTTTAGGGCACATAATTTTTATAAAACAATTAATGTCCCATCAGAGTTATGGTCTTAGTGGTACATCTTGTGCGCTAATTATCTTAGGGGGGGCAACTATTGCGGGGGTTTTTGAATATCATATTGTGGAAAAGAAAATTATGCCATGGATAATAAAACAATTTGTAAAGGAATAAAATTATGATTTTGGTTATGGGTGGAGCCGGCTATATTGGCTCCCATACTGTTAGGCACATGCTTGATAACAGCTATCAGGTAGTCGTTGCTGATAATTTAATATATGGCCATAGAGAAGCAATTGATAAACGCGCAGTTTTTGAGCACGCTGATTTGCTGGATACTTATTCTTTGCAACAAGTGTTTAATAAGCACAAGATTGATGCGGTGATCCATTTTGCTGCTTTTGCCTATGTTGGAGAAAGCGTCGGCGAACCGCAGAAATATTACTATAATAATGTTGTCGGTACGATTAACTTGCTGAATGCTATGTTGCAATATGGGGTTAAGAACATCGTTTTTTCAAGCACTTGTGCAACTTATGGCGAACCTAAATATACACCGATAGATGAGCAACACCCGCAAAACCCGATTAATCCTTATGGACGCACTAAATTGATGATTGAGCAAATTTTTGCCGATTACGAGCGAGCTTATGGTTTGCACCATATTGCCTTGCGGTATTTCAATGCGGCCGGTTGTGCCTCTGACGGTAGTATTGGCGAAAGCCACACGCCGGAAACCCATTTAATACCTTTGGTTTTGAAAGCCATTAGTGGCGAAAGAAAATCAATTAGTGTTTTTGGTACGGATTATGATACCCCGGACGGAACCTGTATTCGCGACTATATTCATGTTGAAGATTTGGCTTTGGCACATCGTTTGGCAGTTGAAAAACTGCAAGATTATAGTGGATGCATAAATCTAGGTACAGGTGTCGGAACCAGTGTTAAAGAGATTATTTCGGCAGCAGAAGAAGTCAGTGGTAAGAAATGTCCGATTGAATATGGTGCCCGCCGCGCCGGAGATCCAGCCAGACTCTTTGCCGACAATCGCAAGGCTGAAGAGATATTAGGTTGGCAACCAAAATATACCAATATCAAAGACATTATCCAAACCGCATGGAATTGGGAAATTAATCGGAGATACTAATGAGAAAAAAGCAACAGATAAAAAATACACTGCAAGAGATTAATATCTGCTTATCAACCGATGATAACTATATTCAGCATACAGCTACTGTTGTTGCATCTATTTTAAGTAATGCCAAGAAATCAGATAATTACCATTTTTATATCTTGGCCAAAGTATTGCAGGAAAAAAATAAAAAGTATTTCTTGGAATTGAAAAAGATTAAGAACTGTGACATCAGCTTTTTGGATGTGTCGGAAAATTTGTTGAAAAATTTTGTGAATATTGAAATGCACCAGCATTTAAATTTATCTGTATATAATAGGTTATTTATTCCTGATTTATTACCTCATATAGATAAGGTTATTTATTTAGATTCAGATATAGTTGTTGTGAACAATATTGCCGATTTAAACAATATTGACATGGGGGATAATTTATTTTTAGGAGTATTAGATCCTTTTGCAGATAAGCACTCTGCTAATTTAGGATATTCCAATTATCCTTATATTAATTCCGGTGTACTTTTAATAAATTGTCAAAAGTTACGTTCTGCTCATTATTTAGATAAGTTAGTTTCTTCAATTGAATACTTGAAAGATAAAGCTAAAGCAGGAGATCAGGATTTTATAAATTACTGTTTTCATAAAAAAATAGGTTTAATTTCATCCATTTGGAATGTATTTTTACCGTTTAACTATAAAAGATATGGTATGAACGAACCTAAAAATGACGATTATTTGCTTTCTAAAAAGCATCCGCATATCATTCATTTTGTAGGCCCTGTGAAACCTTGGATGAAAGATGCATCTCATCCATATAAAGATAAGTTCTTGCAATATTACAGAAAAACAAAGTTCTGGACTGAAAAGCAAAAAGAACACAGAAAACAGGTTTTAAATCAAATAATCAAAGGTCTAATACCAAAAATCGACAAGATTCAAAAGGATAATAAGATAAAATATACGTTACTACTGGGAAACAAAAAATTGTTCCGTTATAGTCTTCGTAAAGATGAAAAAGTCAATATTATTGAAAATAAGGAAATTTTAGAACAAATTAAGGCTTTTATAGATAAAAAATATACAGAACAATTGAAAAATATTCGCCATGATATGTATTTTATTCAAAGCGTATCTGCGTTACATACCAAAACCTTTGCTAAATACAAAAATATTAACCGCGGTAAGGATGTAGTTTTGCTTGCGTCAGGCCCTTCTTTAGAGAATTATATTCCTATTAAAAATGCTGTTTATGTGGGGGTAAATAAAGCCTATTCTTATAAAAAATGTAAATTGGATTACCTTTTTATTCAAGATTATGATGGAAGTAAAAAGTATATGAATGAAGTAATTGATTATAAGAATAATAAAAATTTGAAAGTATTTATGGGGCTTACTGGTTATACTCCTAATGATCAATGGCTTATTCCTGAGAGTGTTGCTTTGCAATGCAATGCAGAAAGATATTATAATTTATATCGACCAGAAGAAAAAGTATGGGGAGAAGATTTTACTTATGATATTTTAAACGCCCCGTTAAAATGCTTTGGTAGTATTACATTTGCGGCAATGCAATTTATATTGTGGACAAATCCTAAACGAATATATCTTGTTGGCTGTGATAATTCACTTGCTGGATATGCAAACAATATTTCGCAAGAAAAAAATAAATTAGACACCATGAGATGTTTGGAAGGTTACCGGAAACTCAAAAAATTTGCCGATAAATTTTATCCTAAAACAGAAATAATTTCAATTAATCCAGTAGGATTAAAGGGAATTTTTAATGACGAACTACAATCTGAAAAGGAAAATTAAATGGATAATATATTTGACAGTAAACAACCGATTAAACCGGCATTTGAAGAAAATAATAATTTGATTGTACTGGCATCTGATAATAACTATGCACCGTATTTAGGAGTTTGCATAGAATCCATAGCGGAAAATTCACTAAATACTTTGAATTATGATATTGTGGTTTTAGAAACAAATATTCATACTTATTATAAAAATAAAATGATTAATATGCTTAAAGCAAGAAAAAACATTTCTTTACGTTTCTATAATCTCGGAATTTTCGGAGATTATTTTGAACTGTTAAACAGTAAAACAACAGCATATTTTACAGCAGCAACTTATTATAGAATGTATGCCCCGGAAATTTTTATTAATTATGACAGAATGTTTTATTTAGACTGTGATTTAGTTGTTGTCGGAGATTTTTCTGAGCTTTTGAAGGCTGAATTTGGTAAAAGTCTGTTAATCGCAGTACCTGATGTTACTGTTCAGGGTGTTGCGTACTCTCCTCTAAATAAGGTAATTTGGAGATGTGATGATTATTTGAGGGATGTATTGAAAATTAAGGATTATAAAAAATATTTTCAAGCTGGCGTTATGGTTTTTGATTTAAAAAATCTACGAAAATTCAATTTCACTGAAAAATGCCTGGATAAGTTGAAAACAATAGATAGGCCGAGGTGGGTAGATCAAGATATTCTAAACAGTATTTTATATGGACATGTAAAATATGCCAAATTAAAATATAATTATACGTATCACTTACAATTTAGTGAAAATAACTACCAAATTGAGACAATAAAAAAGGTTGATCCGGATTTATATGAGCAAATTAAAAATATAAATGAAATGAAGCCTCATATTATACATTATACATCTAGTAAAAAGCCTTGGTTGTTTCCGTATCTTAAATATGCAGATTTATGGTGGTATTATGCTTCATTTACTCCTTTTTATAACGAATTGATGAAAAAGATGATTTTATATTTTGCACCTGATATGGGGTTACGAACAAAGAACGAAAATAATACCGTAGTTAAAGATTGTTTAATATGCAAAAAATTGCAATTAAAGTATATAAAATACAAACTGTTGACAAGATTGAGCTGGGGGAAAAAACACAATCATTGGAAACAAAAACGCAATGAATTGAAAACAAGGATAAAACAGGCTCGTAACTTTTTAAGGGAAAAATAAATTGCGGATAGTATCAATATCAGGCGAAACGAAAAAAACACTAGACCTCTTGAATAAACACTATAACGATTTTTCAGAAATGACATCGTCTGAACAAAGTTTTTTATGCGAACTTATCCAACAAAAGCAGCCTAAAAAATTACTTGAACTGGGAGTTGCTGCGGGTAGCTCATCAGTTATTATCCTGAATAGTATCAAAGATATTCAAGGTAGTCATCTGACAAGTGTTGATTATTTAACACTATGGTATCGCGATGAATCAAAAAGTACAGGTTTTGTTGTTGATAATTATCCTGAATTAAAAAAAAAGTGGACACTATACACTGGTGCTCTGGTTTCAGATTTTATGGAGAAAATCGGAGGAGATATCGATTTTTGTTTTATTGATACGATGCATGTTCTACCGGGAGAAGTTATTGATTTTCTTTTGGTTCTTCCATATTTGAAACCCAATGCCACGATTGTTTTTCATGATACCAATTTGCAGACTTGGGGGGAATGGCCTCAATGCAATTCAAATAATATGCTGGTTAGTGCTATTTCTGGAGAAAAAATGGTTCCGGAAGCCTTTGAAACTTTTTTCTTTCACCAGACAAAAAAACGGGATTATCAAATGTATTTTCCTAATATTGCTGGCATTGAACTTGATGGATCACAACAAAATAAAATTTGGGATATTTTTAATTTGCTGACACAAAAGTGGAAATATATCCCTAAATCTAGTGATATTGAATCAATACTAACGTCATTAAAAAAACATTATTCTGAATTTTATGTTAAAATGTTTGAAAACATCTTAAGTTATCAAATGAATAATGCAAAAAATGAGCATATGATTCAGGATATTATCAATGAAAATCAAAACAGAATTGAGGAAAAAACACAAATCATCATTTCGTTCTGTGATGATTTGAATAAATCCCAACTAGATGTAATAAATCAGAATTCGGAAAAATTAAAAGACGAGTTCGAAAATAAGTGTATTCATATCAATAATAAATTGGATGATTTGAATAATAATATAGAATTTGTAGAAAAATCTATGGAAAATCTGCAGAATCAGTTTAATAAAGAATTTTTTAATACACAAAATAATTTTTCTGTTCTTAGGGGAGATATGGAAAAAAAATATGATGATTTGATAAACAATAACCAAAAGATTGAAGAAAATATTATCCTCAATCAGATATGTAATAATAATTTTGAAACGCTATTAAATATTCTTAAGAATTATGATGCCGCTTTACAATATAATCATCTTAAGAAAGAATATTGTAAATATAAGTTTCTTAGATGGATTTTTAGTCCGAAAAAAAGAAAAAAATACAAAGAAAAATATAAAAAAGCTAAAAATGCATATAAACAAGTAAGGAAAATATTATATGAAACATAATATTTCCCCAATTATTTCTCAGATAATAATACTCCTTATTTGTGTGGCAGTATAAAGGGGATAATGAATTGTGCGAAGAAAAAGCATAAGTATTGTATTTATATTTTGAATACAAGTATTTCACAAGAAAACAAGCAAATTTCTTAAAGAAAATAAATGCCGATAATATCAATAATTCTGCCGGTATATAATGCCGAGAAATATTTAGGAAAATGTTTGGACAGCCTGGAAGTTCAGACGTTTCCCGATATTGAAATTTTGTGTGTGGACGACGGTTCGCAAGACGGGAGCCGCCGGATTTGTGAAGAATATGTGTTGGCCGACAAGCGGTTTAAGCTTCTGTCGCAGCCTAATTCGGGGCCGGCGGCGGCCCGCAATCTGGGGCTTCGGAATGCGGCGGGGCGTTATCTGATGTTTTGTGATGCGGATGACTGGTATCAGCCCGATATTTGCGAGAAACTGCTCAAAGTGATTACGGCAAGTCAAACGGATATTGCGATTTGCGGCTGCCGTGTGATTGATGAAAGCGAGCAGGTTCGGCCGCAGGAAGATATTGCCTATTATCGGCTTTATTATTCGGGAAAACAGCAGATAACGGGGAAATTGATTCAACGGACGAATGTTATGCTGTGGAATAAGATTTTTAAGGCTGATTTGGTTCGGCAGTATGGCATAGATTTCCCGACGGGTTATGAATATGACGACAATTGTTTTTATTGGCAGTATATGTGTGTGGCCAAGACAGCCTGTTTTCTGGATGAGGAGCTGTATAATTATCTGCGGCGCAATGACTCGGTTATGGGGAAAGTTTATAACAGGAAAAACAAAGGCGTTTATGATTCGCTGTATTCTTTGGAGCATTTTTATGATTTTCTGCGGCGGAACAGTTTAGAAAAACGATATAAACGGCTTTTTGTTGACATTTATCAAAATTGCTGGCGTTTTTGCACAGGTTTTCTGGATGAAAGGCAATATGCCCAAGCCTATAAGATTTTTAATCGTTTCAGGCGGATACTTCCGCCGGATGTGTCGTCTGAGCTGAAAAAGCACTGTTGTCCGCGTTATCTTTTGAGACTGGGAAATTTTAAGCTGGCCGAATTTATTTGTTTGAATGGGAAAGACGGTTTGACCGGATGCCGGCTGATAGATATCCGGCTGGTGTTGTTTTCAAAGCTGACCCTGTTTAATTTGAGCCTTAAAAATGATGTTTTACGGTTAAAATTCTGCGGCCTGCGCATTCTTCGTCTCAGGCAGAGAAAATAGACTTGCTTGATTCTTATGGGCGGGAAAATATTTTGTGGCATAAATAAATTATCGCGCTAATATGGCTCTGATGTTTTTGATGAAGGAATCGCTGATGAGCAAAGGGATTTTATTGTTGTCGTGCTGTGCGCCCTGTTCCTGTGCGGTGGTTGAAAAACTGGCACGGGACAAGGTGCTGGCCGAAGTTGTCTTTTATAATCCGAATATCCGTCCCGAAGCGGAATATTGCAAACGCCGTGATGAAAACAAGCGGGTTTGCGAGGTTTACGGTATCCCGTTTATTGAGCTTGAATATGACAATGAGCACTGGTGTGCTCTGACTGCGGGCTTGGAAAATGAGCCGGAGAGGGGAGCACGCTGTTCGCTTTGTTTTTATATGAGGCTGAAACGGGTGATGGAATATGCCAAAGCAAACGGTTATGACGGTGTGGCCTCTGTGTTAGGCGTTTCGCGCTATAAAAATCTGGCTCAGGTAAACCAGGCGGCAGCCAGAGCTTCCGAAGAGACGGGGGTTCCTTATGTTCAGATTGAGGGGCGGAAGGGCGGTATGCAGGAGCGCCGCAGTGCCCTGATTAAAGAGCTGAACCTGTATAATCAGGATTACTGCGGCTGCAAACCCCGGCATTAGCGTGGTATTAATTCAGTTTAATCTTTGACTCAGGTAAGGGAAACGTGTATTTTCTGACTAATAACATTTTTTGTTTGAGGTCTGATAATGAAGTTTCTGAAAAGCGTTTCCCGGCTTTTGACCATTCCGGTTTTGGGAAGGGAACGGCGCAAGAGAGCCCGTTTGGAGGTTGAAGAAGCGCTGAATGCCTTGTTTAGAACCGAAAAATATATTTATACCCGCCGTTTTGAGCAGGCGGCGGCGCTTAATTTGTCGTTGCCGCGGCAAAATTTTCATGTCATTTCTCTGGGAACCAATTGCTTTCCGCGGATGACGCTTAATTTGTGGGGGCTGAAACCCCGCAAGGCGGAAGGAGAACCGTCGATGCCGTTTGATTTGTCCGTACACCCGCTTCCGGTTGTGGTCAAATATTTGAAGAATCACTTTGAAGGATATTTTGATGCGGTTGAATTTGATGAGAAAAACGGTTATTGGGTTAATCCGTCCGACGGTATTAAGTTCATTCATGACAAACAGAATGACAGGGATTTTTTTGTGGATCGCTACCGGAAACGGATTGCCAACCTTTGGGCGGCTTTGGACGATGACAAGCCCTGTTTGCTGGTATGCCATGACATGGGCGGCGTTGACACGGCAAAAGTTAATGAACTGTATGATTTTATTCAAACCCGCTGCGGCCGTAAAAAGTTTAAACTCATTTTGGCGGTTTTTAACGGAACTGTCGGAAAATGCAACGAAAATATAAAAGTTTATACCGATAATTTCCCGTGTAAAAACTATTTGTATATGGATAAATTTGCAAAATTTACCAAAGCCGGTTATCATTTTGAGGAACCGTTTGTGCGTTTCTGCCGGGAAGAAGTTTTGGAAATGCTGGAGAATTGACATGCCTGATTTTGAATGGGAAGACAAATGCCGCGGCATTGTCTGCGGAATTGACGAAGCCGGTCGCGGACCGTGGGCCGGTCCGGTGGTTGCCGGAGCCGTCATTATCAAAGACCGCAATCTGCATCCTGATTTGCTGAGCGGTTTGGATGATTCAAAAAAACTTTCAGCCAAAAAAAGAGAAAAGCTTTATAACCTGTTGTTTGAGGAAGAAAAAAATGGCAAAGTCGAAATCGGCATCGGTGAGGCCAGCTGTGCGGAAATTGACGAATATAATATTCTGAATGCAACTTTTATGGCGATGGAACGAGCCAGAGCAGGGCTGAAGACTCCTCCGGAACTGGCTTTGGTGGACGGCAATCAGAAACCGCGCCGGTTTAACTGCGCCGCGCAGACGGTGGTTAAGGGCGATGCGAAGTCTTATTCCATTTCGGCAGCTTCAATCGTGGCAAAAGTTTATCGTGACCGCTTGATGGCGGAACTGGCACAGAAGTATCCTTATTACGGTTTTGAGAAAAACGCCGGTTACGGAACGGCCGCGCATATTGCCGGTTTGAAGCAATACGGGGTAACGTCGCAGCACCGCAAATCATATAAGCCGATACAGGCATTTATGACGGAAAAAGGCTCTGCGGATATCGATGATTGACAAAAAACGGGTTTATGTCTATAGTGTCGGCATAAATCTATTAATTTGTTAAATTATCCTAAAACTCAAGTTATTATGAAACAGGTTTTATTCAAACTGAAACGCCGGGTTGTTCTTTTTAAGGAAACGGCCCAGATGATTTTGAATCAGGTGGAATTCAGCGAGGTTAAGCCTTGGCTGGATTTGTTGTCGGCGGAAATGGGTACGGACTTTGCCGCTGAGTGGAAATTGCAGAAACTGCCGCGGAATTCGGAACAGATTTGGCTGACCGTCAGGCATTTTTTGAAAAAAGAAATCCTGCGCATCGGCAGTGCGTTACAGGTGATGTGCAAAGAGAACCGGCCGCAGGACATTCGCGATGAAGATGTTTTTATTTTTGCCGAATTGTGCAGCGAACTCGGACATTTAGCCGTTTATCTGCAGTCGCCCGAAGTCGATGAAAAGCTGACGGATGTGGCTGAGGGCTGGATATCCTTGTTGGTGCCGCCGCGCGGCAGGGTTCGTTTTTCAAAGGAGGCGCTGTCCATTCTGTTTGCCAGTATTATGGAATTTAAGGGAATGGGCTGCGTTGAGCTTCAGAAGCATAATTATAATCCTTTAAATTAGCATATTATGGATACAAAATCGGAAAAAATGAGAGCGCTTACCTGCGAGGCGACGCTTGTTTCGCTGGTTATTGAAGACATCTTTCAGGATAAAGCCGACGAGCGGACGGTAAATTTGCTCAGGCTGTTGGCCGGGCGTTCGGAAGGCGTTGTCTGGAAAGAGATTTCCCTGTCGGAGCTGAAGGCAAGATTTGCTTTTTACCGCGATTGTTTTGAAGATGAGGTTTTGGCTTTGCTGCAGGAGTTTATGAATTTTACGGCGGCATTGGAGGCTGATGATATGACCGACGACTTTGTTATCGAAGCGGCGCCGATGTTGGTTGCCGTCGGCGGTTTGGCCAAATATATCCGCGATGAGAATCTTGAAACGGCGTTTATTCAGGCGGCTTTCTGCTGGCTTTTGCTGTGTCAGCAGGCGGTGCTTTCTCCGGAGATGTCCGTGCGGGTTATCGGAGCCCTGCAGGTTAACGGGCTGGCGCCGATAATCGTTTTCCGCGAGAGGGAAAATGATGAGGATGAGCTTTACCGGAATATGGTTTTGCAGTCTCTCAAAGGCGGCGGGCTGCCGAATTAGAAAAAGTGAAAATAAAAAATTGCAGGTTATCAATAGCCTGCAATTTTTTTGATTCCGAGGGGGATAAATTTTGATTCTTGTTAATAAATTTATAACTATCTCTCGGCCATACTGGGCTCATTGGAATAACAAACCTTAGAAAAGTGGTTGAAGTTAAATGAGCAGTATCCAAACCAAAAAAGTTCTTAATACAATCATTAATGATGACTGCATTAAAATTATGAATCAGATGGAAGAAAACTCGGTTGATTTGATTTTTGCCGATCCGCCGTATAATCTTCAGCTCGGCGATGCTTTGACCCGCCCCGACAATACCAATGTGTCGGGGGTTTATGAAGAATGGGACAGTTTTGAATCTCTGGCCGCCTATGACAAATATACCCGGGAATGGATGACGGCCGCCCGCCGGATACTGAAAGACGACGGCGCCATTTGGGTTATCGGTTCCTATCACAATATTTTCCGGGTCGGTTATATTCTTCAGGATTTGGGATTTTGGATTTTGAACGACATTATCTGGAACAAGACCAATCCGATGCCGAATTTTAAGGGAACCCGTTTCACCAATGCCCATGAGACTTTGATTTGGGCGGTAAAAAATCCGAAATCAAAATATACGTTTAACTATGAAGCGATGAAAGCGCTGAATGACGATACGCAGATGCGCAGCGACTGGCAGATTTCGCTTTGCACCGGCAAGGAACGCCTGAAAGGCGAAGACGGCAATAAGCTGCATCCGACCCAGAAGCCGGAAGCGCTGTTGTATCGCGTGATTATGGCTTCGTCCAATGTCGGCGACGTGGTGCTTGACCCGTTCTTCGGAACGGGAACGACCGGTGCGGTAGCCAAAAAGCTGGGACGTCATTTTATCGGTATTGAGCGTGATGCGACTTATGTTAAAGGCGCTCAGGAGCGGATTGACGCGGTTGAAAGAGTTGACAACGAGCTGTGTCTGGAATTCAGCGCGAAAAAGCGTCAGCCGCGTATTCCTTTCGGGGCCGTGGTCGAGCGCGGATTACTGTCTCCGGGCGATATTCTTTATGATGCAAATAAAAAACATTGTGCGGCGGTTCGTTCCGACGGAACCATCAAGAGTGAAAAAATGGAAGGCTCAATTCATCAGGTCGGCGCTGCCGCTCAGAATGCGCCGGCATGCAACGGCTGGGTTTACTGGTATTATCAGGATCAGAAACGCGGTTTGGTTTGTATTGACGAGCTGCGTCAGGTTGTCCGGGCCGAGTTGTATCCGGAATAAAAGTTCTCTAAAGCGACGAAAAAGCCTGATCCCCAATTCAGGCTTTTTTCTTGTGCGGCAAATAATTTCTGATTGTTGAAAAAAAAGATTGTATGCCGTCTAAAAGCAGGTTATAACTGACTTAACTTGAAAATTTGAGACAGAATTGAAGATTCAATGCAAAAATGGTACCGCAAAAACAATAAGAACAAGGAAAAAGGGCCAACAAATGCAAACAGTCAGGTACAGCAGCGCAATTTTGCGGCGATTGATTTGGGGACTAATTCCTGCCGTCTGGTGATTGCGACGCCGACCCCGGCTGCGTTCAGAATTGTGGAAACTTTTTCCAAAATCACCCGCCTCGGCGAGGGGATTATCAAAGATAACGAACTGTCACGCCCTGCAATTAAACGGACGGTGGCAGCCCTGAAAGTCTGTGCCGGCGTGATTAACGAATATGCCCCGATTTACCGTTCGCGTTTTGTGGCGACGGCAGCCTGCCGACGGGCTAAAAACTGCTCTGAATTTGTGGAGTTGGTCAAGCGTGAGACGGGGCTTAATCTGGAAATTATTTCTTCCAAAGAGGAATCAAGGCTGGCAGTTGTCGGCTGTATTCCGTTGCTTAACCGCAGCATTAAACGGACGCTGGTGTTTGATATCGGCGGCGGTTCAACCGAAATTTCGCTGGCACGGATAACCAACAGCGGCAAAACTTTTATTGAGGGGTTTGTTTCGCTGCCTTACGGTGTGGTAACCATTTCGGAAGCTTTTCCGGAAAAGGAAATGACTTCGCTGGCTTATGATACGATTATTGAGCGGACGCACAAAATTTTGCAGGAATTTGAAGACAAATATCAGATTACCGAGGCTATCCGCAATCAGGAAATTCAGGTTATCGGAACTTCGGGAACGGTAACGGTTTTGGGGGCGGTGCATTTGAATCTGACCCGCTATAACCGTTCGGCGGTTGACGGCATTTCGATTACCCGGCAGGATATTGACCGGACAATTGCGAAAATTAAGCGTTTGGGAGACGAAGGGCGCAAAAGACACCCTTGTATCGGTGCGCAGAAAGCGGATCTGACCATGGCCGGCTGTGCGATTATCGAAGGGCTGTGTTCTTTTTGGCCGATTGAGGAGATTACGGTGGCTGACCGCGGCATTCGTGAAGGCATCCTATTGGATTTGATGCACGCGCAGTCCGGACATAATCCGCCCGCGGCGGGGCGGCGTTTTCGCCATAACCGGCACCCTTATAACCGGGGAAGACAGGCTAAAAAAGGAGAAAATTCACATGCCAAATAAGTATTTTGCGGCAATCGATCTGGGAACCAACTCCTGCCGTCTGGTGATTGCCGACGAAAAGCGAAATTATGTGTATAAGGATACGCGGCCGGTTCGTTTAGGAGAGGGCATGGCTGCCGATATGCGTTTTACGCCGGAGGCTATGCAGCGCGGTTTTGAGGCCCTGGCTGATTTTCAGAAGCATATTTGCGCCTATAACTGCTGTAAAGTGCGGGCCGTCGCGACGGCTGCCTGCCGGATGGCCGGCAACGGCATGGATTTTGTGCGCCGCGTGGCAGAGCAATGCGGTCTGCAGCTGGAAGTGATTGACGGGGCGGAAGAAGCCAGGTTAAATCTGAAAGGTGCGGTTATGAATTCCAAAGGGCTGGCCCCGTATGTGGTTGTTTATGACCTGGGAGGTGGTTCAACCGAGATTACTCTGGCAACCAATGATGCGGAACAAAAAATTCTTTATACTGTTTCCATTCCTTGGGGGGCGCGGAATGCGGCGGAAACTTTTCGGCTGGAGGACATTTATGACGAGGAGCGCGCGGAAAAGCTGCGCCAGGTCGTAAAAGCTTATACCGATGACTTTAAGGCCAAATCGGGTTACGAACAGCTTAAAGACAAATGCTGTGCCGTGGCAACTTCAAGCAATCCGCTGCGTTTGTCGGCGTGGATTCATCAGCGCGGCGAATATGTGCGCGAGAGGGAAGACGGGCAGGTTTTGCAGGTCTGCGATATGGATCGGGTGATTGCGGAAATTAACGCGATGAGTCGTGAAGAGCGTGAAAAATGCGTTTATATCGGTTCCAAACGGGCACCGATTTTTCTGGCGGCCGGCGTTATTTTCAAAACAATTTATGACGAACTGGGGCTGACTGAACTTATGGCCTCGTTGAAAAGTGCCAAAGACGGCATAATTGAAGAGTTGGCAGAGGAGGCTGCACATGGGTAAATTGACGAAATCGGCCAAGGAAGTCCGGGGCCGCCATCAGCTGACGGTGCGGGTGAAAACTTCAAAATATCGGGACAAATCGTCCAATAAATGGCTGGCCCGGCAGCTGAATGACCCATACGTGGCAGAGTCCAAAAGACTGGGTTATCGTTCGCGAGCTGCTTTTAAGCTGATTCAGCTGGATGAAAAATATAAATTTCTCGGCAAAGGCAAGCGAATAGTCGATTTGGGCTGTGCGCCCGGCGGTTGGACACAGGTGGCCGTGATGCGCAACAAAGGAGCCGGCAAAGTGGTGGGCATTGATATTTTGGAAACTCAACCGGTGGAGGGGGCAACTCTTATTCAGCAGGACTTTACCGAAGACGAAGCCGCCGAAAAGCTGAAAATACTGTTGGACGGCGAAGCGGATATTGTCATGAGCGATATGGCAGCGAATACGACCGGCCACCAGCAGACGGATCACCTGCGAACGATTGCTTTGGTTGAAATAGCCTATACGTTTGCCAAGGAGGTTTTGGCTGAGGGCGGTATTTTTATAGCCAAGGTGTTTAAAGGCGGAGCGGAAGCCGGTTTGCTGGCCGACATCAAGAAAAATTTCCGCAAGGTCAGTCACTGCAAGCCGGATGCGAGCCGGGCAGGGTCGCCGGAAGAGTATTTGGTGGCCGAAGGATTCAAATCTAAAGGGCGGATTTCGGACAGCTAATACAGATTTTGCGAACGACTGCCATCATCACATACTTCTATGTACGCTGCGGTGTCAGTTCTCTTAAATCTTGTTGGTTGCCTCGAATTTCGCTTTTTAGGAAAAACTCGTCTAATGGTCATCTAATACGGAAAATGCAGGCCGAAAGAATTCTCGTATATGTCTGTGTATGTTAATTTTAGGAAGGTCAGATGTTAGATAAATCGATTGTTGAAAAAGTTTTGCTGCGGGCGGCGGAAACCGGTGCTGATTTTGCCGAACTGTTTGCCGAGCAGGGGCGAGATTTGCATTTGTCCATGGGGGCCGGGCGGATTAATGCTGCAACCTCAGGATTGGAAAGCGGTGCGGGTATCCGCCTGTTTAAAGGCGATTTGACATCTTATGCTTATACCAATGATTTGTCGGAAGCCGGCTTAATGAGGGCTGCGGCCAAAGCGGCGGCGGCAATAGTTGAAAACAGGCTAATCAAAAAGATTAACTTAAACGAACAACGATTTGAAAATAATCACAAATTTTCGATTGATTTGTTCGGCAAAAGCCGTGGCGAACTGATTGATTTTATGCGGCGCGGTTCAGACCGGCTTTATGCCGAGAGTCCTCTGATCAGCCGGGCCGATGTCGGTTTGTCGGAAAAACAGCGCCGGGTTCTGGTGGCTAACAGTGACGGCTTGTGGGCGGAAGACGAACGCCGTTATGCACGGTATTCGCTGAGCGTGATTGCGGAAGACGGTTCGGAAAAATTTTCCTGTTTCCGGTCGCGGGGCGGTATGTGCGGCTGCGAATTGTTTGATGCAGGCAAAGCTGAGGCTCTGGCGGCGGAACTGGTGAAAGACAGTGTGGAAATGCTGCGGGCGGAAAATTGCCCGGCAGGGCGTTTGCCCGTCGTCATCTGTCCGGAAATCGGCGGCATTTTGTTTCATGAAGCCTGCGGGCATTCTCTGGAAGCGACGGCGGTTGCGAAAAACGCTTCGGTTTTTGCCGGGCGGCTGGGAGCGCAGATTGCCAATGAAAAAGTTACACTGATTGATGACGGAACGCTTCCAAACCATTGGGGGTCAATCAATATGGACGATGAAGGACATAAAACGCAGCGGAATGTCCTGATTGAAAACGGTATTTTGAAAAGCTATCTGGTTGACCGGTTTAATGGCCGTAAAATGGGAATGGCGGCAACCGGCAGCGCCCGTCGGCAGGATTATACCTATGTGCCTACTTCGCGGATGACTAATACCTTTGTGGCGGCGGGAACAGACAATCCGGAAGAAATTGTTGCTTCAACGCCTTACGGAATTTATGTGGCGCAGATAAAAGGCGGTTCGGTTCAGCCGCAGAGCGGAGAGTTCAACTTTTCGGTCAATCGGGCTTATCTGATTGAAAAAGGCCGAATTACCAAGCCGGTGAAAGGGGCAAAACTTATCGGCACCGGAGCGGAGGTTTTGATGAATATTGACATGGTGGGCAGCGATTTGGCCGTCGGCGGCTGCGGTATCTGCGGTTCGGTTTCGGGCGGCGTGCCGGTGGGCAACGGGCAGCCGACGCTGCGGGTTAAGGAAATGACGGTCGGAGGGCAGAAGTGATGATTGAAGCTTATCTGGATAAATTGGAGCAGGCCTGCCGTGCCAAAGGCGTTGATAAATTTGAAATCCGTTATCAATGCGAGGCCAATGCCGCTTTGCAGGTCTATGAACAAAAAGTGAGCGATGCCCGGGACAATTCTTCAGAGAGCGTGTCGCTGGTTGTTTTGCAGGACGGCAAAAAAGGCCGTTTTGAAACGGCTGATTTTGACGAAGCAAAGATTCCGCTGGTTGTCGATGAGGCTTTGGCCAATGCGCGGGCGGTTGATACGGAAGAAACGTTTTTCTTTCACGACGGCAGTGGTGATTATCACCAGGTTGTGCCTTATCAACCCTTGGCAGAACTGGCGGAGCTTGACAAAATCCGCTTTTTGAAAGATTTGGAGCGTTTGGCTTATGAGGCTGACGGACGAATCAATAAAGTGATTAAAACCTGTCTGGCCGAAGGGCGTCGGACGCTGACAATCCGTAATTCGCTGGGGCTTAATCTGAACCGGGAGACAAACCGCGCTTATGCTTATATTTATCTCAGCGCCAAAGAGGGCGATATCGTCAAAACCGATTCCGAGGCCGTTTGTTTTAATCGTCCGCAGGATTTTGATCCGCGGACAATGGTGGAAAAAGCGGTTCCGCGGCTGTTGTCGCGCTTGAATGCGGCAGATGTCAAATCCGGCCCGGTGCGGGCGGTTTTTGAGCGGGAAGTTGCCGGAGATTTGTTGGAAGCCATGTGTTCGATTTTTTCCAGTTATCATTTGGATACCGGGGCAACGAAGCTGAAAGGCAAAGTCGGCACAAGGGTGGCTTCTCCGTTGGTCAGCATTGTTGACGATCCCTGGCTGGAAGGCGGTTTGGCAACGGTTTCTTTTGACGGTGAGGGCGTGCCGACAAAATATAAGGAGTTGGTTTCCGACGGGGTGTTGCAGGGATTTGTTTACGGTTTGGCATTGGCCGACAAGCATAAAACCGTGACGACGGGAAACGGCGGCGGCGGGCTGCATCCGATGTTTTTTAACCTTTATCTGAAAAACGGCATGTCTTCACCGGAGGAATTGCTGCAAAAGCTGGAGGACGGCGTTTATATTGACAAGCTGAACGGGCTTGGCGCCGGAATGAATGTGGTTTCGGGCGATTTTTCAATCGGTGCGGAAGGTTTTGAAGTGGTCGGGGGCAAAATCGGCAGAGCCTTAAATCAGTTTACGATTGCCGGCAATATTTATGATTTTCTGCAAGACATTGAAGCCGTCGGCAATGATTTGGATTTGTCGCAGCGTTCGGTGGCTTCGCCGTCGTTGCTGGTGAAGAATCTGACTGCCGCCGGCAGTTAAAACTTGACATTTTGTGCCGAAACGCTAAGGTTAGGCCAATTGCAAATTTTTAATTTTAGTTATTATGGAAATTAATTATCAGATTGATGATGCTTCTTTGTTAAAGAAAAGATGTATCTCCGAAAGTGATGTTTTGGCGCTGCTGCCGCAGGAATTACGGGCGGAAGTTCATAAAATCAGATTGCTGCACAGCCTTAGCTGTCCGCTGGTGTGGGTTATCTTTCTTAAAAAGAAACATTCCGGTGCGGGCAGGTGTTACGAATATGTTCCTTTTTCGGGTGAAGTCGAATGTAATTTGGCCGGTCCGGGTGGGCAATATCGCAAAAGCGTGCGAACGGCCTTTTTTATGATTCCTTCGGAAAATGAGGAATTGTCATCATGGCAGCGAAAAGGGGTTTCTTTGTTCGGAAAGCTGTTTATGCTTTATGACAAGAAAACTATCCGCCGCTATATGCCGCACGGCATGAAATTTGATGCCAAATACAGTATTTTGTTTTAAGGCAAGGGAAAACCGCAAAAATGTGATGATTTTTGCGGTTTTTGTTGTATAAAAGAGGCAAAGGAGACGTGAGATGCAGAAAGGTGCACAGTATCAGGCCGTTTGGGAATTGATCAGCGAGATTTTTAAAGACAAAATACCGGCGGACAATATTATCAATGCTTATGTCAGAGAGCGTAAATATATCGGCTCGAAAGACCGCCGTTTTATTACCGAGACGGTTTGGAAAATTATCCGCAACCGCCGCAAACTGGTATTTGATACCGGTTCAAACGAGCCGCGGCGGGTTTTGCTGACCTATTTGCAAGATGAGGATTTTGATTTGCTGTGTGGCGGCGAATACGGATTGGCTCCGTTGTCAAAAGAAGAAAAAGAATGGCTGAAACGGCGCAATGAAGAAGTCTATCCGGCTGCCGTGGAAGCCGAGTGTCCGGATTGGTTGTTTGACAAAGTGAAAGACATTCATTTGCTGAAAGCCCTGAATGAGCCTGCAAGCGCCGATTTGCGGCTTAACAAAGGAAGTCGCGCGAGGGTTATCGAGCAGTTGCAGGGAGAGGGGCTTTATTTTGTGCCGACGCCTTATTCCCCCATAGGCATTCGTTCTGCCGAGCGGGTGAATCTGAATAATTGCGTTGCTTATAAAGAAGGGGTGATTGAAGTTCAGGACGAGGCCTCCCAGCTGGCGGCAATTTTGGCCGATGTGCGGCCGGAACATAAAATAATCGATTATTGCTGCGGTGCCGGCGGCAAAAGCCTGACAATGGCTTTTCTGATGAACAGGCAGGGAAAAATACAGATTCATGATATTAACCGCAGCCGCTTGGAAGCGGTCAAGGAACGGGCGGTGCGGCTGGATGTGAAAAATCTGGAAATTATCGAAGAAGTCGGAGACAGGGATTATGACCGTTTTGTGGTTGATGCTCCCTGTTCGGGAACCGGAACCTGGCGACGCAGCCCAGATGCCAAATATCGTCTGACACCGGAAACCTTAAAGGAATTAAACAAGACTCAGGCGGAACTGCTTGAAAAGGCATTTAATCATATCCGCCGAGGCGGGCGGGTCGTGTATATTACCTGTTCGATTTTGCGGGATGAAAATGAAGATATTATTGAAGCTTTTCTGTCACGTCATGCCGATGTGGCACCGGTTAATCTGCGGCATTTGTGGGAAGATAAGCTGGACGGACGCTATCCCGGACAGGATGATTTTATGCTGCGAATGAATCCGCTGTTGACCCGGACAGACGGTTTCTTTGTCTGTATTTTAGAAAAACGCTAGAATTAAGCCCCTCCGCGGAGGGGCCTAGTTTTAAAAACCTTTGCAAGGGTAAAAACGTAGATAATCTTGATATGCGCCTCCTTTCAGTTTAAAGCTATCGTTAGAGGTAACGAAAAACATAGCGCTGTTAAAAGAAGCAAAATTTCCGCCAACCCCCTGTTGCATGCCTACTTCTTTATTGTTTATATACCAATGGCTTTCTCCTGTATTTCTACTGTCAAAAAATGCCCACCCGCAAGAATAGCCAGAGAGTGTTCCTGAGCCAACAGTATAAGTTGTTCCATTGGTACTTAGGGTTTTATAGGAATTATAATTAGGGGCCGTTATTTTGGCGACATCTGCTTTTTTAGTGCAGTTAAAATAGGATGTGTTAAAGGGGCACTTCATCGGGGTATTGACACAGTCTGAAGTTGAGCCGGTATAAGTATATCC
>QWCN01000908.1_pt1 | contig 62807 bp, 65 predicted proteins | sample 1972711 | NCBI WGS metagenome assembly QWCN01 (sample SAMN09866707, study PRJNA288562) | Human gut metagenome isolate term1_stool, whole genome shotgun sequencing... | isolation source: gut | host: Homo sapiens | place: USA: California
GTTGGTTGGAGACGACCTGCGAAAATAGGTAGGTGCCGGCTTTCTCTTTTAAGAAAAGCCACCTTTCCGCAGTGATGCGGGAGGGTGGCTTTTTTCGTTGTATCGCACGGTAAAACTAGCCCCGGACCCGAGAAAACAAACTCATGCAGGAAACTCTATCGCGGGGAGAACGCTTTTGGGCGATCGATTCCTGCCATGACTGCGGCAGAACACCCGGGACGTGCCGGGTTGAGGGTTCCCGGCATTTTCGGCCTCGGACGGTGCAAGCCCCGGCGTTTCCACAAAAGAAAAAATCCCCCGAACCCGTTGCGGTCGGGGGATAGGGGAACGGAAAAGAAATTTTGGTCAACGCCGGATAGTCCGCAGCTGTCCGCACCGGCGCCGTGTAGTCAGCCATATCCGGTTGACCGTAGGTGTATCGGTGACCATTTATTTCCCGGACCTTTTCCGGCGTCTCTCCTCCAAATCTGCTGCCACCATCTTCAGGAATTCCATTATCTGTTGATCCTGTTCCGGAGAAGGCGGGTTTTTCCGGTGCTTTTCCCTCAGCTCGGCGATCATCTTCGGAGAAATCCACTCCATCGAGATTCCGTCGTCCATATCCTCCTCGTGTGCCAACTTCTTCATCTCCATTCTGCATTGCGCTGGCTTCAGTATACGGACTGTTTTCAAAGTTGTCAAACGCTGCCGTCTGCGCTTCGCGAGCCATAGCCGCGTCCATCGTATCTCCGTTTGTACGCCGTCCTTTAGATGGTATGGGCAGGCCGTTTTGGGGCCGTGCCGTTTGAGGCGAAGGCTCACACCGCCGCGGTTTCCACGCTGGCATGAAGAAGGTCGGCCACGGGGGTGATCGCCATATACGCACCGGAATCAATGGATTTGACGAGGGTTTTGAGCTTCACGGTCTGGAACCGGTTGACCACCACATACAGCACGGTTTTGGGAGTGCCCGAATAAAAACCGCGGGCGTCCAGAACGGTCAGGCCGGTGCCGAACTCCTCCGAAACCTTCTGCGCGATCTCGTTGGGGCAGGTGGTAATGATCATGGCGGCCTTGGAGCTGTCGAGGCCGTCCACGATGAAGTCCACGGTTTTGGAGCCGGCCGCATAGGTGACGATGGAATAGAGCGGCAGAATCCAGCTGTTCATGGCGATGCCGCAGATGATGTACAGAGCCACGTTGTAAATCAGCACAAAGTTGCCCACGGAGAGACCCAGCGGCTTTGCAAAGATGATGGCGGCCACCTCGATGCCGTCCATGGCGCCGCCGTAGCGGATGGCAAGGCCGCTGCCCACGCCGGAGATGATTCCGCCGAACAGGGCGCACAGAAACAGGTCGGTGCCGGCCAGCGGGGAAGCAATGCTGACGTCGATGGGCAGAACGTCCGTTATGAGCCAGGCCGACGTGGAGTAGACACAGACGGTGAAGATGGCGTAGACGGAGAACACGGCCCCCTGCCGCTTGAACCCAAGCAAAAGCAGTGGGATGTTCAGCACAATCAGGAAAAACGACAGGGAGAGCGAGGGGGGCGTCAGCTGGGAAAGCAGGATGGACGTGCCGGAGATGCCGCTGTCGTACAGCTGCACCGGCGCAATAAACAGCGTTACACCGATGGCATTGATGATTCCGGCCGCGAGAAGCATCAGGAAGTTAAGGGGCGAAAATCTGGCGATAAATTCTTTCAAAATGCACCTCCGTGGTCGTGGATGAATCTGAGAATTATATACAGCATACCGGATTGCACGGCCAAAAGTCTATGGACGAAGTGTAGATAAAACGTTAAATCTGAAAAGGCGCGGAGACGGCAGGTGGGAATTGTGCAGGCAAAAAAGGGGTTGACCTGAAGTGCGCTTTAGGTTGTATGCTGGTGCCAGAACGAAAAAGGAGGGTTTGCAATGAGTAAACCATACATCGTGTGCCATATGATGACCGTGCTGGACGGCCGGATCGACTGCGGGATGACGGCGAAGATGCCGGGCGTGGAAGAATATTACAGCACGCTCGCCGCACTGAACGCCCCGACTAGCTGGAGCGGCCGGGTGACGGCCCAGCTGGAAATGGCGGAGCCGGGCCAATTCCGGGCAGAAAACCCGGAGGCCGTGGGCAAAGAGTGCGTTTTAAAGCAAGCTTCGGCGGAGGGCTACACCGTTGTGGCCGACACGAAGGGAACCCTGCTGTGGCCGGACGACACCGGCAGCCGCGCGCCGCTGGTGGTTGTGACCAGCGAGCAGGTGAGCAACGAGTACCTGGCCTATCTGAGCCGACGGCATATCTCCTGGATTGTGTGCGGCAAAACCCACATTGACCTGGCCCGGGCCTGCGAGATTCTGAACCGGGAGTTTGGCGTGGAGCGTATGGCCATTGTGGGCGGCGGCCGCATCAACGCCGGCTTCCTGGATGCGGGCCTGCTGGACGAGGTGAGCATTCTGCTGGCACCGGGCATTGACGGGCGGGGTGGCATGGCGGCCGCCTTTGACGGCCTGCCTGTGGACCGGGAGCCGTATCGGCTGAAGCTGACTGGCGTGACCCCCTATGAGAACGGCGCGGTCTGGCTGCGGTACGCGGTGAAGTAACAGGAAACGAACAAAGGCCGGGCGCTGCTGCCCGGAGGAGACGGAACCGATTCCGTGCTCTTCCGGGCGGCGGCGCCCGGCCTTATTTTTGTTTCAATCACACAAACCGGGGCAGCACACCGGGGGCGTTGGGGTCCCGGTCCGGCAGCTGAATTTCCGGCATCAGCTCTTTGCTGACCACGGTGAGCATCTCCTCCAACTTTTGCAGGTCCTGCGGCTCAAAGCGCTCTTTGGCGCGGTCGATGACCGTTTTCAGGTACTGGTAAGAGATGTTGTAGTAGTCCCGGTATTTCTGGGTGACCACCAGGTGATACTCCCGCCGGTCGGTTTCGGAGCGAACCTTTTCGATGTAGCCCTTCTGCACCAGGCTGCTGATTTTGTAGGCCGCGTTGGGGGTGGAGATCTGCATCATGTTGGAGAACTCGGCTACTGTGGGGGTGCCCATGGCCAGAATGACCTCCATGCAGAAGCTCTCCACCGTGGTGAGGGTGGCCTCGCGCTGGGCGAAACGGCCAAACACCTGCTTATAAAAGTGCAGCTTGAACTTGGTGTACACATCGGCAAAGGCTTCATCCAACATGGCGAAAAGGCTCCTTTCTGCGGCGGCCAGTGGGGCGAAAAAATCGAGAATGCTTCGGAAATAAACAGTATGATTCATTATACCATGGGATGGGGCGAAAAGGTAGGGCGGAATTGGAAGATTGGGGGATTGCGGTTTGGCACTGCCGTGAAGTTATGGCGGGGGTGAGATGCCACCTCATCCGTCTGCTGCGCAGACTGCTTCCCCTCGAGGGGAAGCCTGAGCTGCGGTGGGGCAGCCGCCGTTTACTGGATGGCGAAGGTCAGTTCAGCTTCGGCGGCAACCTGGCCGTTTACGCGGGCTACGGCCTTGCCGATGCCCACGGGCCCCATGCGGCGGGTCAGTTCGCATTCCAGCTCCAGCACGTCGCCGGGAACCACCTGGCGGCGGAAGCGAGCATTGCGCACTCCGCCGAAGAAGGCCAGCTTGCCTTTGTTTTCTTCCAGGCACAGGATGGCAACGGCCCCCACCTGGGCCAGCGCCTCCAGCAGCAGCACGCCGGGCATGACGTGCTTTTGCGGGAAGTGGCCGCAGAAAAACGGCTCGTTGATGGTGACGCACTTGCGGCCTTTGGCCCACTGGCCCGGCTCGTAATCGGTGATCACATCCACCAGGGCGAAGGGGTAGCGGTGGGGCAGAATCTGGGCGATTTCATCCGCCGAGAGGCTGCGCATTTCTTCGTGCTCGACAATGGCCATGGCTTAACCCTCCCAATGTTTGAACAGCAGGCAGGCGTTGTGGCCGCCGAAGCCCAGGCTGTTGCTCAGCGCATACCGGATGGGGGCCGGGCGGCCCTGATTGGGCACATAGTCCAGGTCGCACTCCGGGTCTGCGGTGCGGTAGTTGATGGTGGCGGGCAGGTACTGGTCCTGCAGGGCCAGGGCGGTGAACACCGCCTCCACGCCGCCTGCGCCGCCCAGCAGGTGGCCGGTCATGCTCTTGGTGCTGGAGACGGCCAGTTCGTTTGCGTGGGGGCCGAACACCGTCTTGATGGCGGCGGTCTCGCAGGCGTCGTTCATGTGGGTGCTGGTGCCGTGGGCGTTGATGTAATCCACCGCGTCGGGGGCAACGCCCGCGTCGGCCAGAGCCTGCTTCATGCAGGCCGCGCCGCCTGCCCCCTGGGGGGCGGGGGCGGTGATGTGATAGGCGTCGCAGTTGGCACCGTAGCCCGCCACCTCGGCGTAGATGTGCGCGCCGCGGGCCAGGGCGTGCTCCAGCTCTTCCAGAACCAGTACGCCGCCGCCCTCGCCCATCACAAAGCCGCTGCGCTCGCCATCAAAGGGAATGGAGGCGCGGGCGGGGTCCTGAGCGGTGGACAGGGCCTTCATGCTGGAAAAGCCGCCGATGCCCAGCGGAGTGATGCAGCTTTCGGCGCCGCCGCAGAGCATCACGGTGCCGTAGCCGTCCCGAATGTGGCGGAAGGCATCGCCCACGGCGTTGCTGCCGCCGGCGCAGGCGGTGACCACGCAGCTGCACAGGCCCTTCAGGCCAAACTGAATGGCTGCCCGGCCCGCGGCCATGTTGGGAATGACCATGGGGATGAAGAAGGGGGAGATGCGGTCAAAGCCTTTGGTAAGGGCCTTGCGGGTTTCCGACTCGATCACGTCCAGACCGCCGATGCCGCTGGAGAGGATCACGCCGCACTGGTCGGCGTCCTCCTTGGCCATATCCAGGCCGCTGTCGGCAAAGGCTTCGGCGGCGGCGATGAGGGCCAGCTGGGTAAAGCGGGCCATCTTTTTGGCTTCCCGCTTGTCCAGATGATCCTCCACCACCAAATCTTTCACTTCGGCGGCCAGCTTGACCTTGAAGCCCTCGGTGTCAAACCGGGTGATGGGGGCGATGCCGCACTGGCCGGCCTTTGCGGCGATCCAGCTGTCCGCGGCGGTATTGCCGATGGGGGTCACCGCGCCGAGGCCGGTGATCACAACACGACGTTTTTCCATAGGGGAGGCTCCTTTCTGTTACACGGCCATGCCGCCGTCCACACACAGTACCTGGCCGGTGATGTAACCGGCATCCTCCCGGGCGAAAAAGGCCACGGCACGGGCGACCTCTTCAGGCAGACCGGGCCGCCCGGCGGGAATGCCTGCGGCCATGGCGCTTCGGGCGGCTTCAGGCAGGGCGTTTGTCATATCCGTTTCGATAAAGCCGGGGGCCACCGCGTTGGCGGTTACGCCGCGGCTGGCCAGCTCCTTGGCAAGGCTTTTGGTCAGGCCGATGAGGCCCGCCTTGCTGGCGGAGTAGTTGACCTGGCCCGCGTTGCCCCGCAGGCCCACCACGCTGCTCAGGTTGACGATGCGGCCATAGCGCTGGCGCATCATGGGGCGGGCCACGGCCTTGCAGCAGAACACGGCCCCCTTCAGGTTGGTATCCAGCACACGGTCGTAGTCCTCCTCGCTCATGCGGAGAAGCAGGTTGTCCCGGGTGACGCCCGCGTTGTTCACCAGCACGTCAATGCGGCCAAAGGCGGCCAGCACCTGCTCCACCAGGGCGGCGCAGGCCGCGGCGGAGGAGACATCCGCCTGGAACGCCTCGGCGCGAACGCCCAGGGCGCGGCACTGGGCGGCGGTTTCCTCGGCGGCTGCGGCGCTGCCCGCGTAGTTTACAGCCACATTGCAGCCGGCCTTGGCCAGCTCCAGGCAGATGGCCCGGCCGATGCCCCGGCTGCCGCCGGTGACGAGGGCGGTGCGGACGATGGAAGAAGATTCAGGCATATTCGGCTCCTTTCAGGGCGGCCAGCGCGGCGTTCAGGCTGGGCACGTCCTCCACGGGCAGGCAGGTGACGGCGCTGCCCACGGTTTTTTTCACAAAGCCGGAGAGGGCCTTTCCGGGGCCGATCTCCACCACGGTGTCCACCCCATGGGCAGCCAGCCAGCGGATGGAATCCTCCAGATAGACGCTGCTCTGCACCTGCCGTTCCAGCAGGGCGGGGATGGTGTCGGTTTCCCCCATGGGGGCGCCCAGGCAGTTGAACACCACCGGGAAGGCAGGCGTGCCGAAGGACATGGCGGCGAACTTCTCCTTCAGGGCATCCCCGGCGGGGCGCATCAGGCGGGTGTGGAAGGGGCCGCTCACCTTCAGGGGCAGGCAGCGCTTGGCCCCGGCGGCCTTGGCCAGCTCTGCGGCCCGGGCCACGGCGGCCTCGTCGCCGCCGATGACCAGCTGGCCGGGGCAGTTGTAGTTGCAGATCTGGGCTACGCCGCCGGTTTCGGCTTCGGCCCGGGCGCAGCAATCGGCCAGCGGTTCCCGGACCAGCCCAAGCACGGCGCTCATGCCGCTGGGGCGGCCCTGCACGGCCTGGGCCATGGCCTTACCACGGAAGGCGGCCAGCTCCACGGCCTGCTTCGGGGTGAACACCCCGGCGGCCTCCAGCGCACTGTACTCGCCCAGGCTCAGGCCCGCGGCGTAAGCGGGGGTAAGGCCCGCCTGGCGCAGCAGGGCGGTAACGCCGCAGGCAAAGGCCACCAGCGCGGGCTGGGTGTACTGGGTCTGGTTCAGCAGGCCCTCGGGGTCCTCAAAGCAGAGGGTTTTCAGGTCGAAATCCAGCTGGGCGGCATCAAAGGCGGCCCGGAAAACCGGGCTGGCCTCGTACAGGTCCCGGCCCATGCCGGGGCGCTGGCTGCCCTGGCCGGCGTATAAAAAGGCAAGCTTCATGCAAGTGCCCTCCATTCCTTCATCAACTCGTCGATCAAATCCGGCACAGTGCGCATCCGGTCTACCAGGTCTACCCGGCTGCCGCTGAAGAACAGTCCCTCTTCCCAGTTGCCCTTCACTGCTTCGATGAGGGCGTGGGTGATGCAGAAGGGGGTCTCGGCGGGGCGGCAGCTTTTGATGCAGCCGCTGCAATGGGCCGGGGGCTGGCGCATCCCGGCGGCCAGCCGCTGCACCAGCGGGGAGTTCACCGCCCGGCCGGGCATTCCCACCGGGCTGTGAATGATGCGAAGATCCTCCGGCCGGGCCGCAAGAAGCACATCCTTGTAGCCCTGGCCGGCATCGCACTCTTCGGTGGCGATGAACCGGGTGGCCAGCTGGGCCCCGGCCGCCCCCAGGCGGGTGCAGCGGGCCATCTCGGCCCCGGTGGCCACGCCCCCGGCGCAGAACAGGGGAATGGCCCGGCCGAACTTCTCCTCAAAGGGGCGCAGGGCGGCCAGAACCTCGGGGATGAGCCGGCTGAGGGGGGTGCAGCGCCCGGACAGCAGGTCGGCCTCCTCAAAGCCCAGGTGGCCGCCGGCCTGGCAGCCCTCCAGCACCACAAAATCCGGCACACGGCCGTAGCGCTTTGCCCAGGTGCGGCAGATGAGCTGCGCCGCCCGCGGGCCGGACACGATGGGGGCCAGCAGGGCCTCAAAGCCCTCGGCCAGGGCAGGCAGTTCCAGCGGCAGGCCCGCCCCGCTGACAATGGCGTCGGCCCCGGCCTCTAAGGCGGTGCGCACACTGTCGGCATACTGACGGGTGGCCACCATGGCGTTTACCGCCACGAGGCCGGCCCCGGCGGCCAGCCGTTTGGCCCGCTGCACTTCCCGGCGCAGGGCGCGCAGGTTGGCCTGCTGGGGGTGGGCAGCGAAGTCCGGCTCGTTCCAGCCTGCGTCGGCGGTACTCAGGGTGCCCATGGCACCTTGGGCGGCCACGGCCCCGGCCAGCCCGCCCATGGAGACGCCCACGCCCATGCCGCCCTGAATCAGGGGCAGGGCCAGCTCACGGTTCCCCAGCTTCATGCGTTTGCCTCCAGTGCGGCAAGGGTGGCTTTGCAGCCCTTGTCCAGGTCCTCGAAAATGGCGCGCAGGGGGCGGATCTCGTGGAGCATACCGGCCACCTGACCGGCCATCAGGCTGCCGGTGACGGTGTCGCCCTCAAACACGGCCCGGCGCAGGCTGCCCAGCGTGTACTTTTCCAGCTCCATCTTGTCGGCGCCTGCCTTTTCCTGACGGACGTACTCCCGGCTCATGCGGTTTTTCAGCACACGCACGGGTGCGCCGCCGGTGCGGCCGGTAACGATGGTGTCACTGTCCCGCGCCTTGAGCAGGGCGGCCTTGTAGTTTTCGTGAATGGGGCACTCCTCGCTCACCAGCAGGCAGGTGCCCAGCTGCACGCCGCAGGCGCCCAGGGCGTAGGCGGCGGCCAGCTGGCGGCCGTCGGCAATGCCGCCCGCTGCGATGACGGGGATGTGCACCGCGTCGCACACCTGGGGCACCAGGGCCATGGTGGTCATCTCGCCCACATGGCCGCCGCTCTCGGTGCCCTCGGCAATGATGGCGTCGGCCCCAGCCCGCTCCAGATGAACGGCCAGCGTGGCGGCGGCCACAACGGGAAGGACCTTGATGCCGGCGGCCTTCCAGGCGGCTATGTACTTGCCGGGGTTGCCCGCGCCGGTGGTGACCACGGGCACGCCTTCCTCCACCACCACCTGGGCCATGGCATCGGCCTCCGGGTTCATGAGCATGATGTTCACGCCGAAGGGTTTGCTGGTAAGGGCCTTGGCGGTGCGGATGTGGCTGCGCAGGGTTTCGGCGTTCATGCCGCCCGTGCCGATCAGCCCCAGGGCACCGGCGTTGGAGCAGGCGGCGGCGAACTCGCCGGTGGCGATGTTGGCCATGCCGCCTTGGATGAAGGGAAACTCGGTTCCCAGAAATTCGTTCAGTTTCATTGGCTGCTCCTTTCAGCGGCGGGTTACAGGGTGAACAGGGCGGCGGCCCAGGTCAGCCCACCGCCAAAGCCCACGCACAACAGCGTTTGGCCGGGCTTGAGAAGGCCTTGCTCGTTCATCTCGTCCAGCGCAATGGGAATGCTGGCGGCGCTGGTGTTGCCATAGCGGGCCATGTTTTTGTAAAACTTCTCGGCAGGGGCGTGCAGCTTCTTGATGCAGTGGTCCAGAATGCGCTCGTTGGCCTGGTGGCACACCACCCAATCGATGTCGTTCAGAGTGAGGTGGGTCTGGGTGAGAATGCCGTCGATGCAGCGGGGGATGGCCTCCACCGCAAAGCGGAACACGGCCCGGCCGTCCATGGTAAGCCGGGGGGCCAGCGGGCCGGGCCCATTGGCCAGAATGGCCTTGCCGCCCCGGGCACCCTGCAGGCTGGCGAAGGGGGCGTTTGGCACCGCCTCAAAGACGGCGGCCCCGGCCCCATCCCCGAACAGCACGCAGGTGCTGCGGTCGGTCATGTCCATCAGGCGGCTGAGCACCTCGACCCCGATGACCAGGGCGTAGGGGCGGCCGCTCTGGGCCAGAAAGCCCCGGGCGGCCGCCACCGCGTACAGAAAGCCGGAGCAGGCTGCGTTTACATCCAGCACCGGAATGTCCTCGGGCAGGCCCAGCTCAGCCTGTACCAGACAGGCAAGGCTGGGGGTGGCGTAATCCGGCGAGACAGTGGCGCACAGCACACAGCCAAGACCGGCCGGGTCAATGCCGCTGCGCGCCAGCGCCTGCCGGGCGGCCCCGGCGGCCAGCGTGAGGGCGGTTTCCCCTTCGCCGCAAAAGTACCGCTGGCGGATGCCGGTGCGGCTGGCGATCCACTCGTCGCTGGTGTCCACCCAGCGGGACATCTCCTCGTTGGAGACGGCGGTTTTGGGCAGGCAGCGGCCGGTGGCCAATAGCTTCAGTCCGTTCATGGGGCACCTCTCATTCCTGGCCGATGCGGCGGTATTTTTTGTAGCGCTGGGCAACGAGGGCACTGCCGCTCATCCGGCGCAGAGGGGCCAGCTGGGCCTGCAGGCGCTCGTCCAGCTTGGCGAACAGGGCCTCCGGGGCCCGCTGGGCCCCGCCCAGCGGCTCGGGGATGATCTCGTCAATGATTTCGCCCTCGTACAGGTCCTGGGCGGTGAGCTTCATCAGGGCGCAGGCCTCGCCGTGGCGGGAGGCGTCCTTCCACAGGATGCTGGCGAAGCCCTCGGGGCTGAGCACCGAGTAGACGGCGTTTTCCAGCATGAGAATGCGGTCGGCCACGCCCAGCGCCAGAGCGCCGCCGCTGCTGCCCTCGCCGGTGACAACGGCGATCACGGGCACTTCCAGGCGGCTCATCTCGGCCAGGTTGCGGGCAATGGCCTCGCCCTGGCCCCGGGCCTCGGCCTCCAGGCCGGGGTACGCGCCGGGGGTATCAATAAATGTAATGATGGGGCGGCCGAACTTTTCGGCCTGCTTCATCAGGCGCAGGGCTTTGCGGTAGCCCTCCGGGCCGGGCATACCGAAGTTGTACTTCAGGTTGCCCTGCAGATCGCTGCCCTTGCGGTGGCCGATGACCGTGACCGGCTGGCCCTTGTACAGGGCCACGCCGCCCAGAATGCTGGGGTCCTCTCGGCACTGGCGGTCGCCCTTCTGTTCAAAAAAGTCGGTGAACAGGGCGTTGATGTAGGCGTCGATCTTGGGCCGGTGGGTGTGCCGGGCCAGAAATACCCGATCCTCGGGGGTCAGGGTCTTGCAGCCGGCCAGCAGGTCGGCCCGGCGGCGGGTGAGGTAGGCCCGCTGGGGGCCGTCGTCTCGGGCGAGGGCCTGCTCCACGGCGTCAATCTCGTTCAGAATGTCACGAATCACAGCCGCTTGCCTCCCTTCGTGTGGTTCTGGTGCAGCCGCAGCAGCCGGGCCAGGGTGGCCTTCATCTCGCTGCGGGGGACGATCTGGTCCACAAAGCCGTGCTCTTCCAGGTATTCGCTGCGCTGAAACCCGGCGGGGAGCTTCTGGCCGATGGTCTGCTCGATGACCCGGGGCCCGGCGAAGCCGATGAGCGCCCCCGGCTCGGCCAGGGTCACATCGCCCAGGCTGGCGAAGCTGGCGGTCACGCCGCCGGTGGTGGGGTGGGTGAGGTAACTGATGAACAGGCCGCCCTTTTCCGCGAAGGCGGCAATGGCGGCGCTGGTTTTGGCCATCTGCATCAGGCTGAAAATGCCCTCCTGCATCCGCGCGCCGCCGCTGGCGGTGAAGATGATGAGCGGCAGGCGGTGGGCGGCGGCGTATTCCACCGCCAGGGTGACCTTTTCGCCCACGCCCTCGCCCATGCTGCCCATGAAGAAGCGGCTGTCCATCACCACCACCACGGCGGGCTGGCCCTCAATGCGGCCCACGGCGCTGACCACGGCCTCGTCCAGCCCGGTTTTCTTTTTCTGCATGGCCAGCTTTTCGCTGTAACCGGGAAAGTGCAGCGGGTCGTGGCCGGGAATCCGGCCGTTCAGCTCCCGGAAGCTGCCGTGGTCCAGCACCATGCTCAGGCGGTAATAGCCGCCGATGGGCTGGTATTGGCCGCAGTTGGGGCACACATACAGGTGCTCGGCCCAGACGGCGCGGGTGGCCCGGCGCTGGCACTTGGGGCAGGTGAAAAACTGGGGCGGCTGCCAGGGCTGAGCCGTGCCCTGCGCTTCCCGGCGGGCCTTCCATTCAAAGGCCTTCTGGCCGGGGGCGCTGCGGATGGAATCCAGCAGATGGATCATGAGCGTACCTCCTTGGGGTAACGGCCGGTGGCCCGGCCGGGCGCATGGAACGGTTTGCGGCGGCCTGCCCGCGAACATCAGCGGAGCGGGCCGCCGCAAATAAAACAGCAGCAAACAGGGGCGGCCCCACACCGGCGGGGCGCGTAAGAAATCAAAACAGGCGGCTTCAGGCGGCCAGCTCGCTCAGGCAGTTCCATAGGTCGGCAACGGTTTTCATCTCACCCAGCTTTTCATCGGGTACCGCCACGCCGAACTCATCTTCCAGCGCCATGTTCAGCTCCACAGCGTCCAGGCTATCCGCGCCCAGGTCGTCAAACAGGTTGGCCTCCATGGTTACCTTTTCGGCATCGCAGCTGAGGGTGTCGGCAATGATCTCCTGCATCTTTTCAAACGTCATACGAATTTCCTCCTGAAAATGGGCCGCAGGTACGCGGCCATGAAATGATGGATTCTTTTGTTTTGAAGAAATTTAGCTAAAACAATTTAGGTAAAATTTCTTGCATCATTCTACCAGAGAATTCGGGAAAGTCAAGGGGATTCACAAAATCTTTATAATTTTTTCGCAAAGCAAAAAAACGGGAAATGGTCAGTTTTTTCGAGCGGGGCAGACCGGAACATCGGGAAAGCGGCTTCCGGCGAAGCGAGACGCGAATCATTGCGGCCGCCTATCCGCCATGCAGCGGCGTTGTTAAAGGCAGGGGAACGCTGTGCTTTGGCACGGCTGTGGGCGGATTGCGGCCATGGTGGGGGCGCGTTCATCACTGCCGTGAAGATATGGCAGGGGCGAGATGCCGCCGCATCCGTCTGCTGGCGCAGCCAGCTTCCCCTCAAGGGGAAGCGACTCCTTTGCAAAAAGCCTTCCGCTTGCAGGGAAGGCAGCCGAGTTTCAGGAAAAGGAACATCTTTTTTGAAAATTGAAAAAAACAAAAAGAAAAATGGCGAAAACCGCTTGACAGAGACGAATGCATTCAGTATAATATAAAAGCTGAAAGCATCCATGGCCCGTTGGTCAAGCGGTTAAGACAGCGGCCTCTCACGCCGTTAACATCGGTTCGATTCCGGTACGGGTCACCATGATGCTCCTTAGCTCAGTCGCGCCTTGTTCTTCGGAACAGGGCGTTTTCTGTTTTACTGTGCAGTTTGCGTGGCACGGAAAAGCGGCCCGAGGGTTCTCGGGGATGGCGGAGAAGAGCCGGGAACAAAGGCTGCCGCGCAGGGCGAAAAGCAGAATCATGGAGGCCGACAGCACAAAAGGGAGACTCCCCGATGGGGGAGCCTCCCTTTTTACTTGCGGATGTTTGCAGGAATACAGAAACCGGATGCTTACTGATTCTTCTCGGCGGTGCGGGCAAAGAAGTTGGCCAGGATCGCGCCGGAGATGTTGTGCCACACGGAGAACACGGCGCCGGGGATGGTGGCCAGAGGATACTGAGCAAAGTGGGTGGCCGCCAGGCTGGTGGCCAGGCCGGAGTTCTGCATACCGACCTCGATGGAGATGGCGCGGCACTTGCTGCTGCTCAGATGCAGGGCCTTGCCCACGGCAAAACCGGTGGCGTAGCCCAGCAGGTTGTGCAGGATGACCACGGCCACGATCAGCAGGCCGCTGGTGAGGATTTTGGCGGAGTTGGCGGAAACCACGGCCGCCACGATGGCCACGATGGCGGTGGTGGAGATCAGGGGCAGAACCCGAACGGCGTTCTGGGTGAACTCATGGAAGAAGTGATTGATGATAAAGCCCAGAGCGATGGGAACCAGAACCACCTTCACGATGGAGAGGAACATACTCATCACGTTCACGTCCACGCGCTGGCCCGCATACAGCAGGGTGAGCAGCGGGGTGAGGAAGGGAGCCAGGATGGTGGATACGGCGGTCATGCCGACGGACAGGGCCACATCGCCCTTGGACAGGTAGGTCATCACGTTGGAGGAGGTGCCGCCGGGGCAGGTGCCCACCAGGATGACGCCCACAGCCAGCTCAGCAGGCAGGTTGAACAGCTTGGTGAGCAGGAAGGCCAGGAGCGGCATCAGGGTGAACTGGGCAATGCAGCCCACGATCACGTCCTTGGGGCGGCTGAACACAACCTTGAAGTCGGAGGGCTTCAGGGTGAGGCCCATGCCGAACATAACGATGCCCAGCAGGTAGTTTACATAGCTGGTTTTGATGAAGCTGACGGTACCGGGCGCAAGCAGGGCAAGCGCGGCCACGGCGATGACGATCGCCGCCATGTACTTGCCCACAAAGTCGCTGACTTTTTCCAATGTTTTCATGTTTCTTTTCCTCTCTTTCAAATACCAAAGCCTCTGGTTGGCTATGGGAAGGCGGCCGAAAGGCGGACGGGCAGCCCGCGCTTTGGGCACAGAACGAACGTGGGAAACATTCGGGAATGGCCAAATTTCTGTGCGGTACACACAAAAAAGCCTTTGCCCCTTACAAGCGTAAGAGACAAAAGCTTTGAAAAACCTCTGCGGTACCACTCTTATTGCCGGCAGCCTGGCTGCCAGCCACTCAGCGCGCATCGAACAATGCGCGGCCCACGATAACGGGGGCCGACCGTTCAGGCTTACCCGGGGGCAATGCACCCTTTCAGCCCGAAAGCTCGGAGAGGATATTCCCTGAGATTCCCGCACTGCCTTGCATCAACCGGCAGCTCTCTGAAGCGTTCCGCTCAGGTACTTGTTCTCGTCATAGCCGAATCTTCCACTGCCTTGCAGTATAGACCCCTTGGAAAGAGAAGTCAAGGCTTTTTGCACAAAAAAATAGAATTCTTTTGCGCGTGCTGCACAAGAGAGGGCGGGCGCAATTGGAGAAAATGACGGAACGGGCGCAGCGGAGAAGAAGGCGTGCGGAATGAAAAAGCGCCTCTGCATCAAGCGATGCAGAGGCGCTTTTGGCGGAGATGGTGGGATTCGAACCCACGTGCCCGGTTAAGGACAAAACGATTTCGAGTCGTTCTCGTTACGACCACTTCGATACATCTCCATGAAATGGGGCGGCCGGGGCAAAATGCCGGACGGCCTGCCCGATTATTATAGCAAATTTGCGGCACAGGGTCAACTCTTTTGCGAAAATGCCCGCGGGATGTTCAGAACAGCTTTTCCTCCATGCGGGCGGCCAGAGCTTTTAATTCGGCAACAATCTCCTGACGGCGGCTGTTCAGCAGGTAGGAAACGCCGGTGACGCTGACCGTGGCGGCCAGGTTGTGGGCGGCGTCCCAGATGGGCACCGACAGGGCCGAAACGCCCATGCCCAGCTCTTCGTTCTCGATGCCGTAGCCCTCGGCGCGGATGGAGTCCAACGCGCGGATCAGCTGCTCTTTGGTGGTGATGGTGTTGACGGTGTGGGCGATCAGCTCATGGTTTTTCAGGTAGGTGTCCAGCTCGCTGCTGCTCATGGTGGACAGGAGGATCTTGCCCGAAGCGGTACAGTACAGGGGATTGATGTAACTGTCGGCGGAGCAGTTGACGGTGTACATGGCGTGCTCCGGCAAAAAGCGTTTGACGATAACCAACTCGTCCACATCCAGCGCAAACAGGCTGCAATTGACGTGGTACTCGTTGGCAATGTGGATCATGACGTCGCGGGCGCACTCCAGCAGCACCTTGCGGCGCACCTCGCCCTCCTGGTGGTGGCGGCCCAGCATGGCCGGGCCGAGCATATATTGGCCGGTGGGGATCTGCCGCACAAAATCGTTGCAGTGCAGGGTGTTCAAAATACCGTGTACGGTGCTTTTGTTCAGCGCAAGGCGCTCACTGATCTGCCCGAGGGTCAGGGCGGTGTTCAGGTCGTCAAAGCAATTGAGAATATCGATGGCGCGCTGAACGGACTGGATGATTTTTCCGGTGCTGGTCTTTTCCATGGGGGATATCTCCTTGCCGGGCGGCCCGGCGGTTTCCTATTTTTATAAAAACATTATAGCATGAAGCGGGAAAAGGCAAAAGATGTTTGATATTGTCAAACTGAAAAACCGGAAAATAAGACAGGAAAATGGAGAGCGGTTTGGTAATATGGCCGAAAATCGATTTATGCGTTTGACAATATCAAAAACTTGTTTGACATTGTTGACAATCTCTGAAAATTTGTCATAATAAAGACAAGTTCAAACGGCCATTTGACAATAACGAACACCGCTCAAAGGAGAGGGGATCAAAACCAGGGACGAACGCGGAACTGGCAAAGAGAACGGCACACGTGCCGCCCGCTGACCTACGCTCCGATTTCGCGTCCAGAATGCCCATGATTCAAGTGATCGCTATCGCTTGATTCGATGACTGACTCTTGCTTTTTTGTACTACCACATTACCCGGCTACCCAGTACAATAGTGGGTATACGAAGGACAACCCGTAAACGAGAGAGGAATTGTTATGGCAGAAAAGACCAACACCCCCACCAAGAAGTATACATTAAAGGATAAAATCAAAGCGATGGGCCCGGGCCTGCTGGTGGTTGGCTCGTTCATCGGCCCTGGCACCGTGACCAGCTCCACCCGCGCCGGTGCGGCTTACGGCTATCAGCTGCTGTGGTGCGTGGTATTCTCGGTGATCGCCGTGATCATCATGCAGGGCATGGCGGCCCGCCTGGGCATTGTTACCCAGAACGGCCTGGCCGAAAACCTGGTGACCGAATTCAAAGACCGCCCGGCCCTGCGCACCTTTATGGTGGCGCTGGTGTCCGCCGCCATCATTCTGGGCGGCGTGGCCTACATGAGCGGCGACCTGACCGGTACGGCCATCGGCATTTCGGCCCTCACCGGCGTGCCTTCCCGTATCATCGCACCCATCTGGGGCGTGTGCATCCTGTTCCTGAACGCCCATCAAAACGCCATTAAGTGGCTGGAAAAGCTGCTGACCGTCTGCGTCAGCGTGATGGCCGTGGTGTTCTGCGTGACCATGTTTGTGGTAAAGCCCAATTGGGGTGAAGTGCTTCAGGGCGTGATCCCCACCGTTCCCAGCGGCGCCATCATGACCTGCGTGGCCCTCATCGGCACCACCGTGGTTCCCTACAACCTGTTCATCCATGCCACCAGCTCCCACCAGACCTGGAAGGACCCCGAGCAGATCCCCCTGGCCGAGTTTGACGTGCGCTGCTCCATGATCATCGGCGGCTTCATCACCGGCGCGGTCATGATCACCGCCGGCACCGTGATGCGCGGCATGGGAGTCAACTCCGCCATCGACATGGCCGCACAGCTGGAGCCTCTGCTGGGCAACCTGTCCGTTCCCTTCCTGGCCATCGGCCTGATCTGCGCCGGCATCTCCAGCGCCGTCATCACTCCGCTGGGCGTTTCCTATGTGCTGGCCGGTCTGTTCGGCTGGAAGCTGGACCGCAGCGACAAGCGCTACTTCTTCACCAACATCGCCATTGTGCTGTGCGGCATTGTGGGCACGGCCACCGGCTTCAACCCCCTCACCATCATCATGGCGGCCCAGGCGGTCAACGGCGTGTTCCTGCCGGTCAGCGTGTTCGTGCTGCTGTACCTGGCCAGCCGCTCCAGCGTGATGGGCAAGCACAAGAATAAGCCCTACCAGGTAATTCTGGGCACGGCCGTGTTCGTGATCTCTCTGATTATCGGCGTCAGCAGCGTGGTATCGCTGTTCTGAGCCGCAAGCAAACTGTTCCGAAGAGCGCCGGGCGGGCCGCAGTCAAAGCGACTTTTCCCCACCCGCTTTTCTCTCAATTCCTGACGCAAGAAACAACAACACAAGCGAACCATAGGAATTTCATCGCCCGCACGGCATAGGCACGGAAGAACAGCCGGCCCGCCCCGCCGAAAATCGGCGGGGCGGGCATACTGCGGGCAATCTGAAACACAAAAGGAGTGCAGTACCATGAAAAACAGCAAGCCTACCATTTACGATCCGAATTTCCTGCCCACCAACATTTACAGCGGTGTGCCCACCTTTTTGAACCTGCCTGTGCTGGAAAACAAGCAGGATCTGGCCCAGATGGACGTGGCTGTGATGGGTGTGCCCTGGGAGGGCGGCTGCACCATTGGCGGATATTCTTCCTGCACCGATGGCCCCAAGTCCATCCGCTCGGCATCCATCCGGTACACCGGCTATCTGCCCGATTTTGACCTGGACTGCTTCTCCCAGCTGAAGGCGGGCGACTACGGCGACATTGCGGTGCAGAACGGCAACTATGAATTCACCTTCGGCGAGATCCGCAAGAAGGTGGGCGAGATCTACGATGCAGGCGCGGTGCCCATCATTCTGGGCGGCGACCATGGCATTGCCTACCCCACCATCAGCGAGCTGGCCAAGCGCCATCCCGGCAAGGTTGGCGTGCTGCACTTCGATGCCCATCTGGACAATTACAGCAACTTCGGCGACGATCCGTACTCTCGCTGCTCCCCCTTCTATCAGCTGTACAACGACCCCAACATGGACCCCACCAAGATCGTGCACATCGGCATTCGCGGCCCCCGCAACCATCAGGAGGAGTTCAACAACGCCAAGAAGTACGGCGCAAATGTGATCCTCTGCCGTGAGATCAAGAAGAGCGGCTGGGAGGCTTCCATCAAAAAGGCCATCGAACTGGCTTCCAAGGACACGGAAGTGATGTACGTGACCATCTGTGCCGACTCGCTGGATGCGGCCTTTATGCCCCAGGGCCCTCAGGACATGGGCGGCCTGACCTCCTTTGAGCTGCTGATGATGGTGCACGAGGCCGGCCTGGCCGGTGCCCGCGCGCTGGACTTCGTGGAGATTTACCCCGATGCCTACAGCCTGCAGCCGGCCTCTCATGTGGGCTGCTGGCTGGCCCTGTACTTCCTGAACGGCGTGGCCGAGCGCCGCAAGAACGGAGAAAAATAAATGACTTTCACCGAGCAGCTGAATGCCCTTGCCGCGTTTAGCAGTACGGACCCGGAAACCCAGGGCGTGACCCGCCTGCCCTTTACGCCCCAGCAGCAGGACGCTGCCCAGTGGCTGAAGCGGCAGATGGAGGACGCCGGACTGACGGCGCGGGTGGACGCTTACGGCACGGTGGCCGGTGTGCTGCCGGGCAAAAGCGAGGAGACCCTGATCATCGGTTCCCACTACGACAGTGTGCCCAACGGGGGCCGGTACGATGGGTGCAGCGGCGTGATCGCCGGAATCCGGGTGGCACAGGCGCTGCGCGAAGAAGGCGTGGTGCCGGCCTACACCCTGATGATTCTGGGCCTGAACGACGAAGAGGGGGTGGCCCTCACCGAGGGCTTCCTCTCCAGCCGGGGCGTGTGCGGCGAGATCGACGAGGCCGCGCTGGACCGGGTGCGCCACCGCACCACCGGCGAGAGTCTGCGCCAGCTGACCGGCCCGGAGCGGGCGGAGCACATTTCCCTGCCCAAAGAATGCAGAGGCTATCTGGAATTCCATGTGGAGCAGGGGCCGGTGCTGGACCATGAGGGCCGGGGCCTGGCGGTGGTGGAGCATATTGTGGGCATCTGCCATGGGTTCTGGTGCATTTACGGCGAGCAGAACCACGCCGGAACCACCCCCATGGAGTTGCGCAAAGACCCCATGCCGGTGTTCGGGCAGATCGCGGCGGCCCTGCCCGATTTGGCCAAGCGCTACCCCAAGGCAGTGGCAACCATCGGCAATGTGGAGGTGAATCCCAACGCCCCCAACGTGATTCCGGGAAGCGTGCGCTTTAGCGTGGACCTGCGCCACACCGACAAGGCAGTTATGGCGGCCTTGCGGCGGGACGTGGAGCAGCTGATTGAAGAGACCGCAGCGGCAGCCGGGCTGAAATGCGACCACCAGCCCAGCACCGAAGCCGACCCGGTTACCATGGACCCCACCCTGTGCCGCCGTCTGGAGGCCTGCCTTGCGGCAGAAGGTCAGCCGGTGTACCGGATGGACAGCGGCGCCGGGCATGACGCCCAGATTTTTGCCCGGCATGTACCCGCGGTGATGATGTTTGCCCCCAGCCGGGACGGCCAGAGTCATTCCCGGCGGGAATTCACCGAGGAGAAGTATCTGGAACAGGCTGTGCGGGTGATGACTCGCTTTGTAAAGGAGAACTTTTAATATGAGCGAAGCTGAGAAGAAAGCCGTCAGTTCCGACCCTAGCCTGGAGTTGGAGCCGGTGAACATGTACGTTCTGTTTGCCCGTATGTTTGCGGACATTGCCCGCGAGGTGGAGGCCGACTTCGGCGAGGCCGGAATTCAGGCCGTGCGCCGGGGTGTGCAGCGCTTTGGTGAGCGCCGCGGCCGGGACATTGCCCACCGCGCCGAGGTGATGGGCCATGCCAACGATGCGGAACACTATCTGTCCTGCTACGACATGGGCCGAACGGACTATTTTTACAGCGAGGATGACGTGAAGTCCCACTCAGTGGAGCAGGTGTTCACCAAGTGCGTGTTTGCCAAGACCTGGACGGACGACGGCGATGAGAAGTATGGCATTCACTACTGCCAGATCATCGACCCGGCCATTGCCTGCGGCTACAACGAGCATCTGAAGTGCACGCACGACAAGCATTTCTTCAAGGATGGCCAGTGCCATTTCCTGTTTGAGATGCAGGACGAAAAGTAAAATCCTTCGTGCAGCACGGGGCCGCCGGGAACACCACCCAGCGGCCCCTTTTGTACTTTACAGCGGGCCTTTGACAAGGCACGCCCGGACGGATACAATCATCTGGTGACGCTGGTAAAGCGAACAGGAAAAGGAGCGGCGGCGAAGAAGGGGCGCATTTGCACCGGGCCGCCAGAACGCAGAATTGAAGGAAGTGGACGATATGTCACGGGACAAGCACATTGAAATCGCCCTGCAGGATGCGGAGCGCTACGCCCGCCCCCATATGGACCAAGGCAAGGTGGCCACCTACATTCCGGAATTGGCCAAGGGTGACCCCACCAAGCTGGGCATCTGCATCCGCACCCCGGACGGGGAGGAGTATTGCCAGGGCGACTGCCAGACCGAGTTTTCCATCCAGAGCATTTCCAAGACCATTACCCTGATTCTGGCCTTGCAGACCGCCGGATACGACCGGGTGTTCAGCAAGGTGGGCATGGAGCCCACCGGCGACGCATTCAACTCCATGATCCGGCTGGAGACCCTGACCACCCACCCCATGAACCCCATGATCAACGCCGGGGCCATTGCCACCACCAGCTGCTGCATCAAGGGCTGCGCCGACCCCTTCGGGGCGTTTCTCAGCCTGGCGCGCACGCTGTGCGGGCGGGAGACCATCCGCCTGAACAAGGAGGTGTTTACCTCGGAGTATCAGGCCGGGGGGCGCAACCGGGCCATGGCCTATTTTATGCAGAGCGAAAACCTGCTGGAATGGGACGCCGAGGACGTGGTGGAGCTGTATTTTAAGATGTGCTCCATCAACGTGAACGTGCGGGATCTGGCCCACTACGGCCTGGTGCTGGCCTGCAACGGCAAGGACCCCGCCACCGGCAGGCAGCTGGTGGACCCCTGGATCTGCCGCATTGTAAAAACCCTGATGATGACCTGCGGTATGTACGATGCCTCGGGCGAATTTGCCGTCAAGGTGGGCCTGCCCGCAAAAAGCGGCGTGGGCGGCGGCATTCTGGCCTCGGCCGAGGGCCGGATGGGGTTGGCCACCTTTGCCCCCGGGCTGGATAAGCGGGGCAACAGCATCGGCGGCTGGTATGCGCTGGAATTCCTCTCGCAGAATCTGGGGCTGCATTGCTTCAGCGGCCACACGGAGGAATGAGAAACCTCGGATTGATGCGTAAAAGCCGAAGGGCGCGGCACGTGAAACGACGGCCGCGCCCTTTTTGCGCCCCGGGCGGGAAGAAGCGTGGCGCGGCGCGCCCGGCTGTGGTATACTGACAGAAACCGATGCGGGCTGCCACCCCCCAAAAAAGGGGCCGGGGCGGCCCGCAAAAATGCGAGCGCGAGGAATGACAAACATGCAGAACAAACTGACGGAACTGGTGAAGAAGTATCGGGAGCCAATTGCCTACCTGTTTTTTGGAGGGCTGGCCACTCTTTTGAACATTGTATTGTATGTATTGTTTAAAACTCTGTTCGGCTACGAGGCGGCCAACAGCTGGGGCAACGTGGCGGACAATGTGCTCTGCATTCTGTTCGCCTATTTCACCAACCGCATCTGGGTGTTCCGGAGCAAGGCCCACGGCAGCGCCGCGCTGCGGGAGTTCGGCAGCTTTGTGGCCTGCCGCCTGGGCACGCTGGTGGTGGACGCCGCGATCATGTTTGTGGGCGGCAACCTGGTGGGCCCCGCCCTGGTGCCCGCGGCGTATCTGGGGCTGTGGGGCGTTGGCGTGAAGGTGTTTTCCAACGTGATTGTGGTGGTGCTGAATTATGTGTTCAGCAAGCTGCTGATCTTCAAGAAAAAGTGAGCGGGCAAAACGCGGCGCCGTGGTGGAAAAGCCGCCCGGCCTGTGGTATACTGAAAACAAGCTAAGGGCGTTTTGAAAAAAAGCAGAGCGCCCGCACCAAAAGGAGAAACGGGGCGGCCCGAGGGCGCAGCGCCCCAAGGAGGCAACAGCAATGAAAAACAAAGTGCGTGGTTCCGCATTCCGTCTCACCGGGCTGATCCTGGGCATCATCGGGGTCACGGTGTCCGTCACCTCCATTGTGTTCAGCGCGGTGGGCCTGCACCGGGCCCGGCTGTGCAAGCACTGCAAGACGAAGGAACTGTACGAGTAAGCAGCCAAATGAAAAAGGCACCGCCCCGGCGGCCCGGCAGTTTTAGCCGAAGGCCGCGGGGGCGGTGCTTTTTTGTTGGTTTAAGCCGGGTGCAGCGTGCAGGTTGGAGAGTTGCACGGCAGCCGGGATGGGCTGCTTTGCGGCAATCAGTTCCGCTTTGCCTTGCGCAGACCCAGGAACAGCCCGGCCATGCACAGCAGCGTCAGCGCACTCCAGACCTCTGCGTGGGAACCATCCCCCGTTTTGGGAGAGGCGGCGGCCGGTGACGGCGCTGCCGCCGATGGCGATGAGCTTGCCGGGGCCGGTGATGGAGCCGCCGCCTATGCTGAGCCCTTGAGCGAACGCCGACACGGCTGTTTAAGAACGTACCATAAAACACAAAAAGCCCGTGCGGAGCATTGCTCTGCACAGGCTTTTTCACATTCTCAAAGAAACTTGTGGAAAACTCAGCCCCGAGGGCCGCGGTCTTTGCCCAGGAAGGTGATGGCCAGCGCATCGGGGCCGGTGTTGGCCGACACCACGCAGCCCAGCTGGAACACGTTCACCGGCGGGTGGCCGAATTCCTTTTTGCACTGCTTCACCAGCTCGTTGACGCGCTCGCCATCGGTGTAGGCTACCTGGTACTCCAGTTCCTGCACGTTCTCCACCCGGCTCTTCACGTACTTGATCATGGCGGGAATGACCGCACCGTCGCCCCGCACCTTGCTCTTCACCGAGGAAACGCCATCGTTCAGGCTGATGATGGGCCGCAGGCCCAGCAGCTCGCCCGCAAAAGCGGCGGCGGCGCTGATGCGGCCGCTCTTCTTCATCTGCTTCAGGCTGAAGGCCGCCAGGCAGACCTCATTCCGGGCGAACACCTGCTCCAGCTCTTTTTTGACCGTGGAAACTTCGGCCCCGTTGCGGATCTTGCGGGCGGCCTCGCACACATACCAGCCAAAGGTCATGCTGTAGGTGCGGCTGTCCACAAAGCGCACCTTCAGCTTGTGGCCGGGGCGCTCGTCGTCCAGCTGGCGGTAGGCCATCACCGCGTTGTTGTAGGTGGCGCTGCCGGTGGAGTTGATGAGCACCGCCAGCACCTCGGTGTAGCCGGCGTCCACGTATTCGCAGAATTTCTCCAGAAAGCGCAGGGTGGTAATGGCGGCGGTGGTGGGCACGCCCTGGGCGGTGCGCATCATGTTGTAGAATTCATCGTAGGTGAAATCCTCGCGCTCGGTGTAGCTGACGCCGTCCAGCGTCATGGGAAAGCACAGGATGTCAATGCCGTACTTCTGTTCCAGCGCCTGGGGAATGTCCGAGCTGGAATCGGTGAGAATGGCAATTTTGCTCATGGCGATACTCCTTCAGTGATTTGGTAAAAAGGGGGCAGGTCAAGGCTCGTCCCACTGGAATTGGCGCGGCTGGCCGTGGTCCAGAAGATCCGGAAAATCCCACTGGCGCAGGGCCTCGTAAACGGCCACGGCCACGGTGTTGGAGAGGTTCAGGCTGCGGGCGGCGTCCCGCATGGGCAGCCGCACACAGGCGGCCTGGTGCTGCTGCAGCAGGCTCTCCGGCAGGCCCGCATCCTCCCGGCCGAACACCAGATAGGTGCCGTCCGGGTACTGCATATCCGTATAGCGGCGGGGGGCCTTGGTGGAGAAAAAGAAGCAGGGGCCGCTGTTTTTGGAGGCGAAATCCTCCCAGCTGTCGTAATAGGTGATGTCCAGCAGATGCCAGTAATCCAGCCCGGCCCGCTTGAGCTTGCGGTCGTCCACGGTGAAGCCCATGGGGCCGATCAGGTGCAGCCGTGCGCCGGTGGCGGCGCAGGTGCGGGCGATGTTGCCGGTGTTCTGAGGGATCTGCGGTTCCAAAAGTACAATGTTCAGGGTAGGCAAAATGGGTCACGTCCTTGTGGTTGATGAAAAAGGCGTTTTGCGGTTATCGCTTGGCCAGGCGGCCCAGCATCGGCTCAAACTGCACGCCGAAGCGGCTGTCGGCCTCTTCGGGGGTGGCGGCAATGGCGTCGGCCACAAAGTCGGCGGCCAGGTCGGCCGCGGCGGAGAGGGCCTGCCCCTCCAGCAGGGCGCCCACCAGAATGCTGCCGAACAGATCGCCGGTGCCGGGGTAGCTGCGGCCGATTTTCACCCGCTGCACCGTGAAGGGGCTGCGGCCCTTCTGCACGCCGGCGTTCATGAGAAACCGCCCCACCGGCAGCCCGGTGACCACCGCCGCCGGGTACTGCTCGCCCAGGCGGGCGGCCAGGGCCTGAGCCTGCTCCCGCGTCAGCTGGCTGGGCATGGGCTCATCCAGCAGAAAGCAGGCCTCGGTCAGGTTGGGCACCACCAGGTCGGCCCGGCTGCACAGGCGGCGCAGCGCCTGGCACAGGCCGGGGGTCAGCCCACGGTACAGCTTGCCGCCGTCGCCCATTACCGGGTCCACCACCTTGATGGCCCGGGGCCACAGGTCGAAGGCCTTTTCCACCGGCGAAACCTGGGCCTCGCTGGCGAGGTAGCCGGAATAAATGCAGTCAAACTCCAGTTCCAGGCTTTGGTAGTGGTCCAGCGCGGCGCTGCACCAATCCTCGGTGGCAAGGCGGGCCGGGGCGCCCAGCCCGCCGGTGTGGGTGGAGAGCAGGGCCGTGGGCAGCATGACCGGCTGGTGGCCCATGACGGCCAGAACCGGCGTGACCACCGCCAGGCTGGAGCGCCCGGCCCCGGAAAGATCGTGAATGCAGAGAATGCGCTTCGGTGCGTCGGTGAACAAAACAGAGTCCCTCCCCTTGCGGCCGGGTCATACACACCCCGGCCAGGCCGGAACCAGCTTCCGGCCTGAAAATACACAATAGATATTGTAACACACAATCCCGTGCAAAAAAAGGCGTATGGGACAAGATTTCCGGGGAAAAATAGCGGTAACGGGGCGGCTTGCCCGCCCCGCAGAACCCAACAACAGGAGGAAAACGCCATGAACAAGCAGTCGAACGCGCCCGCTATGGCCGCCGGTATGGCCCTTGGGGCCGCCGCCGGGGCCATGGCTATGTGGGCCGCCGGGCAGAACAGCCGCCAGTACAAAAAGATGGCAAAAAAGGCGGCCCACACCGCCGAGCAAGCGGTGCTGGGGCTGGACCGGATGATGAAGGACTTCCGGATGTAACACAAAAAACGCCCCGGACGCAAACAAAACCCCGGCGCTGCCGCCCGAAAGGGGGCAAGCGCCGGGGTTTTGCGCGTAAACTCAGCGGGTCAGCTGTTCCAAGGGTTGGCGGGGTCCGGGTCGGTGGGATCCCACCCGGCGTTGGGGCTGTTCGGGTCAATGGGGGTAAAGCCCGGATTGCCCAGGGGGTCGGTGGATTCATCGCCGTCGTAGATCACCACGGGGCTGCCGCTGGGGCATTCGTCGTAGATCCACTTGCAGTCCTCGATCTGCAGCCGGACGCAGCCAAGGCTGGCGGGGGTGCCCAGCTTGTTGAACTCTTCGGTTTCCAGCTGATCCTTCTCGGCGCTGTAATAAGGCACCGAATGGAACAGAATGCCATCGGTGGGGGAGATGCGGGTGGCATACTGGCCGTACACGCCGCCCACCAGCGCCCGCCAGTCATACTGATTGCTGGTGTGGAAGAAACCCACGGGGGTGTCCCGCCCGGTGGAGCAGATCATGGATTTGAAGGGCACGGTGTAGTTGCCCTCCTCGTCCTTTTCGTACACGGTCACGGTCTGGGTGGTGCGGTTCACCGCGATCAGATAGGGGTTGCCCTCCTCGCCGGTGGTGTCCCAGCTGAAGGTCAGCGGTTCGGCGGTGGGTTCGGGCGTGGGTTCCGCAGTAGGCTCCGGAGTTGCCGTGGGGGCCGCCGGGGCCTCGGTGACGGTGGGGGCAACGTCCTCAGGCACCTGGGCCTTGTGGCGGTTCAGCCAGGCGAACACCAGGCCGACGGCCAGCCCCAGAACCACCAGCAGGGCCAGAAGCGCCAGCAGGGGGCGCAGGTTTTTCTTCCGCTTTTTTTGGCCGGGGCGATGATAGGGCTTGCCCGGCTCGTAATGCTTCATTGCCATAAACATACCTCTCTGCGTTCCGATGTGGGAGAACGATTTCTGATTTTTCCTATTATAGCACAGTGACCATCGAATTTGCATCCAAACGCGCGGCGGGGGCACGGCCGGGCTGCGCGGGGAGCGAAAAAGCGCCCGCTGCGGCCGGAAAACCGCAGCGGGCGCAAAAGCCTTTTCGGGTTAGAAGCAGGCGCTTACAGCACCCGCACCCGCACCACCTTGGGCAGGGCCGCCAACTTTTCCACCAGGTCGGGGTGGAAGGTGCCGGTGGCGTCCAGCATGGTGTAGGCCATGTCCTTCTTGCTCTTGTTCACCATGTTTTCGATGTTCAGGCCCGCCTCGGTGGTCACGTTGGTGATGGCGTTGATCAGGCCCGGCTCGTTCCGGTGCAGCACGCAGATGCGGCGGCCGCCGGCGCGCTCCTGGGTGACGGTGGGCATATTCACGCTGTTGCGGATGTTGCCGTTCAGCAGGTAATCCCGCAGTTCGTCAGCGGCCATCACGGCGCAGTTCTCCTCGCTTTCGGGGGTGGAAGCGCCCAGGTGCGGCGTGCACATCACGTCGCTGCGGCCCAGCAGTGCCTGGGTGGGGAAGTCGGTGAAGTAACCGGCCAGCTTGCCGTTGTCCAGCGCGTCCAGCAGGGCGGCCTCGTCCACCAGCTCGCCGCGGGCGTAGTTCAGCAGGCGTGCGCCCTCCTTCATGCTGGCGAAGGCCGATGCATTCAGGAAGCCTTTGGTCTGGGGAGTGACGGGGATGTGCAGGGTCAGGTAATCGCACTTGCTCAGCACCTCGGACAGGTTCACGCAGTGAACCACCGAGCGGGACAGGTTCCAGGCGGCCTCCACGCTGATGTAGGGGTCGTAGCCGTAGACCTCCATGCCCAGATGCACGGCATCGTTGGCAACCTTTACGCCGATGGCGCCCAGGCCGATGACGCCCAGCTTTTTGCCGTACAGCTCAGGGCCGACAAACTGCTTTTTGCCCTTCTCAACCTCTTTGGCCAGGTCCACGTCCTTGCCTTTCAGGCCGTTCAGCCAGGCGTTGGCGGCGGTCAGGTTGCGGCTGCCCATGATGAGCGCACCGATGGTCAGCTCCGCCACGGCGCCGGAGTTGGCACCGGGGGTGTTGAACACCACGATGCCCTTTTCAGAGCAGCGGTCCAGCGGGATGTTGTTCACGCCGGCGCCCGCCCGGGCAATGGCCAGCAGGCTGTCGGGCAGCTCCTTTTCGTGCAGCGAAGCGCTGCGCACCAGAATGGCGTCGGGGGCTTCGGCGTCATTTTCCACCTGAAAGCGGTTCTGGGGCAGCCGGGCCAGGCCCGCCGCCGCGATCTGATTCAAAGTCTGTACACGATACATAATCCGTTTTATCTCCTTGCTGCTTGTCTGGCCGCAGGCGGGGCGCAATGCAGGGCACCGGCCGCCGGGCCGAATGATCGGGGGCGGCGCTCAGCCGTTCACCCGCACAAATTCCTTCATGAAGGCCACCAGTTCGTCCACGCCCTTGGCCGGCATGGCGTTGTAGATGGAGGCGCGCATACCGCCCACCAGGCGGTGGCCCTTCAGGTTTACAAAGCCGTTCTTGGCGGCCTCGTCGCAGAAGAGCTTGTCCATCTCCTTGCTGGGGCTGGTAAAGGTCACGTTCATCAGGCTGCGGTACTCCTTCTGCACGGGGTTGTGGAAGAAATCCTGGCCGTCCAGATAATCGTACAGCACCTTGGCCTTGGCGGCGTTGATCTTGTACATATTTTCCAGCCCGCCGATGGTGTTCTCCAAATACTTCATCACCAGGCCGGTCATGTAGATGCACCAGCAGTTGGGGGTGTTGTACATACTGTCCTTCTTCAGCAGGGTGGTGTAGTTCATCATGGTGGGCACGGTGTCGGCCGCGTGGCCCAGCAGGTCCTTGCGCACAATGGCAATGGCCATGCCGGCGGGGGCGATGTTCTTCTGCACGCCGAAGTAGATGCAGCCGTACTGGTTCACATCCACGGGGCGGCTCATGATGTCGCTGGACATATCGGCGATCAGGGGCACACCCTCCACCTGGGGCACCTCGTTGAAGGTGGTGCCGAAGATGGTGTTGTTGTGGCAGATGTGCACATAGCTGGCATCCGGCCGCACGGTGACATCCTTCATGGCGGGAATGTAGGTAAAGTTCTTGTCTTCGCTGCTGGCAGCGATGGCCACATCACCGAACTTGGCGGCCTCTTTGGCAGCCAGGTTGGAGAAGTTGCCGGTGACCAGATAATCGGCCTTGCCGGTGGTCATGAAGTTCAGGGGCACCATGGCGAACTGCTGGGTGGCGCCGCCCTGGAAAAAGCCGATCTCATACTCTTCGGGCACGTTCAGCACCCGGCGCACGGCGGCCTTGGTCTCCTGGAAGATGGCATCAAAGACAGGACTGCGATGACTCATCTCCATAACAGACTGGCCGGATGAACCGTACTCCAGCAGTTCGGCCTGGGCGGTTTTGAGAACCTCCTCGGGCAGCATGGACGGGCCTGCACTGAAATTATACACTCTTGCCATTGTTCCAAATCCTCCTGTGATGCGGCAGCCATCCGCTGCCGCCGTACTGAAATTGGGAAAACCGGCCGCAGTGTGCCGGCCCTCCAAAGCGGTTCTTTGCGGGAACCGTACTTCCTCATTATAAACGATTGGGAGAGACTGGGCAATGGAGCCTTCCACAAAAATAAGGGGTGTGGCGGCGGAACACGGTCACAATATTTACAAATGTACGCAAGCGGAGCACAGGTTGCTCCGGCTTTTCCGCACATCCGATGACAAACGGGGGAAAACATGGTACACTGAATCCGAACCACCCCGCAGACAACGCGGGGCAAACGGAAGGGAGGGCACGGCATGAAAAAGATTCGGGCCTTTTATTATAAAGAAAATTACTATTGCTTTCTGCCCGGAGAGGACCGGACGGTGGAAGAGCTGCGGGCGAGCCGCGGCGGCAAGGGCATCCGGATGAACGTCACGCGGCTGAGCCGTAAAAACTGCCTGCCCCCCTATTTTGTGACAGGCCAGCAGGAGACCGTGACCGTGCGGCTGAAGCCCTGGCATATGTACCCGGTGACGGCGTACCTGCTCAGCCGGAAGGAATACGACGCGCGGCTGCTGAAGAAGGTGGAAAAGATCTGCCCCGGCTGCCTGCACTACGGGGGAGACGGCACGCAGCTGGAGGAGCACTGCTATCTGGAGATGGGGCTGGACGGCAGCTGCCCCTATCGGCAGGAGCAAAGCCGGTATTCCCTGCAGGCGGCCGCAGCCACGGCCTGGCAGAAGCTGAGCAAGAAGAACAAGGCCCTGCGAGAGCTGGTGGACGCGGAGGAGTACGACAAGGCGGCGGAGCTGGTGCGCCAGACCATCCGGCCGCATCTGGGGCCGCTGGCCGGCTGCCGGGTGGAGCTGGCCAAGCACGGCGAGCGGTATGCCCTGATGTTCAGCGGGCAGGGCAGTTCGGTGCTGCGGCTGTACATGGATTTTGTGGCCCGCATGGCCCCGGCGGGCTTCCGGCGCAGCTGGGATGTGTACAGCTGCCTGCCCCGCGGGGTGTACAAGTACCGCCCGGAGGAGCAGGACCTGCGCAGCGACCCGCCCATGGCCCGGTTTGTCACCGGCCTGTACGACCGGCCCCGGCTGGACGTGACCATGCTGGTGAAGCGGCCGGAGGGCCGCGAGGATGCCCCCAACGGGGACGCCTACCGCTATCTGTGCGGCCAGGTGGGCGAAGAGCGGATGCTGGCCACCATTGTGGGGCTGGATTACATCGAGCGCGATGACGGAGACGGCGGCTTTGCCAACCTGGGAATGCTGAGCCAGGAGATCGACCAGCTTTTGGACGGACGGGAGCCGGACCCGAAGGAGCTGCCCACCGTGTGCTATCGCCCGCATCAGGACCGGCCCATGCGCGGTGGCCCGGGCCAGACCGTGGTGACCCGGAGCCTGGAGCTGAGCAACCAGCTGGTGATGGGGCGGCACAGCCCCCTGGCCGACCATTTGATCGAGGACATGGAGACCGCGCTTCTCTCCATTTTTGTGGACCTGCCCGGGGAGACGGTGCCGGATTTCGGCGGCGAGTGCAGCTGGCGGCTGAACAGCCTGGCTGACCCGCTGACCAAAGCGGACGCGGCTAAGCTGATCGGGTACACCATCGGCGGGCAGCGGATGTGCCTGGATTTGCTGGTGACCAACCTGCGCCTGACGCAGGGCCTTTTGCGCGAGTGCGCCCCGATGCTGATGGACCTGCACGGAACCTTCTGTTTGCAGAGCAACCGCATGGCCATGTGGTTTGCGGGCGATTATGCCCTGACCCAGTTGGACGGCCCCCGCCCAGAGGACGGCATGTGGTGAGCCGCGGGCTTCACTCGCTGAATGCAACGGAAGATACAAACGGAAAAATCCCCGCCGATGCGAAATGAAACCGCATCGACGGGGATTTTTTGAGCCTGAAAATTTATGGGAATGAGAAATTAGGAATGCGCGGCGGCTGCCGCACCCCAAGAGCCGCTCGCTTATTCGTAGCGCAGAGCGTCGATGGGGTTCATTTTGGCGGCCTTGTTGGCGGGGTAGTAGCCGAAGAACTGTGAAAGTTTGAACGCAAAAAGCGCGCCGCATTGAAACGCAATGCAGCGCGCTTTTTAATGTGTTTTCTGCGGCGGAAAGGGCTGGCGGGCCAAGGGTCAATCCAGCTCGAATTTGCCGGTGTACAGCTGGTAGTACCGGCCCTTTTCGGCCATGAGCTGTTCGTGGTTGCCGCGCTCCACAATGCGGCCGTGCTCCAGTACCAGAATGGCGTCGGAGCCGCGCACGGTGGACAGGCGGTGGGCAATTACAAAGCTGGTGCGGCCGTACATCAGGCCGTCCATGCCCTTCTGCACCAGAGCCTCGGTGCGGGTGTCGATGGAGGAGGTGGCCTCGTCCAGAATCAGCACCGGCGGGTCGGCCACGGCGGCACGGGCAATGGCCAGCAGCTGGCGCTGGCCCTGCGACAGGTTCGCGCCGTCGCCGGTGAGCATGGTGTTGTAGCCGTCGGGAAGGTGGCGGATGAACTTATCCGCGCCGGCCAGCTTTGCGGCGGCGACGACCTCTTCATCCGGCGCGTCCAGCCGGCCGTAGCGGATGTTCTCCATCACGGTGCCGGTGAACAGGTGGGTGTCCTGCAGCACGATGCCCAAGCTGCGGCGCAGGTCGTCCCGCTTGATCTTGTTTACGTCGATGCCGTCATAGCGGATCTTGCTGTCGGGCACATCGTAGAAGCGGTTCAGCAGGTTGGTAATGGTGGTTTTGCCGGCGCCGGTGGAGCCGACAAAGGCGATCTTCTCACCGGGACGGGCAAACAGGTTCATGTCATGCAGCACGGTCTTTTCCGGCACATAGCCGAAGTCCAGATGCTCTACCCGGATGTCGCCCTTCACCTGCACCAGCATGGTCTCGCCATCGCCGTAGGGAACCTTCCAGGCCCAGGTGCCGGTGCGCTCAGGCACCTCTTCCAGTTCGCCGTTTTCAGTTTCGCGGGCGTTTACCAGGGTAACAAAGCCGCTGTCCTGCTCGCCGGGTTCGTCCATCACGGCAAACACGCGCTCGGCACCGGCCAGCGCCATGATGATGCTGTTCAGCTGCTGCGACACCTGGCTGATGGGCTGGTTGAAGCTGCGGTTGAACTGCAGGAAGCTGGCCAGCTTGCCCAGCGTCAGGCCGCCGAAGCCCGCAATGGCCATGGAAGCGCCCGCAATGGCCACCACCACATAGCCGAAGTTGCCCAGGTTCATGTTGATGGGGCCCATCAGGTTGCCCAGGCCGTTGGCCTTGGAGGCCGCCTGGTACAGCTCTTCGTTCAGCTGGGTGAAGGCTTCCACGTTCTTTTCCTCGTGGCTGAATACCTTTACCACCTTCTGGCCGTCCATCATCTCCTCGATGAAGCCGTTTACCTTGCCCAGGTTCTTCTGCTGGGCGGCGAAGTATCCGGCGCTGGAACCGGCCACGGTTTTGGTGATGAGCATCATCAGGCCCACCATCAGCAGGTTCAGAATGGTCAGGGGCACGCTGAGCAGCAGCATGCTGACCAGCACGCTCACCACGGTGACCACGCTGGAGATCATCTGGGGAACGGACTGGCTGATCATCTGGCGCAGGGTGTCCACGTCGTTGGTGTACAGGCTCATGATGTCGCCGTGGGAATGGCTGTCAAAATAGCGCAGGGGCAGGCTTTCCATGTGGGTGAACAGGTCGTCGCGGATGCGCTTCAGGGTGCCCTGGCTCACCGAGATCATCACCATCTGGTAGGTGCAGGTGCACACCACGCCCAGAGCGTACCAGCCGACCACCTTCAGCATGGCGTGGCCGAGAGGGGCAAAGTCCGGATTGGCCTGGCCGATCATGGGCAGAATGTAGCCGTCGATCAGGGTTTGGGTGAACATGGTGCCCTGCACCATGGCCAGGCTGGAGCCCAGGATGCAAACCACGACCAGCAGGCACTGGGGGCCATAGTAGTGCAGCATGATGTTCAGCAGGCGCGTCATCACCTTGCCGGGATTCTTGACTTTGGGGCCGCCACGGCCCATCATGCCGCGGCGGCCGCCGGGGCCGCGCATGGGTCTTGCATTGGGTGCCATCAGGCTTCGCCTCCTTCCTCGTCCTCCGGGCGGATCTGCGACCGGTAGACCTCCTGATAAATCGGGTTGGTGCTCAGCAGCTCTTCGTGGGTGCCGAAGCCGCTGATGCGGCCGTCGTCCAGCACCAGAATGGAATCGGCGTGCTGAATGCTGGAGATGCGCTGGGCCACGATCAGCTTGGTCACGCCGGGAATCTTCTCGGCAAAGGCCGCGCGGATGCGGGCGTCGGTGGCGGTATCCACGGCGCTGGTGGAGTCGTCCAGAATCAGCACCTTGGGGTTCTTCAGCAGGGCGCGGGCAATGCACAGGCGCTGCTTCTGGCCGCCGGATAGGTTCGCACCGCCCTGCTCCACCATGGTTTCGTAGCCATCGGGGAAGGTGTCGATAAACTCATCAGCACAGGCCAGGCGGCAGACCTCGCGGCACTGCTCGTCGGTGGCGTTCTCATCGCCCCAGCGAAGGTTTTCGTAAATGGTGCCCCGGAACAGCACGTTCTTCTGCAGCACCATGGCCACCGCCCCGCGCAGGGTATCCAGGTCGTAGCGGCGCACGTCCAGGCCGCCCACCTTCACGCAGCCGCCGGTCACGTCGTACAGGCGGGGAATGAGCTGTACCAGGCTGGACTTGGCGCTGCCGGTGCCGCCCAGAATGCCGATGGTGGAACCTGCGGGGATGTGCAGGTCGATGTGAGACAGCACCTCAGCGCCGTCCTTCTTATAGGCGAAGCTGGCATCCTCAAAATCAATGGAGCCGTCGGCCACTTCCATTACGGGATTCTCGCCGTTGGTCAGGCTGGAATCCTCGCTGAGCACCTCGCTGATGCGGCGGGCGCTGGCTATGCTCATGGAGACCATGACGAACACCATGGCCATCATCATCAGGCTCATCAGGATGTTCATGCAGTAGGTAAACAGGCTCATCAGCTCACCGGTGGTGAGGGTGCCGCCAACGATCAGGTGCGCGCCCTTCCAGCTGATGAGCAGGATGCAGGAATAGATGGTCAGCTGCATCAGGGGCATGACGATCAGCATGCGGCGCTCAGCCTTCACGAACAGGTTGTACAGGTTGCCGGAAGCCGCCTTGAACTTGGTGTTCTCGAATTTTTCGCGCACATAGGCCTTCACCACGCGAATGGCGGAGACGTTTTCCTGCACGCTGGCGTTCAGTTCGTCGTACTTCTCGAATACCTTGGGGAAGATCTTCATGGTGCTGCTCAGGATGATCACCAGGCAGACGGACAGGAACAGCAGTGCCCATACGTAGATCATGGCCATCTGGCTGTTGACCCGGAAGGCCATGAAAATGGCGCAGATCAGCGAGATGGGAGCGCGGAAGCACATCCGCAGGATCATCTGGTAGGCGTTCTGGATGTTGGTCACGTCGGTGGTCAGGCGAGTGACCAGGCCGGCGGTGCTGAAGTGGTCGATGTTGGCAAAGCTGAAGGTCTGAATGTGCTCAAACATACCCTGGCGCAGATTGCGGGAAAAGCCGGTGGAGGCTTTTGCACCCCAGATGGCGCCCAGGGAGCCGAACAGCAGGCCCAGCAGCGATACGGCGGCCATGGCTAGGCCCATTACAACAACGTGCTTCAGGTTGCCCACGGTGACGCCGTCATCCACCAGAGAGGCGATCATCAGAGGGATGACCATCTCGCACACCACCTCAGCGATCATGCACAGAGGGGTGAGCAGAGAGGGAAGCTTGAACTCCCCGATGTAGGGGGTTAGTTTTTTGATCAAGTGGGTTTACCTCCTTTTTAAAGGAATCAGAATAAATTTGCGGCCTGCACCGGCAAAATCGGTCAGCAAGGCTCGATGGGGGGAGGTCCGATGGGAGGCCCATTGCGGGTGGGCGGCAGGGGGGCCGCCATGTTTTGGGCCGCCTTGAGCAGAAGCTGCTGAAGCAGCTCCCGCTCTTCCGGGGTGAAGCCCTGCACCAGCTGCTCTTCCGTGCACTGCAGGTGCGCGTGGATCACTTCCAACGTGCTGGTGGCCTTGGGGGTCAGAGTCAGCAGGCGGCAGCGCCGGTCGCGTTCGTCCACCTGGGCCTCCACAAAGCCCTTCTGCACCAGACGCTGCACCAGGCCGGTAACGGTCACGTGGCTCTGTTGGAGATGTTCCTCCAGGTCACGCAGGGTGGTGCGCTGGCCGGTGCGGTTCATCAAAAAGACGAGCACATGGGCCTGTGAGCCGGTGATGTTCATCTGCTCCAGCCGATGATTCAGCGACTTGCCGATTTGGATCTGAATGTGTTTGATGAGGACGCCCAACGGGTAATCGGGCATGAAATGGCCTCCTTTCCAATTAAAATCAGGAGCAATTAAATATGTAGCATGCTAATTTGTAGCACGCGATACATTATAGCGGTGGGGGCTGGCAAAGTCAATGCAGAAAATGTTAAGCTTTCATGAAATTCACCCGGGCGGAACAGGCCCGCGGCGGAATTCGCCTTGCGGGCGAAAATATGCTACAATGGAACAAACGGGAACCGCGGGCTGGACGGCCGCCGCAAACAAGGCCCGGCGGGCAGTGCTGCCCCGGCGCACCAAAAGATCGGTTCGATTTTTAATTGATTCTTATATAATGTAAAAACAATCACAGGAAAAGCAGGCGCGCCATGCCTGGGGAGGAACGCCATGGAACAGATTCTGGACCGGCTGTGCAGCCATCTGGACAAAAACAACTACAAATACGACCGCACCGAGACCGTGAGCGGCTGCGGCGCGGTGAGGGTGCGCTTCCGCGCCCACAACCTGGACATGGTGGAGCTGCACATCCTGGCAGACCTGGAAAACACCAACCTGGCCCTGCGCTGCTTTGACGTGTGCCGGGTGCCCAAAGACCAGCTGGCCCGCATGGAGCACTGCCTGAACGAGCTGAACCGCCGCCGCCGGTGGTACCACTTTTATCTGGATGAGGAGGGCGGCGTGGTGGCCGCCTGTGATGCGGTGGTGGCCCCCGGAACGGCCGGCCCGGTGGGAATGGAGCTGATCCTGCGCGGGGTGGACGCGGTGGACGAAAGCTACCCCATTCTGATGAAGGCCCTGTGGAGCGGGAAAGAGTAAGTTCCAGGCCCGAAAGAGCGGCGGACGGCGCGCCGCATTTGCAGTTGAAACCCATTTGCACTCCGGCCCCAGGCGGCGCAGCTGCCCGGGGCCTTTTTGGGCCTGTTTGGCCCGAAACCGGGGCGGAAATCCCCCGGGATACGGGACACAAACGGCCAAAATATGGGCAAAAGCAGAAAAAGTGGAAGTTTTTTTGAAGGGATTATGAATTTTTTGCAACACCCCTTGACAACCTGAATTTATGGAGTAAAATGAGCTTAGCACTCAAGAGAACGGAGTGCTAAAGAACGAAAGAAAAGAGGTGCAGGGCTTATGACAATGGACCCCCGCAAGCAGCGTGTGCTTCAGGCCATCGTGGCCCTGTATGCCATGGAGGGTGAGCCGGTGGGCAGCGGCCTGCTGAGCAATTATCTGGACCTTTCCGTGTCCAGCGCCACCCTTCGCAATGAAATGGCGGCCCTCACAAAGCTGGGCCTGCTGGAGCAGCCCCACACCAGCGCGGGCCGGGTGCCCAGCACCAAGGGGTACCGGTATTACCTGGATAACCTGTTGGATGCCGATGAGCAGCTGCCCGCCGCTGAGCGCCAGGCCATTGATGACATCTTTGATGATCTGGACTATGAGCCCGAGCATCTGGCCCAGGGCGCGGCGCGGGCGCTGAGCCGCCACACCGGCTTTACCGCCGCGGTGACCACCCCCCGGGCGGACGATCTGTGCATCGCCCACTTTGAGGTGGTGCAGGTGGGCCGCTACTCCGCCGCCGTGCTGGGCGTGACCAGCGCGGGCGGCGTGTGCACCCGGGTGGCCCGGGTGGCGGAAGGCCTTACCCGCCAGCAGGCCGCCAATGTGGCCGCGGTGCTGAACCAGAATCTGACCTTTGTTTCCCCGGCGGACCTGACGCCCCGGCTGCTGGCCGGCATGGGCGCGGCCCTTGGGGCGGACGGGATGCCGCTCAGCCCGGTGCTGCTGGCAGCGGCCGCCCTGCTGCGGGAAGCGGTGCTGCCCAAGGCGTATCTGGAGGGCCAGCAGACCCTGCTGGAATGGCCGGAGTTGGCCCCCTCGGTGGGCAAGCTGCTGCAAACCTTTGACGATGGCGAACGTGCCCGCAAGCTGCTTTCGCCCGCCAAACGGCGCACAGTGGTAAAGCTGGGTGAGGATTTGGAGACCCCCATGCCGGGGCTGTGCATTATGAGCAGCCGTTATCTGGCAGGCGGCGGCCTCACCGGCAATCTGGCCATCATCGGCACCAACCGGATGCCTTTTGAACAGTTGATGCCCCGTCTGGAGTACTTCGCCCGCAAGCTCGGGCAGTGTATGTCCGGGCGGACACAGGAGGATGACGTATGAGTGAAGAGACTAAGAACACGGCCCCTCAGCCGCAGGAGCCGGAAACGGTGCCTGAGACCGAACCCGTGAAGGAGGCCCAAACCGCCGAGGCCCCGGCCGCTGAGGAACAGGACGTTCCCCAGGACCCCAAGGCCAAGAAGGAGTGGTTCGGCAAGAAGGCCGCCAAGGAGCTGGCTGCTGAGAAGGCCCGGGCGGATGCCGCCGAACAGGCTGCGGCCCAGGCAAAGGATCAGCTGCTGCGCACGGCTGCCGAATATGACAACTTCCGCCGCCGCTCCGCTAAGGAGCAGGACGCCGCCTTCAACAACGGCGTGGGCTTCGCAGTGAATCAGATCCTCACCATTCTGGATACATTGGAAATGGCTGCGAACGCCGCCTGCACCGATGAGAACTACAAGAAGGGCGTGGTGATGACGCTGGACAAAGCGTCCGCCGCCCTCACCGCCCTGAAGGTGGAAGAGATCCCCGCCGAGGGCCAGCCCTTTGACCCCAATCTGCACAACGCCGTGATGCAGAAGCCCGCCGAGGACGGGCAGAAGAGCGGCACGGTGGTGCAGGTGTTCCAGAAGGGCTACAAGATCGGCGACCGGATCATCCGCCACGCCACCGTGGTCGTGGCCGAATAAAGGGCCGTTCCGGGCGGCGATGAGCCGTCCGACAATATAGATCCCCCAAGCGAAACAGCAAGTACCCCCCGGCGCCCCAAAGAAGGCGCCACCCAAACAAAGACATTCCCGAAATTGCAAATTAAAGGAGCGAATAGATTATGAGTAAGATTATTGGCATTGACCTTGGCACCACCAACAGCTGTGTTGCCGTTATCGAGGGCGGCGAGCCCGTTGTGATTGCGAACGCCGAAGGCGCTCGCACTACCCCTTCCGTCGTGGGCTTCACCAAGACCGGTGAGCGTCTGGTCGGCCAGGTTGCAAAGCGCCAGGCCATTACCAACCCCGACCGCACCATTTCTTCCATCAAGCGGAAGATGGGCACCAATGAAAAGGTCACCATCGACGGCAAGGCCTACACCCCGCAGGAGATCAGCGCCATGATCCTGGCCAAGCTGAAGGCGGACGCCGAGGCTTACCTGGGCGAGCCGGTCACCGAGGCCGTCATCACCGTTCCTGCTTACTTCAATGACAGCCAGCGTCAGGCCACCAAGGACGCAGGCACCATCGCCGGCCTGAACGTGAAGCGCATCATCAACGAGCCCACCGCCGCCAGCCTGGCCTACGGTGTGGATAAAGAGACCGACCAGAAGATCATGGTGTACGACCTGGGCGGCGGCACCTTCGATGTGTCCATCATTGAGATGGGCGACGGCGTGACCGAGGTTCTGGCCACCAACGGCGATACCCACCTGGGCGGCGATGACTTTGACCAGCGCATCATCGACTGGATGGCCGATGCCTTCCAGAAGGAGAACGGCATTGATCTGCGTCAGGACAAGATGGCTGCGCAGCGCCTGAAGGAAGCCGCCGAGAAGGCGAAGATCGAGCTGTCCAGCGCGATGCAGAGCAACATCAACCTGCCCTTCATCACCGCCGACGCCACCGGCCCCAAGCACCTGGATATGACCCTGAGCCGTGCTCAGTTTGACGCGCTGACCGCCGACCTGGTGGAGCGCACCATGACCCCCGTTCGCAAGGCCATGGCCGATGCCGGCCTGAAGGCCAGCGACCTGAAGAAGGTTCTGCTGGTGGGCGGTTCTACCCGTATCCCCGCCGTGCAGGAGGCCGTGAAGAAGGAAATGGGCATGGAGCCCTTCAAGGGCATCAACCCCGATGAGTGCGTGGCCGTGGGTGCTGCCATTCAGGGCGGCGTGCTGCAGGGCGACGTGAAGGGCCTGCTGCTGCTGGATGTTACCCCCCTGAGCCTGGGCATTGAGACCCTGGGCGGCGTGTGCACCAAGATCATTGACCGCAACACCACCATTCCCACCAAGAAGAGCCAGATCTTCTCCACTGCGGCCGACAACCAGCCCAGCGTTGAGGTGAACGTGCTGCAGGGCGAGCGTGAGTTTGCCCGCGACAACAAGAGCCTGGGTACCTTCCATCTGGACGGCATCGCTCCCGCGCCCCGCGGCGTGCCTCAGATCGAGGTTACCTTCGACATTGATGCCAACGGCATTGTGCACGTAAGCGCCAAGGACCTGGGTACCGGCAAGGAGCAGAGCATCACCATCACCGCTTCCACCAACATGAGCAAGGACGACATCGACAAGGCCGTGAAGGACGCCGAGCGTTTTGCCGAGGAAGATAAGAAGAAGCGCGAGGAGATCGACATCCGCAACGGCGCCGACCAGATGGTGTTCCAGACCGAGAAGGCTCTGGGCGAGCTGGGCGACAAGGTGGACGCCGGCGAGAAGGCCGATGTGGAAGCCAAGCTGAACGCCCTGAAGGAAGCCCTGAAGGGCACCGACATCGAGGCCATCAAGGCAAAACAGGAAGAGCTGCAGAAGGCCTTCTACGCCATCAGCGAGAAGGTTTATAAGCAGGCTGCCGAAGCTCAGCAGGCCGCGGGCCAGCAGCCCGGCGCAGGCGCAGCCGGCAACGGCGGCAGTACCGGCGACGACGGCGTGGTGGACGCAGACTTCAAGGAAGTGTAATAAAACCGATAACCGGATGACCCACAGAGCGGCCGGATGACCGCGACGCTCTGAAACGCCGCCCGGCCCGAGAGCAGGGCCGGGCGGCGTTGTGGGTTTATGACCCGGATAAAAAACTGCGTATCTACGCGGCGTGAGGGTGAGATTGTATGGCAGATAAGCGCGATTACTACGAGGTGCTGGGCATTGCCAAGGGCGCCTCGGAGGATGAGATCAAAAAGGCTTACCGCAAGGTAGCCAAAAAGTACCACCCGGATCTGAATCCGGGCAACAAAGAGGCAGAGGAGAAGTTCAAGGAGGCCAACGAGGCCTATGAAGTGCTCTCCAACCCCGAAAAGAAGGCCAAGTACGACCAGTTTGGCTTTGCCGGTGTGGACCCCAACTATGGCGCAGGCCAGGGCGGCGGGTTCGGCGGCTTTGGCGGCGGCGTGGATCTGGGCGATATCTTCGGCGACATCTTCGGCGGCGGTTTTGGCGGGTTCGGCGGTTCCAGCAGCCGCAGCAACCCCAATGGCCCCCGCAAGGGCGCGGACGTGCGTGTGCCCCTGACCCTGAGCTTTATGGAGGCGGTGCACGGCTGCACCAAGACCATCAGCATTACCCGGCGTGAAACCTGCCCCGATTGCAAGGGCAGCGGCGCGGCCAGGGGCACCAGCCCCGAGACCTGCCCTGACTGCGGCGGCCGCGGCTATGTGATGCGCCAGATGCGCACCCCCTTCGGTGTGATGCAGAGCCAGCAGCCCTGCCAGCGCTGCGGCGGCAAGGGCAAATTCGTGAAGAACCCCTGCACCCACTGCCATGGCACCGGCAAGGTGGGCGTGAAGAAGAGCCTGGAGGTGCGCATCCCCGCGGGTGTGGACGACGACCAGAGCGTGGCACTGCGCGGCCAGGGCGATGCCGGCCTGAACGGCGGCCCCAACGGCGATGTGATCGTGCTGCTGAACGTGAAGCCCGATCCCATGTTCCAGCGGGACGGCTACGATGTGTACGTCAATGTGCCCATCACTTTCAAGCAGGCGGTGCTGGGCGATGAAGTGGTGGTGCCCACGGTGGACGGCAAGGTGGAGTACACTGTGCCCGAGGGCACCCAGAGCGGCACCACCTTCCGGCTGCGCGGCAAGGGCATCCCCTATGTGGGCGGCCGCGGCCGGGGCGACCAGTACGTCAAGGTCAGCGTGGAAATCCCCAAAAAACTGAACAAGGCCCAGAAGGAAGCCCTAAATGCCTTTGACGAGTGCATGAAGGACGAGAACTACGTGCAGCGCAAGAGCTTTTTCAAGAACCTGCGCGACAAGTTCGAGGGCAAACAATAAGCGCAAGCGGCTCCCATCAGAGAGCAGCGGGCGGACCCGGCAGTGCGGGCCCGCCCGCTTTTTTTGTGCCGACAGCAACGCGGCGCTGCGATTTTGGCGTAAAGCCGGGTATGCCGGGTATGCTTGCGCGCCGGCTGGCGAGGAATTCTCGTGACTGTGCACAAACAACGGCGCGAAATGCTGTGGCACTCGATGAAAATGTCGTAGATAATTGACATTTGCACTGGAGAAGATGTAAACTATAATTGACAAAAGGAAAGCCCGTCAGAGAGGAGATGGTACACATGGCGCAGAACGAGCGCATGAAACGGGCGCGCAAAGCGATTGGCCTCAGTCAGGAAGAGCTGGCCCGGAAAATCGGCGTCAGCCGCCAAACCATCAACATGATCGAGCGAGGGGACTACAACCCCACGCTGAAGCTCTGCATCCAGCTCTGTCACGCCTTGGGCACCACTCTGGATGCGCTGTTTTGGGAGGAGGAAACACCATGAAAACACTGCGATGGGATCTGTTTTACGAGATTCAGCACATGGAGACGGTGGCGGACGAACGCACCGCCCGTCTGGAAGCCCGCCGGAACAAATGGCTTCTGAGGGCCTATCCGTGGCTGCTGCTGGTCATCTATCTGTTTGCGGGTATGTTTGTTGGGTGGGACGGTGGCATACGGCCCCTGCTTCTGCTGGCGCTGTTTTTGCCGGTGCTTTGCAACACGCTTCTGTCTCTGCGGGACGGCACCCTCTGCACCGATGAGGACCATGAGGGCGCGCAGTCCAGCCGCATCGGCGCAAAAATCGACCTTTTGGTGAGGCCCTACTTCGTCTTTTGGTACTTCTTCAATCTGCTATTGCAGGGGTCGACGCCGTCCCGGTGGGGATGGGAGATGCTCTTGGCGCTGGCCCCGGCAACGGGATGTGCCTGCCTGTACTGGGCGCTGGCGGCCATGGTCCACGGCCACTGCCTGTGGAAGGCGCAGCGGGAAGGGGAAGAGGTGCCTCCGCCCTCCCGCCGCGAGGGCCTTGCCAAAGCGGTGTGGGCGGTGCTGCTGGCGGCGAGCATGGCGCTCACCGTGCTGGGTGTGCGGAGCGTTCAGCAGGCGGCGGTTCCGGAGGAGCTGCGGCCGCTGGAGAACCTCACCGACCCCACCTGGACGGTGCCTGATGAAGGGCAGGTGTGGGTGGCGGCCTGCCGGGTACAGATTCCGGACGTGCCCGGCGTCATCGCCGGCGAGACCCAGGGCCTTGTCTGGCTGGGGCAGATCGATGACACCCGGTACCGTGTGTCGCTGGCCATTGAGAACGGCCGGGTGACGGCGGCCTGCCGCCGCCGCTCGGTGTGGAATGGGCAGAACCACGTCTGGAGCGATTGGAGCGACGAGCGCTGGCAGGATGGCCGCTGGCAGAACTCCCTTGACCTGAACCTTGCCCAGCGCAGCTGGGCCGAGCAGCACATCAAGGCCAGCTGGACTGCCCCGAACCTGACCGACGGCCAGCTGCTGGGCTGGCAGGCGGAGAACGGCCGCTACCGGCTGGACCGGTGCGACTGGGGGATGCTGACCACCGGTGCGGGAAAACAAACGAAAATGAGCAATCTGCCCGAAGAGGAGCAGAACCACTACTTCTATACCCTGGACGACGCCGGGCGGAACATCGCCTACCAGCGCCTGAGCGCGGACGGCAATGGCAGCAATGCCTGGGTGCAGTTGAATGAGGGCACGGCGGAGGAGCTGGCCCGCCAGATCGAGGCGCCGTTTGTGCCGGACTGGTACAGCGAGGACCTGCTTCCCGTCTGGCAGACCCTGCCCGATGCTGGGACCTGACGAAACGGAGGGATCGCTATGAAACGAACGGACATTCGCTGGAATCTGGTGTTCGAGTTCAACCGGATGAATCTGGTGCAGGACGAGCGTACCGAACAGGAAGCGGAGAAGGACCGGAAGATCAGTCTGGTATGGACGGCAGCGCTGCTGGCGATTCTGTTCTGGTCTTTCCGGGATGAGGGGGATTTGCGGGGGATGGCCCTGGTGGATCTGTGCGCGGTGGCCCTGCGGGCGGTGCTGGACTGGCGAGCCTTGCACGGCGGAAGCTTTCTGCTGACCGGAAAGACCGTCACCGCATGGAACGGCCTGAGCCGCGCGCTGCTGGGCGGCATCTGGACGGGCGCAGCGCTGTACTACCTGCTGGGTGCCCGCAGCCTGCTGACGGCTCTCGGTTCCCTTCCGCTGGGATGCAGCCTGTACGGCGTGTATCTGGCGCTGGCGCAGACCCATGTGATGAACCGGGCCAAGCGGGATGATCCGGAGGGCTGGTGGCCCAACGAACACCCCGGCCGGGGCCTTGCGGTGCTGTTGGGCATGGCGGCTGTGGGGCTGGCCATGATGGCCGCCGGGTGGAATTTGGGCTGATTGCAGCGGCAACGCCTTCCCCGCAAGGGGAAGGCGTTTTTTGCGCGGCGTTTTGCCGGTTGCGGCGATGTGTGGGATTGCCGATGAGGGAGCGGGATGCTATGATAAAGGCAGAAAAAATGGGGGCGGGCCACGGCGCGCGGCAAAACCAAATTACAGTATTTTTACTGTGTGCAAAATCGAAAACAACAGTTGGACATTAAACCGGCGGACTGGTACACTAGAGATGGCCAAAGAAAGGCCGCCACAATTGAAGGAGGTTGAAAGGCATGAGCCTGGGCGATTTGTTTACGCTGCAAGGAACCCTGTTTGCGATGATTCTGGTGGGGATGTTCCTGCGAAAACGCGGGATCATTGACGAGAGCGGCAAAAAGTGCCTGACCGACCTCTGCGTGAACGTCATCATCCCGTGCAGCATCGTGAAATCCTGCCTGGTGGCGTTTGATCCCGGGCTCATCCGCACCGGCGGGCTGCTGCTGGCGGTGGGCTTTGCCCTGCAGCTGCTGTGTGTTGTGCTGAACAAGTTTTTGTACAATCGCTACGGCGAGCAGCAGAAAAAGGTGCTGCAGTACTGCACGCTGGTTTCCAACGGCGGCTTTCTGGGCAACCCGGTGGCCGAGGGCGTGTATGGCGACATGGGCCTTTTGTATGCGTCCCTGTTCCTCATCCCCATGCGGGTGGTGATGTGGTCGATGGGCACCTCCTACTTTGTGGCAGGTGACACCGATAAGAAAAAGGTCATTAAGAATGTGCTCACCCACCCCTGCCTGGTGGCGGTGTACATTGGCCTGTTCCTGATGTTTACCCAGATCCCCCTGCCCGGCGTGGTGGAAAAAGCCGTGCGGAGCATCGGCGGCTGCAACTCGGCCATTACCATGTTCCTGGTGGGCACCATTCTGGCGGAAGTGAAGCTGCGGGATCTGGTGGACGGCACCGCGCTGGTGTACAGCGTGCTTCGGCTGGGCATTCTGCCCCTCATTGCCTGGGGCGTAAGCCTGGCGGTGGGCATGGAGCCGGTGGCCACCGGCGTTGCGGTTCTGATGACCGGTATGCCGGCCGGCGCAACCGCCGCCATCTTTGCGGCCCGCTACAACAGCGATGCGCCCTTTGCGGCCCGCTGCGTGGTGCTGAGCACCCTGTTCTCCATGCTGACCATCCCGCTGTGGTGCTGGGTGGTGGGCTGAAGAACGCCCCTGATTTTGACATCCTCTTTTCTCACACATATATATAAAAGCAAGCAAGGCCGCAGCGCTGTGGAGGTTCCACGGTGCTGCGGCCTTGTGCTGTTCTGAATGGCGCGGTACGGCAAGTTTCCTGGCGGGGGCATTAAAGCTCCTCTTCGGGGCAAAGCTCCAGCAGGCCTTGGGCCTGGTAATAATCCAGCATTTCCCGGATCATGGCCTCGGGCAGGTCGAAATATTCGGCCAGCTGCCAGGGCTCCCGCAGGCCGGCGGCCATAGCGGCCTGAAGGCGCTGGGGCGGAAAGTACCGCTTGTAAATATACCGATTGGCGATGTTCTCCTGCTTTTGCCGGATGGTATAGGGGCTTTGGACGGTGTAAAAGGCCCCGGTGGCAAAATGGCCTTCCTCATGAAGAAGAATGGCCTGCTCCTCGGCGCCGGATTCAATGGCGGCGGGGTTCAGGGCCAAGGCCCCGTCCGGTGAGCAGAGCGCCTTGTGGTTCTGCATCGGGCAGGTGAACACGTCCACGCCCATGGCTTCCAGCCGGGCATAGCAGGCCCGCAGTGCGGCCGTATCCATACAAACGTCACCTCCCGGAAGCGCGCGGCGAGCCTCCGCCGCCGATGAGGCAGACCCTGCAGGCGCGGCCTTACAGTTTTTGCTGCTTGCGCAGCGCTTTCATTCGCATAAAAAGGGCAATGTCGTCCAGGTCCGCGTCGTCCAGCGCTTCCTTCACATCGCCGTAGGCGGCGAAGAGCTGATTGTCCGGCGCGGGGGGCAGGGAATGGTCGGTGCGCCCCAGCAGATAATCGGTGGTAACCCCCAGCAGCTCCGCAAGGTTGCCCACCACGCTGGACAGGGGTTCCTGCTTTTCGTTCTCGTACTTGGAAAGGGTGCCCTTGCTGAGGCCGCCGCCGGCAAAGCGGGCGTTGTATGCCTCGGCCAGGCTTTCCAGGGTGTAGTGATGCGCCTTGCGCGTCTCTTTGAGCCGTTGCCCGAACATAATACCACTCCTTCTGAAATTATGTTATCATTTGCGATAACTTTTTGCAAGAAAAATTTCGGAAACATAAAATAGTTGATTGACAACCGGCGAAGATGGGCGTATTATGTTGCCATAACGAAACACAACTAAAAGTTGTTTTCACGACGGCTCTGCCGGAGAAGCCCCTGCCTCAAACGCATGGGCCGCGTGCGGCAGTGCTGCCGGCGAAAACAGCCGGGCGCCGTAAAAACAACAAACCGGGCAGCCCCCGAGAACAGAAAGGATGAAGCAGTATGAGCAAAAACGGAACACGTCACAACCCTTATAAGGGGCTGAAACGAACCCTGCGGGCCAAGGGCCTGCGCTACGAGGATGTGGCCGAGCTGCTGGACCGGTCGGTGCCGGCGGTGTGCAAGAAGATGAACGGGGAATCGGATTTTTACCTGTATGAGCTGCACAAGATGTGCAGCAGCTACGGGCTGGATTTGGATGCGTTTATTTGATCGGCAAAAGTTTCGAAAACGCTAATATTTTGCGCCGGGCCGCAATGCAGCGCGCATGGCAGACGGGCGAAGCCGCCCGAACAACCGGCGGCCGGCGGCGCAGAAAAATGGGCGGACGAGCAGGCGAAAGGAGGATGCGGATGAACGGCGCGTGAACGGCGGGGCCGGGCAGCGGGCGGGCCCGGCCCCGTGAAAAAAGAAAAGCCGCCGAGGAAGCCGGAAGGCGGGCAGGCGGACATTCAACCGGAAGAAGAAACCTTGTGGAAAACCCACCGGGACGGGGACGAATATGCCCGCTGCGCGGCCGACCCCTTTTATTATGTGGAGCGGTATGTGCACATCGAGTGCCCGGAGGCGCAGACCTTGCTGCAACCCTTCCGGCTGTGGCCGGCCCAGCGCCCGGCGCTGGAGGCCATGGCGACCAGGCGCCGGGTGATGGTGCTGAAAGCCCGCCAGCTGGGCATGACCTGGCTGGCCCTGGCGGAGGCCAGCCGCCTGCTGCTCTGCCGCCCGGGGCGCACGGTGGTGTGCATCTCCCGGGCGGAGAACGAGGCCAGAGAGCTTGTGCGGCGGCTGGGGGTGATCTTCGGGGACATGCCGCGGCTGATCCAGCCCGAGCGGCAGGCCCCCGAGGGCTGGGAGGGGCCGGTGTTCCGCCAGAACCGGATGGACCTGACCATTCGGTTTGCGGACGGGCCGCCCAGCGTATGCCGGGCCTTTGCCACCAGCCCCGGGGCTGCCCGCGGCTTTACGGCGGACCTGATTCTGCTGGACGAATGGGCGTTTCAGCCCGGAGACCGGGAGGTGTGGGCCAGCCTGCTGCCTCTGGTGAACCGCCCCGGCGGCGGCCGGGTGATCGGGCTTTCCACCATCCGGCGGGGCAGCCTGTTTGAGCGGCTCTATAAAGACCCGGACTGCGGCTTTGAAAAGCTGTTTCTGCCCTGGACGGCCGACCCCGGCCGGGACGCGGCCTGGTATAAGGCCACCCAGGCAGCACTGGGAGAGGACCGCACCTGCCAGGAATACCCCGCCAGCGCCGAGGAGGCGCTGAGCATTCGGGGCGGCAGCTACTTCCCCGAGGTGCGGCGGGCCAGCCACCACCGGGAACACCCGCCGGAAGGCCCACTGCGCCGGGTGGCGGCGCTGGATTACGGCCTGGATATGCTGAGCGTTCACTGGATCGCGCTGGATGAGCGGGGCAACGCCTGGGTGTACCGGGAATACGATGCCCCGGACCAGACCATCGGCGCGGCGGCCGCGGGCATTTTGAGCCGGAGCGGCGCGGAGCCGGTGGAGCAGTATCTGGCCCCGCCGGATCTGTGGGCCCGAAGCCAGGAGAGCGGCCGGGGCCGGGCGGATCTGTTCTGGGAGGCGGGGCTTCCGCTGGTGAAGGCCTCCAACGCCTATGCGGACGGCTGTGCCGCCATGAAGGAGTGGCTGGCCCCCGGGCCGAACGGCCCGGCCCTGACCATTGACAAACGGGCCTGTCCCCGGCTTTGGGAATGCCTGCAGCAGGTGCAGAAGGACGAGGCCGACCCAAACGTGTACGCCAAAACACCCCACGACCTGACCCATGATCTGGACAGCCTGCGGTATTTCTGCGTGAGCTGGCAGCCGCCCGCAAGGCCGCTGCGCCCGGCGCTGCCGGATTGGGAGCCGGACCTGTGGGAGGACTATGAAAACGCGGACGAGGCGGGCAGGGCTTATTTGTATCGGAAATACGGCGGCCCGCCCGCCGAATGAGAGGAGGAGAGGACGATGCAGCTGCCCACAACAGCACAGGCCCGGCGGGCCTTCTGGCAGGAGAAGCTGGGACTGGCCCGGGCGGCCTATGCCGACGAGCTGGCCCGCATGGAGCAGAGGGAGGCCCTGTATGAGGGCACCCGCCAGGTGCAGGCCGACCCCAACACCCGCCAGACCCCGGGCAAGCTTTCCAGCAATGTGCGGAACATTGTGTATGAGCTGATCGAGAGCCAGGTGGACGCCACCATTCCCATGCCGCGGGTGGAGGCCATTCACCCGGAGGATGAGGAGCTGGCCCGCCGGCTGGAGGACTTTCTGCGCAGCGAGGCCAGGCGCCTGGATTTTACCCAGCTGAACGACCTGCAGGAGCGAACCGTGCCCATTCAGGGCGGCGGTGTGTGGCAGGTGGAATGGGACCCAGAGGGCGGCTTCCACTGCAGTTTGGGCGCGCTGGCGGTGCGCCCGCGCCACCCGCGCTGCCTGATCCCCCAGCCGGGGGTGAGCGAGGTGGAGGACATGGATTACCTGTTTCTTCAGACCAGCCACACCAAGCAGGCCATTCGCCGCCGATGGGGCAAAGACGTGAGCGCCGCGGCGGAGGAGGAGCCGGAACTGCGGGGCGGCGGGGAGGCCAGCGAGGAGCTGGTGACCCTGAACACCGCCTATTACCGCAACGACCGGGGCGGCATCGGCCTGTTTGCCTGGGTGGACAATGTGACCCTGGCGGATTATGAGGACTATCAGGCCCGCACCCGCCCGGTGTGCGCCGCCTGCGGCGCGCCCAAAACGGCGGAGGTGTGCCCTTTGTGCGGCGGGCGGAAGTTCGCGGCCAGCCGGGAGGAGGATGAGCCGCTGCTGCGGGACGTGACCCTGCCCGGCGGCGAGCGGCTGGGAATGCTGGCCGCCGGCCCGGACGGGCGGCTGTGCCAGACCCGCATTCCCAGCTACCGGCCCGGGCACTACCCCTTTGTGGTGCAGCGGAACGTGCGGCGCTTTGGGGCGGTGCTGGGGGCCAGCGATGTGGATGTGGTGGCCGACCAGCAGGAGACCATTAAAAAGCTGGGGGCCAAGATCGACGAGAAAATTCTGAAGGGCGGCAGCTTTGTCACCCTGCCCCAGGGCGTTGGGGTGGAGACCACCGACCGGGAGCTGAAAATCATCCGGCTGAAAAACCCGGCGGAGAAGGCCCTCATCGACGTGCTGAACGTTCAGCCGGACCCCAGCCGGGAGCGGGTGGTGCTGGAGGACAACTACGCCTGGGCCAAGAGCACGCTGGGCATCACCGATGCCTACCAGGGTAAGTACGATTCCAGCGCGGTGTCCGGCACGGCAAAGCAGTTCAGCGCCGTGCAGGCCGCCGGCCGGCTGGAGAGCAAGCGCCGCATGAAAAACGCGGCCTTTGCCAAACTGTACGAGATGATGTTCCGACATTTGCTGGCCTACGCCCGCCAGCCGGTGCCCTACACGGCCAAAACGCCGGACGGGCAGGTGCGCTACGCCCACTTTGACCCCTACGACTTTCTGCGCCGGGATGCGGCGGGCCGCCTGTACTGGAACGACGAGTTTTTGTTCACGGTGGACCCCAGCGCCACGCTGGCGGCCAACCGGGAGGTGCTGTGGAACATGATCGACCTGAAATATCAGGCGGGGGCCTTTGGTCCGGTGAACGACCCTCGCAGTCAGCTGCGCCTCTGGACGCTGCTGGCCGCGGCGGAATATCCCCATGCGGCCCGGATGCGGGACAGCTTTGAGGAGCAGGCCCGCCGGCAGGAACAGACGGAACAGGGAGGTGAAGCGGAATGATCTGCCCGGAATGCGGACTGGAGACCCGGGTTGGCGCCTGCTGGGTGGAGGTGAGCGGGGACGACCGGCCCGACACCGCCACCCGGGTGGTGCGGGTGCAGCAGCTTTTGTGCCGCAACCCGCGCTGCCCGAAAAAGGACCGGGAGGTGGGGCAGGCGCGGTGCGTGCTCTACCCGCCCGAGGAGGCACAGTGAACCCGGCGCGCGGAACAAGCCGGACACGGAAGGGAGGTGAGCGCACATGAAGATGGACATCGGCAACAGCGGCAGTATGCAGGTGAAGGCCCCGAAGCCCCGCCCCGCGGCCAAGAAGCCCGGCAAGGTGAAGGGCGGCGACCTGCGCAGCGGCAAGTAAAGCCTGCGGTATGGAACGCCAAACAAACGATGCCGGGCAAACCGGCCCGGCGGAAAGGAGACCGAATGAAGCACATGGATGAAGCAGCCCGTGCCCAGGCGGCCGGGGAGGCCGGAGCCGCCGAGACCCCGGCCGGGCTGGACCTGGAGCGGCTGCAGCGGGAGCTGGACGAGGACCCGACCTTGCAGGCAATTCTGGAGGAGGTGCGCCGCGGTGCGGCGGCCCAGCTGCTGGAGGGCCAGCTGGCGGCCATCGGGCGGCTGGACCCCCGGGTGCGCTGCGCGGAGGACTTGGTGAAGCTGCCCTGCTTTGCGGCATTTGACGAGCTGGTGCGCGGCGGCCTGGACATGGTGAACGCCTACAAGCTGGCAAACTTTGACGAACTGACCGACCGGCGCAGCCGTGCGGCCGCCCAGGCGGCGGTGAACGATGCCCGGGGCCTGAGCCATCTGGCGGGCGTGCCCGGCGGTGACGCAGCCGGCGGCGGCCTGAGCGACGAGGAGCTGCGGGTGTGGCAGGGCATGGGGTTCACCCCCGAAAAGGCCCGGGCCTACCACAGCCGGTTCACCAAGGCGTGAACACACAGAGAAAAGGAGGAGAAACAAATGTTTGTACCGGTAAAACGACTGGTGGGGGATGTGGAACCCTTTGAGCGGCTGCCCGGTGCGGCGGGCCTGAGCCTGGGCATGGCGGCGGTGTACAGCGGCGCGGCGGGCCTGGCCAAATGCGGGGCTGCGGCCAAGCCCACCCACGTTGTGATGGGCCCCAAGGGCGCGGACGGCCGCTACCCGGCCATCCCCGTACTGCCCACCACCGTATTTGAAACCGAGAGCACCGCCGCGGTGCCGGCCAGTGCCATCGGCAGCGCCGTGACCCTGCACACCGACGGCCTGACCGTGACGGCCACCACCACGAACGGCGTGTTCACCGTGAGCGAGACCGAAAACGCCGCGGGCGGCCGGGTGCGGGGCCGCTTTATCTGAGAAACGGGAGGGATAGATTATGGCAAGTGTGATCTTCAGCAAGAGCAGCGACGTGAACAATTCCATCTTCGGCAAAAGCCAGGAGCCGGTGCGCGCGGTCATCACCCAGGGCGTGGAGAGCTTTGAGGCGAAGAGCCTGCTGTCCACGGTGTACAGTATGGACACCTCCACCAGCTTTGCCGAAAAGTACACCAGCGAAACCAGCCTGGGCGACTTTGAGGACGTGGGTGAAAACGGCGCGTACCCCAAAGCCAGTATGCAGGAGGGCTTCGCCAAGGTGATCGAGCCCACCACCTGGAAGTCCAGCTTTGAGGTGACTCAGGAGCTGGTGGAGGACGGCAAGTTCGGCAAGATGAAGAGCCGGGCCTCGATTTTTACCACCAGCTACAACCGCACCCGGGAGAAGTTCGGCGCGGCCCTGCTGGCGGGCGGCGTGGGCGCCAGCGTGACCATCGGCGGCAAGAGCTACGCCACCACCTCGGCAGACGGCGTGAGCCTGTTTTCCACGGCCCATCCCAGCCGTACCCGGGGCGCAAAGCTGGCCCAGGCAAACTGCTTCACCGGGGCGTTCAGCGTGGAAATGCTGGACAAGGTGCAGGAGGCCATGCAGAGCTTTATGGACGACGACGGCAATCTGCTGAACGTGACCCCCAACACCATCGTGATTCCCAACGTGGGCAGCCTGAAGCGGGCGGTGCTGGCCGCGGTGGGCAGCGATCTGGACCCTGACACCAACAACAACGCCATGAATTTTCAGGCGGGGCTGTGGAACGTGTGCGTGTGGAACTATCTGCCCAAAACCATTGGCGGCAAGCCCTTCTTCTTCATGATGGATACCGACTTCAAGGAGGACTACGAGTGCATGCCCTGGGTGGACCGGGTGAAGCTCACCGTGCGCAGTGAGATCGACCCCAACACCGACGCGAATGTGTTCCGCGGCCGCGCCCGCTTTGGCGCCGGGTTCAACAACTGGCGCTGCATTGCCCTGTGCGGCGAGGGCGTTGCCGGCAAGACCCTGTAAACCACGGCGGAGAGAGGAGGAGACGCCCATGACCTGGCAGGAATGCCGAGACACGAGCCTGCAGAAGCTGTTTCAGTGCTACAACGGCCCGGATGAGGACGAAGCCACCCTGCGCTATCTGGCGGCCATGCCCGCCGCCGCCAACGAGGGCATTGCCCTTTTGTGCGCCGCCCGGCCCCTGCGGGGTGTGGCGGAGCTGCCGGAGGGAACCCTGGAGGCCGACCTGGGCAGCCTGGCGGCCGACTACGGAGGTATGGGCCAGCCCGAGGTGTTCTGCACCGGGGGCGGCCGCCTGAGCCGGGTGGAGGGCTGGGCGCTGTTGGGCGGGCGGATGCTGCAATTGCCCCAAGGCGTGCCGGGCCGGGTGCTGGTGGGCTACGACCGCACCCCGCCCTGCCTGAATGACCCGAAGCCCGAGGACCGGCTGGAGCTGGCGGAGGATGCGGCGGTTTTGCTGCCGCTGTACATTGCCAGCCAGTTGTATAAGGACGAGGACCTTGGACTGGCCACCCTGTACCGCAACGAGTTTGAGTTGGGGCTGGACCGGCTGACGGCCCCGCCCCCGGGCGTGGCGGGCGACCGGTTTGTGAGCACCAGCGGCTGGTGCGGCTGAGCGAAAGGAGGCGAACGCCATGGCGGCGCATTTTACCATTCCGGCCTCGCCCGGCCGCAAGGTGCAGAAGGTGGACCAATTTTTGGGGGTGGACCTGACCAACGACCCAAAAAACGTGGACCTGTGCCGAAGCCCCAGCGCACCGAATATGATCCGGGATGTGCCGGGCAAAGTGCGCAAATGCATGGGCTATGAGCAGACGGCGGCCTACAAGGGCGGCATTTACGGCGCATACACCCTGCGGGGGCAGAGCGAAACGTTGCTCATCCACGCGGGCGACACGCTGTATGAGGCGGCCGGCGGCAAGGCACTGTACACTGGCATGGCCCGGCAGCCAAGCCGCGCCTGGCAGCTGGGCGAGGCACTGTACATTCAGGACGGCAGCCGCCTGTTGAAATACGACGGCAGCCGGGCCTGCCCCGCCGAGGAGGGGGCCTATGTGCCCACCCTGACCATCGGCAAAAGCCCCGCGGGCGGCGGAAAGAGCTATGAGGCGCTGAACCTGATCAGCCCCTGGTTCACCGAGCTGTTCGGCGGCACCGCCGATGCAAAGCAGTATCAGCTGAGCCTTGCCCCGCTGGACCGGCCCCAGGGCAGCGCCACCGTGCGCGCCTGGCTGAAAACGGCCGGGGGAGACTGGCAGGAGACCACCGCCTTTTCGGTGGATTACACCGCCGGAACCGTGACCTTTGCGCAGGCCCCGGGGCAAAGCCCCATCACCGGGGAGGACAATGTGAAGATCACTGCGGCGCGCACCGTGCCGGGCTATGCCCGGCGGGTGCAGACCTGCCGCACCGGAGCGCTGTTTGGAGTGGGCGGCGTGCCCGACCGCCTGTTTGTGGGCGGCAACCCCGACTACCGCAACCGGGACTGGTACTCCGGCCAGGGGGACGGCACCTATTGGCCGGACACCGGATACAGCGAGGTGGGCGGCGCGGCCAGCGCCATCATGGGCTACGCCATCCTGAACGGGCGGCTGGCCTGCTATAAGGACGGCGCGGAACCGGAGCGCAGCGTGGTGCTGCGCAGCGGCGAACTGCGGGACGGCGAGCCGAGCTTCCCGGTGTACGCCACGCTGGAGGGCCCCGGGGCGCTGAGCCGCCGGGCCATGGGCAGCCTGGAGAACGAGCCGCTGTGCCTAACGGGCCTGGGCGTGTACGCCCTGACCACCAGCGACGTGACCGGCGAGCGGTACAGCCAGAACCGGAGCTTTTATGCGGACGGTGCCCTGTTGGCGGAGTCGGGGCTGGAAAACGCTCACGCCTGCGTGTTCCACGACCTGTATTGGCTGTGCGTGAACGGCAAGGCGTACATTCTGGATGGTCTGCAGAGCACCGTGACCGACCGGCAGAAGCCCTATTCCACGCGGCAGTACGCGGCCTTTCTGCGGCTGAACCTGCCCGCCAGCGCCATGTGGGTGCAGGAGGGGCGGCTGTATTTCGGCACAGAGGAAGGGAAGGTCTACCGCTTTTATCAGGACAAGAACCGGCAGGCCAGCTACAACGACGACGGCAAGCCCATTGCCGCCTGGTGGGAAACGCCGGATCTCTCCGGCGAAGGCGGGTACAGCGCCAAGAGCTTCCGCTATCTGGCCGCACGCATGAACAGCGCGGTGGCCACCGGCGCGGACCTATGGGCCATGGCGGGCGGCGTGTGGCGGCTGCTGAAGCAGGCCGGCCGCCGGGACCGCTACCTGAGCTTTTCCCAGATGACCTTTTCCCGCATGAACTTCGGGTGTGACCGTTCCACCTGCGCAGTGCGCGCCAAGCTGGCCCTGCGCCAGCTGGATAAGGCACGGTTTCGCCTGGAAAACAGCGCCCTGAACGAGCCCTTCGGCCTGATGGACCTGGCCGTGGAGTACACCGAACAGGGACGATACAGGAGGTGAGAAACGGATGGCGATTTTTCCGACCATCACCCAGCAGGAGCTGGAAAGCGTGGGCGTGGTGGGTCTGCCGGATACCCCCAGCATGACCGCCCGGGCCATGCAGGAAAAATTTGAGGAGACGGCCCGCAGCCTGCTGGCCCCGAAATTCAACGCGCTGGCCGCCCAGCTGGAAGGCCCCGGCGGGGCTGCGGTGGGGGCCGCCGTGCCCGAGGGGCTGCCCAGCGGCACCCCGGCCACGGTACAAGGGGTGCTGAACGGCCTGAACGAGGCCAGAAAAGCGCACACGGCCCGGCAGGACAACCCCCATGCCGTGACGGCCCAGCAGACCGGCGCCTACACCCGGCAGGAGACCGAGCAGGCCATTGACCGGCGGGTGCTGGAGATCGGCGCGGGCGACATGGCCCGGGCCGAGTATGACCCGAACGGCCGCCGGCAGGACGTGTACGCCTACGCGGACGGCGTGGGAGTGCACGTCTACACCCACCAGAAGGTGGGCACGGTGCACCGGCTGACCGGCAGCGGGGCCTGCGGCCGGGTGAAGCTGACCGCCAATGTGGCGGCAGGCGACACGGTGCAGGTGAACGGCAAAACCGTGCCGGCTTATGTGGGCGGCGAAGCCTTTGCCGACGCCTTGGCGGGCGAGGCGCTGAGCGGCCGCTGGCTGAGCTTTGTGTGGGACGGTGCTCAGGTAAATTTTAAGGGCGGCGGGGGCTTAACGGGCGCAAAGCTTGCCCTCGCCGATGCAGTGCCCGCAGATGTGCGCCGGGGCAGGACCTTTTATGCCCGCGGCCGCGGCCTTCAGACAGGCACCGCCGAATACCCGCAGTATCTGGGGGTGGTGTCCGTCACCACCGGCGCGAACGCCGTGCTGGCGGACTACACCCTGACGCCGGGCGTCTGGCGCATTGTGGCGGCGGCCTGGCGGGACAACCGGGAATACGGCTACATTGCCGTACAGGTGGGCGGCACCGAGCACGGCGGCACCGAGCCGACCTACGGCCACGGCCGGGTGCTGGACGTGACCCTCACCCTGACCGAGAACACAAGCTGCCGCGTGCTGACCCGCTCCGACTATGTGGTGGGCGGCTGCTGGGCCATTGTGCGGCAGCCCTGATCCATTGCGCGGCCCGGCGGCCTGCGGCGCGGCAGAACGTGGCAGGGAAGCCGCCGCACCCTGGGCAGCGCGCAGATACCCGATGGAAAGGAGCGGAATATGGCAAGAAAACTGGTAAGCCTGGCACAGTATGAGATGCAGGCGGCCGCCAACAAGGGCGGAGCCAAGGAAATGTACAACAACAGCGGCTGGAGTGTGGGCAACAACGCGGCCCGCAGCACCGGGCAGAGGGCGGCGGCCGGTTCTTCCGGCAAGCGCACGGGCGGGGCCTCGGCGAGAACGGCCCAAAGCGCAGGCGGCACGGCCCAGAGCCAGCTGCTGGAGCTGTACAGCGCCCAGCAGGCCGCCCTGCGGGCTGCCCGGCGCGCGGCCTATGAGAGCACGGTGGCCGACCAGCAGCGGCAGTATCAGCAGAACCTGAGCCGGGTGAACGCTGCCGCCGATCAGGCCCTGCGGGAGGCGTATCTGAACAAGATGGAGAGCCTGAAGGGCCTGAACCAGGCGCTGACGGCACAGGGGCTTTCCGGCGGGGCAAGCGAGACGGCGCTGGCCGGGCTGTACAACAACTACGGCAGTGCCCGCAGCCAGATCGAGGCCCAACGGCTGGAGCAGCAGGGCAATCTGCAAAGCACTCTTCAATCCAATCTGGCGGCGGCCTACAACACCATGAAAACCGGCGAGATCAGCGACCTGAAGAGCTTTGCCGGCGACCTGGCCCGGTTTTATGCCTCCAACGCGGGCAAAGCGGTCAGCACCGGGCAGGGCGGCGAAGGGGCCTCGGCCATCTGGTATGCACTGGCCCGCCGCGCCCTCGGCACCGGAGCGGACAGCGACGAGGTGCAGCGCCAGTTGAGCGGCGCCGGGGCGGACCGGCAGATGGTGGAGCAGATCATGGCCCTGCTCAGCGACGGCTGAACCGGCCCCAAAACTCCATAAAAACGCGGCGTGCCTGATGGGAGGCACGCCGCGTTTTGCTGTGCAGAAAAAGCGCCCCGGGCGGGAGCGGAAAACCTGGTTTTGAACAGAATGGTTTTTGGCCATGCTTTACGACACAAAAGCAACAAAGAACGGGGCCGGAACGGTAAAAAAATCCGGGCCACAACTTGACCCGGCGCATGGAAAACAGTACACTAAAGATGTGTGAAAGAGCCGCCCGGCGGGAGTGTTTTTTGCTGCGGGCGGCCATGAGGAATTTTGGAAAGCGAGGTGGGAGCGCGTGGACGCTGATCCCGGTCGATTGTGCAAGAACAACTTTTCCATCGGGGCGGTGTGCCTGCGCTGAACCCGGCAGGGTACCCTGCCCCGGGCCGGTGCGGCGTGCCGCCCTGGCCCCAACGAAAGCAGGTGTACCAATGATTTCAATTTATCTCACCGATTGCGGCCGGCTGCTGGAGCAGGATCAGATCTGCCCCGGCGCCTGGATTCACATGAGCGCCCCCAACGAGAAGGAGATCGGCCGGGTGTGCGCCCAGCTGCATGTGGACCCCGACCTGGTGCGGGCTTCCCTCGACGAAGAGGAGCGAAGCCGCATTGAACAGGAGGACGGCATCACCCTGATTCTGGTGGACACCCCCGTGGTGGACAACGACGGCCATACCACCTATTACTCTACCATCCCCTTCGGCATCATCCTGACGGGCGAAAACATCATCACCGTCTGCCTGAAGGATGTGGCCCTGCCCCGGGCCGTGACCGGTGGGCAGGTGAAAAACTGCAGCACCAAAAAACAGAAGCGCCTGGCGCTCCAGTTTTTGTACCGGAACTCCACCCTGTTCCTGACACTGCTGCGCCAGATCGACAAGGCCTCCAACCAGGTGGAGAATGAGCTGCACAAATCCATGCAGAACAAAGAGCTGATTCAGATGCTGGGGCTGGAAAAGAGCCTGGTGTACTTCTCCACCAGCCTGAAGGGCAACGAGATCGTGCTGGAAAAGCTGCTGCGCATGAACTTTGTGCGGGATTACCCCGAGGACACGGACCTTTTGGAGGACGTGATCATCGAGAACAAGCAGGCCATTGAGATGAGCAACATCTACCGGGACATTCTCTCGGGCACCATGGATGCGTTTGCCAGCGTGATTTCCAACAACCTGAACATCGTGATGAAGCTGCTGGCCGCCGTCACCATCATTCTGACGGTGCCCACCATCGTGTTCGGCCTGTGGGGCACCAACGTGCCGGTGCCCTTCGAGCACAGCCCCTTCGGCTTTGTCATTGTGCTGGGGCTTGGGCTGCTGGCCACGTTGGCCGCCGTGTTGCTGGCCAAGGGCCGCAAGTGGCTGTAAGCGGCCGCCTTTCACCTCAAAAAAGCAGGGCCTCCGTTTTCCGGCGCTTTTGCCGGACGAGCGGAGGCTGTTTTTGTGTGCGGGGCCGCCGCGCACAGCGGGCAAAAAGTGCCGCCGCCTATCTGGCGCAAGCCCGCGCTTTATGCTATACTGTATTGCGTGTGAGCCTGCCGCCGCTCAGCGGCCCGGTGGGCAAACCTGGAACCAAACCCTGCGCCGGGGCCTGCCGGCGTTTTTGAAAGGATGTTGTGACCAATATGAAGTGCATCAAAACCCCCATGAAGGGCATGAACGATTATCTGCCCGGCGATATGCGCCTGCGGGAGTATGTCATCGGCCAGATCAAGTCCACCTACGGCAGCTACGGCTTCTGCCCCATCGAGACCCCCTGTGTGGAGCACATTGAGAACCTGACCAGCAAGCAGGGCGGCGAGAACGAGAAGCTCATCTTCAAGATCCTCAAGCGCGGCGAAAAGCTGGCCGGCGCCGAAAGCCAGCAGGACCTGTGCGACAGCGGCCTGCGCTATGACCTGACCATGCCGCTCTCCCGCTACTACGCCAACAACATGGCCCAGCTGCCCAGCCCCTTCAAGGCGCTGCAGATTGGCAACGTGTGGCGTGCTGACCGCCCCCAGAAGGGCCGCTTCCGCCAGTTTACCCAGTGCGACATCGACATTCTGGGCGATGCCACCAACCTGGCCGAGATCGAGCTGATGGGCGCCACCACCACCATGCTGTGCAAGTTGGGCTTTACCGGCTTTACCGTGCGCGTGAACGACCGGCAGATTCTGAAGGCCATGGCCCAGGCCTGCCAGTTTGAGGAGGCCGACTTCGACAAGGTGTTCATCATTCTGGACAAGATGGACAAGATCGGCCTGGAGGGCGTGAAGAAGGAGCTGCTGGACGCCGGCTTCGCCCAGGAGAGCGTGGAAAAGTACGTGGCCTGGTTCGAGCGGGCCGGTCAGGGCCTGTCCGCCCGGGAGTTCTGCGGCGAGGGCCTGGCGGATGTGCTGGACCCCAAGGTGCTGGACGGCCTGGACGAGATTCTCAGCTGCGTGCAGGCAGGGGCTTCCGGCGACTTCAAGCTGGCCTTTGACCCCACCCTGGTGCGTGGCATGAGCTACTACACCGGCACCATCTTTGAGGTGGAGTTGCCCGGCTTCAGCGGCAGCATTGCCGGCGGCGGCCGTTACGATGAGATGGTGGGCCACTTCTGCGGCCAGAAGGTCTGCGCCTGCGGCTTCTCCATCGGCTTCGAGCGCATCATCACCATCCTGAAGGATCAGGGTTACCAGATCCCGGACGACACCCGCAAGGTGGCGTTCCTGGCGGAGAACGGCCTGAGCGCCGAGAAGAAGGTGGCCATGTTCCAGGAGGCCGCCGCGCTGCGTGCCGAGGGCGTGCAGGTGATGGTGACCACCCGCGCCAAAAACGCCAAGCATCAGAAGGAGACCCTGCGCGGCCAGGGCTACGAGGAGTTCAAGGAGTTCTTCCGCCGGGAGGACTGAGCGCCGGAACCGTTTTTTGCGAGGCGAATGAAAAAGAAAACCGGACGGGTTCACCCGCTGCCCTGCGGCGGAAAGGCCCGCCCGGCTTTTTGCTTTTTTGCACCGGAGCACCCCGGCCCTTGCGCCGGGGCAGAAAAACAGCTACAATAAAGTGGCCCTCCGCACAGGAGCGTGGCCGCCCTGCATAGAATGGGGCGGCCCGGGGCAGACGAACTGCCCGGCATTTCCCCGGAAAGGAGCATCTCTCATGAGTGTACCGCACATTGACCCGGCTCAGGCCATCCAGAAGATGGACGCGGGCGAGGCGCTGGTGGTGGACGTGCGCCAGCCGGATGAGCACGAGCTGCAGCGCATTCCCGGCTCGCTGCTGCTGCCGCTGGACGACATCAACGCCGAAAGCGCCGCGCGGGTGCTGCCGGATAAAAACGCGCTGACCTATGTGTATTGCCGCAGCGGGGTGCGCAGCACCGTCGCCTGTGAAAAGCTGGAGGCACTGGGCTATACCAACCTGTACAACCTGGGCGGCCTGACCACCTGGCCTTATGAGGTGGAGTGAGCCTTTTGCATCCGCGTTTGCACAAACAAGCAGCCGGGCCGTGGAAACGGCCCGGCTGTTTCTTTTTGTAAGATTGATAAAGAAGGGCAGATTCACTGCGAAATATCCTCGGGTACATCGATCCAGCCCTGGCACTCCACCTTGCCCTCCATGGGCACCACATAGGGCGTGCAGTAGGCGATGCGCTGGTCCTTCACAAAGCGGCGGATGACCCCGCCGTGGGTGACCACAATCACCTTGTCGTAGGTAAGGTAGCGGCTGAGCACACCGGTTACTCGATCGGTCAGCTGATCCACCGTTTCCCACGGGCGCTCATCGCCCTCGGGCCAGCGGCCCCGGCAGGCCAGAAATTCCTGGTGCAGCTGCTTCATTTCCTCCCGGGTGTGGGGGGCGCCGCTGCGGTCGGCCATCAGCTCATGCAGATCCGACTCCACGGCCAAAGGCAGGCCGGTTGTCCGCACGATCTCCGCGGCGGTCTGCAATGCGCGGGTGTACGGGGAGGAGAGCACCAGCTGCGCCCCGGCCAGCGCCGGATGGGCGGCCACCTGGCGGGCCTGCTGCAAGCCCTTTTCACTGAGGGGCACCAGACCAAACCCCTGCCCATTGATGCCGCCCCGCACGCAGGCGGAATAATCCGGGTCGCCGTGCCGAATCAAGACAAATTCCATGGGTGCCCTCCTTTGTGCGGAGGGGCGGGTGCCGCAGGGCAGCCCGCACCGCTCAGCGTCAATGGGGCCGAAGGCGGCTGCCCACAGCCCCGTTCCTCTTCTGTTTTTATACTACATACCTCTGCGGTGGTGTATTTGGTTTTAGTATAGCATACCGACGGTGCGAATGCATCTCTATTTTGCGCATAATTTTGCCGTTTTCGGCCACACTGTTTCCAAAACCAAAAGGAGGCGCTTGGTATGGTTGCCATTGTGGACCGGGAGGGGTGCATCGGCTGCACCCTGTGCACGGGGGTGTGCCCGGAGGTGTTTCAGATGGAGGATGGGCTGGCCCAGGGCGGGCCGGTGCCTACCGGGCTGGAAAGCGCCGCCGCCGATGCAGCGGACAGCTGCCCGGTGTCGGTCATCCGGCTGGAGTAACCCCGAAAACGGCACAAAAAAGCGGCGCGGTTCCCGATGGGGAGCGGCGCCGCTTTTGAATTGAATCGCTGCTTATCAATTTGCGGATATCTTCCGAACCGCAAGCGAAACGGTTGCCATTGAATCATCAACCAACCTGAACAGGCATCTGTACGGGTTCAAAAAAACAGAGGTAGATTCAATGTTGAATGAAGCAGTGATTCGCGTGCTGTGCGCCTGCTTCTCTGCGCGTATAAAACAAAAAAGGTCACTTGCTTTCGCAAGTGACCTTGGTGCGCTGGAAGGGACTCGAACCCCCGACCTTCTGATTCGTAGTCAGACACTCTATCCAGCTGAGCTACCAACGCGGAACATGATGTATTATAGCCCCGGGTGGCAGGAAAGTCAACACTTTTTGAAAAACTTTTTTGAGAAACCTGCAAAAACCTTAAAAACAGTCGATAAAACGAAATAAAAAATGAAATATTTTTTGCGATTTTTTGACGGAACCCGGCGAAAATCGGGCTGAATTTCACCCGAAAAACCATAAAAGAAGAAAAAGTCCATGCAAAACAGTGAAAAATCCATGCGGCCGAAGAACGGCAGAAGTCCCGCGGCGGGCCAAACATGGCGCAGCTGCCCCGTGCGCCCCGGCGAGCGGACGGAAACCGGGGTCAAATTTGCTGCGCGCCGCTCAAACCCGTGACCTGAAGAGCAGAATATGCTATACTAGATACGTTTATTGGAAAAAGAAGCGGGCGGCGGCCTGCAGAATGCCCGGGACAGCCCGGAATACAAGAAGAAATAAGGAGTACTTACCATGAGCCATACGACCATTCCCCAGGGGTACCAGCCCCTGCTTGGGCTGTACGATACCCAAAAGGCCATCGGCCTGACCAAACGCCTGTTTGAGGACGCGCTCAGCGGGGCGCTGAACCTGCGGCGGGTGTCCGCTCCGCTGTTTGTGGAGGCGGCCAGCGGCCTGAACGACAACCTGAACGGCGTGGAGCGGCCGGTGTCCTTCACCATGAAGGAAGGCGGCGGGGAGATCCAGGTGGTGCACTCGCTGGCCAAGTGGAAGCGGCTGGCCCTGCGGGACTACGGCTTCTCGGCGGGTGAGGGCCTGGTGGCGGACATGAACGCCATCCGGCGGGATGAGGACCTGGACAACCTGCACTCCATCTATGTGGACCAGTGGGACTGGGAGAAGATCATCACCGAGGAGCAGCGCAGCACCGACTTTTTGAAGGACACCGTGGTGCGCATTGCCGGTGCGGTGGAGAGCACCCGCCGCACCCTGATGGCGGTGTTCCCGGAGCTGTCCGCCAGTCGCCTGGGCCGGCTGGATCAGGTGACCTTTGTGACCGCGCAGGAGCTGGAGGACCGCTGGCCCGACTACACTCCCAAGGAGCGGGAGAACGCCATCGCCAAAGAGGCAGGCACGGTGTTCCTCATGGGCATCGGCGGGGCACTGGCCAGCGGCAAGCCCCACGATGGCCGCGCGCCCGACTACGACGACTGGGCGCTGAACGGCGACCTGCTGTGCTGGGACCCCGTGCTGAACTGCGCGGTGGAGCTGTCCAGCATGGGCATCCGGGTCAGCCCCGAAAGCCTGGACCGGCAGCTGACCAT
>QWCN01000590.1_pt1 | contig 62751 bp, 56 predicted proteins | sample 1972711 | NCBI WGS metagenome assembly QWCN01 (sample SAMN09866707, study PRJNA288562) | Human gut metagenome isolate term1_stool, whole genome shotgun sequencing... | isolation source: gut | host: Homo sapiens | place: USA: California
GAGCCTTTACCTATTTTTATCTGTACTTCGGCACGCGCACGGATCTCGTCGCGCAGCTCGATAAGGGCGGCGCGTTCGATGTCGTCGGCGGCGTGGCCGGAACGGCCACGCAGGCCTACCACTTCACGCTTCCGGCGAGCGCCGCCGGAACGCGTGTCCCGGTCTGCATCCTCAAGAGTGATCTCACCGCGAGAAGCCCCTATAACTCCAGCGAGCTTGAGCTCGTTGTTCCCGCCGATATTCCGGAGGGCAAGGCCGACCCCGTCCCCACGCCGGTGGATTACCCCGCCGCTCCCAGCGCCGAGCAGGACGTGAGCGGCAAGATGTTCGTCGCCAAGCAGAGCGTCGATACCGTCTATCCCATGTTCAAGATCGAGACGGCCACTGCCGTCAAGGTCGGCGACACAATCTACGCGACGGTGCAGGTGAACCCCGCCGCGAGCGGAGCCTTTACCTATTTTTATCTGTACTTCGGCACGCGCACGGATCTCGTCGCGCAGCTCGATAAGGGCGGCGCGTTCGACGTCGTCGGCGGTGTGAACGGAACGGCCACGCAGGCCTACCACTTCACGCTTCCGGCGAGTGCGGCCGGAACGCGTGTCCCGGTCTGCATCCTCAAGGGCGATCTCACCGCGAAGAGCCCCTATAACTCCAGCGAGCTTGAGCTCATCGTCCCCGCCGATATCCCCGAAGGCACCGGCTCGGGCGAGGACCCGGACAAGAAGCCGGAGGCCGCGCCCGCGATCCCGAAGCTGCCCGACGATCTGAAGGAAGCCGGCATCAAGGTCCTGAAGGCCGAGGACAACGCGGAATTCAAGATGCTCACCGCCGCGAAGACCGGCATGGTCGTCGCGGGCGAGAAGCTGCTCATCCGCTTTGAGACCGCCAACACCTCGTTCGACAAGCTGTACTTCGGCTCCAAGGACGATGCGTTCAAGTCCCCCTATGTGCAGGGCACGGCGCGCAGCGGCGGCGGCTGGGTGTTCGAGTTTGAACTGCCCGCGTCCTACCGCGGCACGCCCATGCCCATCGCCCTCGGCAAGCCGGACGGCGGCTGGTATACCACCAAAGACCTCGTGATCTCCATCCCTGCGGACGGAGACTGCGACACCGGCACGGAGATCTCCGATGCCAAAATGAAGATGGTCGCCGCCGGCGGCTTCAACGAGTCGAGCTTCAAGATCAGCTCCTCCACCGCCGCGCTCATCGGCGATACAATCTACTGCACCATCACCGGCGAAATGACCGGCGTCCACGCCGGAAAGCCCGCGGTGAAGCTCTATCTCGGCAGCCGCGACGATAAGGACAAGTCCTCCGCCGTTTCCGGCAGCGTGAACGGTCTGCAGACGACCTTCTCGTTCGGCGTCTCCGCGGACAAGCAGGGGACCTCCATCCCCGTTGTCATCGGCTTTGCCGACGGCAGCTGGGACGAGAACCAGGACTTCTTCCTGAACATCCCGAGCTTTGGCCGCGCGTTTGACCCGAGCTATTACACCGACGGTGTGTACGACCTCTACGGCAACGCCTACCCCTATCTCGACAAGGTCGACAACCGCGGTTTCCCCGTGGACACGCAGTCCACGCTGACCGTTTCCGGCGACACCGTCACGATCAAGTGGGTCACCCGCGCGAGCGATACCGACAAGATCTACATGGGCCTTGTGACCGACCCGATGGCCACCCGCGAGGCGAATGCGATCGGCAACGCCGACTATGAGCCCATCGGCATGAACTACAAGGTGTTCTATATCACGCTCCCGAAGAGCGCGCTCGGCGACAAGATCCCCTTCGTGCGCCATTCGCCGCTGTGGTATCAGGATACGAACGGCTGGCTGGAGAAGCAGGATTATCTGGTTCTCACCGACTATCTGCCCCGTCTGACGGACGATACCGAGACGCGGCTGGACGATGCCGGTATCCGTCTGCTCGCCGGCGGCAGCCGGGTGGAGCAGAGCTTCAAGATCTCCTCTTCCTCCGCGGTGCTCAAGGGCACGACCATCACCTGCACCATCACCGGCAAGGCGGCCGGCAACAATTCCTCCAAGACGCCGGACAAGCTGTATCTGGGCGACCGCAGCGATAAGGATAAATCCGGCTATGTCACCGGCACGCAGAACCCCGACGGCACCACGACGTTCGTTTACACCGTGAACGCCGAGCGGCAGGGCTCCTACACGCCCGCGACGGTCGGCTTCTCCGATAACTCGTGGGATACCTCGCAGTCCTACTTCCTGAACGTCCCGAACTTCAACGGCACGTTTGACGCCTCCGCCTTCACGGACGGCGTGTACGACCTCTTCGGCTACGCCGACACGAAAAACGGCGTCATCCCCGTCGACGCGGGCGCGACGCTGACCGTGTCCGGCGATACGATCACCATCCGGTATGTCACCCGCACCAGCGGCTACAGCAAACTGTACTTCGGCTCCGTGAGCGACGACGAGGCGACGCGCGAGGCCAACGCGGTCTCCGCCGGCATCCTCAACGCGGACGATCCCTACAGCTACCGCGTGTTCTCCGTCACGCTGCCGAAGAGCGCCCTTGCGGAAACCATCCCATTTGTGAGCTGCAGCAAGAGCGGCGCGTGGAGCACGAAGCAGGATCAGCTCCTGCTGCCGCGCTTCCTGCCGCGCCTGAGCGGCGGTTCCGACCCTGTCGATCCGGTCGATCCGAGCGACCCGAGCTCGGTCATCAAGGACGGCACCACCTACACCACCACCGCCGAGACCGGCGCTGCGATGTTCAAGGTGCGCCGCGTCGTCATCACGGCGAAGGACGGCAAGTATCAGCTGACGCTCACGCTCAACGGCACCAGCTACGATTACCTCTACCCCGGCACCGGCACGCAGGCCGACGCCGTTGACCGGAGCGAGTGGGCTCCCGCCAAGGTCGTGAGCGGCACGATCGACGGCGAGACGCGCGACAACTGGCACACCTACACCATCACGGTGGATAAGCTGACGAACCCGCTGGCCGTCACCTCCCACAGCCAGAAGAACGACAAGTGGTACGACCGCAGCATCACGCTGGACATCGGAAATCTCAAGCGCACCGCCGAAGACGGCAAGTATTCCGCCGCGGCCGAGTGCGACGCGGCGATGTTCAAGATCATCGACACGAAGCTCAACGTTGTGAACGGCGCGATCATGGCCACGCTGACGCTCAGCGGCACCGGCTACGATTACCTCTACCCCGGCACGGGCGACGCAGCCGAGAAGGACAAGGACAACTGGGCGCCCTTCGCCGTGGACGAAAACGGCAAGTACACCTACACCATCCCCGTGTCTGAGCTCGACAAGCCCCTCATCATCTCCTCGCACAGTCTGAAAAACAACATCTGGTACGACCGCACGGTGACGTTCCGCTCCGATTCGCTCAAGAAGATCGGCGACGCGGCCGACCCTGTCACTCCGACACCCACGCCGACCCCGACGCCGACGCCTACCCCGAACCCCACCAATCCGGACAACGAATCCGATCACGAAACCGACACCAGCGGCTCCACCTCCCGCGTGGATAACAGCACGACACTCAAGGACGGCGTCTACGCGCCCGACAGCTTCTCCTTCTCCGGCGGCTCCGGCCGCGCGCGCATCGTGTGCGACAAGGTCACGGTGAAGAACGGCCAGGCGTACGCTACCATCCGCTTCGTGAGCAGCAGCGGCAACCCGCCGCAGTACTCCTATGTGAAGGCCTCCGGCAACACCTATTACTCCAACGACGGCAGCACCTTCACGATCCCCGTGGAGCTCAACAAGAACAACCGCATTCTCGGCATGACCACCAAGATGTCCTCCGCGCACGAGATCGAGTACATCATCTTCGTGCAGCTCAAGACGAACGCGAACAACCAGAAGGACAACACCGACGGCAAAACGCTCAGCACCGAGGCGCCCGAGATCATGGGTCTCACGTTCCGGGAGGAGATCAAGCTCGAGCACGCGCAGTATCTCAAGCTCTTCCGCTATGAGGGCAACATCGTCCTCGCGGAGATCGACGTCATAAGCGACACGGTGCTCGACACCGACGAGGCGAAGGCCGAGATCGCCAAGGCGGACAGCGCCGCCGCGTCCGACGGCACGGAAGAAGCCGTCGCCGAGGAAGAGAGCGCCGACAACGCGCAGATCAAGGCCGACTACGTCGCCGGGCTCTATAAGCAGAACGTCCTGCGCTATCTGTTCGTTCCGGAAGGAACGGAGCTCCCCGCGGGCCTTGAAAAGCAGCTCATCATCGTGACGCTGCCGGCGAAGAGCATCTATCTGATGGACGAAACGCCCGTCGATACCTTTGAGATCTTTGAAGCGCTGAACCTTGTCAAGGTGTTCGGTGCGGAGACGAGCGAGAACGAGATCCTCAGCAAGGGTCTTGCCGACGGCAGCGTGCTGTACGGCGGCAGCTGGGATAAGCCCGAGTACAAGAAGCTCGTGCAGAACAAGACCGATCTCGCGATCACGTCCGGCAAGCTCCTGCCGCTGAGCGGGGAAACGCTCACCGAGCGCAAGCAGACCGCCCCCGCTGACGCGGAGAGCCTGACGGCGGTGGAGTATCGCGACCGTCTGTACGATCTGGCCGACCGCTTCGCCGTGCTCGATATCCCGATGCTCATCGACCGCTCCGCCGACGAGGCCGACGCTCTCGCGCAGGCCGACTGGCTGCGGCTCTACGGCATCCTCTTCGGCGACGAGACGACCGCCGAGCGCATGATCCGCGAAATTACCTCCCGGGAGGGTTAATGCATGAAATACACGACAAAGAGAATTTCGGCGCTTCTTCTGGCGCTGACGCTGCTTTTGACCGTCATGTCCGGCTGCGGGAGCACAACTCCCCCAGCCGCCGGGGCGACCGCCGCTCCGACGGCTGCCGCGGCCGAAGTCCCTGCGGCGGAAGACCCCGCCGCGGCTCCGGCTGACGCGCCGGTCATCGAAGGGCTGACCTTCACCGAAGAGTCACCGCTCAAGTACGCCACGGTATTCCGCCTTTTCCGTTATGAGGGCGGGTACACGCTCATCCGCATCGACAACGGCGGCGACTTCCTCGTCGTGCCGGAGGGCGCGGCGGTACCGGCAAAGATGGACAGCTCCGTTACGGTGCTGCAGCAGCCGCTGGACAAGATCTATCTTGCGGCTACCTCCGCCATGTCGCTCTTCGCCGCCGTGGACGCGCTCGACCACATCCGGCTCACCGGCACGCGCGAGTCCGGCTGGTACATCGACGCGGCCGTTGAGGCGATGCAGCGCGGCGATATCGAGTTCGCCGGCAAGTACAGCGAGCCCGACTATGAGCGCCTGATCGACGAGGAGTGCAATCTGGCGATCGAGTCCACGATGATCTACCACACGCCCAAGGTCAAGGAGATGATCGAGGATCTCGGCATCCCCGTGCTGGTGGACCGCTCCAGCTATGAGCAGCACCCGCTCGGCCGCACCGAATGGATCAAGCTCTATGCCGCGCTTGTCGGCAAAGATGCCGAGGCCGCGGAGTTTTTTGACCAGCAGGCCGCCATCATCACGCAGCTCGAGGGCTTTGAGAACACCGGCAAGACCGTCGCATTTTTCTTCGTGAACTCCGACGGTTCCATCGTCATCCGCAAGCCCACCGACTATATTCCCAAGATGATCGAGCTTGCGGGCGGCCGCTATGCCTTTGAAAACTTCGTGACCGACCAGACGAACACCTCCGTTTCCGTTACCATGGAGACGTTCTACGGCACCGCCGTGGACGCCGATGTGCTCATCTACAACGCTTCCATCGACGCACCCATCTCGAGCATCAATGAGCTGCTCGCCAAAGACGCCCTGTTTGCCGACTTCAAGGCCGTGCAGGAGGGCAACGTCTGGTGCACGGGCAAATCGTTCTATCAGGCCACGGACATTGTCGGCGAAATGATCCGGGACATCCATCTCGCTCTCACCGGCGGTGCGGAGAGCGACATGACGTTCCTGACCCGCGTTTCCTGAAAACCATGACAGAAAAAACCGTCAATACGAATACCGCCCCGGCGCAAGCCGGGGCGTATCTCGTGCATCAGGCACGGCGGCGCGCCCGGTATGCGCTTGTGTTTTTCGTGCTCATTGCCGCCTTCTGCCTCATCACGGTGCTGAACATCAACATCGGCAACATCCCCATCCCGCTCGAGCGGATCGTGGAGATCCTGTTCACCAAGACCGGCAATCCCACGGAGGTAAATATCATCTGGAAGATCCGCCTGCCGCGCATCCTCATGGCGGCGATCCTCGGCGGAGCGCTCTCGCTCGCGGGCTTTCTGCTGCAGACGTTCTTTGAAAACCCGATCGCCGGACCGTTCGTTCTCGGCATTTCGAGCGGAGCGAAAATGGTCGTCGCGTTCGCGATGATCTATTTCATCCAGATCTTCGGCGTCGTGTCGTCGTATACGCTGATCCTTGCGGCGTTCGTCGGCTCGATGCTCTCAGTGGGATTCATCCTGCTCTTCTCGCGGCGCATCCCGAGCATGTCCACGCTGCTCGTCGCGGGCATCATGATCGGCTACATCTGCACCGCCATCACGGACTTTACCGTGACGTTCGCGGCGGATTCCGATATCGTGAACCTGCACAACTGGTCCAAGGGCAGCTTCTCCGGCGTGAACTGGAGCAACGTCGGCGTGGCGGCCACGGTCGTCGGCATCACCGGCGGCGCTACGTTTCTCATGGCCAAGCCCATCGGCGCGTACCAGCTCGGCGAGGCGTATGCCCAGAGCATGGGCGTGAACATCAAGGCGTTCCGCACGGCGCTGATCGTGCTCTCGAGCATCCTCTCCGCCACGGTGACGGCGTTTGCCGGACCGATCTCGTTTGTCGGCATCGCCGTGCCGTTCCTCATCCGGCACTGTCTGAACACATCCAAGCCGCTCGTGGTCATACCGGCCACATTCTTGGGCGGCGGCGTATTCTGTATGCTGTGCGATCTCATCGCGCGCACGGCCTTCGCGCCGACGGAGCTGAACATCAGCACCGTCACGTCCATTTTCGGCGCGCCGGTCGTTATCTACATGATGCTGCGCCGGAAGGGAGGACGGAAATGACGGATACGCCCTATTTTGTGATCGACGATCTCACGATCGGCTACCATAAGGTGCCGGTCATCCGCGATATCTCCGTCAAAGTACAGAAGGGCGAGATCATCGCGCTCATCGGCCCGAACGGCGCGGGCAAATCCACGCTGCTCAAGACCATTGCGCGTGACCTGGAACCGATCCGGGGGAAGATCTTTCTCGAGGGACGGGATATGCAGACGATCACCTATCGCGAGCTTTCCAAAAAGCTCGCCGTGATCCTCACCGAGCGCATCAAGGTCGAGCTCACGACCTGCCGCGACGTTGTGGCCACCGGCCGGTACCCGTACACCGGACGGCTCGGCGTGCTCCGCGGTGAGGACCAGCGCATCGTGGACGAAGCGATGGAGACCGTCCACGCGCTCGAGCTTGCCGAGCGCGACTTCAACGCCATCAGCGACGGCCAGCGCCAGCGCGTGCTGCTCGCGCGCGCCATCGCCCAGCAGCCGGAGATGATACTGCTCGATGAGCCGACGTCGTTCCTCGACGTGCGCCACAAGCTCGACCTGCTCACCATCCTCACGCGCATGGCGCGCAAAAAGAACATTACGGTCATCATGTCGCTCCACGAGATCGATCTCGCGGAGAAGGTGGCCGACCGCATCCTCACCGTGAAGGGCGACACGCAGTTCGGCTTCGGCGCGCCCGGCGAGGTGTTCGAGGAGCAGGCCATCCGGAAGCTATACGACATCGAGGACGGATACTTCGATCCGCTCTTCGGCAGCATCGAGCTCAAAAAGCCTGCCGGCGACACGCCGGAGGTGTTCGTGCTCGCAGGCGCGGGGACGGGCATATCCGTGTACCGGAAGCTCCAGCGCGAGAACGTCCCGTTTGCGACCGGCGTGCTGTACGAAAACGATGTGGACTACCGGCTCGCGCGGCTGCTCGCTGCGGAGACGGTCTCCGTGCCGGCGTTCGCCGCGCCGGACGATGCCGTATACGAAAAAGCGTTTGAAACGATGCGCCGCTGCGGCAGGATCCTCCTCGCGGGAGATGCTGCCCGGACGCCGAATGCGCCGCTTCTCGCGCGCGCGAAGACCGCGGGGCTCGCGGTACTCGACGCGAAAACGGAAGGATGGACGCTGTGAAAGGAAAGAAAGGAATGTTTTACGCCGTAGGCGTCGGCCCTGGCGATCCCATGTGGATGACGCGCGAGGCGTGCGCCGTGCTGGAGGCCTGCCCCGTGATCGCCGCGCCGCAGACCGCTTCGGGCGAGATGCTCGCGCTTTCCATCGCGCAGGGCGCGGCAGAGCTCGGCAGAAAGACCGTTCTGCCGCTCTCGTTCGCCATGTCGCGCGACGCCGCCGTCCGCGCCGAAGGCTATGCGCGCGCCGCGGACGCCATCGCGCCGGAGCTCGACGCCGGACGGGACGTCGCCATGGTGAATCTCGGCGATGTGTCCATCTACGCCACGGCGTATTATGTGCTCGACGAGCTGCGCCGCCGCGGATACGATACGCGCATGATCCCCGGCGTTGCGAGCTTTTCCGCCGTGGCCGCGGCGCTCGGCCGGAGCCTCACGGAGATGGAGCTGCCGCTGCACATCTATCCCGCCGGAGCGTCCGATCTCGATGCCGCGCTTGTCCAGCCGGGCACCAAGGTGCTGATGAAGTCCGGCAAAGCCATCGGCGAGACCGCCGCGGCGCTCTCGCGGCACGGTCTGGCGGAGGCTTCCGCCATGGTCGCCGACTGCGGCCTGCCCACGCAGCAGGTGTTCGAGACGATGACCGGCCTGCCGGAGAAGATCAGCTATTTTGCCACGGTGATCGTGCCGGACAGCAAAGAATAAGAGCAGCCCCGCCGCCTTTCGCGGCGCTGCCCGTCATAAAAGAAAATCCTCTCTCTGCACAGCGCAGAGAGAGGATTTTTCGTATGTCCTTATTTGAGATCGGGATTGGAGACCTCGGTATAATCCGGCGTCGGGGCAGCCATCGGAGCCGCCGTCGCGGGAGCGACCGGCACGGCCGGATCGGCGGGGTTGACCGGCGCGGCGGGCGTTGCCGTCGCCGCGGGGGCGTCGGCCGTTTCGCGCAGCAGCTCACCGGCGGCCCAGCCGTAACGGCCGTCGGCGGTGCGCAGGAGCACCCAGCCGTTCTGCTTGGCGAGAATCTCCACCGTGTCGCCCATGTTGAGCGCCATGTTCTCACCCCAGTCCATGCCGGGGCCGTAGTGAACGGCAAGCATGTACGGGATGACGGCGGCGGTCTTTGCCTCGTCATACCAGAACTCATCCGCCGGACGGTAGACGTAGCCGAGCATCTCGGCGGTGATCGTGTCGCGCAGGAGCGGGGCGGGCGTGGGCGTCGGTTCCGGCGTCGGCTCCGGCGTGGCGGTGGGCTCCGGCGTCGGCTCCGGGGTGGGTGTGGGCGCTTCGGTCGGCGCGGGCGTCGGTGTCTCGGCCGCCTGCTGCGCGCGCAGATCGTCAAGCTGCACCTGTGCGGCCGTCAGCTCCTGTGAGAGCGTTTCGGCGCGGGTGTTCGCGGTCTGCAGACGCATGTAAAGCAATACGATGATAGCGGCAAACAGGAGAAGGAGCACAACGAGCGCGATCAGAAACGGCTTGAGCGGGTCGCGGTAGGTCTCCTCCGGGGACTCGTCTTCGTATTCCGGATAATCTCGGGGCATGGTACAGCCTCCTTATCACTCACGAGGAATCTTTGTTATTCTATCAGACTTTGCCGCATTGGTCAAGATTTGGCGGCAAATGGGCTGATTTGGCAGATAAAACGGCCCTCCCGCCATGAAAGCGGAAGAGCCGTGAAGGGGGTAAGGTTATTTGCGCAGCGTAACGGTGAATTCGTCGTCGCCGTTATCGGCTGCGGTCACGGTATAGCCCTGGCTTTCGCCGAAGCGCGTGACGTTTTCGACGGCGCACTTGTTATCGACAAGCACCTGCAGCTCGCCGGGAGCGTCCGCCTTGATGGCCTTCTGGGCCATGATGACCGGCTGGGGGCAGGCAAAGCCTCTCGCATCAACGGTTTTCATAGGCTTATTCCTCCGCCTTCTTCGTGAAGAGCAGGGAGACCACGAGCACCACGACGAAGCCGACGATCACCGCGATCTTGCCGTTGCCGGTCGGGCCGTCGGCAGAGGAGGCGAGCTTCAGGTTGTGGCAGAACGCCGCGCCGCACATCATGCCGAGAACGGTGACGGCGCTGTCGCTCTCGCCCTGACCGGCGAGAATGAGCTGACGCAGCGGGCAGCCGCCGAGCAGGACGCAGCCCCAGCCCATGAGGGCGGTGCCGAGGAAGTTCCAGAGACCATCGTTGTGCGCAACGGGCTGGCCGGTGAAGCCGGGGTTGAACTTGCCGAGAATGAGATTGCCGACGAGCACCGTGAGAATGATCGTCACGAAGCCGGCGACAAGGCCGAAGTCCTTGAACATGACGGCGTTGCGGATACCGCCGACCATGCACATACGGCTGCGCTGGCAGAGCGCGCCGACGACGAGACCCGCGACGAGCGCGAGACCCCACGCGGCATGCATGCTGCCGGGACCTTTTTCGGAGAACTTGAAGATCGCCGGAGCGGCGAGCCAGAGGACGAACAGCAGCACATAAACGACCGGGAAGGCGGCGCCTTCGGCGAGCGTCTGCTTATAGCTGCGGCCGAGCGTGAAGCCCTTCTTGAGGAACACAACGCCCACGAGAATGCCCACGATGAAGCCCACAAGACCGACAAGGGCGTTCCAGTCGCCGCCGCCGATACGGATGACCATACGCAGCGGGCAGCCGAGGAACATCAGCGCGCCGATCATAACGAACACGCCGAGAAGGAAGCGGATCATCGGGGAAGAGCCGCCGCGGCCCTTGAATTCCTTCGCCGCGACCGCCGCGATGAGTGAGCCGAGCAGGATGCCGACGATCTCCGGACGGAAGTACTGCACGACCTCCGCGCCGTGCAGACCGAGAGCGCCGGCCGTGTCGCGCAGGAAGCAGGCAATGCAGAAGCCCATGTTGCCGGGGTTGCCGTGCGCGCCCAAAACGAGCGCCGCAATGCCGATCACAAGTCCGGTGACGAGGATCAGCCAGTTGTTTTTGAACCAATTGCTTTTCACAATTTTTCCCTCTCTCTTTCAAAAACTGTGTTTTAACGGCTTCATTATACGACGTCTCTCCGGAAAATGCCAAACGGTAAATCGGATATCGCCTGTGGCTCTATCGGAGAAACAGATAGAACGAGTTGTCAATGCAGCGTCCAGCGATCCAGGAGAAAGTCAATGAACGCGCGCGCGGACTTTGTCGGGCGGCGGTCGCGGGATCGGATCATGTAGATCTCGCGCTCGTTGTTTTTCCCGACGAGAGGGAAGGAGAGAAGCTCCTTTGTCGCGCCCGCGGCAAGACCGGAGACGACGGCGCAGCCGAGCCCGCACGCCACGGCGCGCAGCACGGCCTCGCTGTTGTCGATGCGCGCGACGATGTTGAGCGCGCCGGAGTCGATGCCGTTTTCGGTGAAGAATTTCTGCCCGGCGAGCTGCGTGCCGGAACCGCCCTCGCGGAAGATGAGAGGCTCGCCGAGCAGCGCGTTGCCGGATTCCCCGGCGTCGAACATGGCGCGGTAGCGCGGCGTGTCGGGCGTGACGAGCACGAGCGGATCGGTGGCGATGCAGTCGTAGGTAAGCTCGCGCGTGTTCAGCACCGCGCCGACGAAGCCGATGTGCGTTTCGCCCTGCAATACGGCGGCGTGGACGGCGGCGCTGTCGCCGCTGCGGAGCAGAAAGCGGAAATCCGGGTTTTCCCGGTGAAACTCGCTGATGAGCTGCGGGAGGATATACTGCATCGGGATGGACGACGCCGCGAGCGATACCTCGCGGGAGGTCTGTTCCTCCAGCTCGCGGGAGAGCTCGGCGCAGCTCTGGAGAATGGTGTGCGCATGGTCGTATACGCGCCGCCCCTCCTCGGTGAGCGTGATGCGCCGCTTGCCGGAGCGGACGAGCAGCGGCACGCCGATGTCCTTTTCGAGCGAGAGAATGTGGCCGCTCACGGTGGACTGCGCGAGATAGAGCGCCTCCGCCGCGGCGGTGAAGCTGCCGCGCTCGACCACGGCGCAGAAGGCCTCGAGCTGTTTGAGATTCAGTGTCTGCATGGCGCTCTCCTTATTAAAGCTCGCGCAGGTACACACCCGCGATCTCGGGAAGCCCCGGTTCGTTTTCAATGCGCTCGCGTTCCTCCGGCGGCGCGGCCCACGCGATGCCGCAGTCGGCGGTGATGCTCCGCGGCGCGGGGATGAGCCGCCCGGGAATGTTTCGCTCCTGGCAGAGCTTTTCCGTCGCCATCGCAGCGGCGGTCGTGTGGAACGTGAAGATCACGTATTCTTTCTTTTCGCGTACTCTCATAGGGCAATGTCGCGGACGGCATCCGCCGCCTGTTCCGCTTCCTCCATCGTATTGAACCAGCCGAACGAAAAGCGCACCGCGCCCTGCGAAACGGTACCGAGCGCCTCGTGCATCCGCGGCGCGCAGTGCGCGCCGGAGCGCACGGCGATGCCGTATTCGTCGGAGAGGATTTCCGCCGCCTCGCCGGAATCCATGTCGCCGATGTTGAGCGTGACGATCGGCGCGCGGTCCTGCGTGAAGTCACCGTACACCGTGACGCCCGGCAAGGCGGATACCTTATTATAAAAAGCGCTCATAAGCGCGGTCTCGTGCGCGTGGATGGCGGCGGGGGTGATCTCGCAGAGGAAATCCACCGCCGCGGACAGCCCCGCGATGCCGTGGCCGTTGAGCGTGCCGCTCTCGAGCCGCGTCGGATATTCCTCCGGCTGCTCGCGCCGGTAGGACTGCACGCCCGTGCCGCCGGTCTTGAGCGGGCGGATCTCCACGCCGGGCGCGGCGATGAGCCCGCCGGTCCCCTGTGGCCCCATCATGCCCTTATGCCCGGTGAAGCAGAGGACGGAAACGCCGTCGCGCTGCGCGTTCAGGTCAAAGCTGCCCGCCGTCTGTGAGGCGTCGAGGATAAACAGAAGGCCGTGCTCGCGCGCAAAAGCGCCGATGCGGGATGCGTCCAGCGCGTTGCCGGTGAGATTGGAGGCGTGCGTGCAGACGATCGCGCGGGTGTTCGGCCGCAGCGCGCGGGGGAGATCGGCATAATCGATGCAGCCGCGCGCATCGGCGCGCAGGAACGTGACCTCCACGCCCTCCTGTTCCAGCCGGTAGAGCGGGCGGAGCACGCTGTTGTGCTCGAGATCGGTCGAAATCACGTGGTCGCCGGGCCGGAGAAGCCCGAAAATGGCAGTGTTGAGCGCCTCGGTCGAGTTCTGCGTGAAGCACACGCGCGACGGGTCCGCCCCGCCGAAAAAGGTGCAGAGCTTTTCGCGCGCGGCGTATACCACGCGCGCGGCGGAAAGCGCGCTCTCGCTCGCGCCGCGGCCGACGTTGCCCAGCGAGCACAGCGCCTCGCTCACCGCGCGCACCACGCCCTCCGGACGGCGGAGCGATGTGGCGGCGTTGTCGAGATAGATCATAAAAAAACCCTCCCGGAGATATTATCCCCAAAAGGGTAGCACGTTTGCCTTGTTTCGTCAAGAAATCCGATAGTAAAATCGGAATTAAGAATGATCTTTCGTTTCCAGAAACGCGGCGTGCAGACAGCGGAGGGTTTCAAGGCTCTGTGCCTCTGGAACATGCACGGTAAGGCGCCCGTCGGTGAGAAGCACGGCGTCCGGGGAGAGCCCCGCCTCCCGCAGCGCCGCGGCCGCCCGTTCGGGGAGAGAGGCGAACGTGTGCAGATGCGTGCCGACGAGCGAGACGAGAGCGCCCGAGCGTGTCACGGCGGTGAGACGGCCTTCGTCCTCCGGCAGCGGCAGAGGGCGGATGACGGTGCCGGGCGCGGGGACAAGACTGGAGAGCACCGTGAGCGGGACGGCAAAGCGCAGCGCGAGCGCCGCGCTGCGTTCGTGCAGCACCTGCGAGCCGAGCGAGGCGAGCCGGAGCATTTCCTCGCTGTCCACGGCGCTCAGCCGTCGCGCCTCCGGAATGAGGCGGGGATCGGCGGTGAATACGCCCTCCACGTCGGTATAGATGCGGCACTCGTCCGCGCGCAGCGCCGCGGCCGCGGCCACGGCGGTCGTGTCCGAGCCGCCGCGCCCGAGCGTCGTGATGTCGTTTCCGGGGCTCACGCCCTGAAAACCGGCGATGAGGACGACCTTCCCCTCGTCCAGCTCACGGCGCACGCGCTCCATCGAGAGACGGCGGATGTGCGCGTCGCCGTATGTCTCATCCGTGCCGACACCTGCCTGCCAGCCGGTGAGCGACACGGCGGGAAGGCCCATTTCCTCAAGCGTCATCGCCATGAGCGCGACGCTTGCCTGCTCGCCGGTGGCGAGCAGCATGTCGAGCTCGCGCTTTGAGGGGCTGCGGCTGTAGTGCGCGGCGGTAGATAAAAGCGCGTCCGTCGTTTTCCCCTGCGCCGAGAGCACCGCCGCGACGGAGTGCCCGGCGCGCACCATGTCGGCGATGAGGCGCGCCGCGCAGCGGACGCGCTCGACCCCGGCGAGCGAGCTTCCGCCGAATTTTTCCACGAACAGCATATCGATAAAACCTCCGGAATGGCAAAATTGGATTTGACACTCCATTGTATTCGCCCGCCGCGATGCGCGCCATTTGGGACAATAAAAAAGGCTCCCTTGTGTAAAGGGAACCTTTCATGGGCAGAGCATAGCCCTGCCCATGCGAGGGGAAATAGGATCGTTATTGGCTCCCTTGTGTAAAGGGAGCTGTCAGCGAAGCTGACTGAGGGATTGTAACCTCTGGAAAACGACAATCCTTCCGTCTTTTGCCTTCGGCAAAATCCACCTCCCTTTGCACAAGGGAGGCTTTAAATAGGTCTTATCCCGCTAAAATCTCGGCGCGGATGACACCGTCGGCGGCGACGAGGCGGTTCATGAGCGTTTCCATGCTCTCGCTCATTCCGGCGGTCTCGGCGCTGATGGTGATCGTGGCGCAGCCGCTCACCGGAATGCTCTGATTGATCGTGAGGATATTCGCGCCGCACTGGGCGAACACGCTCAGCACCGCCGAGAGCAGTCCCGTCTGGTCGCGCAGCATCACCTGGAACGTCAGAATGTGGCCGTGGCGCAGATCCTGAAACGCCGTGATCGAGTCCTTATACTTATAAAATGCGCTCCGGCTGATGCCGACGCGGTTGACCGCGTCGCCGACCGTGCTGCACTCGCCGGTCTGCAGAAGCTCCTTCGCTTCCATGACCTTGAGAAAGATCTCCGGCAGCATGTCCGCCTCCACCAGATAGTAGGTGGGGAGATTTCGGTTCGCCATATGTGTCCCTCCGTGAAAAGCATTTGTTTTCGGCGTGCAAATCATATCATCCGCGGCGGGAAAATGCAAGTGCAATTTCCGCGCAGGACGGACATTGAAAAATTGCAAAAACCGTGTATAATACTTTTATTCATTGAAAGAGAAGGGGAACGCCCATGAAAGCCATCGTATCCGTATTTGCGCGCGACGCCAAGGGCATCACCGCGTACATCACCGCCGCGCTCGCCGAGCAGAACATCAACATTCTCGACATCAGCCAGACGCTCATGCAGGGCTATTTCACAATGATCATGCTCGTCGATCTTGCCGAGTGCGAAATGCCGTTCGATATGCTCTCGCAGCATCTTCGCTCCGTCGGCGAGGCGCGCGGGCTCGCGGTGCACGTGCAGCGGCAGGATATTTTCGACGCCATGCACCGGATCTGAGGAGGGCACCATGAGCTATTTCCTCAATACCGACGAGATCGTCCAGACCATCCGGATGATCGAGCAGGAGCATCTTGACGTGCGCACGATCACGCTGGGGCTGAGCCTTCTCGACTGCGCCACCGGCGATATCAAGAGAACCGCCGATAAGGTCTACGAAAAGATCTGCCGCGAGGCGCACGACCTTGTCCCCGTGGGCGAGGCCATCGAGCGCGAATTCGGCATCCCCATCGTGAATAAGCGCGTGTCCGTTACGCCCGTGGCGCTCATCGCGGGCGGGTGCGGGGATGACCTTGTCCCCATCGCGGAGGCAATGGACCGCGCCGCGCGCGAGGTCGGCGTGAACTTCATCGGCGGCTTTTCCGCCCTTGTGCAGAAGGGGTTCACGACCGGCGACCGCAGTCTCATCGCCTCCATTCCCGAGGCGCTCGCGCGCACCGAGCGCGTCTGCGCGAGCGTGAACGTCGGCTCGACGCGCGCGGGCATCAACATGGACGCTGTGGCGGAGATGGGCCGTGTCATCAAAAAGTGCGCCGCGCTCACCGCCGATACGGACGGACTCGCGTGCTCCAAGCTCGTCGTTTTCTGCAACGCGGTGGAGGATAACCCGTTTATGGCGGGCGCGTTCCACGGCGCGGGCGAGGCCGAGAGCGCGGTGAACGTCGGCGTTTCCGGCCCCGGCGTCGTCTATCAGGCGCTGCAGGAGTGCAAGGGCGAGAGCTTTGACGTTGTGGCCGAGACGATCAAGCGCACGGCGTTTAAGGTCACGCGCATGGGTCAGCTCGTCGCGCGGGAGGCGTCCCGGCGGCTCGGCGTGCCGTTCGGCATCGTCGATCTCTCGCTCGCGCCGACCCCGGCGGTGGGCGACAGCGTGGCGCGCATTCTCGAAACCATGGGGCTGGAGGTCTGCGGCACCCACGGCACGACCGCCGCGCTCGCCCTGCTGAACGACGCGGTGAAGAAGGGCGGCGTGATGGCCTCCGGCCACGTCGGCGGGCTCTCCGGCGCGTTTATCCCGGTCTCGGAGGACGAGGGCATGATCGCCGCAGCGCGCGAGGGAACGCTCACGCTCGATAAGCTCGAGGCAATGACGTGCGTGTGCTCCGTGGGGCTCGACATGATCGCCGTGCCGGGCGATACGAGCGCCGAAACGCTCTCCGCGATCCTCGCGGACGAGGCCGCCATCGGCATGATAAACAATAAGACCACCGCCGTCCGGCTCATCCCCGCGCCGGGCAAGACCGTGGGCGACACGGTGGAGATCGGCGGGCTTTTCGGCGAAGCGCCGGTCATGCCGGTCCACGCGGCGTCGAGCGCGGAATTCATCGCCCGCGGCGGCCGCATCCCCGCCCCGCTCCACTCGCTGAGGAACTAATAAAGATAAAGTGATCCCGCTGCTTCGGCAGCGGGATTTTTATGCTCGAACGTTGTCTTTTTTGTGAGCATACGATATAATAAAATATTACAAAACCGTCGGTTTGTGGCACACACGGCGGACATTTGAAAGATATAGGTGAACAACATGGTAAATATCCGCAAACTGGAATCCGATCTCTGGGAATCCGCCGACCTTCTGCGCTCCGGCTCCAAGCTGACATCCAACCAGTACTGCATGCCGGTACTCGGGCTGATTTTTCTTCGATATGCCTACAGCCGGTTCAAGCTGGTGGAGGAAGAGATACTGAAGAACCGCCCGTCCCGCGGCGGCTGCGTGATGCCCGTGGAGGCCAACGATTTTGTGGCGAAAAGCGCGCTCTTTCTCCCGCGGGAAGCGCAGTACAGCTATCTGCTGAGTCTGCCGGAAAACATTGCGGAAGCCGGGATCAAGAATAAGGACGGACACACCATGAACAGCCTCGGCGAAGTGGTGAACAATGCCATGTCCCTGATCGAGGAACAGAGCGAGCAGCTCACCGGCGTGCTGCCGAAAACCTATACCGACTTTTCCGACGAGATCCTCTCCGAGCTGCTCCGCATTTTCAATAACAGCGCGCTCGACGAAGTCGGCGGCGATGTTATCGGACGTATCTACGAATACTTCCTCAATAAATTTGCCAAGAACATCGCCTCGGATGACGGTGTGTTTTTCACGCCCAAATCTCTGGTAAAAATGATCGTCAACGTGCTGGAACCCAAGGGCGGCGTGCTGCTTGACCCTGCCTGCGGCAGCGGCGGCATGTTCATCCAGTCCGGCGATTTTGTCAATCAGGCGGGCATGAACGCCAACAGCGCCATGACGTTCTATGGACAGGAAAAGGTGGAGTATAACGCGCAGCTCTGCCAGATGAACATGGCGGTGCATGGACTGACCGGCGTGATCCGCTCCGGCGACGAGGCCAACACCTTTTATCACGACGCGCACGGACTTGTCGGCAGCTGCGACTATGTGATGGCCAACCCGCCGTTCAACGTGGACAAGGTGAAAGCCGAATCGTGCGAGAGCGCCGGGCGGCTGCCGTTCGGCATGCCGGGCGTGAATAAAAACAAGGAAGTCGGCAACGCCAACTATCTCTGGATCTCCTATTTCTACAGTTATCTGAACGAGCACGGCCGCGCCGGATTCGTTATGGCGTCCTCCGCCACCGACAGCTCCGGCAAGGATCGTGATATCCGCCGGAAACTGGTGGAGACCGGCCATGTGGATGTGATGGTCAGCGTCGGCAACAACTTCTTTTATACCAAAAGTCTGCCCTGCTCGCTCTGGTTTTTCGACAAGGGCAAAACGGAGAGCATCCGGGACAAGGTGCTCTTTATCGACGCGCGGAATTATTATACGGTCGTAGACCGCACGCTGAACGAGTGGAGCGAGTGGCAGCTCAAAAACCTGAACGCGATCGTGTGGCTGTATCGGGGAGAGACGGAGAAGTACCGTAGTCTAATTACTCAGTATGAAAGTTCAATCTGGATGCTTGCAGCAGACGTCTGCGCATGCCAAATTATAGAAACAATTGAAAACCTACGAACAACAACGGATTGGAATGAAATGCCCGATAGTATTCGGAAAGAGTTTTTTAACCTTGGGGAAGAATTGATTCCTGCTATTACAGAAATTCATGTAGGAAATCTTATTGCTAAGAAAGAAAGCCTTGAAGCAATAGACGAACTAATACGAAAAGTAAGCCGATATTCCGAGCTAGCGGCATCTGCTATAGACATGCATCGCAGAGGCGATTTCTTTTCGCATTATAACTATATGGCTAAACTCGAAATCCCGCCATATAAGAAGAGCAATTCGTGGGCGAAAAACAAGAAAATAATGACAACTGTGATTCGTAATGATGCATTGGTTGTTATAGACTTACTTGAAAAGCTGAAAAAGATATTAAGTGATTATTTCTGGCTGGTAGATAAATTCGGACGTGATGGCAAATATGAAGATATTTCTGGCCTTTGCAGGGTGGCAAGCCGTGAGGAGATCGCGGAGAAAAACTATTCTCTGACGCCTGGCGCGTATGTCGGCGTTGCGGCGGTCGAGGATGACGGTGTGGATTTTGCCGAGCGCATGACGGAGATTCATCAGGAACTGCTGAAATTGCAGGCGGAATCCAACGAACTGATGCAGACTATCTCCAAGAATCTGAAGGAGATGGGGTTATGAGATTTTTAGATTATGTGTCCATCAATCCTAAGATAAGTTTGGAAAAGGAGAGGATTTACCCTTTTGTCGAAATGGGAGATGTTAGCACGAGTTTCCGTAATCCGGATAAAGTTGAATATAAAAGTTTTGATTCCGGTGTTAAGTTTGCAGACGGTGATACCGTAATAGCGAGAATTACGCCTTGCCTGCAAAATGGCAAAAGGTTTTATTGTAAGAATATTGGAAAAGGGTTTGGTTCTACCGAATATCTTGTGTTTCGCCCCAAAGATAGTAGCGTTGATAATCTTTACCTCTACTATTTCATGAACACAGATTTCATTAAAGAAAGCATGGTCAGATCAATGGTGGGGGCAACAGGTAGACAGCGAGTCAACAACGATGTATTTTCAAGATTGGATGTCACTTTTCCCAATATTGAGATCCAGCGCCGTATTGCAGAGATCCTCTCCACCTACGACGATCTCATTGAAAATAATCGAAAACAAATCAAACTATTGGAGGAAGCGGCGCAGCGGCTGTATAAGGAGTGGTTCGTAGACCTCCGTTTCCCCGGCCACGAGAACACGAAAATCACAGACGGCATCCCCGAGGGGTGGACGCGATGTGCCTTAGGTGATTTGATCGATTTCAATCCAAAGGTATCACTAAGTAAGGAACGAAAAAAACAAAGTGTGCCGATGTCGGCGCTGAGTACTTCTTCCATGACCCTTGATATGGCAGAGGTTTATACAACAGAATCAAATGCAGGAAGCAAGTTTCAAAATGGTGATACACTGTTAGCCAGAATTACACCGTGCCTTGAGAATGGAAAGACTGCGTTTGTAGCGGGTATAGAAGCCCAAGAAGGGGCTGTAGGATCGACAGAATTCATCGTTATGCGCTCGCGGAGATTAAATCCCTATATGGTTTATCTGCTGGCCCGGACAGATGATTTTAGAAATAGTGCAATCAACAGCATGACAGGAAGCGATGGACGCCAGAGAGCCCAGGTAGATAAATTACAGGCACTTCCCCATCTTGAACCGCCTCGGGAGATTATCGACACGTTTGAGAAAAATATTGCCCCCTTGTTCTTACAAATACGAAGAAAAAACGAGATGAATTGGCACTTACGGGAAGCCCGCGATCTCCTGCTTCCCAAACTGATGAGCGGAAAAATTGAAGTGTGATGCAATGGATACTTTTCTGAATATTCTTCTTGGCGCAATAGGCAGTATAGTAGCCACTATCATCCTATATATTTGTTCCGCATTGTATCAAATCGGATATAGGGATGATGTGAGGTTTAATATTGAAGCAGCCCGAATCGCTACATATCAAATTCAGAATCAACACGCTTATCCGGAAGATTACGCTCTTGTTATTGCCCAAATCGATGTTTTATATCAATGCGCTTACAACATTTACAGAAGTATGCGTCCATTGTCCATGGCACCGAGATTCAATGCGCAGAAGATGGTTATTACATTACTTTGTGATATCATCAGCGTTTGCGAAAGATCGAAATATATGACTGTAGGTTATAGTGGCTTGAATGAAAAAGCCGCTCGTTTGCAAGAAATACATAAAGCGTTTTATAAGTATGCTCCGTTAAACGAAAACAACTGTTCTACAGTAATTGTTCAGCTGGATATTATTGAAAATCTTTTCAACGGAAAGAAAATTAGGGACAGTATCGCTAAAGCCTTTGAAAATGTGGCAGACGCACAACCAATTGAGAACCTTGTCTCTGACGGCTTTATAAACATCAATAGCCTCAAACAAGCGAATGATACGGGGCTTAGAAAAAAGTGTTTTTCGAGAGAAGAACTTGAAAAAGTTTTGAGGTGACACCATGAGCTACGACTATTCTGAAAACATCCTCGTGCAGAAAAGCGCCGGGGATCTGCTCCGGGATGAGCTCGGCTGGGATGTGCAGTTCGCTTACAATACGGAAGTGCTCGGCAAAAACGGCACGTTCGGGCGGACAAGCTATCACGAGATACTGCTGACCCGGTATTTTCAGAATGCTCTGCGGCGGCTCAACCCGTGGATGACGGATTCGCAGCTTTCCGAGGCGCAAAAAACGCTGGAAAGCCGCCTTTCCACGGCGTCCCTCCTGCAAGTCAACGAGGAAAAGTACTTTCTCCTCCGGGACGGCATCCCCGTCACGGTGAAAAAGCCGAACGGTCAGCCGGAAACGAAGCGAGCCGCGGTGATCGACTTTCAAAACCCGGAGAATAATGAATTTCTCGCCATCAAGGAGCTGAAAATTCAAGGCGACCTTTACCGCCGCCGGACGGACATCGTCGGCTTCGTAAACGGTATCCCGCTGCTGTTCGTGGAGCTCAAGAAGAATACCGTGGACGTGCAGAACGCCTATGAGGACAATTACACCGACTATCTCGATACGATCCCGCAGCTTTTCTACTACAACGCCTTTCTGATGCTCTCAAACGGCACGGAGGCGAAGATCGGCACGCTCGGCAGCAAATACGAGTTTTTCCACGAGTGGAAGCGTCTGGCGGAGTCCGACCCCGGCAGCGTCGCGCTGGAAACGATGCTGCGGGGCATCTGCCGGAAGGAAAACTTCCTCGATCTTCTGGAAAACTTTATTCTTTACGACCACTCCGGCGGGCGCACGGCAAAGATCCTTGCCCGCAACCACCAGTATCTCGGCGTGAATGAGGCGGTGAAGGCCTATGCCGGCCGCAAGCTGAACGACGGGAAGCTCGGCGTGTTCTGGCATACGCAGGGCAGCGGCAAGAGCTATTCCATGGTGTTCCTCGCGCAGAAGCTTCGGCGAAAATTTGCCGGTTCGCCGACGTTCGTGATCTTGACGGATCGCGACGAGCTGAACAAGCAGATCAGCGACACGTTTGAAAACTGCGGGCTGCTCGGAAAAACCAAAGCAGCGCAGTTTATCGCCGCGAGCGGGGACGATCTCGTGCAGAAACTGAAAGGGAATCCCAGCTTCATCTTTACGCTGATCCAGAAATTCAATAAGCCCGACGCCGCGCCGATCTATCCCGACCACGATATTATCATCATGTCGGACGAGGCGCACCGCAGCCAATACGGTATCTTTGCCGATAACATGATGAAGCTGCTGCCGACGGCGGCGCGCATCGGCTTTACCGGAACGCCGCTTTTGTCGAGCGACAACATCACCGCCCGCACCTTTGGCGGCTATGTTTCGATCTATGACTTCAAGCGAGCCGTGGAGGACGGCGCGACTGTCCCGCTGTATTACGAGAACCGCGGAGAGAAGATCCTTGACCTTCACAACCCGGAGATCACAAATCGGATTCTGGATGCCATAGAAAACGCGGATCTCGACGTGGATCAGCAGGACAAGCTCGAATCGGAGTTCGCCAAGGAGATCCATCTGCTGACGGCGGAGCCGCGTCTGCGGTCTATTGCCAAAGACTTTGCCGGCCACTACTCCGATCTCTGGACGAGCGGCAAGGCGATGTTTGTCTGCCTGAATAAAGTGACCTGCGTGCGCATGTATAACTTCGTGCAGGAATATTGGCAAGCGGAAATTCAAAATCTCAAGGCAAAGATTAAGTCGGCGACGCAGCAGGAGGCGCAGGAGCTGGAACGCAAGCTGCGCTGGATGCAGGAAACGGAAATGGCGGTCGTCATTTCGCAGGAGCAAAACGAAATACAGACCTTCAGAAAATGGGGACTGGATATCAAGACGCACCGCGAAAAGATGGAAAACCGCGAGTTGGACAAAGAGTTTAAGGATTCCGGCAATCCGCTCCGCGTTGTATTCGTCTGCGCCATGTGGCTCACCGGGTTTGACGTCAAGTGCCTGTCCTGCCTGTATTTGGATAAGCCATTGAAAGCGCATACGTTGATGCAGACCATCGCCCGTGCCAACCGCGTGGCAGAGGGGAAAAGCAACGGTCTGATCATTGATTACATAGGCATTGTAAAAGCGCTGCGAAAAGCGCTTGCAGACTATACGGCAAATGCCGGCGGCCTCGGCGGTGCTGACCCGACAGTGGATAAAGAGAAACTGATCGCGCGGATCGGCGACACGGTTGCCAAAACGGAAACGTTTCTCTCCGAACGGAAGATCGATCTGGGTCTGTTGATCGCAGCAGAAGGTTTTGCAAAGCTTTCGTATTTGCAGGATGCCGCCAACGCCGTGTGCGGTTCCATTGAGGATAAGAAATCGTTTTCGACCTATGCCTCGGAACTGAAGCGCCTGATGAAATATACGGATCGAGACGACGTAACCGGACATATGCGCAGGCAATGTGAGGCGATTGCGGCCATTTACGGTATGCTGCAAAAAAAGAGAAAGCATACCGATACGACCGACTTAATGGTGGAGATCAACGCCATCATTAACGATTATGTGGAAATTGAGCCGCAGCAGCCAAACGCCATAACCGCGCCGCCGCGTTTCGACATTAGCGCCATCGACTTTGATCTGCTCCGCCGCGAGTTTGCCAAAACCCGGAGGAAGAACCTGCTCATGCGCGATCTGGATGAGGCGATCCGGCGGCAATTAGATAAGATGGTGTTTGCCAATCCGAAGCGCATCGATTACTACGAACGATACCGTGAGATTATCCAGAGCTACAACGGCGAGCAGGACAGAGCGACGATCGAAAAGACCTTCCTGGATCTGATGGATCTCGCCGATCGTATGAGCCGGGAGGAGCAGCGCTACGCGCGGGAGGGCTTCGCGAGTGACGAAGAGCTTTCGTTGTACGACATGCTGTTCCGTGACGATTTGAGCAAAAACGATATTAAAAAGCTCAAGACGGCGGCGTCAGACCTTCTCCGAAAAATCAAGGTAAAAATTTCCGAGCTGGATCATTGGACGGATAAGCAGGAAACGCGGGCGGTTGTCGATACGCTGATCCGCGATGTTCTCTGGGAGACACTGCCGGAATGCTATAATAACGACGACATTACGGAATACCGCGAGAAAGTCTATGAGTACGTCTTTACGCGGTACAAAGAAATTGCATAAAAGAGGGCGTGCCGCAATTCGCTGCGGTACGCCCCCTTTGTCTATATCCCCAGCGCGGCGAGGGTGAGGATGCCGAGGTTGGCGTTCCAGATGCTTTCAAACTGCGAGAGCGGGAGCGGGTTTTCGCCGAGGCCGCACTCGATGGTGTAGCCGGGGCGGTCAAAATTCTGAATGAACCAGTCCTTATATCCGGCAAAGCCGGAGGCGTAGGGCGTGTCCTCGCAGACGTAGCCGCTCACGGCGGCGAACCGCTCGGCGAGCGCGCGGCTGCCCTCCGGCTCAAAATTTAAGTACTTCCAGTAGATGACATTGCCCTGCGTGTGGTACGCCAGCACGAGCGCGGGGTCGAGCGCTTCGGTAAAGGCGGCAAGCGCGGCGGCCTCCGGCGCTGTGAGCGGCGCTTCGCCGACAAAGTCGCGCGGCGCGGGGCGGTCGTAGCCCTGCGCGAACTTGATCGCGCGGGCGGTGTCCCACCCGGCGGGGTACTGCAAATTGAGATCGATGCCCGCGATGTTCGCCTTCCAGCCGTCCGGATAGGGGATCGCGGGGAACGCTGCGGCGATGGCTGCGGTGCGCTCCTTCGCTTCGCCCTCCGGCAGAGCGCCCGTCACGAGATCGACACCGTCCGGATCGACGAGCGGCACGAGCGTGAGTGCGGCGCGGAAGAGGATGTCCTCCGCCGGGTAGCCGAACACGGTCTCGCCCGCGGCGGCCGCGCGGAGCAGCGTTTCAAGATACTTCATCAAAAGCGGCGTTGTGATCCACTCGTTCGCGTGGTGCGCGGCGCTGTAGAGCACGCGGCGCAGCCCGTCGCCTGCCGTGAGTGCCCAGATCGGGCGGGAGAGGGCGCTGCGCCCGATGCTCTCGGCACGAAGCTGCGGATACCGGTGCGTCAGTCCGTCCACGGCGCAGTCCATGAGCGCGCTGCACCACGGGATATCCGTCGGCACGACGGAAAACGGCAGCGGTACGGTGATCCGCTGCCCGGGACGCAGCGCGAACGGGTCGAGCGCCGGGTTTGCCGTTTCGATCGCGCCGAGCGAGGCGTCGTACCGCTCGGCGAGCGAGAAGAGCGTGTCGCCGGGCCGCACCGTGTGCACGGCGTACCCGCGAAGCCATGGCGCGAGCGCGCGCTCGGTCTCCGCGCCGAATATGCCGTCCGGCGTCAGGCCGTGCGTGCGCTGGAAGGCCTGCAGAGCGCTTTTCGTCGCCCCGCCGAAAACGCCGTCGGGCGCGGGAGCGCCGTACTGTGCGCGGCGGAGCGACAGCTGCAAAAGCGCGACCTCCGCGCCGGTGGAGCCGGTTTTCAAAATCTGCATGACATTTCCTCACGATGAAAAAATTTTGGCAGGCATGAGAGAAAAACGGAAGGATACCATAGTAAAAACAGAAAATGTGAAACAGTCGATGGAAACAGAGGACAAATTTTTCGCGGTTCTTTTCCTTCTCGACAGACATACTGAATACGCCGCCGCAAAGAAGCTGCTTGCGGCGCGAAACATGCAAAAGCATGGGAAGGATAAGGGTGGCAGTCCTATGAGAAAGATAAAATATGTATTCGCCCTGCTTGCCGCGCTGCTGGCGCTGACGAGCGCGGCGCTCGCCGCGGAGCCGGGCGACGCGCTCGTGCCGGTCGGCGAGGCGGTGGCGATATCGCTGCGGTGCGACGGCGTGGTGGTGTCCGCGCTCGCGGATATCGCCTCGGAGGGCGGCGCGTGCTGTCCGGCGGGAGAAGCGGGCGTGCAGGCGGGCGATAAGATCGTTGCGGTAAATGGTGAGCGCGTGACGGGCGCCGAGGACTTTCTGCGCCGCGCGGCGGCCTTTTCTGGCGAGGGCGTGACGCTCTCCGTCGAGCGCGGCGGCGAGACGAAAACATTTGCCGTTACGCCGAAGCTCGGCAGCGGAGGAACGTATCAGATCGGGCTCTGGCTGCGCGACGCGGTGCGCGGGCTCGGTACCGTGACATTTTACGATCCCGCTACCGGGGAGTACGGCGCGCTCGGCCACGGCGTCGGTCTGCCGGAGACCGGCGAGCTGATGAGCGCCTCCGGCGGGGAGATCTACCGGGCGGACGTCACCGGCGTCGTTATGGGCGAGCGCGGCGCGCCGGGAGAGCTGTGCGGCGGCGCGAGCAGCGACTCGCCGATCGGCTCGATCGAGGAGAACACGGTCCGCGGCATTTTCGGCACGAGCCGGACGCCGCTCGGCACGCTTCCGGCCATGCCGGTCGCCGCGGAGAGCGAGATCCGTCTCGGCGAGGCGACGATCCTCTCCACCGTCAGTACCGGCGGCGTACGGTCGTATGACGCCGTGATCACGCGCATCGCGCGCAGCGGCGACGGCGGGAAGCTCACGCTCACGATCACGGACGGCGATCTTCTCGCCGTGACCGGCGGCATCGTGCAGGGGATGAGCGGCTCACCCATCCTGCAAAACGGAAAGATCGTCGGCGCGGTCACGCATGTGCTCGTGAACGACCCCACCAAAGGATACGGCATCTCCATGGAGAATATGCTCGAAGCGGCTTCGTAAGGAAAAAGACGGTCTGCGGACCGTCTTTTTCCTTTGCACGCGCAACCTTTTATGATAGGATAAAAGAAAAAGGCGGTGCGGCTATGGGCATGTCTCTGACCGGCATTCATGTTTTCGGAACGGCGGCTCCGGAGGATGCGGAGCTTCCCTTTCGCTCATTTTCTGCGGGGTGGCTCACCTGTGTGAACGACTTTTCCGAGACGGACCCGGAACGGACGTACGAGGCCGTGCGGCGCATTTCCCGCGCGACGGATGCGCCGGTCCTGTATTTCAACGTATTTGACAGCGAGGCGATATGGTTCGTGTTTTTCCGCGGCGGGAAGGTCGCGGCAAAGTACTCGGACGATGAATTTTCCGCGAACAAAGGACTGTACGGCATTCCGGCGCTCGTCGGGTACGAAAGCGGGGGAAAACGGCGCCTCTCCGATAGCCTCAGCTGCGCGGATACGGAACGCAAGATCGCGCTGCTGGAGGAGTATTTTGGCGTCTGTCTTACGTTCGTTCCGGAAATGCTGGATGAGCCGGAGGCACTCTGCCGCGAGCGGAGCGAGCGCCTGTACCGCGCGTACCGCGAAGAGGAAAAGCTTCTGACCGGCAAAAGCGCCCCGATGGCGCTGCGGCTTGCGGCCGAGTATCCGGGAAAACTGTTTTTCTATAGATTTCAGGACGAGCGTATCACGGTCAAACCGCACTTCTTTCTGCACGGCTACGCCGGTGATCCGGACGAGGACGAGCGGCATCGCATTCTGACGCCGGTGCATTTTGCGCACGGCGCGCTGGAACCTTCCGACTGGGAGACCTTTGCGCAGGGACGCATACCGCGCTGTCCCGATACGCGGTTCGTCCTGCAATGCGGAACGCCGGTTCGAGTGACCTTTTCCGGGGAATGTCCGCCGGAGTACCGCGGAAGGACTATGGCACTCCCGGCGGGGGCGTATCCGGAGGCGTTTCTCCCGACGGGTGAGCTGCTCATCCTCGGGGAGCACCGGATCTATGTGGTGGAGCCGGCGACGCTGAAGATCGTTGCGAAGCTGCCGCACAAAGGCGATGTGGCCGGTGTCGTGGGGAATTATATTCTCACAACGGCCGGCAGCAGCTTTTACTGCTACGGATACGATCCAAAATCAAAGATCTATATCTACGAACTGATACGTCGGTAACTGCACGGCGTAAAAAAGGTCCGCACCGTTTCGGTGCGGGCCTTGCATCATTGTATGCGTTTTGCTGTGCGGAGCGACGCCATTTTGTTTTTCCGGTAGCCGTCCATGAGAAAACCCTCCATCGGAAAGCCTTTGAAGAGCCACGCCGCCGGCCGGTTTTTTCTCGTATAGCACGGACCGGCGTGCCTTCCCGGAAGAAGATCCCGCGCCCGGCTCGGGACCGCCGCGGCGAAAGACACGGAATTTCCGGCGGAGAAACTGCGCAGAGTGGAATACCGGCGAAAAACAGGCGTGGAGATTCGACGGGACACTGCATATTTTGATAAGATATTATGTAAATCATCGCAACCGCTTGTCGAAATCATCGGGAAGACGGCGAACAAATATTAAGACAGTTTCGACAAGTTTTTCCTGCGACGCACCGCTGTTTTGTGCTAAATTAGTCAAGCAATGTAGCCAAGCATAAAAAAACATCAGCAAACTGCTTGCAGTTCATAATTATGGAGGCAATATTATGGAAACCAAGATACGCGTGCTGATCGCCGACCCGAACGAGGATTTTCAGCTGTTGATGAAGAGCCTGCTTTCACAGGAGGGGGATATGGAAGCGGCGGGGACATCCTCCGACGGTTCGGATGCGCTTGCCAAGATCGAAGCGCTGCACCCGGACGTTGTGCTGCTGGAGCTGGTGCAGCCGCGGCTGGACGGACTGGGCGTGCTGCGCAAGCTCGCCGAGAAGGACTCCGCGCCGCCGGTGGTCGTACTTACCGGGTTTGTCAACGCACATGTCGTTGCCGAGTGCGCGGAGCTCGGCGCGGCATACTTCCTCTCCAAGCCGTGCGACACGCCGGAGCTGATACAGCGTCTGCGGCAGTGCGCACAGGCGGGCAAAAAGCCGCTGTCCGTCACCGGAGCAAGAAGTTCCGCGGCGATTGTGCCGGAGGCGAAGGCGGACAACGCCTCGCTCGAGAGCGTCGTTACCGACATCATCCACGAGATCGGCGTTCCGGCGCATATTAAGGGGTATCAGTATCTGCGCGAGGCGATCATCCTCACGATCAACGACATGGACGCCATCAACGCCGTGACGAAGGTGCTCTATCCGGAGGTCGCGAAGAAGTTTTCCACGACGCCGAGCCGCGTAGAGCGTGCCATCCGCCACGCGATCGAGGTCGCGTGGGACCGCGGTGATGTGGAGACGCTGCAAAAGTTTTTTGGCTATACCGTTTCCGGCATTAAGGGCAAACCGACGAACAGCGAGTTTATCGCCATGATCGCCGACTGCCTCTCCCTTCGGCGCAAGCAGGGGAAAATGTAAGCATGTCAAACGAGACCCACTTCGTTGGGCTCTCGTTTGAAAAGGCTGCGGCTCGCCGCAGCGCACGCTCTTCGAGCGCACGTTTGCGAGCCGTAAAGTATTTTCTCCGACGCACATGTCGCCGGAGAAAATGATCAAAACTCTATTTGCGCCTGCGAGCGCAAACTCTGCGAGGCTTCTTTGGCAGGTTGAGCAGCCCCGTCCGGGCGCGTACCGGGCGGGGCTGCTTTGTACTCTAGCGTGCGGCGGAAAGGGAAATCGCTCTTGCCATGCGCGGGCGCAAAATATATAATGGAAAGCGTATATCCCGCATAGAAAAAGATGGGGGATAGGATGCCGCTTTGAAGAAAGTTCTTGCTCTGTTTGCTGTGCTGCGGCGCGCCGCTCGACATGAACACGAGCGCGCGGTGCCCGTACTGCGGCACGGTGATCCGGCAGCAGGCACAAAACTGGGCCATCAGCGCCATTCGCGGCATCCGGCAGGAAACCGTATAAAATCGCCGCGGCACAGACCGCGAAAGTGAGGGGAAAACCATGCTTGACGTTGCCGCGCTGGGCGAGCTGCTGATCGACTTTACGTGCCTTTCGACCGACGAAAACGGCTATCCGACCATGGCGGCGCATCCCGGCGGCGCTCCGGCAAACTTTCTCGCGGCGCTGGCAAAGTACGGCGCAAAGACCGCGATGCTCGGCAAAGTGGGGGACGATACCTTTGGGCGGCTCCTACTCGATACGCTGCGGTGCGCGGGCATCGAAACGCGCGGCATGATCGCCGCGCCCGATGTGTTCACAACGCTGGCCTTCGTCACGCTGGACGCGCGGGGCGAGCGCGAGTTCGCCTTTGCCCGGAAGCCCGGCGCGGACACCTGCCTCTCGTTTCCGGAGATCGATCTTTCTCTCATCGATGAGGCGAGGGTCTTTCACTTCGGCTCGCTGTCGCTGACCGATGAGCCGTCACGCTCCGCGACGCGGCAGGCCGTCGCCTACGCGAGAGCGAAGGGGAAGCTCGTCACCTATGACCCGAATCTGCGTCCGCCGCTCTGGAAGGATCTCGCGGAGGCAAAAGAGCAGCTCCTCTGGGGGCTGGGGCAGGCGGATGTGGTGAAGATCAGCGAGGAAGAGGTGCGCTTCCTTTTCGGACTGGAGCCGGAAGCGGGCGCGGAGCATATCTGCCATACCTTCCCCGTGAAGCTGGTGTTCGTCACCTGCGGCGCGGACGGATGCTATTTCAAAAACTCGCGCGCCGCGGGCCGCGAACCGGCGCTGCCGGGGCTGAGGATCACCGATACCACCGGCGCGGGCGATATTTTCGGCGGGAGCGCGGTGTGGAAGCTGCTGCGATATGGCGTCTCGCCGGAAGAGCTGGGCGAGAGCGCGCTGCGAGATATCGTCTCCTTTGCCTGTGCTGCCGCGGGACTTTCCGCGACAAGGCCGGGCGGCATTTCGAGCATCCCGGAGTATGACGAAGTCCTGCGGGCGCTGAAGCAATAATATTGAATTATAAGAATTAGAAAATATCCCCGCCGTTCGACAGAACGGCGGGGATGGTTTCTTTTGCCGTCATGTGACGAGCTGAATATCCGGTAATGGCATACAAAAAGAAAATCAAAACTTTATTTAACATTTTATTGACAAAGCGCCGCGAAATGCGTATGATGCAGATGTTAAATGAACACGCTCATAAAAATCGGCGGGAGGCGGGCGTTATGCCGAAGATCATCAATAATCTCGAAGAGAACATCCTTTCCGCGGCGCGCCGTCTCGTGGCCGAGCAGGGCTATGCCGCCGTGACGATGCGCGCCATTGCGAAAGAGTGCGGCATCGCCGTTGGCACGTTTTATAATTACTACCCCTCCAAGGACGCGATGCTCGCGGCGTGCCTTCTGCACGACTGGCAGACGGCGCTCGCGTCGGCGGGGGAAAGGACCGCCGCGGCGCAAAGCGCGGAAGAGGCGGTCGGGGCGGTCTTTGATGCCGTCCGCGCCTTTCAGGAGCAGAACCGCAGCATCTTTTCGGACGAGGGCGCGCGCTCTTCCGCCGCTGGAGCGCTGCAAAGCCGCCACGCGCAGCTCCGAGCGCAGATCGCTGCGCTGCTCGAAGCGCCGTGCCGCCGCTTTTCCGATGCGCCGGATGCCGCTTTTCTTGCGGAGTTCGCCGCCGAGAGCATATTGAGTTGGAGCGGCACGGATATTTCGTTCCCGCAGCTCTGGACGCTGCTGAAGCGGCTGTTTATCAAGTGAAGAATTAAATTATATAAGGAGGACCCCCATTTATGAGCAGCTTTGAAAACCTGCGGATCGTGGACAACTTCTACCAGACCTCGCTGTACTACCCGATGCCTACCGTCGTTATCAGCACCCTTGCCGAGGACGGCTCCACGTCGCTCGGACCCTACTCCCTGATCGCGCCGTACTATGTGGCGGGCAAGGGCTACTACGCCATGCTCCTCAACTGCCGCAATTCCTCCAACACCGCGCAGCACATCCTCCGCACCGGCAAGTGCGCCATCAACTTCATCAACGACGACCCGAAGAACTTCAAGGAAGCCGTGAAGCTCTCCTGGCCGGGCGACGAGCCGAAGGACAAAATGCCCAACTGCAAGTTCCCGCTGGAGAAGAGCCAGATCATGGAGGAAAACCCGGACGATGTGCGTCCGATGGTGATCTCCAACGCGATCCAGGTCCTTGAATGCACGTGGATGCGCGAGCTGGACGGCGCCGACCGCGACCAGCCCGGCGAGCTGCACGGCTATGAGCCGCCGTATCACGACTTCAACGGCATCACGAGCCAGTTCGGAGCGCACTTCATTCTGCGCATCGACCGCATCCTGATGAAGAAGAAGTACTCCGACGCGATCATCGCCGGCGTAAAGAGCCGCGATTTCCCGCCGCTGCCCATCGACTACGGCTACCGCGACAGCAAGAACTTCTGGTTCCACCGTCACCGCCGGATGCGCGCGGAGCTTCTGCCCATCCGCGAAGCGTCGCTCGAATCCGTGCGCTATGCCGCCGACCGCGCCGACGATAAGGTCAAGTTCACCGACGACGCGCTCAAAACCATTCTGAACGTTCCCCGCGTGTTTCTGCCGCTCGTGCTCAAGGGCTGCGTGGACTGGGCGAAGGAGAACGGCGTCGAGCTCGTCACCGAGGAGCACATGAAGATCATCAACGACAAGCGCGCCAAGGAAAAACAGAAGAAAAAGTAAGAAATGACCGCCTTCGCCGGGCGGCGTGAGCTGCCCAGCGGGGAAGAGAGATAAAAGGGAGGGCAGAAATCATGGAGTTTTCCGTTCCGATGGCGCTGGCGGACTTCGTCCCGGTCGTTCTTTTTCTGATCGGCGCGATTTTGCTTCAGCGCGAGCTGTACCCTCGGCTCGGCAAGGGCCAGTTTGCCCTGTTCGCCGCCGGTACGATCAACGTGTTCTGTGCCGGGGCGCTCAAGGCGGTGTATAAGCTGCTGTATGCGCTCGGCGTGTGTGATTTTACGAAGCTCAACGAGGTGTTTTTCCCCGTGCAGTCCATCGGCTTTCTGCTCGCGGGACTTGCGATGGCGGCCTTTTTGTTCTATAAGCCGAAAAAGGCGACGGTCTGCGGCGTCGCCGCGGCCCCTGCGGTGTACAGCGGCACGGCGCTTTTCGTCTCGCTCATGGTCGTCGGTCTCGGACTTCTCGACGCGGGGCTCATCGCGCTCGCGGTGCGCGCAAAAAAGCGCGGCATCGTCGTGCTGCTCGTCGTGTCGTTCGTGTGCAGTCTCTGCATGGGCTATCTCTCCTCGCGGGATTTCTCCGCCGCGGCGATGAACTGGATCGCCGAGGGCGTGAACATCGTCGGGCAGGGAACGTTCCTCGCCGCCGCCGTCCTTCTCCGGAAGGCCGGAAAAGAAACCGCTGCCGCGGCATAGTATTTCAAACAAAGAAGGTTTTGCATTATGGTATTTCCCAAAACGGTCTGGCTGGTGATCGCAGCGGCGCTGCTCATCAGCTCCATCGGCTTCAAAAAGTATGTCTGGTTCATTTCGCTCGGCTACGGCTTTTCGATCGCGGGCATCGGCATATTGCTGCTCGCGCTCTACGGCGGCCGGTTGACGGTGGGCACGGCGATCTGCTGCGTGCTGTTCGTCCTCTACGGCTTCCGGCTGGGCGGCTATCTCCTCTACCGCGAGGTGAAAAGCTCGGCCTACAACAGCAAAATGAAAACCGAGATCAAGGACGGCAAGTCCATGACCTTCGGCGTGAAGTGCGCGATCTGGGTCACGTGCGCGCTGCTGTACGCGCTGCAGGTGACGCCGGTGTTCTACCGCCTGGCAAACGGCGCGGGCACGGATGCCTGGTGCATAGTGGGCGCGGTCATCATGCTCTTCGGCGTGTGCTTTGAGTCTGCCGCGGACATCCAGAAGCAGAAGCTCAAAAAGATCAACCCGAAGCGCTTCTGCGATACGGGCCTTTTCCGCATCGTCCGCTGCCCGAACTATCTCGGCGAGATGCTGTTCTGGACGGGCGTGCTCGTCTCGGGCGCGAACGTCCTGCGCGGCTGGCAGTGGCTGCCCGCCCTGCTCGGATATCTCGGCATCGTGTTCGTGATGTTCTCCGGCGCGCGGCGGCTGGAGCTGCGCCAGAACAAGAGCTACGGCGCCGATCTGGAGTATCAGGCGTATGTGAAGAGCGTCCCCATCCTGCTGCCGTTCGTCCCGCTCTACAGCGTGGCAAAGTACAAATTCCTCGTAGCGTAAGAAACCGGAAGCCGCCCCCGAAACGATCCGTTCGGGGGCGGCTTTTTTGTATACCCGAAAACCACGCGTCTAACGCGTGGTTTTCGGGTATACAAGAAGACCACCGGCTTGCGCCGGTGGTCTTGCCTTCCGAGGAGCGGATCAGCAGTAGTACTCCATCGGGTAGGTGAGGTATTCGACCGGCTCGAGCTGGTCGCAGGTGACGTATCCGGCGGGAGCGCGGAGCAGGGACGGGATGCGGTTGACGACCGTGGCGCAGGTGTGCTCGACGGTCGCGGGCTTCACGACATGGAACTCGGTCTTGGGCTCGCCGAAGATCTCCCAATCGCACATATCGCCGTCGTCCGGGCCGTAGACCTTGCCGATGGTCTCTTCCTCGACGGTGATGCCCTGCATGGTCTCGATGGTGACGACCGCGGACATGCCGATGGCGTGGCCGGCCTTGATGTCCTTGCCGAGCGTTTCACTGTAGATGTCCTTGTCGATGATGCAGGGAACATGCTTCTGGGAAATGCTCTTGATGGTGAGACCGAGCTTATTGCAGATGGCTTCGGAGGCGTTCCAGGCGTAGGACGGCTCAAAGTCGGTCGGGTGAGCGATCTTCGCTTCAAACTCTTCCGGCGTCAGGTCGCAGCCGTGGGCCTCGGCGAGCGCGATGCCGTACTCGTCCACGTTGTAGCTGTAAGCGCCCTTGATCTTCGTGATGTTGTGGCAGCCCGCCGCAACGAGACCGACCATGTTGATCCAGAAGATATCCTGCATGCCGCTGCCGGTGATGGTGCAGCCGTTTTCCTTCGCAAGAGCGTCGAGCTTGTTGATCATGGCCGCGGAGGTCGTCCAGGGGTAAATGGCCTCTTCGCAGGTCGTGATGACATTGATGCCGCGGGTAACGCACTGCTCGATGGCTTCGTAAATGTCGCCGATGAAGCTGCGGGTCGTGATGATGGCGACGTCGGCGTCGCACTCGTCGAGGACCTTCTCCGCGTTATCGGAAATGATGACGCCCGTCTTGACGCCGAGCTCCGCCCAGTCGCCGATGTCCTGGCCGACGGACGCGCCGTGGCCGATGCCGCCGACGATCTGCGCGCCATGCTCATACGCATAGCGAAGGGTGTACTTGCTCATCTTTCCGCAACCATACTGCACAACTTTAATTTTATCCATTATAATAGCTCCTTTCTGTGCTATAAAATACTATAATGGAGTATACAGTCTGTTGCAGGTAGAGAGTCAAGAGTTTTGTTAATTAATTTTTTGTGAAGATCACGGGGACCTGCAGACGCAGGAACATGTTGCGCTTCTTATTATCGAAAAGATTCAGCTCCGTCATCTCCTCGCAGATATAGTCGCCGTTCAAAATATAGTGATTGGCGCGGCAGTATGCAAGAAGGCGCTCCGCGCCCTCGGCCTCCTCGTCGAAGTCGTCGAGATAGGCGCAGGCGAACATGCCGCTTTCGATGACCTCAATGCTGTCACCGTAATCGCGCAGGTGCTTGTCGCCGAAGATGAAGATCTTGTCCGCGATGAGCGCGCCGCGCGCAAAATCGTCCTGTTTCACGCTTGTTCCGAGACTGTACGACAAAAGCTGCGGCAGATTGCGCCCCATCAGCTCCCGGCGCAGCGCGAGGACGGCCTTTTCGTAGGCGACGATGCCCTGCTCGTAGAAGTTTTCGGCGCACGGAATGTACAGAATGTGACGCTGATCGATGAATTCCAGCGAGATCGTCCCGCTGACCGGCGACTTCCGGTAGCGCTCGATGGACTGGATCGTCCGCTCCACGGCCTCGTGCATCGCCTTGAGATCGCGCATCTGCTGGTGGATCTGGTTGTTTTTCTCAATGAGCTTCTGCTCGATGAGCATGATGTCCTCTTTCTCGAGCAGCGTCTGGATATCGGTGAGGCTCATGTTGAGATTCCGCATGTACCGGATGATATCGAGCCGCGAGGTCTGGCGGATATCGTAGTAGCGGTAATTCGTCTCCTCGTCCCGGTAGCTCGGCTGCAAAAGTCCCATCCGGTCGTAGAGTCTGAGCGTGGCGATCGAAACGCGGTTCGCCTCCGCCATTTCGCCGATAGACAGCAGATGCGCGCGTTTTTCATGGTCCATTTTGTCCCTCCGTATGGCAAAAAACTCTAATCCTGCTGTAGACTTTTGTACCCGAAAACGGCGCGTTTGTAAAGCCCCTTTTTCGATTTCGACAGAGAAACGCCGGAGCCGGAGAGATCGTCTCTCCGGCTCCGGCAATACTATGTATCAGGGCGTGTCCCCGGTGAGGACGGTGAGCTCGGCGCGCAGCGCGTCGTAAAACTTTGCGATATGGCTGCCGTCGGCGAGCGCATGGTGGACGAGCAGCGTCACCGGCATTTGCAGGCGGCCCTCGGCGTCTGGCGCAAACGCGCCCCAGGTGATGCGCGGGTTGGATTCCTCGCCGCCCGCCACGGGCTGGATGAGCGCGCTGTAATGCAGCCACGGGAGCGTGGAGATAAAATACATGCTCTCCACGTTCGCGTCCTCGCGCAGCGAGCCGTCCAGACGGCGGCGCTGCCGCTCGGTCTCGGCATAGGCGATGTATTCCGCAAAGGGCTTATCGTGGTGCAGCGTGCAGTAGCAGTATGTCCCGTCTGCGCAAAGCTCCGTGTGCGACGTCGGACAGGTATTGTATTCGATGATGACGCCGTCATGGATGCGCCGCCGCAGCTCCGGCACGCGGTCGGCGGCCTTCGCCGCGGCGTGGAGAAACGTGAGATAAAACGAATACCCGCGCGCCTTGCAGAAGGATACGATATCCGTTACATCAATATCGACCGTCACGCCGGCATAGGGGTACGGCATCGAGAGAAAGTACCGGAAATGCTCGATGCGCTCATAATGCTCCATGTCCAGATAACGAAAGCTCATACCCTCTCCTTCCGCGCCCGAAGGCGCAGCAGCGCGCGTCCGGCGGGCTTTTCCACAAGATATGTGAGAGCCGCGGAGAGCAGGAACGCGGCGGCAAAGCAGAGCAGCGTGTATTTCGTCTGCCAGGCGCGCCCCTCACTCATCTGCGGGAACTCGGAAACATACGCCGGGATGTGAAACTCCTTGAGCTTCACGGCGAGAAACTGGTGCCAGATATAAAAGTTATAGGATATGGCGCTCAAAAACCGGACAAGGCGATTCCCAAAGGCGCGGTCCAGACTCTCCGGCGTGCGGCCGGAAAAATAGAGAAACGCCGCGCCGCACACGCCGAGCGGCAGCCGCCAGAGAAGCTGCGCCATTTTGATCTCCGCGTCCCCCGCCGCGTTCTGCTGCCAAAGGACGGCAAACGCGCCGAAGAGCGCGAGAAGCGCGAGCGGGAAGAACACCCACCGGCGCGGCGCGTCTGTGCGCTTTTCAAGAAGGTGCGCCGCGAGCATGCCGAGGGCATAGAGATCGAGCATACAGGGAAGCTGATTCAGCCAGAGCGACAGCTCGTGCGCATGCAGCGCAACGAGAGCGCGGCTCACGAGCGCCGCGAGCGTCATAAGCGAGAATGTGAGCGCCGGACGCTTTCCGAACGCGCGGGCGAGCAGCGGGAAGATGAGATAAAACTGCATCTCCACCGCAACGGTCCAGAGCGCGGCGTTGAGGCTCGTCCAGTAATACGTGTCCATCGAGAACGTGTGCGTGAACGTGAGATGTGTGAGAAGATCGCGCCAGAGCGGAGCGCTCCCGACGGCGCGGCCGCGCGCGAGCGCAAACGCCGCCGCAACGAGCACCGCGAGCAGATAGCACGGCAATATCCGGCAGAGCCGCCGGTAATAAAACCCCTTCACGTCCGCGATCTTTCCTTCCGCGCGGACGAGCGGACGGTAGAGCAGAAAGCCGGTGAGCAGCAGCGTGAGATCCACGAGCATGTACCCGCGCCGCACGATGCGCTGAAGATCGAAATAGTGTCCGGCGATCCGGAACGACGGATCGAGCCACGACTGCTGCCAGATATGGAACCACGCCACGGTGAAGATGCAAAGAATGCGGAGAACGTCCGCCGCGGCGAAGTACCGGCGGCCGGCGTTTACAGGGAGAGAATCTCGCATTTGAACTCCGTTCCTTTCACGGTGATCATGCCGTAGGTCTGCCGGCCCATGCCCGCCGAGCCGGGGTTAAAAAGCGTCACATCGCCCATGCGGAGGAAGTCCGCCTCGTGCGTGTGGCCGAAGAGCGCGAGCTGCGCGCCCGAAAAGTGCGCGGCGTTCGCAAGGCTCTCATACCCGAGCTTTACGTTGTAGCGGTGGCCGTGGGTCATAAAAATGCGCACGCCGTCGGCGTTGAAGAGAAGGTTTTCCTCCGCGTCGCTGCGGGAATAGGCGTCGCAGTTGCCGCGCACATACCGCAGGTCGAGCGACGGGAAATACGCCGCGATCGCCTCCGCGTCGCGCACATAGTCGCCGAGATGGAGCACCATATCGGGCTTTTGCTCCTCAATGGCGGCGAGCATTGGCTCCTTCACGCCGTGGGAGTCGGAAAAAACGGCAATACGCATAAAGCACTCTCTTTCTCCCCGCTGCATATACTCCTTACAGGGGGTGGAACGGATGATGGATATGGAAAAGCTGGGCGCGGAGCTGCTCTCCGGGCGGCAGGGCGGCGCGATCCGCGATATGGCCAACTCGCCCGAGGCGAAAAAGCTCGGCGCGGCGATCGATCCCGCCGCGGCGGAGCGGGCGGTGCGCAGCGGCGACGCCGCGCAGCTCAAGGCGCTCCTCACGCAGATCCTCTCGACGAACGAGGGCAAAGCCCTGGCCGAAAAGCTCTCGCGCTTCGAAAACGGAAAATGAGCGAGCTGGAAGAGCGGCTCAACGCCGTGCTCTCCAATCCCGAGGAGATGAGCCGCATCGCGGCCATGGCGCAGAAGCTCATGGGAGAGCTTCCCTCAGAGAGCGCCGCAGCGCCTTCTGCGCCGGAAGCGGCGGGCGGCGGGCTGCTCGGCAGTCTCGCCGGGAGCCTGCCGGGGCTTTTGTCCCGCCTCACATCGGGACAGAGCGGAAACGGGAAAAAACAATTGGCCGACGCGCTCGCGCCGTATCTGAGCGCGGAACGGGCGCGCCGTCTCTCCCGGGCGCTGCGCATTGCGGGCGCGGCGCGCATCGCGGGGGCGGCCTTTTCGGAATGGGGGCGCGGCGATGGCCTATAACCGCTATAACGGCAGCACCGGCGAGCGCACGCGCGTGGAAGAGCCTTTGCCGCCGGAAAAGGCGCAGAGCGGCTCGCCGCTGCCGCGCGAGAGCGCGCCGGAGCGTCCCCCACCGCCGCCGGAGAACGAAAAAACGCCGCCCTCGCCGCTGCTGTCTCTTCGCAGCGGGCTGGACGGCATCTTCGAGCGGCTCGACCCAAAGCGGCTGGAGACCGAGGACCTTCTGGTGCTGGCGATCTTGTGGCTGCTCTACCGGGAGAGCGGCGATTGGGAAATGCTCATCGCGCTTGGCGCGTACTATTTTGATCTGTAGGGACGGCTCACGGTTTCGTGCTGCCGTCCTCTTTTTTGTCCTTCTTCGGCGCCTTCACCGAAGGGTCGGACGGGAAATGATGGCCCGCGAAAACATACAGCCATATGCCGAGCGCGAGCGCCACCGCACCGAGCAGCAGCCAGAAGCGCTTTGCGGCGTTCGCCGCGAGCAGCACCGCCGCCGCGCCGAGAATGCCGCTGGCGGCATAGAGCACGGCGACCGCCTGCTTCTGCGTAAGTCCCAGCGCGAGCAGCCGGTGGTGGATGTGGCCGCGGTCGGCGTGGAACGGGCTCTCGCCGCGGCTCACGCGCCGGACAACGGCGAACACGGTGTCCGTAAGCGGCAGCGCGAGCGTGAGCACCGGCACCGCGAACGCGACAAGCGTGTACATTTTAAAAAGGCCGAGCACCGACGCCGTGGAGAGAACATAGCCCAAAAGCAGCGAGCCGGAGTCGCCCATAAAGATCTTGGCGGGATTGATGTTGAACGGGAGAAACCCGAGACACGCGCCGCCGAGCGCGGCAACGAGCACGGAGATCTCCGTCGCCTGCGGGAGAAAGAGCGAAACTGCGAGCATCGAGGCGCACCCGATGCCGCACACGCCCGCGGCGAGCCCGTCGAGCCCGTCGATGAGATTTAAGGCGTTCGTCATGCCGACAATCCAGAGAAGCGTCACCGGCACGCTCAGCGCGCCGAGCGCGATCGCCTCGGCGGAGGCGTCGCCGGGGTTCGTGAGAATGCGGATCACAACGCCGTGCCGGATGGCGACGATCGCGGCGATGATCTGCAAAACGAGCTTGACCCAGGGGCGGAGCGAAACGAGATCGTCCACCGCGCCGGTCACGACAATGATGACGCTGCCGAGCAATATACCCTGCACCGGCTCGTCGATGCCCGTGAACGGCAGCACTCCGGCGAGAAAGCCGGCAAACAGCGCCAGCCCGCCGAGCCGGGGGATCGGATGATCGTGGACGCGCCGGGACTCGCCCGGCATGTCCATCGCGCCGATCTTGCAGGCAAATTTTCGCACGGCGGGCGTGGCAAGCAGACACACCGCCGCCGCGGCGAGCAGCGCGAGCAGCACACGCACCCGCAGCCGCAGAGCCAGAGCAGGAAGCATTCCCTTCCGCCTTTCTTTTTTTCGAGTACCGCCGCGCAGCGCGGCGGTGCCTGAAATTTACTGAGAATTAGATTTGAACAAAACCAATCTTCTTATAGACCTTGCGCAGCGTGCGGTTGGCGGCATAGGCCGCCCGCTCTGCGCCGTCGCGCAGGATATCTTCGAGATACGCCTTGTCCTTCATCAGCCGTTCGGCCTCCTCGCGGATGGGGCGCAGCGTTTCCACCACGGCCTCGCCCACGGCGGGCTTGAACGCACCGTAGCCCATGCCGTCAAATTCGGCCTCGATCTCGTCCATCGTCTTACCTGTACAGACGCTGTAGATCTGCATAAGGTTCGTTACGCCCAGCTTTTCGGGGCAGGCATACACGCAGTGGCCGGTCTCGGAGTCCGTCACGGCGCGCTTGAAGCAGCGCATAATGTCGTCCGGGGACTGCATGATATAGATGCACCCGCCGGGGTCCTTGTCCGACTTGGACATTTTGTTCTCCGGGCTCGTGAGACTCATGATACGCGCGCCCGTGGGCGGGATATAGGGCTCGGGGATGGTGAACACGTCGCCGTAAATGTTATTGAAGCGCATGGCGATATCGCGGCAGATCTCCACATGCTGCTTCTGGTCACCGCCGACGGGGACAAGGTCGGTCTGGTAGAGCAGGATGTCCGCGGCCATGAGCGCGGGGTAGGTGAAGAGACCGGCGTTGATATTATCCGCATTTTTGGAAGACTTATCCTTGAACTGCGTCATGCGGGAGAGCTCGCCGAACATGGTGTAGCAGTCAAGCACCCAGCCGAGCTGCGCGTGCGCGGGGACGTGGCTCTGGATGAACAGAGTGTTCTTCTTCGGGTCAAGACCGCAGGCGATGTACTGCGCGAGCTGCGAAAGCGCGCGGCGGCGCAGATCGGCCGGCACCTGCCGGACGGTGATGGCGTGCATGTCTACGATGCAGTAGTAGCATTCATATTCATCGGAGAGCGCCACCCAGTTCTTGATCGCCCCCATATACGAGCCGAGCGTAAGATCGCCGGAGGGCTGGATGCCGGAAAATATGATTTTTTTGTGGGCAGCTTCTTCCATGATGATTCTTTCCTTTCATAAGCATTTTAAAGATGCGGAACTATGGTTTCCGTACTTTTTAATTATGGCATTATAACACGCCGGTTTTGGCTTGACAATACAGAGCCTATCCAATAAGATGGGAAAATGACAAAAGACCTTTGGGAGGTTTATCCGTATGGACAATACATGGTTTGAGAAAATGGAAGAGCGCATCCCGCGCGGCGAGGTACGCACCCGCTTCGCGCCGAGCCCCACGGGGTATATGCACGTGGGCAATCTGCGCACGGCGCTCTACACCTGGTGCATCGCCCGCCACGCGCACGGCAAGTTCCTGCTCCGCATTGAGGACACCGACCAGTCCCGCCAGGTAGAGGGCGCGGTCGAGGTCATTTATAAAACGCTGCGCGACTGCGGTCTTGACCACGACGAAGGCCCCGACGTCGGCGGTCCGGTCGGCCCGTATGTGCAGACCGAGCGGCGCGACACCTATCTTCCCTACGCCAAGCGCCTCGTGGAGCGCGGCCACGCCTATTACTGCTTCTGCGACAAGACCGAATCCGAAGAGGACTCCGGCGACTTCACTCGCAAGGACGACCCCTGCCGCGATCTTTCCGCGGAAGAGGTGCAGCGCCGTCTTGACGCCGGTATGCCGTGGGTCATCCGCCAGAAGATCCCCCACGAGGGCGAAACGACGTTCCACGACGAGATCTTCGGCGACATCACCGCGCCGAACGCCGATCTCGACGATCAGGTGCTCATCAAGCGCGACGGGCTCCCGACCTACAACTTCGCAAACGTCATTGACGATCATCTCATGGGCATCACCCACGTCGTGCGCGGCAGCGAGTATCTCTCCAGCGCGCCGAAGTACAACCTTCTGTACGAGGGGCTCGGCTGGGACGTGCCGAGCTACGTCCACTGCTCGCCCGTCATGCGCGACGCGCACAACAAAATGTCCAAGCGCCACGGCGACCCCTCGTACGAGGATCTTGTCGCGCAGGGCTTCCTCACCGAGGCGATCGTGAACTACGTCGCGCTCCTCGGCTGGGCGCCCGGCGGCGAGCGGGAGATCTTTTCGATCAACGAGCTCGCGGAGGCGTTCGATATGTCCCGCATCTCGAAGTCCCCGGCCATTTTCGATATCGAAAAGCTCACGTACTTCAACAGCGAGTACATCAAGGCCATGTCCCCCGAGGCGTTTGCACGCGCCGCCGAGCCGTGGATCCGCAAGGCCGTCAAGACCGAAAGCTGCGATCCCGCCCTCATCGCCGCCATTTTGCAGCAGCGCACCGAAAAGCTCTCGGACATTCCCGAAAAGCTCGGCTTCTTCGATACGCTGCCCGAGTACGACACCGCGCTTTACGTCCACAAGAAGTCCAAGTGCGACGAGACTGTCGCGCTCGATATGCTCAAAAAGATGCGCCCGCGTCTCGCGGCCATCACCGACTGGACGGAGGAGGCCGTGCACGACTGCCTGATCGGCGCGGCGGCGGAATTCGGCTGCAAAAACGCTCTCGTCATGTGGCCGGTGCGCATCGCCGTTTCCGGCGAGGCCGTGACGCCCGGCGGCGCCGTGGAGATCTGCCATATCCTCGGCCGGACCGAAACGCTCGCGCGCATCGACAAGGGCATCGAAAAGCTGGAAAAATGACAAAATAAGGTCGAAGAAATTCGGCAAAACAGCGCCTCTTTTCGCCATACTAAGCGAAAAGAGGTGCTGTATTATTATGAAGAAACGAACGACCATACGAATTATCTCCTTCCTCGCCGCCGCGACCGTCGCGCTCGGCGCGGCGAGCGTCATTTTCTACCGCCGCGCCGTGACTGCCGAGCGGGAGGAGCGCCACCGCGGGGAATACGCCTTTTCCGAGCTGTGCGCCGCGGCAGACGGCCTTTCCGCGGCGCTCGAAAAATCACAGTACGCCGTGAGCCCGGCCATCACCGCCTCGCTCTGCGCGGAGGTCTATTCCCGCGCGCAGACGGCAAGCGCGGCGCTCTCATCGCTCTCCGTCCCGCTCATGGAGCTGGAGAATACGGCGTCCTTTTTCGCCAGGACCGGCGACTACGCGCTCTGGCTCCTGCGCGAGAGCAGCGGCGGCGACGATGTGAGCGAGGAAGCGCGCGAAAATCTGCGCGCGCTCGGCGACACGGCCGCGCTTCTCTCCGGCAATCTGGCGCAGCTGCGCTCCGACGTCGCCGGGGGCCTCGTGAGCACCCGCGCCGCCGCGGCGATGGACGACGCGCTCCCCACCCTTGGCGACAGCTTTCTCGGCATGGAGCAGGAGTTTCCGGAAATGCCGACGCTCGTGTACGACGGGCCGTTTTCCGCCTCCGTTGCCGAGCGCGAGCCGCACATGATAAAGGACGCGCGCGAGGTGACGCAGGACGCCGCAGCGCTCGTCGCGGCGGGGTTTCTCGGTATGCGGAGCAATCTCGTCTCTGCCGCCGGAGAGAGCGAGGGCAAGATTCCCGTCTACCGCTTCACCGGCGGGGACTATACCGTGAGCGTCAGCCGGAAGGGCGGATACGTCGTGCGCGCCCTCTCACAGCGCGCGCCGGTGCGCTCGGCCATCACCGTGGACGCCGCGCTTGAAAAGGCCGCGGAATTCCTCGCCGCGCACGGCTGCCGCGGCATGAAGGAGAGCTATCATATTCTCAAGGACCACGTGCTCACCGTGACGTACTGCGCCGAGCAGAACGGCGTGATGTGCTATCCGGACATGGTAAAGCTCGCCGTCGCCATGGATACCGGCGAGATGCTGCGCTTTGACGCCGAGGCCTATCTCACCTCCCACGCCGAGCGGGATCTGCCCGAACCGGCGGTGTCGGAGGAGGACGCCCGTGCCATGGCAGGGGAGGGGCTGACGGTCCAAAGCGAAAAACTCGCCGTCATCCCGACGTCCGGCGCGGAGGAGATCTACTGCCGCGAGCTCATCTGCGAAACGGAGGACGGGCGGCATTATCTTCTCTATGTGAACGCGATGACCGGCGCGCAGGAGAAGATTTTGATCCTTCTCGAGGACGAGAGCGGCACGCTCGCACTCTGAAACCCCCTCAAAACAGTGGGAAAACTTGACAGAGGCGGATTCGTATAGTAAAATACACACACTATTATGGAATAGTATAAGTTCCGAAAGTATGCAGTTTTATTATACAAAGGAGGTCATCCTAATGGGCTTCATTCCGGAAACCACCTGCCGCCGCTGTGGCCAGAAATACTCCGGACTGCGCAACCGCTGCCCGAACTGCGGCACGCCCCGGCAGAATCAGCCGAACCGCGTACCGCATACGACCGCATCCGCCACGCCGAACACCGCCGCTTCCCGCCGCGCCGGCGCCGATATCCGCTGGCAGCTCATCTTCGGCGGCATTCTTCTCGTCGCCGTGATCCTCGCCGTCGTCGTGCTCATCGCGGGCGGAGGGAAGGACTCCGGCCCCAGCTCCGGCAACCGCCCGTCCGTGACGAATAACCCCGGCAGCCAGATCGTCTACAGCGCGGCCGACCTGCCGACACCCAGCCCCTCGCCCATCCCGACGCCCGAAGCCAGCCCCACCCCGGTCATTGAACAAATGGCGATCGCATTCCTCAATAACAGCGTCAAGAATCACTCTCTCACGCTGACGAACGCCGGAGAGATCACGATCGATCTCGATCTGAACGTCTTCCCGAGCTCGGACGATCTGCCCGTGACGTGGAGCAGCAGCAACGAGAAGATCCTCACCGTGGACGACCGCGGCATCGTGACCGTTGTCGGCGCCTCGCCGAACATCACCGTCCACGCGGTGATCATCGCCGAGTGCGGCGGTCTGCAGGACTATGTGACGATCTACGTCCCGGCGTATCAGGCGGCATATCTCACGCAGAACCTGTACGATCCCGAAACCTACGAGCAGGACAATCTCGAGTGGGACAGCATCATCTACGCCAAGCCCTCGGCCAAGCCGGGCTGATCGACGCAGATTTTTCCGAAAAATAACGCAAAAAACAGTTGACAAGGGGTATTATCTTTTGTATAATACCCCTTGCCTTGAAAAATTCGGACGATTAGCTCAGCTGGTATGAGCATCCGCTTGACGTGCGGAGGGTCACAGGTTCGAGTCCTGTATCGTCCACCAGAATGCCGCTCCTTTGGGAGCGGCATTTTTCATATTTGCAAAATCTCCCCTCTAACGCAGCAGGCCGCCGGTTTCTCCGGCGGCCTGCTGCATTTATTTATAGTTTCTGCGGGTCGTTTTTTTTCACCCATTCCTCGGCGAAGCGGGCGAAGCGGCGCGTGGCGGGGCCGGCGCGCCCGCCGGCCGGTACTGCCAGCGCGATCGTCCGGCTCGAGGGCGGCGTCATCTCCCGCACGGCGATGCCATCGCGGTGGCCCTGAAGAAGAAGCTCCGGCACGATGCTCACGCCGAGCCCCTGCGATACCATGGCGAGAATGGCGTAATCGTCCTTCGTTGTAAAGCGCACGTTCGGCTTTACCCCGGCGGCGTCAAGCGCGCGGCGCGCGTCGTCGTCCGAGGACTCGAGCAGCGAGATGAACGGCAGCGCCGCAACCTCTTTTACCGGGCAGACGTCCTTCTTTGCCAGCGGATGGTTCTCCGGCAGTATGGCGAGAAGCCGATCCTCCCGCAGGGGAATGCATTCGCACCGCATCGCCGTCGGCAGCGTGATGAACCCGATGTCCACGCTCCCGTCCGTCAGCCAGCGGTCTACATCGTGGTAGTCGCCGTTGAAGAGCTTGAACTCCACGTGCGGATAGAGCGTCTGAAATTCCTGCATCATGCCCGGCAGCCAGTGCACCGCCACGCTCGTGAACGTCGCAATGCGCACCGTGCCCGCCGAAAGGCCGCGCAGCTCCGCCGCCGTCTGGTCGAGCTGCTCCTGCGAGCGGAGAATGTCCCGCAGAAACGGCATGATCTTCTCTCCCTCCGGTGTCAGGCGCGCGCCCGTGCGGCTGCGCGTCAGGAGCGGAAAGCCGAATTCCTCCTCGAGCGCGGCGATGATGTGGCTCACGCCCGACTGCGTCAGCCCCAGCTCCTCCGCCGCCTTCGTCAGCGAGGAGAGCTCCACCGTTTTTTCAAAAACTTCATATTTTTTCGTATCCATGAAAATTTCCTCTTGCAATTTAGCGCGTTAAGGTGTATAGTACGCCCATAACATTTTTATCGGTAATGCATTGCATTATAAAACGTAATGCGTCGATTGTCAAGGGGGAAGAAACATGAATCATTCGGAGCTTTTAATGTTTATCCTGTATCTGGTATTTATGCTGGGTATCGGCATCTGGTTTTTTGTGCGCAGCAAGGACGCCGGGGAGAAGGACTACTTCCTTGGCGGACGCGAAATGGGCGCGTGGGTGTCCGGCCTTTCGGCGGGCGCGAGCGACATGAGCGCATGGGTGCTCATGGGCATGCCGGCGTCCATCTATGCTTACGGCATGGGCAAGGCGTGGATCCCGGTGGGGTTGTTCATCGGCTATTCGCTCAGTTGGATCTTCATTGCGCCGCGGCTGCGCTCGTTCTCCATCGTGTGCGGCGACTCGATCACGATCCCGCAGTATCTGACGAACCGGTTCAAGGCGAGCTCCCGCGCGCTGCAGATCATCAGCGCGGTGATCTTCCTCGTGGCGTATACCGTTTATTCCGCGAGCAGCATCAAGGCGTGCGGCACGCTCTTTGAAACGGTGCTCGGCGTCCCGGCGCAGATCGCCATGTACGCCGCGGCGGTCATTATCGTGGGATATACGTTCCTCGGCGGCTTCAACGCCGTGTGCTGGACGGACTTTTTCCAGGGGCTGCTTATGCTCGGCTCGCTCTTCGCCGCGCCGATCGTCGCGCTGTGCATGATGCAGAAAAGCGGCACGACCGCCGGAACGCTGCCCGTGGGCTACTGGAACATGATGACCTCGTGGCAGGACATTCTCTCCGGTCTCGGCTGGGGTCTCGGCTACGCCGGTATGCCGCACATCATCATCCGGTTCATGTCCGTGAAATCGGACAAGGAACTCAAAAAGGCCGCGAAGGTCGGCATCGGCTGGACATTCTTCATTCTCGTGTTTGCGGTGCTCGTGTCGGTCGTGGCGCACCTCTTCCTCGGCGACGGGCAGGAGAGCTCTACCATCTTCATTGCCATCGTGCGCCGTATTTTCACCGGCCCGTGGCTGGGGCTCATTTCGGGCCTGCTGCTCAGTGCGATCCTCGCCGGTGCGATGAGTACCGCCGATTCGCAGCTGCTCGCCGCGTCGAGCGCGTTTGCGAGCGACGTGTATAAGCCCGTGATCCGCAAGGGACAGAGCACCGACAAGGAAATGCTCTGGGTCGGGCGTATCGTGGTGCTCGTGATCGCCGCGGCGGCGCTGCTCATCGCGTCCAACCCCGGCAGCGGCACGATCATGTCGCTTGTTGAGAACGCGTGGGGCATCTTCGGCGCGTCGTTCGGGCCGGTCATCGTGCTGAGTCTCTTCTGGCGCGGCTTCACGTTCTCCGGCGCGGCGACGGGTATCGTCGCGGGCGCGGTGGTAGACGTGCTGTGGCTCGTGCTCTTCAAGAGCACCGGCGTTTACGAGATCGTCCCCGGCTTCGCCGCCGGACTTCTCGCCGCGGTCATCGCCTCGAAGAGCTCGAGCGCGGAGAGCCGCGAGACCGCCGCGGCGCTCTTTGATCAGTGCATCGCGTATAGGGACTGACCCCGGAGTGTTTCCGGCAAAGCGCAAAAACCCTCCTGCTGCAAGCCCTGTTGCAGCAGGGGGGGTGCTGTTTTATATGGCCGCCCTGTCTCTGTTTGCCGATCACGCCGAAGAATGAAAACGCGATTTATGCCAAAACTGCCTTTAAAGTTTCGAGATTTATGGTATAGTTATAGTTACTCTACAGAAAGGGGATGGTATTCGTTTGAGAATCCTTTTTTGTGATGACAATCCGGAGATGTTGGATCAATTACAAAAATATGTAACTGAATTTTTTAAAGGCATAGGAAAGCTTTTGCCCGAAATGGCCGCCTACACCAGCGGAGACGATCTTCTGCAAATGGAACGCTATGCAGATATCGCCTTCCTGGATGTTGAAATGCCTGGCCGCAGCGGGATTCATGTTGGCGCTCGTCTGAAAGAGTATAACCCTAAAATTAAAGTATTTATTGTAACTTCGTTCCCTGACTATTTGGATGAAGCCATGCGCTTTCAGGTGTTTCGTTATCTTTCCAAGCCGATAGACAAAAGCCGGCTGTTTCGCAATCTGAAGGATGCTGTTTATCTTCACAATATGGAGACCCACGTTATCCCTGTGACAAGCAAGGATGGGGTTGTCGCGCTTCCCGCCGACCAGTTCGTATGCGTAGAGACCGATTCGAGAAAAACATATATCTACACACCAACGGATAAGATCCAATCCGTTGAAAGCATAGAGAAATGGAAGGGAAAATTGACGCTTCCATGTTTTTATATGCCATATAGAAGCTTTATCGTTAATATGCAGTATGTAGTGTCCTTCTCCAAGGATTCCATTCAGTTGAGATGCGGAGACGCAATAAAAGAAGCCTATTTGGCCAAACGCAAGTATAACGAGTTCAAGGACCGATACCTGATGTTTATGGAGAGCATAAGATGAGCCCGGAGAGAATATGCTCCGCAGTTGTATATATTGCGGAGGCAATCACTGCCGGGCTTTATTTCAAGGTTTTTTTTGCTCCGAAAAAGACCGCAAAGGTCCGGGTAACGCTTTTAACTATTGTTTATTTTTTGTTGTGGCTCTCTTTCCAGCTGGGGAACTTTTTTGTAAACGCCCTGCTCTTCTTTGCCGGAAATCTTGTCCTGATCCTTTTGTGCTATGCAACGGGGAAAACCGCCGCCATTCTCCACGCCGCATTCATGACGCTTGTAATGGTCCTGACCGAAGTGATCGTTATGGTGTTATTATCCTCCATATTCGGGGATTTTGGAGCATTTACCTATAATCTGATAGCGCAGATCGTTACCAGTGTTTTAAGTAAAATACTCTATTTTTCCGTTATTCTGGCATTTTCGAGGATTTATGGCTCTCGTAGAAAAGCGAAGGAGGAGCCGTATTTCGTTTTACTGATCTGCCTTTTGCCTGCCGCCTCGATGGTGATCTCCATCATGATCATGTATGTGGGGGTAACCGTGCCGCTTACCGGCTGCACGGAAGCCCTGATGATGGTCAGCGCATTCCTCCTTCTGTTTGTGAATATCGTTGTTCTGGCGGTAAATGATCAGATCCAGAAAATCTACGACGATCGCACGGCGCTGCAGCTGCGGCATCAAAAAGAGGAAGCCGATGTAAATTACTATCACATGCTTCAGGTGCAGTATGATAATCAGCGGGTGCTGATCCATGATATTAAGGATCAGTTTCGCGTCATAGAGGGACTTGCCAGAGAAAACAAAAACGAGGAACTTATCGATTACCTTTACCGCTTTGAAGCGAAGCCCGAGCTTTCCAATCAGATTCGTCTGTGTGATAATTCGGTGCTGAACGCGATCCTCGTTTGGTACGCGGATCAATGCCGACAAAACGGCATTGCGTATCACTTTGATGTACGCGCCGATTGTGTTTCGTTTTTGGATCCAAACAGCATAACGGCGCTGTTCGGGAATCTTTTATCCAACGCATTTGAGGCGGCGTGCCTTTCTGCAAGAAAATCCATAGAGGTATCCGTAGTAAAAAGACCGGTTGGGGGCGTAATCCTTTCTATCGTAAACTCGTGTGATTCAAAACCACCGAAGGATTTGGACGGAAACTTAAAAACTACGAAGAAAGACACGGAGCACCACGGCTTAGGATAGTGTCCTTTTAAACATACAAATCTCCTTAAGCCGGGAATAAAGCTAAATACTGCCTTAGCGTTTCTATCCGGGAATTGAAAATTAAAAATAACGAGCTTTTATCATACTTCGTCAGATCGACATACCACCCGACCTTCACCGACAGGCTTTCGCCAGCGGGCAATGTGTAATGATAATACTCGCTGGAGTACTCTCCCGATCTTGGGCCGGCGTTTGAAAAATATGCGGGATAGGCCAATGGATAAAACGAGCGCACGGAGAGATCCGTCTGGCTCGGCTCGCAATAGGTAAGCTCAAGGCTCGATATATTCAGCTCCTGCGGCATTTCATTATTGCGGATTGTGATATCCACAAGCAGGAACTGAACTTCCGAACGCAAGTTCCCGTTTTCATCCGTAAATCGATAATCTATGTATTCTTCCATCTTAGACGAATCAATGCCAGCAGCGACAGATGAATCGAATATTTCTGCATTGGTGACAATATACGTCATGGCGTTTTCCACGAGATCGCCCTTAAGAACACCGGCAGCGGATATTTCTTCACCGAATGCTCGAACGGCTCCATCCTGAATGTTGTATTCCGGTGCTGCAAAAGTGTCCTCCGTGATTTCGCTTACACCGATTTCATCCGGTTCTTCTGCTGCAAATTGCGGTTTATCCATAGGATTTGCAGCCTCCGCTTCCGAGCCTTTCTCGCTGAAGCCGGGCCTGTTTTCCTGCGGCTCACCGCTTTCCCCGCAGGACGGCAGGAGCGTCAGTACGCAAATGAGGATCAAAATGTAAATCGTTTTTTTCATTGATTTTTCCTCGCAAAAAACGGTGTTTAACAATGATGCCCGATGCCTTTCGGAAAGTCATCCCGCTTTCTTTTTAAAGGGTTTTTCTTTGTATTTCAAGTGGTCTTGCGCCAAATGACGTAATGTCTGCATTTTATGCAAGGCAGACTTAAACTCCGAAAGAATGCCCGGAAGATCCAAGCGATCTTCCGGGCGTTTGATGCTTCAAAGAGCTGTATAGAAAGAAAGCCACGGCGTTAGGTCAATTGCCTGACGCCGTGGCTTTTAGATTATGCTGGATTATTCCGCGTCCTCCTCGTCTTCAAGCAGGAGCGGGAGCGTGGCCTCATACTTGGTTTCGGTGGCGCTCTTTTCCTCCGCCTGCGCGGTGTAATTGCGCACGATGGCCGCCGCCTTCTCGATCGGCAGGAGCGTACCGGCGCCCGCGACGCAGCCGCCCGGACACGCCATGCCCTCGAGCAGATACCCGTCGTACTTGCCGGCCTTGGCAAGCGTGAGCATTTTCCGGCAGTCCTTGAGCCCCTGCGCACACGCGGTTTTCACCTCGCGGTCGGGGTCGATGTGCGAGATCGCCTCGCGCACCGCTTCCGCAACGCCGCCGGAAACGGCAAAGCCGCGGCCCGCCGCCGTGCCTTCGCGCAGCGGCGCGGTCTGGGTGATCTCGTTAAAGTTGATGCCCTTGGCCTCGAACATGCCCATGACCTCTTCAAACGTCAGGACAAAATCGACTTCGCTGCGCACGGTCGTGCGCATGGCTTCAAGCTTCTTTGCGCTGCACGGCCCGATGAACGCGACCTTCTCGCCCGGGTGCTGCTGCTTGCAGAGGCGCGCCGTGAGCACCATGGGCGTGAGCGCCATGGAGATGCAGTTTGCCTGCTCCGGGAAGAGCTTTTTCGCCATGACCGCCCAGCTCGGGCAGCAGGACGTCGCCATGAACGGCTGCTCGGCGGGGACCTTCTCCAGAAAGTCCTTCGCCTCGTCGAGCGTGCAGAGGTCTGCGCCGACGGCCACCTCCGCTACATGCCGGAAGCCGAGCATCTTCATCGCGGCCTTGAGCTTATCCGGCGTCATGCTCGGGCCGAGCTGCCCGACGAACGCGGGCGCGACGATCGCAATGACCTTTTCACCGCCGCGCAGCGCCTGCGTGAGCTGGAAGAGCTGACTCTTATCGGAGATCGCGCCGAACGGACAGTTCACAAGACACATGCCGCACGAGACGCACTTATCATAATCGATATCGGCGCGGCCGTGCTCGTCAGACCGGATGGCGTCCATACCGCACGCCTTGGCGCACGGGCGCTCCTGCAAAATGATCGCATTGTAGGGGCAGACATCCGCGCACTTGCCGCAGCGGATGCAGAGATCCTCCTGAATGCGGCTCACGCCGCGGTGGCTGAGCTTGACCGCCTTTTTCGGGCAGATCTCGCGGCACGGGTGCGCCAGGCAGTTCTGACAGAGGTTCGTAACGATATAGCGCTTTTCCGGACAGGCGTTGCAGGCGAATTTCAGAATATTCACCAGCGGCGGCTCGTAATATTTCTCCGGTCTCGCGCTCTCCTCCACACCCGCGGCGAGCGGCGCGTGCTGGTCGAGCGGACGGGGGCTCAGGCCCATTGCGAGACGCAGCCGTTCGCCGACGATGGCTCTTTCCAGAAAAATGCTGCTGCGGTGCTCGGCGACCTCACCGGGGACGATCTTATACGGCAGGTCTTCAATGCGGGAATAGTCCCCACCCTCGTAGCCTATGCGGGCGACTTCGGTGAATACCTGACGGCGAATGTCGGTAATGGTGGAATAAATGCCGCGAATGCTCAATGAAAAACCTCCTTTGTTCGATTTATCTCGACGCGTTACGCAATATCTCGCTCCATGCCTCCGGCGACGCGGGGGAGAGATGCGCCGCATCTCCGTCCGTTTTCTGCCAGATGAGGCTCTCCTCTTCGACCCAGAGCCGGTATACGCTCTCCGTGCCGTTCGGCGCGTCGAGCGTGATCGTATAGTCGCAGTCTCGCTCCGGCGTGGGCGTATCGCCTTCGTCGAGCAGGAGATACCCGGCGAAAAATCCGTCGTCCGGCAGCGTGACCGCGTCGTCCGATGCGCCGTTTTCCGCAGTGACAGTGACCGTAACGCTGCTGTCCGCCGCGGCGCTCTCGGGCGCGGCGGCCATCATCCTGCCGCCTGCGGGCGCTGGTGCTTCCGCCGGGGTGTCCGTTTCGCCACTGTCCTCCGCCGCGCTGTACATGGCGATCCCCGACTCTTCCCTCGCCGTGCTGCTCGCGCCCTTCGCGGCGAAAGTGCCGGAAAAGGTCACTCCCGCCCAGATCGCCACGGCAGCCGCCGCGGCAAGCGCGCCGCAGCGCGTTACGAGGCGCTGGATGCTCGCTTTTTTCTTCGCCGGCTTTTCCGCCGGGGCAGCGGTCTCGTGGACGCGCGCCATCACGTTCGCCGTGAAATTCTCCGGCACATCGCCGAGCGCATCGTCCGTGCCGGATATTGCCTGCATCGCCTCATAAAAGCTCCGGCAGGCCTCGCAGCTTTCCAGATGGGCACGAAGCTCCTTGTCCTCTTCGGCGGTGATCTCGCCGTCGAGTGCTGCGCCGATCAGCTCTTCATAGTATTCACAGTTTTTCACGCTTCACACCCCTTCCCTTGTTTGGACGGGAAACGGTCGGAAAAGTTCCCGCTTTTGAGAAGCGCTATGCAGAGCTTTTTCCGCGCGCGGTTGAGCCGCGATTTGACCGTGCCGACCTCCAGCGAGAGCGCCGCGGCGATCTCGTCGTAGCTCAGCCCCGCGCTCTCGCGCAGGGCGAGAATTTCGCGGCAGTCATCCGGCAGCGCGGCGAGCGCTGTGCGCACGGCGTCCCGGTCGGCGGCGCGCTCGGCCAGCCTCTCGGGGGAATACCGCTCGTCGGGAATGGCGATCTCGGTCTCTTCGCCGTCGTCGTCTTCCGTCTGGAGCGACACGATAACGGCACGCGTATTTTTGCGCAGCATATCGATGCATATGTTGTTCGTCAGCCGGTAGAGCCACACGGAAAACCGGCTGTCGCCGCGAAAATCCGCAAGCGAGGTGTACGCCTTGAGAAACGCCTCCTGCGCGGCGTCCTCGGCGTCGGCCTCGTTTTTCAGTATGCGCAGCGCGAGACGGTATACCTTTGTCTGGTTTTCCGTCACGAGCGGCTCATAGGCGCTCTCGTCTCCGGCGAGAACGCGCTCGATATATCCTTTTTCCTCGTCTTTTGTCATGCTGTCACCTCAGATCGCGCTGTATGCCGCGGACGATCTTCTCCGCGTCGGCGAGCGTATTCATCGATACGATCTGCTGCTTATAATATCCCGCATGGGACACCCCGCGCAGATACCAGCAAAGCTGCTTGCGCGCTTCCAGAATGGCGATCTTCTCGCCCTTGAACGAGCACGCCGTCGTGATCTGGCCGAGGGCTTCCTCCATCCGCGCGCGCAGCGGCGGGAGCGGCGGGACTTTCTCCCCGGCAAGAAGGGCGTTGCCCTGCGCAAAGAGCCACGGGTTGCCGAAACTGCCGCGCCCGATGAGCGCCGCGTCCGCGCCGGTGTAGCGCAAAATGTGTTCGGCGTCCTCCGCGGTCCATACGTCGCCGTTGGCAAATACCGGGATGCGTACCGCGCGCTTTACGTCGCGGATGATGTCCCAGTCGGCCTGCCCCGCATACATCTGCGCTCTCGTGCGGCCATGCACCGCGATCGCCGCGGCGCCCGCGCTCTCGCACATTTCGGCAAACGGCACGGCGTTGATATTGCCCTTATCGAAGCCTTTGCGGAACTTGACCGTCACCGGCACATCCACCGCATGGACGACCGATTCGATGATCTTCGCCGCGAGATCGGGCGTTTTCATAAGCGCGCTCCCGTCGCCGGACTTTACGACCTTCCCGACGGGGCAGCCCATGTTGATGTCGATGATCTCGGGGCGGCAAAGGTCTATCACCTTGCACGCGGCCTCCGCCATGCACGAGGGGTCGCTCCCGAAGATCTGCACGGCGAGGGGCGTATCCCCCTCGGGCCGGACAAGCAGCGTTTTCGTCTTGCCGTCCTGATACATGAGCGCCTTGGAGGAGATCATTTCGCTCGTGGCGAGCGCTGCGCCGTGTTTCCGGCAGAGGAGCCGGAATGAGGCGTCCGTCACACCGGCCATCGGCGCGAGAAAGAGCCGCCCGGCGAGCTCCACGTTTCCGATTTTTACCATATGGTCTTATGGGCGCGTCGCCACAACGCGGTGGATGGGAAGCCCCATCTCGGTGAAGCGCGCTTCGTAATCGGTCATGGGCGTGCCCTCCGGCATATCGGCAAGCGCCCAGCCGCAGCCGCGGAACGATTCGAGCGACCAGTCGAAAAGCGGCCCGTTGTCGGTCTTGAACCAGACCGCCCCGCCCTCCGGCAGCAGCGCGCGGTACTTATCGAGGAACTCCGGCGCGGTCAAGCGGCGCTTGAACTGCTTCTTCTTCGGCCACGGGTCAGGGAAATTGATGTACAGGCGGGAAATCTCACCCGGGGCGAACATCTCGGGCAGGAGCTCGGCGTCCCGGTCGAGAAAGCGGACGTTCGGTATGCCCTGCTCCACAACGCGCTCCATCGCCACGACCATCGCGTCCGGCACCTTTTCGAGCGCGAGCAGCAGCACGTCCGGCTCGCGGAGCGCCTGTTCGCAGGTGAAGCGGCCCTTGCCGCAGCCGAGCTCCAGACGGATCTCGCGGTACTGCGAAAACTCCTCCGCCCAGCGGCCTTTATGGTCTTCCGGCGTCCGGATCTGCACCGCGGCGCAGCGCTCCATCCGGGGGATCAGGTTCGGTTTTTTCCGCATTCTCATAAGGTTCACACTCCTGTTTCTTTCACACGCCATCATATCATAGCGACGAAAAAACATCAATCCGAAAAACCTTGCATGGAGCGGTTGTGTTTGGTATAATATCACGGCGAAAGCGCACGACCGGGTATAGCGAAGATGGTATCGCGCCTGCTTTGGGAGCAGGAGACCGCGCGTTCGAGCCGCGCTACTCGGACCAAAAGCCCCTTGGGATCCATGATCTCAAGGGGCTTCTCTTATTCTATATAGAACGTTTCCGGAATGAAATAGTGTCGGTTTTCCTTTTAGTGTGCTATAAATAACCGCAAAAGGTTGGGCAGGGGTTCGGCTTTTTTACTGCGCTTTCAGCGCACGCTCCCACTCGGCCTCTTTAAATCCGACGAGGACAAGATCGTCCCCGACCAGAAGCGGGCGTTTGACCAGCATCCCGTCCGCAGCAAGAAGCCGCAGCATCTCCTCCTCGCTCATGCCGGGCAGCTTGTCCTTGAGTTCCATGGACTTGTAGAGCAGACCGCTGGTATTGAAAAATTTCTTCAACGGCAGGCCGCTGCGCTCGTGCCACGCTGCCAGCTCGTCACAGGCGGGATTCGCCGTCTTGATGTCGCGGAGCTCGTAGACGATTTTGTGCTCGTCCAGCCACTTTCGCGCCTTCTGGCAGGTCGTACACTTGGGGTAACAGATAAATACCATAGTCTTTCGCTCCATTTCTGTGTTTGGGTTTTTATGATAGCACATTCCGTAAGAACGGGCAAGAAACAGGATAAAAAAGCCTCCCGTCCGACGCCGGCGCATGTCCACCGGAAACCGAACGGGAAGCGTTTTGGAGGGTTATAGATTTGCGCTCTTAAACGAAGCGCTATATGCTCGGCAAGTAGGGCGATGAATTCGCCGTTTGTCGGTTTTCCTTTGGCTCCGGAGATGGTGCCGCGGAAGATTTTCTGCTGCATCTCGAAGTCGCCGCGGTTCCATGCGATCTCGATCGCATGGCGCATTGCCCGCTCTACGCAGGCAGGCGTCGCAGAAAACCTTTTGGCGATCTCCGGATACAGCACCTTCGTTATTCCGGCGACGGAGCCCGTACCGCGGATCGTAAAAAGGATCCCTGCACGCAGGTATTGAAAGCCTTTAATATGCGCCGGTACGCCCATCTCGTGGAGAAGGTTGGTGACGGCGCTTTCCAGATGTGCGGGCGCGGGAGCCGGCACCTTCGGCGCGGGGGCCAGTCCGGGGACGGCGGCGGGCGGTCTCTTTTCCGCCTTCGCGTACTGCCGCAGGCACTGCAGAAGCGCTCCGGGATCGCAGGGCTTGGGGATAAAATATGCCGCGCCGAGCCTTGCGCACTCGGCAACAATGGCGGCGTTGACAAATCCGGTGAGAACGACTACCGGCGGCGCGCTCTCCGCTTCGGCAAGCCGGCGCAGTACGCTCAGCCCGTCGAGCCGCGGCTGAACGAGCTCCAGCAGCACCACATCCGGCCGCAGCGACTGGATTTGAGAAAGGGTCTCCGTCCCGCCGGACGAAAAGCCTGCCGCTTCCATATCTCTCTCCTGAGAAAGCGCAGCCGTTATCGTTCGTTGGAGATCCGGATCCGGGTCGGCGATCAGCACGCGAAGTTTCATAATATCGCCTCCATATCGATTTTTTCCTTCAGCTGATCTACTACACGGATAAAATAGCATATTTTATGTCTGATTTCAACAAATCCCTCATAAAGATGCCGTTAATTCGTTCGATAATATTCGGCAGGGGACGGCCGCGAACCGGCGCACTTACGCCGCCGCGGCGTTGGCGTTGATCTTTTCTATCGTCTGCCGGATACCTGCCCAGACGGACAGATCCGTAAACACCTCCACAATGCTGCCGTAGTCGGTGAACGGCGCTTCCTGCAAAACGGACAGATCCTTCATCATGCCGTTGCGGACGATGTACTCCACGATCTGATTGACAAAATAGATCTGGCGGCTGTCGAGACTCGCATCGTTCAGATACCGCGCGAACGCCTCCTTGGCGGCGTTCATGTCCAGCCCCACGATCTCGCGGACGAATTCGCCCAGCGGCTTCTGCCCGTATTCCGCCTCGTAGTCCTGCTTCGTGCCGACCTCGCTCCAGAGGATTCGCTCAAGCGCCTCCACATCGCCGGACGTCAGCGGGATGTTGCCGCGGAGCTTGGCGATCGCGGTGTCGTTCGCGTGCTGCCGTATATAAAACTCGGCTTTTGCCTTGTAATTTTTCAGATCGTCGTTTTCCAGCTCCGATCCCTTCCAGTCCACGGAAAGGATCTCGTCAGCGAAGTTGGTAGTATAGATGGCTCCGTCAAAGGGAATGTACTTGATGAGATCGCGCAGACTTTTCCGGATGTGCTCAAACTCGTTGATCCCCGCGCGCTCGACATAGTCCGTGTGCAGGATCTTATCGATCAGCTCAGACTGTGCCGCAATCTCCGGGATATTCGCCACCGATGCAACAGCAGAGACTTTTTTGAAAAGGTCGCTCCGCGCTCTTCCATACGTCTTTCCGGCGAGGTACGCCAGCTCAATGCCGTACAAGAGTGCATCGAACCGCAGCGCCTTGGCATCGTCCTCCTCCGGCGTGATGAGCGGTGCGAGCTCCTGTCCGATGAGCAGCGTATCCTCGTAGGTCAGGGCGTTGTAGCTTTTCGGATCGGCATACAGCTCCACATACTTCAAGTGTTGCCGGATGGCAAAATTCTCGCGGTTCAGCTCCCGGACTTTCCGCACCATATCGTCCACAAGCGTCTTGCGGAAAGCGACCAGCTCCTCCGTCTGATACGCCAGATCCTGCAGCTTATAAACGATCTGCGCTTTCAAATGGAAGATCGCGCCCTGCAGGGCGATCGTATTCGCCGTAGGTTTTCCTTTGCTCATGCGGAAAAACTCGAAATTTCCGCAGAAGTCGAAGATGTAAAATTTATCCTTGTCCCTGCCGTCCAGCAGTCCCGGACACAGGCGCGTGCCGCGCCCGATCATCTGCCAGAACTTCGCCTTGCTCATGACCTTCTTGAAAAACACCAGATTCAGCACCTCCGGCACATCGATGCCGGTGTCCAGCATGTCTACGGAAATGGCGATCTGCGGCAGCTTCTTCGGGTCGGAAAACTCGTCGATGGCGCTCTGGGCATAGGTCATGTAGTTATCGATGACCCTGGCAAAGCCGGGCAGGTGGGGATACTCCCTGTTGAAAACCGCAAGGATCTTTTCCGCGTGGGTGTGGTTCTTTGCAAAGAGGATCGTTTTGCCGAGCCTGCTGCCGTAGTCGATGGTCAGCCCGTGGGTCATCAGGGTGTGCAGCACCTGCCGGATCGTATCCTCGTTGAAGATCCACTCATTCAGCGCCGAGGATGCGATGCTCTCCGGCAGCTCGCCGTTTTCATCCTCAAAGGTGTCCTCGTAGGCCTGCTTGTCCGCGTCGGAGAGCTCGTCGTAGACGATGCCCTGCTCGATGAATTTCAGCCGGGTCTCCACGGACAGGAAATCCACCAGATACCCGTCACGGACGGCCTGCGCCAGCTCGTAGCCGTAGGTCGGCACGCCGTTTTCCAGCTCAAAGATCTCGTAGGTATTCTTGTCGATCTCGTCCTTGGGCGTGGCCGTCAGACCCACCAGCGGCGCATCGAAATAATTGAAAATATCGCGGTATTTATTGTAGACCGAGCGGTGCGCCTCGTCGCAGATCACGAGATCGAAATGCCCGCAGGTAAAGAGCTTTCCCTCCTCGTCCTGCGCGCTGTCGATGACGTTATACATGGTCTGGTAGGTAGAAAAGACGCAGTGCGCGGTATAGTTATCCTTCTCCTCACAGAGATTTGTGACGGAAAGGTTGGGCAGCAGATTTACAAAGCTGCGTTTGGCCTGCGTGACAAGACTGCTGCGGTCGGCGAGAAACAGAATGTTCTTTACCCACCCGTGCCGGAGCAGCACATCGCACAGCGCAATGACCGTCCGCGTCTTGCCGGAGCCGGTCGCCATGACCAGAAGAGCCTTGCGGCGGTTTCGGGCAAAGGCATCGCAGACCGCTTTGATCGCGCCCTCCTGATAGTACCGTCCGGCAATGGCGCGATCCACCATGGCGTTTTTCAGGCTCGTCCGCATGGTCTGGAGATTGAACAGCTTTTCCAGATCGCGCTTGGAGTAAATGGCGGCGCACCGGCGATCGGGGTATAGATTGTCCGTAATGCGCGTTTCAAAGCCGTTGGTCAGGAAAATGACCGGGCGGCGATGATATTTCTTTTCCAGCAGGTCGGCGTAGAGCTTGGCCTGTTGACGGCCTTTCGCCACATCCACGCAGGTGCGTTTCGCTTCGATCACCGCCAGCGGGCGGCTGTCGTCGCCGTAGAGCACATAGTCCGCATAGCCGACGTCGCTTTTGTTCGGCATGCCGGGCAGCTCCACTTCGTTGAGCCAGTCCTGCCCCTCTGTCCATCCGGCGTCGGCGAGCATGGTGTCGATGTAGAGCTTGCGGGTCTTGTATTCGGAAAGATCGAGCGGCTTCGGCACATAGGTCGGCTGCTGCGCGGCGCGGCGGGCGGTGAGCTCCTCCTTGAGCGCGGCGTTCTCCGCCATGAGCGATGCAAGGTCGGCCTCCGGCACTTCCGGCGCCGGGGCAGCGGGAGTCTCGGCGGGCTGCGTCAGAAGGGAGCGGTCAAAATGGCTCTCGGTATAGTTTTCGCCGTAACAATAAGCCACGAAGTCCAGAAACACATAGAGGTTTTCCAGACACAGCGCCGCCTGCTCCTCGGTGATCTTTTTGCCGGTGTGGGCGGCGTTGTTGCCCGCGCGGCGGATAAAGTCCATCCGCCGCCAGATATCCGCGCCGACGATGTCGCGGAAATCCTCGGCATTCATAAGGCTGACGAGCGTATCCTGATATGGCATGACCAGCGCTTTGTCCACGGAGTACATCCACTTCACGGCAAATTCCATCGCCCGCCGGCAGTTGAGCACGCAGGCGGAGGGATCGATATGTAAGATCCGCTCGGCGGCGACTGCCACGGAAGCGAAGGGTTCAAATTCCGCGGCGGAGAGGAATTTGTCGAAGTTGGTCATGATAACCGCTCCTTTGTGATTTCGTTTATGCGCTCGCAAACAAGATCGAATCGCTCGTTTATGTCGGCGTTGGAGAAGCGAAGCACGAGCAGACCGTGCGATGCTAAAACTTCGCTGCGTTCGGCATCATAAGCGATCTCCTGCTCTTGGAAATGCTGTGAGCCGTCAAGCTCGATGACAAGCTTTGCCGCGGCGCAGTAAAAATCTACGATATAGTTGTCAACGATCCGCTGCTTATAATATTTCACCGGATAGGTGCGCAGAAAAAGATACCACAGCTTTCGCTCCTGCGGCGTCATTTCGCGGCGCAGCCGGCGCGCGTTGGGGAGAAGGCGGTTGTTCTTTGGTATCACGGTTTCACTTCCTTGCGGATACGCCCTCTCAGTCAGCCTGCGGCTGACAGCTCCCCCAGAGGGGGAGCCAAGGGGGGGTGCGGGTTATCGAAGATAGCGCTCGTCCCCCTCTTGCCTCTCCCTCTGGGAGAGGTGGCGCGGCGCATAGCGCCGTGACGGAGAGGGAGAGGGGGATGTGCAGCGGAGAGAAATCTACCGAGGCTGATTATAGTATCTTACCCTTGACTTTGTGAATCATCAAAATCTGATTTCTTTAGCACCCCTGTACATTTTGCAAAAATTTCTTCACACCGCTGTGCAGTCAACAGCCCTAAGCAGTAGTTCTCGTACATCCGCATTAATGTATGCGTCTCTATTATCAAGCAGCCATTTCGTTCGGCAAGAGTGATTTGTTCTTTATGGACTGGCTCTCGCTGATCGAGTGGCTTGCTCCTAAATGGATTAATTATTAATAACTGTTTTACACTTTCAGAAATTCCCTCATCATCAAGACGATCTAAGTATCCTCGATAATGAAGTTCGATTTGTGAAATATGTTCATGCTTTACATTTGATGTTACTCCCTTGATTTCTCCAATAAAAGTGCAACTTGACTTCTTTATTAAAAAATCCTCTTTTTTCTTATCAACAAATTCTGACAAATCGCAGTCCAGTAGTTTTTCCAAGATTTCAAAGACAACCGAGACCAGATGGTCTCCGTTTGCGTATAATATAGATTTTACCCTGTCGTTTTGTTTTAACTTAGCTTTTGCAGCTTCAATTTGGTCGCTAGCCTCTTTGATTTTTTCCTCATATACAGCTATTTTTTCTCTTTGCTCTACATCATCGCCAAAACATATACCATTCATCCACTCAGGGGCTTCCGGTTGCTCACGTTCGGGAAAAAGGACTGATATGTAATGCTTGAGTCCGTCTATGTTTTGCGTAATGTTTAGCGTTGTCGCATATATTAGGTCTTCAATTATAACGGTTGTGTTTTTCTTGCTTTTGCAGGATCGTGTAATGACATCGTCGTTGTAGTTGAAACAAAAATCTGCATTATATTTATAGCCTCCCACATCTGTTTCAGTTTTCTCATTGTGGAAGATGATAGACAAACAAATGACGCCGTTTCCGAATATCTAAAATCTTTTGGACACCGAATGCTTTCGGCCTATGATGGTGATGAAGCATTA
>QWCN01000593.1_pt1 | contig 62712 bp, 52 predicted proteins | sample 1972711 | NCBI WGS metagenome assembly QWCN01 (sample SAMN09866707, study PRJNA288562) | Human gut metagenome isolate term1_stool, whole genome shotgun sequencing... | isolation source: gut | host: Homo sapiens | place: USA: California
CCAGTTTGTGGGAGATTTTATCCGAATGAGGGCGGCGTAGCGGGCTACGGCAACCGAATGAGGGTAAAATATACCGCAAAGTGGGGCTTGCAGATTGCGAAAATGATTTTTCAGACACGCTCTAGTCACCAAGGTCTCATACAAGCATGGACTTTGGCTCGTTGCCCGCATAAATTACTGTAAATATATCATATTTGCCGAAAGATTGCCACTGCCCAGCCTGACAGTGCAAAATGCAAATCCCTCTCTGTCCCTTCCGTTGCTTTTTTCTTTTGGTTGTATTACAATCATAAGTAACAATTGTCAGATTATCAAAGGAGCAGCCACCGTTATGGATAAAAAAAGTGTGACAACTCTCACGTTAAAACAAATCAACAAACATACCGTCTATCAGTACATCTACCGCCAGCGGGAAACTTCCAAATTTCAGATCGTACAGGATCTGAACATGGGACTTTCCACGGTCAGTCAGAATCTGACCACGTTAGAAAAAGAAGGGCTGATCGAACGAAACGGGTATTTTGCCTCTACCGGAGGACGGAAAGCACAGATTATCCGGATCGTACCGGATCTCAGGATCGCCATCGGGATCGGAATTTTAAAGAACATGTTTCATCTCGTTGCGGTGGATCTGTACGGGGAGACCGTCGCGATGGAGACGATTCCACTTGCCTACGAGGACACGCCGGAATATTACGACACATTCGCCGGCGAGGTGCTTCATTTTATTGAAAAAAATGAGTACCCCACGGAAAAAATCTCAGGGATCTCCATTGCCACACAGGGGATCATTTCCCCGGATGGTTCGTCCGTGACTTACGGTGCTATTATGGGAAATACGCGGATGCAGCTTTCTGATTTTGCTTCCCGGCTTCCTTTTCCGTGTCATCTGGTTCACGACTCCAAGGCGGCCGCGGATCTGGAACTCTGGAATCATCCGAAACTGGACAGCGCTCTTGTTTTCTTATTAAATCGAAATCTCGGCGGTGCTGTAATCACCAATCACAACGTTCATCAGGGTTTTTCCATGCACAGCGGTTCTCTGGAACACATCTGTGTGGAACCGGATGGTCCAGTCTGTTACTGCGGGAATCGCGGCTGCCTGGAAACCTTCTGTTCCGCCAGTGCACTGGAACTGCGCAGCGGACTTTCAGTAAAAGAATTTTTCCTGAAATTGCGGGATCCGGATAACTCAGGGGAACATTTACAGGATATCTGGCAGGACTATCTGCGGCATCTGGCTTTCGCCATCCGTAACCTCAACCTGCTGATCGACTGTCCGGTGATCCTGAGCGGATATCTTGCACCTTATTTTTTCCCGGAGGATCTGGATCGGCTGCTTGCTCTGATCAATGAGCATACACCGTTTCCTCTGGCGAAAGATTCGCTTCTTACCGGCACCCACGGACAGTATACACCGGCAATTGGGGCGGCGCTGTTTTACGTGAAAAATTTTCTGGATACATAGACATAGCCATGGTACTTTCTCCTTGCGCTGTTTCGTTCTTATGTAAACTAACAGGGAGCTGATAATTCAATGTTACCGGCCACGGAATGAACAGCAACAATTTCATATATTTTCCGGTATTCTCTTGCACCCTCTTTCCATGAGTGCTATAATCCTTTCAAACAGCAGAGAAACCCTATGTGTCTGCTGTTTCGATTGAAATACTATGCAAAATAGGTTTCCATGCGTCAAGTGTTTTGTGGATGGGGAGTTGCCACAGAAACGAAAAGTCGGTTCGCCTGCGGACCGGACTTACGATATGGTTACCGCACCCGTTGCAACAACCAGATGATTAACATCCGATTGTGAAGGGATATACTCATAGTTATTTTTCAGTAGCTTTATTTTCTTCACATCAGGGTGTTTTTTTCTTACATATTATTCTGTACATCTATGCAGAACATCCTGATGCATATTTTTGTATGCTCAGAATCTTTCTATGTCCGATTTTACAGGAAGTTTCTCAGTATACAGCATTATTTACACAGGAGGTTTTGTACCATGATGGATCACGAAAAAATCAAAGAAGGCGTTCGTCTGATGCTGGAAGGTATCGGCGAAGACGTCAATCGAGAAGGTTTACTCGAAACACCCGACCGTATCGCCAGAATGTGCGAGCAGATCTACGGCGGGCTCTATGAAGATGCCGGTGTGCATCTGTCCAAACAATTTCACGCTACCAATAACAATATCGTTCTGGAAAAAGATATCACCTTTTATTCCACCTGCGAACATCATCTGCTGCCCTTCTACGGAAAAGCTCATGTGGCTTATATCCCGGATCAGCGCGTGGCAGGTTTAAGCAAACTGGCCCGCACGGTAGAAGTCTATGCAAGACGCCCACAGATCCAGGAAAATATGACCGCACAGATTGCGGACGCTCTCGAAGAACATCTGCAGCCGAAGGGTGTGATGGTCATGATCGAGGCAGAACATATGTGTATGACCATGCGCGGTGTTCAGAAACCAGGCAGCAAAACTGTGACCACCATCGTGCGCGGAGCCTTTGCGGAAGATTTTTCCCTGCAGCAGACCTTTTTACAGATGGTAAAGGCTTAAATCTGTCATGGAACAGCGAATTATTATGAAACGCATCGATCAGATTTTATCCCACCCTGTCTTTCGAGAGCAGTTTTCACTGTTACAGGAAGCAGAAAAAGACCGGATCTTCTGCCGTCACACGATGGAGCATTTTCTGGATGTGGCACGGCTGATGTATATTTATAATCTGGAAGATCAGGCTGGCTTTTCCAAGGAAATGATCTACGCCGCCGGACTTCTTCACGATATCGGCCGTTATGAACAGATGGAAAAAGGTACTCCTCACCACCTGGCAGGGGCAAGACTGGCGGAACGTATCCTTACGGACTGTGATTTTTCTCTTACTGAGCAGAAATCGATTCTTGCTGCGATCCGAAGCCACCGGGTAAAAGATACTGCGGAAACTCCCTTATTTTCCCGCTATCTCTACCGTGCGGACAAACAGTCACGAAACTGTTTGTACTGTCCTGCAAGAAATGCATGCAACTGGCCGGAGGAGAAGATGAATCTGACGATTTGTTATTAATTTTGAACTTATGTAAACTTCAAGAGGAGAAAACATGTATGAGAATTGGTAATCATGAATTTGATACAAAGAATGAAACTTATATTATGGGAATCCTGAACGTGACTCCCGACTCTTTTTCCGACGGTGGAAAATTCAATCATATGGATGCTGCTCTCGCTCACGCCGAGCAGATGATCCGGGACGGCGCTGACATTATCGATATCGGCGGTGAATCCACCCGTCCGGGACATACCGTGATCTCTGACGAGGAAGAAATCGCAAGAGTAACGCCGGTCATCGAGGCGGTCAAATCACATTTTGATGTTCCAGTTTCCATCGACACTTACAAAGGAAATGTCGCAGAGGCCGCTCTTCAGGCCGGTGCGGATCTGGTCAATGATATCTGGGGATTCAAGTTCGACTATAAAACCGCCGAGGTGACCGCCCGTTACCACGCTGCCTGCTGCCTGATGCACAACCGAAACGAAGCCATATATCAGAATTTTCTGGAAGACATGGTCGCCGATATGAAAGAATGCGTTGCTATTGCACACAAAGCAGGTGTTCCGGACGATAAAATCATGCTGGATCCGGGTGTCGGCTTTGGAAAAACGTATGAGCAGAATCTGGAAGCCATCAATCATGTAGATGTCTTGCAGGAACTCGGACTCCCGATTCTTCTCGGCACTTCCAGAAAATCTGTCATCGGCAACACCCTGGATCTGCCGGTAGATCAGCGCGTGGAAGGAACACTTGCCACCACCGTGATCGGCATGCTCCGCGGATGCTCCTTTGTCCGGGTACACGATATCAAAGAAAACCACCGGATCATTCAGATGACGAAAGCGATCCTGTCCTGCTAGGAGGAAATTTATGGATAAAATAAGAATTGAGAATCTGGAAATCTTTGCAAAGCATGGAGTATTTCCGGAAGAGAATTTTTTAGGACAAAAGTTTGTACTCTCCGCCGTTTTGCATACCGACACCAGAAAAGCCGGGCTCACCGATGAGCTTTCTTATTCGGTACATTACGGTGAAGTCAGCCATCTGATCAAAAAAGTAGTCGAAGAAAATACCTGGAAACTGCTGGAGACGGTGGCGGAGGCGACCGCAAAAGCGATTCTGCTCTCCTACCCGATGGTCTCTCAGGTAGATCTTACCATCAAAAAACCGTGGGCGCCCATCGGTCTGCCTCTGGATACCGTATCGGTGGAGATCAGCCGCGGCTGGCATACCGCTTATATCGCGCTCGGCTCCAATATGGGGGACAAGGAAAAATACCTGAACGAGGCAGTTGAAAAACTACAGCAGACTTCGGACTGCCAGGTGCTGAAAGTGTCTGATTTTCTGGTGACCGCACCCTACGGCGGTGTGGAGCAGGATGACTTTTTAAACGGTGCACTGGCACTGAAAACACTGCTGACACCGCAGGAACTGCTCGAACGCCTCCATGAGATCGAACAGGAAGCGCACCGGGAGCGCCTGATCCACTGGGGACCGCGGACGCTGGATCTGGATATCTTACTGTATGACGATCTGGTACTGGACACCCCGGATCTGATCATTCCACATGTGGAGATGCATCTGCGGGACTTCGTCCTGATCCCGCTGACACAGATTGCTCCGTGGAAACGCCACCCGATACTGGGACTTACCGTTTCACAGATGCTGGCAGATCTGCAGGCGAAGCAGGAATCCTGATCTGCTATACGGATTCCTCATTCTTGTAATTATGTAAACCATTCTGCTATTTCTGACCGTCAGACTCCTCCTTCGTCTGCTCATTTGACGAATCCACCGGATTGCCCTGTGGCGCGTCCCCCTGCGGGCGTTCCCCGTTTTGCGTATCCGGTGGATTTCCCTGTCCCTGCGGCAGGGTCGGACGGTCTGAGTTATCCGAATTGTCAGAATCGCCACTATTATCTCCCATCGGACCACCCTGTGGTTTCTGTCCTCCACCCTGTCCCGGCGCATTCGTCACTTCTCCGTCGGTGTATACCAGACCTTCCATGGTTACTTCCCGGCTGTTCTCCCCTGTGTGTATCGTATAGGTACTTCCATCGCTTAATTCTGCGCAGCTGATGACCACGGAATTATATTCACGCATCGGTGTATAACTTACCAACGTATTGCCATCCGCATCTTCCAGTGTGATCTTCCTGCTCTGGTTATCCGTCAGGTTCATCATCAGTGAGCCCTGTGTGGAATCGGAACCGAAATTCTGTTCCATGCCGCTCATACCGGCTGCTACCAGCGTTCCCCCGGTGATCGTCGCCGTTCCATTGTAATCCCGAGCACCATTTCCGTTATCGCTCGGGCCGGAAACAAAGATGTTTCCTCCGCTGACGGTCAGATCCCCATTGCTGTCAATGCCGTCTCCGGTGGCATCGATCGTGACAGTTCCACCGGAAATCGTGATCCAGGCATCCTCGTCTGCCGAGAACATATCCCCACCAAATCCGCCCATACCGCTCTGGTCGTTTCCACCGGCTGCATTCAATCCGTCATCGCTGGCTGTGATATCGATGGTTCCACCGGAGATTTCCATATTCTGTCCTTTGATTCCTTCGTAACATGTTTTGATCGTAATCTCTCCTCCATATACCTGATCTGCCCCATCCGCATGCATACCATCATCTCCGGTGCTGAGTGTGTAAGTTCCTCCGCAGATGGACAAATTGCCGTTGGTATGCAAACTGTCATCGCAGAAATCTATCGTAAAGGTTCCATCTTTTAATTTCTTTTTCAACTCGATAAAGGCTTCGCTGTCATCCTGTGCCCGTCCATAGGTACGCAGCCGGATCTTTTCTTTGTACACCTTTCCTTCGATCGATCTTCGGATCAGAAGATAATCCGGCGTATCAAAATACAGGTTACAGATGGTATTGCGTCCGAATGTATCCGGTTTCATATACGTTTCCATATAAGCCTGCAGGTCTTTTTTCTGATCTGCGGTAAGCAGATATTTGTATTCATATCGTTTAAAAATTGTCTGATTTGCCATCTCGGTTCCTCCTTATGGATGTGATTGTATCGGAGAAACCTTAAATGAAGTTTAAAGAAACATAGAAAACACAGAATCTACACATTTATTCAAAACAAGGAATATACTTTCTCACTCTCGCGAATTTTACTCGTTGCATTGCATATCAATAATTGATCCAGTGGATCAATTTTGATTATCGCGACAGTCGCAAGGTCTCGTGCAAGTACAAACTTTGACTCGTTGCTCGCGTAAATTAAAAAACAGAACCCGCATAAAATCCTTATGCAAAGTTCTGCTTTTTATATGACTTTATATAAATTTTGGCTTGTATGTCTCGGGATTTTGACATATTCATGTCAAAACACCTCGCGGGACAGTAGCTACTGAATAGTTACATTTTATCACTTTTTCCCTTCTACACAGATCCAGTCCGTACCCTCTTTTACGTGGATCTGAATGCCCGTGAAACCTGCTTTTTCAAACAGTTTCCTGAATTCTTCAGCGGTCGGGGTAAATAGGTGAAAACGGCAAATATTTTCTAGTGTCTTCGGATCCAGACCCTCTTTGTTATAGGTATCTGCCACCAACAGGAACGTACCACCCTCTTTCAGTACCCGCCGTACTTCTTTCAGGTTTTCCTGTGGATCCGGCCAGAAATAAAAGCTTTCTACCGTAATGATCTTGTCAAATCCATCGTCTGCAAAAGGCAGCGCTTCCACGGAGCCTTCCAGAACTTTCATCTTTCCGCTTTCCACATCCTGTCGATTCGTTTTCAGCGAGGTTTTCACAGACACCGGTGAATAATCTATGCCCGTCAGATGGCCTGTCGTTATCTTCTCACCCATCCGTTTTAACGTAGCACCACCACCGCAGCCAATGTCCAGAAGCTCCTCTTCCGGTGCAATCTGCCAGTGCTCCAGCGCCCAACATGTCACCGGTGAATGACTCTCATTCATTCGTTTCAGCATTGTTGCTCCATCCTCACCCTGTGGTTTTGCCGGATTTCCGGAAATGGTGATTTCTTCCTGCGTTCGTTCTGTTTTCTTTGCTGTATGAATATTGCACATATTGCTTCTTCCCATTATACTTATCTCCTTTACAGTCATTTTCACATAATACTGCTTTTTCATTTCCGTCATTCATCACTAACTCTAGTATGTTACTGTTCACTCCATTCTCAGTAACACTAGTATAACCCACCCCACAACTCACTGCAAGTTCACGTTGTATTTTCCTTTCAAGTCATGTATACTCATTTTAAACAACAGATTTTATCCCCTGGTGAAGTAATAAGGTATGTTTTCGTCCGTGTATCAGAAGATAATCATGTACCTAATATACCGTCTTTTTCCAGATACTTTTACAGATTCAGAAAGGATTTTTATGATTCAGGATATTACCCCACATCATCTTTATAATGAATTTACTCCGAGATCTCCGCAGAACGGAGATCTGATTTTTGCTTTCCGTGACCGAAAACTTTTGGCAGATCTCTCAGCAAATACCTGCCGGTTTCCACTATGGGAAAATGTTTCTTCACAGTTTCCCACCACTACTTCTCTGATCTGGCTGTTTGCTCTGGATCAAACCTCCTGTTTTCTTGTGATGGATGCGGATCTGGACTTTCCGGAAACTTATACTTTCCACTCTCTTCAGGAAATCCGCGGTCGAGAGCCCAAGCATCATATTTTTGCTGCAATGACGGCTTTTCATCTGTATGACTGGTATCGGAACAATCGTTTTTGCGGACGTTGCGGAACTCCTGTTGTTCCGGATCCTTCCCATAAAGAACGGATGCTCTCTTGCCCACAATGTGGAAATACCATTTATCCGAAAATCTGTCCGGCTATTATTGTCGGAGTAATCGACGGGGAAAGAATTCTGCTGACAAAATATGCCGGACGGAATAATCCTAATTATGCGCTGATTGCCGGTTTTACTGAAATCGGGGAGACCGCCGAGGAAACAGTAATGCGGGAGGTTTATGAAGAAGTAGGAGTAAGAGTGAAAAATCTGCGGTATTACAAAACCCAACCCTGGGGAATGGCGTCGGATCTCCTGATTGGCTATTACGCAGAGTTGGACGGTGATCCCTCCATCACTCTTGACCGCAACGAACTTTCCACCGGACTCTGGATGGACAGGAAAGATATCATCATTGAAGACGAAGACTTCAGTCTGACACGTGAAATGATCGTACGTTTTGCAAAGACCGGTCGTGCTGTACTGAATTAATATCGTGCTGTATTTACATATTTCGTAACTGTTCAGTAGCCTCACAGTTACGAGTCGAAATGCATTTCTAATCACCTTCGGTGATGGCACTTTGACTTGTATGTCTCGGGATTTTGGCAATAAACATGCCAAAACGCCTTGCGGAATGCTACCTACTGAGTAGTTGCCACATTTCTATAAAAAGGAGAACTCAGAATATGTCATCATTAACACTTTCAAAAGAGGAAGAAAAAAGACTGAAAGGGCTTGGTTTTTTGAATAATAAGGGGACAGATAATTTTTCTGCCCGTATTTTAACAGTAAATGGAAAAGTTACCGCTGCCCAGCACCGGGCGATGGCAGACGCGGCAGAAACGTTTGGAAACGGAATTCTGACTTTTACCACGAGACAGACAGTTGAAGTACAGGGTATTCCTTATGAAAAACTGGAAGAGTTTCAGGAGTTTGTCGAGAATGCCGGTATGGCTATCGGTGGTACGGGCGCTAAAGTTCGTCCCGTAGTTTCCTGTAAAGGAACCACCTGTCAGTATGGACTTCTTGATTCGTTTGCGATTTCAGAGGAGATTCATAAACGTTTTTATGAGGGGTATCATGATGTGAAGCTGCCTCATAAGTTTAAAATTGCAGTAGGCGGTTGTCCAAATAACTGTGTAAAACCGAATCTGAATGATCTGGGTATTATTGGGCAACGAATTCCTCATTTTAAAGCAGAGCTTTGTAAAGGATGTAAAAAATGTAGTGTTGATGCAGTTTGTCCGATGGGAGCTGCCAAAGTATCGGATAATAAATTACATATTGATGAAAATGTCTGTATTCACTGTGGTCGATGTGTGGGAAACTGCAGATTCGATTCGATTACAGACGGAACGTATGGGTTTAAAATTTTTGTTGGCGGACGCTGGGGGAAGAAGATTTCTCATGGTCGTGCACTGAGTAAGGTGTTTACTACTAAGGATGAGGCAATGGATGTGATTGAGAAGGCGATTTTACTGTTCCGTGAGAGGGGACTCGCAGGAGAAAGGTTTGCGGTTATGATTGATCGGATTGGGTTTGAAACGGTTGAGGAAGCGCTTTTGAGGGATGATTCGTTATTGGAACGGAAAGAAGAAATCCTGTCCCGGGAATTATAAAATGCTATTGTCGCTACATAAATGATTTCGCTGCACAGATGAACCGGATCGACGAGTGCAAAAGACAGTTCAGCTTCATTTAGAATACAGTGCTGAACTGTCTTTTATTTTTCTTATGGTATGTCTTTCGTGGTTTCTCTTTCTATTTTCTTTCTATTTTCTTTTTATCTTCTATATCTCTTCTGGTGCTATGCCGTTTTTACAGCTGCCTGTCCGTAAGTCTTTTTTCTCACAAAGTAATAGCAGATCACCTGCATGATGATAGTAATGATCCAAGAACCCGGATAGGAAATAAAGAGGATGTAGAGACTTCTGTGGGATGGGAATATTCCAAAGATCCACAGAATTCTTGTGCCTACAGTTCCTATGACGGACAGGATCATGGGGACGGTGGATGATCCCATTCCCCTCAGGGCTCCCGGAAAAAGATCCATGATTCCGCAGAGGAAGTAGGGGACGGTTGTAATAGACAGGATCTCAAGGCCTGCTTTGATAACTTCGGGATCCTCTGTGTAGATGGAGAGGATCGGGGAGCCGCCGAAATAGGCTCCGCAGCCGAGAACACCTCCTACGATCACCGAAAGAATCAGGCAATCGATCAGAACTTTGTCCATTCGTTTGTATTTTCCCACACCGTAGTTCTGACTGGTAAAACTCATGCATGCCTGTGTTACGGCATTGATGGATACGTAGAGGAATCCGAGGATATTGTTGGCTGCCGTGTACCCTGCCATAGCTACCGAACCGAAGGAATTGACCGAGGATTGCAGCAGGGCATTGGAGAAGTTAATAACCGTACTCTGGATACCCGCCGGAACACCTACCTGAAAGATCTGCATCAGATAAGCTTTTTTCATGGTCAGTTTTGAGAATCGCAACTGATAGCTTCCCTCTGACCGATACAGACACCGCAGTACCAGAATACATGAAATCAGCTGCGAAATGACCGTTGCAATGGCAACACCTTCCACCGCCATATGAAAGAAAATGACCAGAATCATATTTAACACAGCATTGATCACACCCGAAATAATCAGATAGAATAACGGGCGCTTCGTATCTCCTACCGCCCGCAAAATGGCAGCACCATAGTTATACACCATGAAAAATGGCATACCCAGAAAATAGATCTGCATATATAATGTTGCCTGGGCAATCACATCCTCCGGCGTTCCCATCACTTCCAGAGACCAGCGGGAAAAGATCAGTCCGATCACTGCCATTGCCACACCGCTGACCAGTGCCAGTGCAATAGACGTATGAACCGTTTCTGGCATTTCTTTTGTTTTTCCTGCTCCGTAGAACCTGGCCGCCAGTACATTGGTTCCCAGAGAAATTCCGATAAACAGGTTGGTAAAAACATTGATGAGTGCTGTTGTAGATCCTACGGCCGCCAGTGACTGGCTGCCGCTGAACCTTCCCACTACCACAATATCCACAGCATTGAACATCAGCTGCAGAATACCGGAAAGCATCAGCGGCAATGCAAAAGATATCAGTTTATCCATGATCGACCCATTGCACATATCGATCTCATATTTATTATTTTTCATAGTGTGTTCTCCCTTACCTACGCCAGATGATCTGTTTCTTTTCTTTATATTCTGAACTAATTTCCCTACAAAATCAATATCTCTTTCTTTTATAATTATGCAAAATAACCACTGACTTTTTGCAAATTCGACATTTTTGAATTAAATACATCAATCCATTGAAATCGCTGTTTTTTTTCAGTATAATGACTAATGGTGATAGTGATTATACACCTATTGATAAGGAGGAATATATTATGGCAACATGGAAAAATCTGGACACCCTCTCATCTTATGATAAGCTTTCCGGACTGAAAAATCATGTGGATATTGCCACTGCAATGTCCGGAGAACAGGGTGGCGAACGTGTAAAGAACTACAGCACTCCAATGGCTGCAGGTTTACAGTACAATTACGCAGCAAAAGAAGTAGATGAAACTGTCCTGACAGCTCTGGCTGAACTGGCAGACGAAGCACAGTTAATTGATAAATTTGAGGAGCTGTACAACGGCGCTGTAATCAACACCGGCGAAAAACGTATGGTTCTGCATCACCTGGCACGTACACAGCTGGGTAATCCTGTCGTTGTTGACGGCATTGACAAACGTGACTTCTATGTGGCACAGCAGAAAAAAGCTGCTGATTTTGCTAATAAAGTACATGCCGGTGAAATCGTAAACGAAGCCGGCGAGAAATTCACAACCGTTGTACAGATCGGTATCGGCGGAAGTGACCTGGGTCCCCGCGCTTTATATATCGCGCTGGAAAACTGGGCAAAAGCCAACAATACCTTCAAAATGGAAGCAAAATTCATCAGCAATGTAGACCCGGATGATGCAGCTGCTGTTCTGGCATCTGTAGATCTGGCACACGCACTGTTTATCGTAGTATCCAAATCAGGTACAACTCTGGAGACCCTGACCAATGAAGCATTCGTAAAAGATGCACTGACAAAAGCAGGTCTGAATCCTTCCAAGCACATGCTGGCAGTTACCAGTGAGACTTCTCCACTGGCTAAGAGTGATGAATATCTGACTGCGATCTTCATGGATGACTATATCGGAGGACGTTACTCTTCCGTATCCGGTGTAGGTGGAGCGATCCTTTCTCTGGCTTTCGGACCGGAAGTTTTCGCAGAACTTCTGGACGGTGCAGCAGCCGAAGACAAACTGGCTACCAACCGTGATCTGTTGAAAAACCCGGATATGCTGGATGCTCTGATCGGAGTATATGAAAGAAATGTACAGGGATATCCTTCCACAGCAGTTCTGCCATACTCTCAGGCACTGAGCCGTTTCCCGGCACACCTGCAGCAGTGTGATATGGAATCCAACGGAAAATCTGTCAACCGTTTCGGTGAACCGGTAGATTATGTAACCGGACCGGTCATCTTCGGAGAACCGGGAACCAACGGACAGCACTCTTTCTACCAGTTACTGCATCAGGGAACTGACATCGTTCCACTGCAGTTCATCGGCTTCAAAAACAGCCAGCTGGGTGTAGATGTGGATATCGAAAGCAGCACCAGCCAGCAGAAGCTGTGTGCAAACGTAGCTGCCCAGATCGTGGCATTTGCCTGCGGTAAAGAAGACGAAAATCTGAACAAAAATTTCAAAGGAAAACGTCCTTCCAGCATCATTGTAGGAGACAAACTGACACCGGCATCTTTAGGTGCCCTGTTAGCTCACTTTGAAAACAAAATCATGTTCCAGGGCTTTGTATGGAATCTGAACAGCTTTGACCAGGAAGGCGTACAGCTTGGTAAGATTCTTGCAAAACGTGTTCTGGCTCATGATACCGACGGTGCACTGAAAGTCTTCAGTGATATGCTGAATATCTAAGCAAAACTGTTTGTGCAACGATATCAGATTTCCTTGTATTCATGGATTCCTGAACGTTGTCCTCTGTAAAAAGAAGCCATATCATCTTTCACAGGATGATATGGCTTCTTTTATCTCTTTACACATTTTCTGTGGCAGTTTTCTTTTTATAGAGATCATAATATTTTGAGGTTCTCTGCCGATATAACATCAGACAGCCACGAACACAAAGTTCCACCGCCATAGCGATCCACATACCGTAAAGCCCCAGACTTTTTACAAGAATCATTGCCAGACCCAGCCGGACGATCCAGATACTTCCAAGATTCATAAGGCTTGGAACAAAAGTATCACCTGCGCCACGAAGTGCTCCTGCTGCCACGATAGATGCTCCAAACAATGGTTCCGCCAGAAGTTCGATACGAAGTACCTGTGCCGCCAGCGTCCGTACGGATGGATCCGGTGTCAATACCCGGAATACAATCGGACAGATCAGCATCATGATTGCTCCGGTTGCAGCCATGAAGCATGCCCCCATCGCTGTACAGATATTCCCATACCTTTTTGCCTGTTTCGTCTCACCTGCACCCACGCTTCTCCCAACCAGTGTTGTTGCCGCCGACCCAATACCATATCCCGGCATATAGCACAGACTCTCCGCTGTCACTGCAAAAGAATTTGCCGCAATAGAAACAGCGCCCAATGGGGCAATGATCATTGTAGCTACCACCATCGCACTGTTTATGGCTATTTCCTGCACTGCCACCGGCGTTCCGATCCGGAATGCTCGCTTTAATATCTCCGGATTATAGTGAAACCCTTCCGTTCTCCTGAGATGCAGTTTTTCATTGTGGATACAGCACCGCGCCGTCATGGTCAGGCTGACGCATGCACAGGCAAGCGCTGTTCCCATCCCGGCACCCATAACTCCGAATCTTGGTATCAGAAGTGCATTGAAAATCACATCCAACACACACATGATTGCATTCAGGATACTTGGTGTCACCATGTCTCCGCTGCACTGCAGGAAAGACGAATTCAGGGAATTGATCTGTGAAAACGGTACCATCAGCGCATAGACCATAAAATACGCCGATGCATCTTTCCGGATCTCCGGATTACCGCCCAGCCACACCGGCAGTCTTCCGCTGATGGAAAGTCCGATCAGACACAAAATTCCTGATACCAGAAGTGCAACCAGCAGACCATGGCATACCACCTGTCTGGCTTCTTTCTCTTTTTTCCCTCCAATATGATGTGCGACCTGTACGGAAAATCCCGCTGCTATCGCATAAGTAATTCCGCCAAACAACCAGGTAGTTGTTGCTACCAGACCGATCGCAGCAGAAGCATTTGCTCCTAATGCTCCCACCATCGCAGAATCTATATATTGCATGGCTATTGTTGTAATTTGTGTCAGAATAGCTGGCAGGCTCAAATGCCATACTTCTCCAATCTGCTGCCACAATTCCTGACTGCGTTGTTCTCTCATTTTTCTTCCTCTTATCTTCCCGTTTTTTCCCTAACATTGCCATGGTCCGAATCATCTAATTTAGTTCCATGGGCATTTTATCTATATTTTTTTTAATTTTTTCTCATTTTTGTTATACTTTCACAATTGATTATACTATCTCCCAGAGATTTTCACAATGGATATACTGCAAGTTTCTGCTTCATATACAGGATAACTGTTTTCTGCAAATATTTATGTCTCCCGGTGCTATTTTTTCTCTACCATCAATACCCGATCTTTTACTGTAATACCTGGTATCTGAGGCAGGGCGGTATCTGTATGACAGGAGCGGTAAAGATCCGCAAGTCTCACCGGTGCCTGTGCCGATGAATCGGTACGATTTTCATACAACCCGGTAAGAAAATCTCCCAGTGAGATCCCCTGCTCTTCCACAGCCTGCGACAGTTCCGAAAGACTGTCTGTTGTGAAAATACAGAGACTGTTTCCGAGGCTGCTCTCCGACTCCATTCCCTTAAGCACTTCTCTTAATCTCTCCCTGTTTTCCCGGAGAGAGGTACCAAAAATTACTGCTTTTACATGTCCGATATCCAGATACTGTTCCCTGGTCGCTTCGTAAGCAGTATGGATCTGCGCCCCATCCGAACCGGTAAAATACAGTTCGTTTCCCGGCTGCGTCTCTGCGCTTTGTTTCCTCTGCCCGGTGTCTTCGGCAAGAGATGCCATATGCATCCACACTGTATACCTTTGTTCTTCTTTCTGCCAGTCGATGCCGATCACCTGCGGATACGCCCGTTTTTCCGGTTCCACCGCCTGACAGGCAATAAGAAAAACAAATCCGGATACAAGTAGGCAAAACAGAAGTTTCACTCCAGTCCGGATGCTCTGCCTTTCTTTATCTTTTTCCATAAGATTTTCTCCTCGCCCATGCTACACAGACCGTCATCATCAAACATACGGGCAGATAGACCCGGCTTAACATCTTCGGGTACTGACGACTCCAGTTCCACTGCTCCTGTGCTGTTGTTCCCAGTAAAAAACAAAGAATTGCTGACGGAAGACGGCCAATAGAAATATGAATCCTGTCCGCCACATAGCTGCTGTAAAAGAAGATACTGCCCAGCAAAAAGACCAGCGAAAACAATAGTATGCTTAAAAAAATCAAATCTACCCGTCTTAAAAAGCCACCGGGGAGCTCCACGCCCGCCATCACTTCCAGAATCGGACAGGTATTCATAGTTGTTGCATCTGTTCCAAAATTGACAGTGAGAAGCACCGCTCCCGTCAGAAACCAGAGGGATAACTGACCAATGGCCGGCGCAAGTCCTTCTTTTCTTCTTTTTTCTTTGCTGTCACGAACCTGTACCGTCAACCAGGTCATCAGACCGATGCCAGATCCGTATGCCACATATTTTCCGATACTTTTCACACTCCGTTTCCAGTCAAACCCTGTTGTTTCCAGATGTTGATCGCCCCACACCATCTCCAGAGAAGGACTGTTTTGAACTGCAGCCAGCAACAGCAAGATCCCTCCCAGCCATGCTGCAACCCCCCATGAGATTTGCGCCAGCCGCCCCCGTGCCTGTACATGATGGGATCCTCCCAGTGCCGCAAGAACAAAAATAAGGGAAAGTAATGTCTCAGGCACTCCGGAAACCAGATATTCTCCTGCCAGATGCCCGACTTTTCCCACCAGCCATCCACCGGTAAATACCAGATAGCTCTCCCAGATTCCAGCTATCAGCCAGGCAGGAACTTTCCCCAGATACCGGATCGGATCCCGGAATACTGTCATCTGCCTTCGAAGGATCCCGCTCCACAGGACGAGAAGTACACCGCCGATCAGGATTCCTACTGCTCCTTCTCTTCCGGTAAATTCCGGAATTCCCCATATCAATCCTATGCCCAGTGCCGCAAGCAAGCACTGACAGTGCATCTGCGACCATGAGATTCTATTATTCTCTGCAAACATTGCCTCCGTCACTCCTCATTTTTCTATTTTTCCCTTAAGCGAACTCTCTGGGATCTTCGCGTATAGATCGGACGATACCGCATTTTCCTCATCGGTGCCCGCACCAGAAGATCCCGTTCGTCCTGATATCCGGCAATATCTTTTCCGATAAATGGCATCAGATATGGAATCTTAAAACTGGTCAGCCGGGCCAGATGGCCCAGAAGCAGATATAGACCCAGTACGATTCCATACATGCCCAACAGTCCTCCAAGCAGAATAAAACCATATTTGATCAGCCTGAATGCCGAAGTACATTCTTCATTCGGTATAGCAAAAGAACTCAATGCACTTAACGCCACGATCACCACCGCCATCGGACTCACCAGATTGGCACTCACCGCCGCATCACCGATGATCAGCCCTCCTACAATACCAATCGTTCCACTTAAAGCTCCTGGCATCCGAATCCCCGCCTCACGGATTAGTTCAAATGCCAGTTCCATAAACAATACTTCCAGAAGACTTGGAAATGGAACCCCCTGCCGGGACTCTGCAAAGGACAGGATCAGATTGGTCGGCAGGATCATCGTATGGAACCCAATCACTGCCAGATATGTTCCGGATAACAAAAAAGAAAAGATCATCGCCGCATATCGGATCACCCGTTCAAAAGAGGCAATCTCAAACCGGTTATAACGATCCTCCGTCACATTCATAAAATCCTGAAATACACTGGGGAGCAACAATGCTACCGGTGAATTGTCACACAACAGAACAACTCTTCCATCCAGTACTTCCATCGCAGCAAGATCCGGTCGTTCGGTAGTCTGAAACTGTGGAAACGGTGACACCCAGTCCTCCTCTGTCAGCTGCTCAATGATTCCACTGTCAAGAACCCCATCAATTACAAATTGATCAATGCCCCGCCGGATCTGTTCCAGCACTTCCGGATATACCAGCTCTTTCATATATACCAGTACCAGCCTTGTATTTGACCGGACACCTGCGGTCAGCTCTTCTACTTTCATATCTGTACTCCGAATTCTTTTTCGGATCAGTGCTGTATTGGTTTTTACCGACTCGGTAAATCCTTCGTTGGATCCTCTCAACACCTTTTCTGTATCTGTATTAGCTACAGAGCGTGCGGGATATCCCTTACTTCCGATTTTCAGCCCTTTATCATATCCCTCTACCAGAAGAAGCAGATTCCCCGCCAGCATTGCATTCATCCCTTCTTCCCGGGTTTGCAGTGGCTGTGCTTCCGAAAGCCCCAGGCTGTTTGCTTCCACTGCCTGATACACTTCTTTCGGATCTTTCCCCGCCATGTCGATAAACATCCGTCCAAGCACCGATTCTTCCAGGATCAGATTCGGTACGGTATTTTCCACATAGATGGCAAGCGCAGAGACGCTGCCGTCTTTCCCGAGTCTCATGGGCTGGAGTTTAATATCCGAACACCCTTCGCAGCGGCTTCGAAACCAGACCTCGTTTTCTTCCAGATTTTTTGTTACCGGTGTTCCATCTGTCATCCTTTTCCTTCCTTTCTTTCACTCTCCTTATTCTCCCCGGTTCTTCCGGTTCTATACCCTGAAAACACGGACATGTAAAATAAGCAAAAAAAGCAGAAAAACAGGAAGACTCTAATGATCTTCCCATCTTTCTGCTTCTCTGTTTCCTTATTTTTACTGTTCTTCTTTATTCATCTGCTCCAGGCTTCGCAGAATCGCATTCTGCTGATTGACAATATGAATGCAGATATCTTTCACTGCCTGCTGCTGATTTCTGGCTTTGAGTGCCCTGTATACAGCATAGTGTTCTTCCACCAGGGTCTTACGGCTCTCCACATCTTTCAGATATTCCACACGATAGCGATACATCTGTTCCCGGATATTGCTGATGATCTGTACCAGTCGCTTGTTATGGGTACTTCCATAGATCACTTCATGTACCTTTACATCCGCTGCCGCAAGCACCCCCAGATCGTCTTCTTTCATTGCTTCCTCGAATTCCTTCACAGCCCGCTCCAGTTCTTCCAGCTCTTCTTCCCTGATCCTCTGACACGCGATCCGTACCGCCAGTTCTTCCAGCCCCAGACGGACTTCCAGCACATCTTTCAGATCCTTCTCGGAAATCTCAGCCACCTGTGCACCTTTTCTGGGAATCATGATCACCAGACCTTCCTGTTCCAGCATTCGGATAGCCTCCCGTACAGGCGTACGGCTGACCCCTAGTCGCTGAGAAAGTGCGATTTCCATCAGACGTTCTCCGGGCTTCAGTTCCCCTCGGAGAATTGCCTGACGAAGCGTATTAAAAACCACATCCCGCAGTGGCAGATATTCATTCATCTCCAGGTGCAAATCACTCGCCATCGATTGTTTTTCCTCCATAGTTGTTAAATGGTACCGTCAGAAATACCTGCTGGCATGATCCGCTCTCCCGCAGCTTCTGACACGCCTTCTGTGCTTTTTCTTCATTGTCAAAAATTCCAAATACCGTAGGACCGCTTCCGCTCATCATCGCATTCACCGCTCCCAAGGTCTTCATCTGTTCCTTGATTCTTTCCACTTCCGGGTAGGCGGGAATCGTCACATCCTGCAAGACATTTCCCATCCGTTCCGTAATGCCATACAGATTTCTGTCTTCCAGTGCCTTTTTCATTCCGTCGATATCCGGATGTACCGTATCCGTATTCAAATCAAGTGTTGTATATACATATTTTGTAGATACACTGATCCCTGGTTTTCCAATCAGTATCCAGCAATCCGGCATCGGCGGAAGTACTGTCAGTTTTTCTCCGATTCCCTCTGCCAGTGCAGTTCCTCGAAGCACACAGTACGGAACATCCGCACCGATCTGCACACCAAGTTCCATCAGTTTTTCTTTGGATAGTCCACAGTGAAACAGGCGATTCATGCCTACCAGCGTCGCTGCCGCATCAGAACTTCCCCCTGCCATACCTGCCGCCACCGGAATCACTTTATGCAGATGGATACTTACACCTTCCATGATTCCACAGGTATCCATCATCAGTTTCGCCGCCCGCCATACCAGGTTATTTTCATCCACCGGGATATATTTTTTATTGGTTGTCAGATGAATCCCCGGCTCCACACTCTTTCGCATATCCAGCTGATCATACATACGGATTGTCTGCATGATCATGCGGACCTCATGGTATCCGTCTTCCCGTTTTCCTAACACATCCAACCCAAGGTTGATCTTCGCAAAAGCCTGTAAACGCATCCTTTCTGCTCCTTTTCTTCTGCACCTGTCTTTTTCTTTCTGTTTTCCGATGTTGTTCCGTAACATCAGATAAGCAGATCACAAGTCGTGCAACTATGTACTTTGTATACAATATTCATGTAAAAATATATTACACTGTTTTCTCCAAAAATTCAAGCAGCACTTTTGGAGTTTTTTTCTCAGTTACACTCGCTGTTTTTCACCACCAGAAGTGTCTGGCGCGGTTTGACTTCCCCTTCTCCAAGATCATTCAATTTCCGGATAGCCTCCATTGTAGTATAAAACATTTTTGCAATATCCCACAGAGTATCCCTGGGCTGTACCACATAGCATACGATTCCAGGCAGTTCTTCCAGTTTTTTCTGATCCGGCTCCCGCGTCTGGATCTCCTGTATGAGGTCTTCCTCCCACTGCATTACCAGCAAGGCATTCAGATTCAGTACCACCTTCACCTCAATCTCACTGCTGTCTAACATCATCATCGACAGCTGTTCCAGATCAGCCTGCAGCTGATAACCATATTGTCCATTGACCTGTTCTCCCTCGATCATCTGAGAGAAAGGTATCACAGTTTCCATCGAATAAAACGGCATCTCATCGTCACTGATACTGTAAAGAATCCTTACCTGTACAATTCCTTCCACCTGAATCCCATGCTCTGCCCGGTGCACACTATCCACCTTCACGCTGCCCTCTCCATGACAGATCTGAAGAATCTTTCCCTGGGCTTCTTCCACAGATATCCGGTCACTGACACGACATTTGGCAGCATTTCTTACTACCAGCTGTTCCAGCATCTGCGTTTCTCGCCGCGGAATACATTCCAGTTTCGGCGTATAGATATCCAGAAGTATCGTTTCCGTTTCTTCCTGATAAAGCCTGATATCCAGTTCCAACACCACATCCACAAGAAATACCCGTTCCTCTCCGTCCGCATCCGGTTTGATCTCCAGACTGGACTGTAACATCGTAGTATCAATATATGGAATCATATCCATCGTACATCCTGTACAGGAAAGCTCACCGGAAAATGTCATAGTCTGTTCCAGCCACTGCAGCGGGTTGGCCTCATCATCGGACACATACAGCACAAATACTGACAATTCCCCCCTCGCTGTCACCTTTCCTTCCTGGGCCCGCATCTCAAGCCCCCGTACCTGAATATCCTTCCACAGAATCTGGTGAATATTCGGCTTGTTCGAAGCAATCGTAATTTCCTCTTTCTTTCGCAGGGTGTCTTTTTTATGTACACCAAGTGTCAGAACCCTGATCGTCTTTTTCTTTGCGGAAATCTCTTCTTCTCCTTTCAGTTCCACCGGTATCGATATCTGCTTTTCCTCATCCACAACTGCCAGGAATTCCACGATCGCCTTCACATTCAGCTTTCTGGAATTAATCAGATGAATCGTCAGATCTTCAATCTCCCACTTTAAGCAAACTTTGTCCCCGCTTTGTACCTTATCCAGATGCAATGTTTCTTCGATCGGAAGCTTTCCTTCCAGACTGGAAACTGTTTTTCCCGGATTGTCTGCCACATACAAAAGCCGGAAGATCAACTGTCCCTGAATCACAGCTTTTCCTTCGCTCACCTGGACCTGTTCAATCTCTACCTCGCCTTTCTTCTGGATGATCTGACCGATATCCGCTTTTTGATCCGGTACATTATAATCCTCATCAAAAGTAATCTGATTCTGAGCTTCGCTTTTCTTTTGCATCATATGCAAATTTTTTTTTCGCAGTTCCATATACTCCCTCCTAATCAAACACTACTTTTTTGTGACGGTTTTCCACTTTGATCACAAGATACGGACAAGATATCCCCTCCGTTCCTCCATCTTTCCCCTTCGGACCGATCAATTTTGTCTTTACATGAAGTTCCGTATCATTTTCGCTGACTTTTTCCACACGGATACTGTACCCTCCACTGCTCTGAATCCCATACCCCTGTAACAGATACAGCATATCCTCTTCCTGATATGTCATCTGAAATTCTTCCTGCTTTTTTACATCCACTACTTTCCGGATCTCGTCAGGTATCTGGTCTTCCCCCAACACCGTATATTCTACTCCATGTTCTTTTTCCTTCTTCTGCCGCATCCTTCCACATCCCCAGATACTTCCTGCCAGCACGACAATCAGAAGCAACAATACCATACTCCTGTTCATCCGCATCCCCCCACGATTGATCCTTATTATTTTATGTGGATTTTTTCCATAAATTCCTATATAATAAGTGTACTGCAGTGATGTTTCGTATCTTCATACGCGAAACATCCATCTGAGAATTCATGTATATGGAGGCACATATGATAAGATTTCTTTTAGTATGCATTACTGTTATCGGGTTTCTGATCCTCTCAATTCCTATCCTTATCGTTGAATGGATCATCGGTAAATTCAACCCCTACAAAAAGGATATCAGCTCTCTGCATCTGATCCAGTCGGTTTTCCGTTTTATCCTGTGGCTGACCGGTGTAGAAGTTACTGTTATTGGCGAAGAACTGGTTCCGACGGATGAAGCCGTTCTGTATATAGGCAACCACCGAAGTTTTTTTGATATTCTTCTCACCTACACCCGCTGCCCACGGCTGACCGGCTATATTGCCAAAGCTGAGATGGAGAAGATACCTCTGCTTTCAAACTGGATGCATTATCTCCACTGTCTCTTCCTTGACCGGAAAGATATAAAAAAAGGACTGAAAACCATCCTGTCTGGTATCGAGCTGATCAAGTCCGGTATCTCTGTCTGCATCTTCCCGGAAGGCACCAGAAACAGGAATGAAAGCGATCTGGAACTTCTGGAATTCCATGAAGGAAGCTTTCGTCTGGCAACTAAAACTGACTGTCTGATTGTCCCGATTGCTATGAACAACACCGTATCGATCTTTGAAAAACAATTTCCGAAGATTCGAAAAAACCATGTAGTTCTGGAATACTGCAAACCATTCCGTCCATCTGAACTTTCCAAAGAGGACCAAAAACATATCGGCGAGTATACGAGAACACTGATTCTCGAAACACTGAAAAAGAACGAGCCACTGGTTTAATACCGGTGACCCGTTCTTTTTTGTTGCATACTATATTTTATTTTTGTAATGCTTCCACTATTTTTCCAAAATTCATAAAATGAGATGCTTTCACAAGGATCGTATCTCCCCGTTTCACCTGTTCTCCCAGATGCATCAGAAGTTCTTCCAGTGTATCGAAGGATACGGCTTCCAGCTGTTTTTCCGCCTGTATGCTGCTTTTCTTTGCCGCTCCGGCAATTTCTTTTGCCAGAGTTCCCACACAGATCAGAAGATCAATGCCACAATTTCCCGCGAAAGTTCCGACTTCCCTGTGCAGCTCTTTTTCATTCTCTCCCAGTTCTCCCATGTCTCCCAGAATGGCCACTTTTCTTCCCATCGCATCTTTCAGGATACCAAGAGAAGCCTTCATGGACATCGGGTTTGCGTTGTAACAGTCATCCACGATCGTGTACTTTTCGTTCTCAATGATATGGAACCGACCACTTAATGACTGTAGACTTTCAATTCCTTTCTGAATCTCAGAAAGCTCCATACCGTATGCCAGTCCAACCGCTGTTCCCGCAAGTGCATTGTAAACCATATGATGTCCCGGAATCGGTACAACCACAGAAAATGTTCCCTTCGGCGTATGAATCCGACAGGCAATCCCCTTCAGTCCTTTGCTCTCGATCTCGTCAGCATATAACGGAAATTCCTCATTCAGTCCGAAATATATCGGTCTCCTTCCCTGTACTTCTTTTACAGTGACCAGTTTATCGTCATCTCCGTTTAAGATCACTGTAGCATTCGGTTTCAGATGGTCAAATACCTCTGTCTTAGCTTTCAGTACACCATCACGATCTCCCAGATTTTCCAGATGACAGGTACCAATGTTGGTGATCACACAGGTATTTGGCTGTGCAATAGATGCCAGACGATGCATCTCACCAAAATCGCTGATTCCCATCTCCAAAACTGCAATTTCATCTTCCTCGCGAAGTCGGAACACCGTCAGTGGAAGTCCCAGTTCGTTATTAAAATTACCCAGAGTTTTCAGTACCTGAAATTTCTGTTCCAGTACTGCTGCAATCATCTCTTTCGTGCTGGTCTTTCCCACACTTCCGGTGATACCTACAACCGAAATCTGCAACTGTTCCAGATAATATGCTGCCAGATCTTTTACTGCCTGCAACGAAGACTCAACCTGAATATAAGGGAAATCCACTTCTCCTAACGGGCGTTCGCTCAGAGTAGCCAACGCCCCCTGTTTCATTACCTGATCAATAAATTTATGACCATCTGCCCTTGCACCCACAATCGGAACAAACAGGCAACCCCTTTCTACTTTCCGACTGTCTGTTGTTACTGCTTCAATGCACTGACTCTTTTTTTCTTCCGAGCCGTAATAGGTACCGTGGCAGGCAGCCGCGATATGTTCCAGTGTAAGATTCTTCATCATTACAATTTCCTCTTTTTCCGTAACTGTTTCATGTCCTTACAGTTACTTTTCTTTTTGCAAACCATCATTTACTTCTGATATTTTCTCATAGAAATTTCAATCAGCTTTTCACACAGCTGAGCATAATCAATGCCCAGAACTGCCGCCTCCTGCGGAAGCAGACTGGTCGGAGTCATACCCGGAAGTGTATTTGCTTCGAGGCAGTACATGGAACCATCCTCTTTCATCAGGAAATCCAGTCTTGCATATCCCTCAACTGCCAGTGCCTTGCATCCTGCTTCTGCATATGTCTGCATCTGCCTGGTCTGCTCCTCGGTCAGAACTGCAGGACAGGTGTCGATGGTCGCGCCTGCGGAATATTTATTCTTATAATCGTAAAAGCCTTCTACCGGGGCGATCTCGATGATCGGATAGGCTTTACCGTCTACCACACCAACAGAAAATTCTCTTCCCTCGATATACTCCTCTACTACCACTTCATCCTCGTAGGAAAATGCACCTTTCAGTGCCTCTTCGTATTCTTCCGGTGTCTTTGTGATATACACTCCAACGCTTGAGCCTCCACAGCAGGTCTTAACCACAACCGGAAGTTCCATATTATAGTCAGCCAGATTCATGCTGTCTTTCCCCTTTTTCAGTTCCACACCGCGTGGTGTCGGAACACCGGAAGTCCGAAAGATTTTTTTTGTGATTCCTTTGTCCATCGCCATCGCACTGCTCAGATAACCGGTTCCGGTATACGGGATACCGCACAAATCGAAGTAGGCCTGTACTCTTCCATCTTCACCATTCGCTCCGTGAAGTGCCATAAAGACCACATCCGCTGCCTTACACAGCTCAATCACACCCGGACCGAAGAATTCTCTTCCGCTTGCCACCGCATCTTTTACCTGTACATTAAAACTGCTGATATATGCAGCTTCTGCATCTACATCATAATCTCCGTCAAAAGCAGTGGCAGGATCTGCACCTTCCTTGCCGAAAAATACATCCACAAGAATCGCCTGATGTCCCCTGGAACGAAGTGCCTTACACACTTCTGTTCCCGATACAATAGAAACCTCACGTTCCGTGCTGGTTCCAGCTGCCAATACTACAATTTTCATTTTTCTTCTCCTACTCTTTCTTTCCAAAATTATTTTCGCAGTTTCTGTTTCAGCCACTGCTTTCTTCTTTTTAATACACGATTACCGGGGTTCCAATCTCTACCGTATTAAAGATTTTCTCCGCGTTTGCTGTAGGTGTGTTCACACATCCGTGGGAACCGCTGGTTTTGTAGATCTCACCACCGTATTCGGAACGCCAGGTATCCGCATCGTGAATTCCCACATTACCATTAAACGGCATCCAGTAGGTTACAGGCTGTGTATAACCTTCGCCTTTTAAGACTGCATCATGTTTTTTCGCATCAATTGCCCAGACACTTCCTGACGGTGTATCATATCCTTTTGACACATTACCCGTTACTACAGGCGTATCCACCACGACCACACCATCCTTGTAACACCACATTTCCTGATCCTGGATACTGATCTCTACGTAGGTACCACCGATATCGTTGGTATCCCGGCTCTTTCCTTCATACAGATAAACCGGCTCTACCGTTCCGGTTTTTCCTTCTTTTATGTATTCCACAAGGGCTGCGGTGGTTTCTTTTTTCTTGATGACCCATCCATAATCGCCGCCCTTCAAAGTGATCTTCTTTCCTGCATGTGTGGTAAATTCATGGGTCAGACCAAATGTATCATATTTATAAGCAAGCTGCTGTACATAATCAGCCGCTTTGCTCTCATCCACCGTCCAGTTTCCATCACTGTCCCGGATCAACCAGTCTTTTACTACGGAACCATCTACCGTCTCACTCCGATCTCCGAAGTCATACGTAATATCGACTTTCAAAAGCTGATTTTTCGCATCCCTCTCGGCAATCAGATCAGGATCATCCTTCCATACCGATGGTTTTTCATAGCAGCCAAGTTCTTCCAGATTAATTTCTGTCTTTCCGCTTTCGATTGCATCCTTTACTGCCTTTTCCACTTTTGTGCGATCCAGTGTATTTCCTTCTTCCTCCGGCACGATCACATACTCGCCATTTTGCTCCTTCAGACAGGCATCCTTGGGTGCGACCACATTTTCTTCCTGAAAACAGCTCATATCATCCAGAGCTTCCTTCAGTTTTTTCTCATCATAGGTGGTCGTTACTGCCAGTTCGTATGTCTTTTTTGATGAGAATGCTGTGATCCATTTCCACTGTTCCTGTTCTTTTAACAGTTCATCTACTTTATTATCATCCACGTAAGTAAGATCGATCTGGGTTGCCTGAATTGTCTCTGTCTTTCCATCCAGTTCCGCGATCCGCAGTTTATACTGCCCAAGCTGTTTCTGAATCTTCTTTTTCACCTGCGTGGCTGTCTTGCTGCTGCAGTCGATACCACTGATCGTAGTTCCTTTCAGAAAATGGCTGGAGAAATAATAGGACACCCCCATATATCCAAGAGCCATAATCGCTACATAGGCAACCAGTACGCCAAGAACCAGTTTCTTCGCATTCTTTTTTTTCTTTTTTGCCATAACTATAATCCCTTACTTTCTTCCGAACATGCAGACCTTCCGGCGCATTTTACTTTTCCTTTTCTTTTAAAAATCTGCCGGTATTCCTGCATCATCCCTTCATTTACTTCACAGACCTACGCATATCCCCCTCGCGTCTGTCTGTTCCACATTATTCTAACACCGAACCTATGATGGGTAAAGCCATTTTCTTAAAAAAGAGCAAAAGAAAAAGACCATTTACCGGAAAATTTTTCTCCGGTAAACAGCCTTAGTTTTCCTGTGTTTTATGCTTCAAGAAGCTTATCGATACTTACTAATTTTACGCTCAGTACGAAGATTTCAACAGCAACCGCCAGTTCTTCTACTGTCGGGAAAGACGGAGCGATACGAATGTTACTGTCTTTCGGATCTTTTCCGTATGGATAGGTTGCACCTGCACCTGTCAGTACCAGACCTGCTTCTTTTGCTTTCGCAACGATGGCTTTTGCACATCCTTCCATAGAATCAAAGGAAATGAAATATCCACCCAGAGGTTTTGTCCAGGTACCGATCTCCAGACCACCCAGTTCTCTGTCCAGAACCTCCCATACTTTTTCAAACTTCGGACGCAGGATATCCGCATGTTTTCTCATATGTGCATACATTCCCTGCATATCTTTAAAGAATCTTACATGACGCAGCTGATTCAGTTTATCGTGACCGATAGTCTGCACACGCATGTATTTTTTCGCATCTTCCAGGTTTGCTTCGGATGCTGCCAGTGCTGCGATACCGGATCCTGGGAAAGATACTTTGGATGTAGAAATAAATTTCAGAACCATATTCGGATTTCCTGCTTTGACGCATTCATTTAACAGCTCCAAGATCACATCTCTCTTGTCATCATACAGATGATGGATGGAATATGCATTATCCCAGAAAATACGGAAATCTTCTGCTGCCGGTTTCAGGTGTGCAAATCTTTTTACAGTCTCATCAGAGTACGAGATACCGGTTGGGTTTGCGTATTTCGGTACACACCAGATACCTTTGATCGCCGGATCCTCTGCTACCAGTTTCTCCACCATATCCATATCCGGACCGGTCGGCAGTAATGGCACATTGATCATCTCGATTCCAAAGAATTCGGTAATACCAAAGTGACGGTCATATCCGGGTACCGGACAGAGGAATTTTACTTTATCTAATTTACACCATGGAGTGCTTCCCAGAAAACCGTGAGTCATGGCACGTGCTACGGTATCAAACATAACATTCAGGCTGGAATTGCCATAAATCAGGATGTTTCTCTCCGGCACTTCGCTCATATCAGCCAGCAGTTTTCTCGCATCACTGATACCATCCAGAATCCCATAGTTTCTGCAGTCTACTCCGTCAGAGCTTACCAGATCGGTTTCACTGTTCAGAATGTCCATCATGCCGTTACTCAGATCCAACTGAGCTTTTGCCGGTTTACCACGAGACATATCCAGTTTCAGGCCCTTACCTTTTACATCCTCAAACTGCTTCTCCAGTTCTTTCTTCAGAGCGGTTAATTCTTCTTTGCTTAACTGACTATACGGTTTCATAGATCTCCTCCTGTGCTTTTGCTTCCATCATGGTTCATTATGCAGCATCCGTACTTTCACGCTACTAGAAAATATTTTATCCAGAAAGTGACCATATGTCAAGAAACACTTGCATTTTCGGCATATTATACGGATATATTTTATTTTTCCAGACCCTTTATGCAACTTTTCTTCATAAAACTTGCATTTTCAAATAGCTGTTGTATTGTCTTTCCGGTTTATGGTATTCTATAGATAAGTATGTCCCTTGGACATTCTGACTTTACTCATAGAACATGTACAGGCTTTTTTCCAATTTCCGGAAAAATACTGTTAGCCAGACATACATTTATATAGAAAGAAAGGATATTTTATCATGTGGATTGCAGATCAATGGAAAGATTATCAGGTGCTTGACACCTCCAAAGGAGAAAAACTGGAACGTTGGGGCGACTATCTGCTGGTTCGTCCGGACCCACAGGTTATCTGGGATACCCCGAAGAAGAATCCGGGCTGGAAAAAGATGAATGGCCACTACCACCGCAGCAAAAAGGGCGGCGGTGAATGGGAATTCTTCAACCTGCCGGAACAGTGGACCATTCAGTACAAAGACCTTACGTTCAACTTAAAACCATTCAGCTTCAAGCACACCGGTCTTTTCCCTGAACAGGCAACCAACTGGGACTGGTTCGGTGACAAGATCCGCAAAGCCGGACGCCCGATCAAGGTGCTGAACCTCTTCGCCTACACCGGTGGTGCTACCCTTGCCGCTGCAGCTGCAGGTGCCAGTGTTACTCATGTGGATGCTTCTAAGGGAATGGTCACCTGGGCGAAGGAAAACGCAGTTTCCTCCGGTCTGAAAGATGCCCCTATCCGCTGGATCGTAGATGACTGTGTAAAATTTGTAGAACGTGAGATCCGCCGTGGCAATCACTACGATGCGATCATCATGGATCCGCCGTCTTACGGTCGTGGACCCAAAGGAGAAATCTGGAAGATCGAGGAGGCGATCCATCCGCTGATCAAGCTGTGTGCAAAACTGCTCAGCGATGATCCGTTATTCTTCCTGGTAAACTCCTACACAACAGGACTTGCTCCGGCAGTACTGACTTATATGATTGCTACCGAGTTGAAACCATTTAACGGTCATGTGGACTCTCAGGAGATCGGTTTACCGGTTCGTGATACCGGACTGGTGCTTCCATGCGGGGCTTCGGGACGCTGGGAGCGGTAATCATTGTAAACGATTGGTACTATGCAACATTATTATGAGAAACAGGCAGAAGAAATCCATTTTTCCGGATCTCTCCTGCCTGTTTTTTCTCTGATCTATTTCATTTTCCCATTAGTTTGTACAAATCGCCACAAACTGTTTCATACAACGATTTCCCGCATCATTGTTCATCTGTTCCGGATGGAACTGTACACCGTAGACACGTTTTGCACTGCTTGAAATAGCCTCAACTGTTCCATCTCCTGCCCGCATATCTACCTGGAAACCAGGTGCCAGATCACGGATGGACTGATGATGATAGCTGAGGACACTCACAGAACCGGAATATACTCCTGAGAGCCATCCACCGGCAACCACATGTGCCGAATGCCATACACCCATGTGACCTCCAATATTCTGATTCAGTGTTCCACCAAAAGCGACATTCACCAACTGTATACCTTTACAGATGCCAAGAACCGGTTTTCCGGCTTCGGCACTTCTTTTCACTGCATCGATCTGTCTGTCATCCAGTACATTGTCGATATTGCTGCTTCCTGTATTTGCCTGTCCATATCGTGATGGATCCAGATCTCCACCTCCCGGAATAATGATTCCATCATACTGTGAAGGATCATAGCCTCCTGTGACGATCACGGCATCAACACCCATTTCTCTGACTTTTGCCGCCGTAGTTGCCGCTCCTGCCTCATTGTTACCGATAACTCCGATAAGAATATTCTTCCATACACCATTTGGTTTCAGATAATAATTTCTCTTTCCATCATTGATCCAACCGGTTTTCATGGCTCCGTCACCGCCAAAATAGTACCAGGAACCGTCAACCTGACCCCAGCCTGTCTGCATCGCTCCACTTCCGTTAAAGAAGTACCAGGAGCCACCCACAACGTTCCATCCGGTGAGCATGGCTCCGCTTCCGGCGAAATAATACCAGGTGCCGTTAATCTTTTTCCAGCTATTAGTGATTCTGCTTCCATCTGTTCTCTGGTAATACCAGGTGTTTCCGTCCTGTACCCATCTTGCATTCTGATCCGGGTCATAATTCGGGATCCAGTTCCCGTCAGCTCCTACCCAATATGAGCCAACCCATGTATTTGTCAGCATCGCTCCGCTTCCACCGACATAATAATTTCCAATCCATCGGTTGCTGCACATGGCACCACTTCCGTTCATATAATACCAGGAATTATCGATCAGATGCCATCCGGCTCCGACCATGGCTCCATTCCCCGGCACCATATAATACCAGGAACTGCCGATATACGCCCAGCCTTCCACCATAGCTCCGCTTCCGGTCAGATAATACCAGGTTCCTCCACGGTTCAGCCAGCCTCGTTGCATCGCTCCGCTTCCATTCATATAATACCAGATGTTTCCGTCTTTCACCCAGCCGACCTGCATCGCTCCGTTTCCCGGCTGAAAATAATACCAGGTACCACCGATATTTCCCCATCCTTCTGCCATCGCTCCGCTTCCCGTCAGGTAATACCAGGTTCCTCCACGGTTCAGCCAGCCCGTCTGCATCACGCCACTTCCATTGGCATAATACCAGGTCTGTCCATCCTGAAACCAGCCGCTTTGCATTGCCCCGGCGGAATTCATATAATACCATTTTCCACCGATCCATCGCCAGCCGGTAGCCATAACTCCCTGATCATCAAAATAATACCAGACATTTCCCAACAATCGCCAGCCTGTCAACCGGTTCATGTTTGCATCCAGATAGTAGGTTTGTCCGCCACTCTGATTCCATCCCGGATGTGGTGCTTCCACCGTCTGCGTCTGAACCGCAATCTGAGCTTCCTGGGACTGTACAGCGGGCTGCTGTGCTTCCTCATTCAGTTCAGGAACTGCTGCACTTTCCGATGCTGACTGTTTTTCTGCCTTTATCTGTGCTTCAGATTCCGACTGTTCTTCTGAAACATCCTGCGTTTTTGTATCTTTCTGCGTTTCCACTTCGACAGCTTCCTCTTTTTTTGTCTCCTGATCCATTTTTGAATCTTCCGATTTATCAGCCTCCGCTTCTGCCAGCTCCGATGTATCTGTTACACTTTCCGTTTCCTGAATATTTTCCTGCGCCAAATATTCCCCTTTATCCTCCGCATAAACAGTTGCCCCCGAAGCCAGAAGCAACGCACTGGTCAGGATTGCAGCAGCCAGTTTCTTGCCGTATTTTTGTAGTCTTTTGTAATACATCTTCTCGTCCTCCCTTGCATGTTTTTCTTTTTTGGCTTTTAAACCATTACAGTTTATTTTTTTCTGTTGCATTCCTACTTATATAGATACATAGAATGGCTTTTTGGTTCTAAATTTACTGAAGTTTTTATAAAAATTGTTTTTTACATACTTTCAGTCAAGACCACCCGCTTAGCGGGTGGCTTGTTCTGCCCCTATAAGGGGCTATTACCTGCTTGTGCCCGGAAGGCGCACTGAAGGCCTGCCAACTGCACCACATTCACAGCTGCCCCTAAAGGGGCTTATTCAGTGCTCCCTTACTCCGGCGCAGCCCCAAAAGGGGCTTGCTGGTTTGCTTTGATTTCCTACTACCACTCCAAGTGGTTTATTTCTTGTTTTTCTTCACTGGCTCACCCGTAAACGGGTCGATATATTCTACTAACGACATTTGATCGTATTCTAAATCTTCTTTCAACTGATTCTGAATATATGCTTTGATCGCAGCTGTGTTCTTTCCTACTGTATCTACATAATATCCACGACACCAGAAATGTCTATTTCCATACTTGTACTTTAAATTCGCATGCTTTTCAAATATCATTAGCGAACTTTTTCCTTTTAAGTATCCCACTATTTCTGATACTGAATATTTGGGTGGAATCCTTACCAACATATGGATGTGATCACTGCAACATTCTGCTTCGATTATTTCTATCCCTTTTCTTCTGCATAAGGTTCCCAGTATTTGTCCTACATCTGCTTTAATATCTTTGTAGACTACCTGTCGACGATATTTTGGTGCAAAAACGATATGATACTTGCATTCCCATTTTGTATGAGCTAAACTATTTGTGTCCATTCTTAGGACCTCCTGTGCTATTTTATTTGTGGTTTTGCAGACCCACTTCTATGATAGCACAGGAGCTCATACTTATATCTAAAGATCTTCCCTCCCCCTGCATAGCAGGGGGTTTATTTTTACTGTGACACAAGAAAGATCCTGACCATTTGAAATTATCAAACAGTCAGGATCTCTCTTTCATTATTTTTCTGATTTATTTACATATTAAATTTATACTGGTTTCTTTTCCGTTTAAAACAGCTTTCACCCTCGCATGTCCAGGTTTGCATATTTTTATTCTGTTGCCATCAATTATTTCGACGATTCCTTCTTCCGCAACAAAATCGTCCCAATATCCTTGTCCGCTTTCTACAATGGAAAGTTCCAGATCATTCAAATCATATGGATATGTCACCGGATATACTTTAATATTCGGAGTTATAATATCTCCCACATTCACATACTCCTCTTTGTTACCGTCATAGGAATATAACCATTGGATTCCTTCCAGTTCCGTATTATTTCCAACCTCGTCTACTTTAATCGTACATGTTACATAATGAGGAATGGTTCCTTCAGGTCCAAAACTTGTCAGTGGATGTTCTGTCAGGATACATGTTATTCTAGTCTCACCAATTCCCATGGCTCTTACCACACCGTTACCATCAACTTCCGCCACCGTCGGATCACTGGATTTCCACAGAGGCAGTTTGTCAATTAAAGTATTATCCGGCACGATATTTACCTCAAGCTGCAATTTATCACCGGTTTTCATACTATAGGTATCCTGCTCAAAATATGCCACCTGAAATTCTGCATGTTTCTTAACTTCAACTGTGATAAAACCTTTTTTCTCTCTGCCTTCCACTACAATTGTTGCAGTACCTTCTGAGATACCGGTCAGGTTACCATTTTCATCAATCGTTGCTATATCCTCATTTAACGAATATATTTCAAAATATGGTGCAATCAGATCATCCGGACCACCAATCCAGAGAAATCCATAACCACCCACCGGCAAAAAGTCCGTATTTCCATGATAAGTCAAATGATAATACTGCTCTGTCTTCACGATACAGGATGCTTTCTTTCCTGCAACTTCCGCAGTAATAACTGCCTCACCTTCTCCAACAGCCTCTACTTTTCCGTCTTTCACAGTTGCAACTTTTTCATTGGAACTTTTCCATGTTACCGTTTTATCCACGGTAGTATTTGACGGTGTACAGTTCACTTCCAGTGTCTCACTGCCTCCAACCCACATTTGCAGAGATGTCTGGTTCAGGCTGATGGACTGCAGAGCGGTTTCCTGTTTTGTTGGTTCCTGTTTTGCAGGTTCTTTTTGCTTATTCGGTACCCATTTCCCACTGCCATCTACATAGTACTGTCCGATCCAGGTATTCGTTACCATCGCTCCATCAGATCCGAGATAATAATCTCCAACCCATGTATTCTTCACCATTGCCCCCGATGCGTCCATGTAATACCAAGTTCCATTCACCTGTCTCCAGCCAGTTACCCTCCAACCGGATCCGTCAAAATAATACCAGGTTCCGTTGATCATTTCCCAGCCATTGGTCGTGTAACCGCCATCACCATGACGATACCACCAGCGATTTCCTGATTTGATCCACTGTCCAGCCTGTTTTGTTTTTGTCCATGCTCCGGAACCGTCTACATACCAGTCTCCGATCCAAGTATTGGCTGCCATCTTTCCACTTGCATCCATATAATACCAGGTTCCATTGACCTGCTGCCATCCAGTTTTCATTGATCCATCATTTGCACCGCCAAGATAATACCACGTTCCGTTATCATTCAGCCAGCCGATGTGCATCGCTCCGGATCCATCCAGATAGTACCAGCTTCCGTTTATAATCTGCCAGCCAGTCGCCATCGCTCCACTTCCGATCAGATAATACCAGGTTCCATTCACTTTTTGCCAGCCGGTTTTCATTGACCCGTCATTCGTTCCGCCAAGATAATACCACGTTCCATTATCATTCAGCCAACCTGTTTTCATATATCCATTCTGATCAAAATAATACCAGGTTCCGCCAATGCTCTTCCATGTACTGACCGGATAACTTCCGTTATCTTCCTCCCACCAACAGCCGGTTTTGTTCTGCTTCCAGGTGGCTGCCTGTGTATTGATCGGAGTGATCATCGATGCGAGCAGCATCGCTGACATTCCGATCACAAAGCCCTTTTTCATTTTTTTGTTTTTCATACCTGTTCTCCATTAAAATCTCTAAAGTAGCTGAAAAGTGCAAACGTTCCTGACAATCTGAGGTTTTCCAGATTATCCGGAGCGTTCTGTCTCATCAACTATACAGCCTTAATTTTCCAAACATGAAAAAATAACGTTTGTTTCTTTTCCATTTAAAATTACTTTTATCCAAGCTGTTCCCGGTTTACATACTTTTATTTTATTTCCGTCCAGAATTTCAACAATTCCGTCCTCTGCTTCAAATCCAGTATCATAAGCAGGACCACTGTGTCCACTTTTTTCAAGAACAAATGTCACATCATTCGGGTCAAATGGATAGGTCACAGGATATACCTGAATATTTGAAGCTATAGTATCTGGAGTTATAATATCTCCAACTTTTACATACTCCTCTCTAGCATCTGGATTTGTATATTTCCATTCAATTTTATCCAGTTCTTTATTATCACCGACTCCTTCTACTTTAATTGTACAACGAACTGTAATAACAGGATTCTGGTTGTCAGGGCTGAAGCCATACTCCAGAGATCCTTCCTGTACCCAACATGTAATTTCTGTTTCGCCTTCGCTCATAGCTCTTACAACACCATAATAGTCAACTTCTGCTACCTCCGGATTGCTGGATTTCCAATAGGACGGTGAAGAAACCCAGGCATTTTCCGGTGATTTACTCACTTTAAGCTGCAGTTTATCCCCGGTTTTCACACTATAAACAGCTGGATCAAAATAAACAGCTTGAAGTTTTTGTGCCGTTTTAACCGTAATAGTTGCAGTTCCGATTTTTCCACCACCTTCTACTACGATTGTTGCAGTTCCCTCTGAGATACCTTCCAGATAACCGTTTTCATTAAAATCTGCCACATCTTTATTCAGAGAATATTTTTTTGTCTCATATCCTCCTCCCACAGTTCCATCCGGACCTGATGCCTCGACATAGCATTCTCTACCTACTGGTAAGAAAGAACCATCCGTATAAATATTTACTGTAAAATATTCTTTCGCCGTAATCGTACAGCTTGCTTTCTTTCCATCAACTTCTGCCGTGATCGTTGCTTCGCCCTTGCCAACCGCTTTTACCTTTCCATTTTCCACGGTTGCAACACTTTCATCTGAACTGCTCCAGGTTACTTTTTTATCTACGGTAGTGTTGGATGGGGTATAGGTAACTTCCAGTGTTTCACTTTCTCCTGCCCACAATTCCAGAGAGGTCTTGTTCAAGCTGATGGATTTCAAAACGATTTCCTGTTTTTCAGGTTCCTTTTGCTTATTCGGTACCCACTTTCCACTGCCATCTACATAATACTGTCCGATCCAGGTATTGGTTGCCATGGCTCCGTCAGCTCCAAGATAGTAATCTCCTACCCACGCATTTTTCACCATCGCTCCGGATGCATCCATGTAATACCAGCTTCCGTTCACCTGTTTCCAACCGGTTACCATCCAGCCGGATCCATCGAAGTAGTACCAGGTTCCGTTGATCATTTCCCAGCCGTTCGTTGTATAACCACCGTCAGCATGGCGATACCACCAGTGGTTTCCGCTTTTTACCCAGCCTGCCTGCGTTTTCACTTTTCCGGGAATCCAGGCTCCGCTTCCGTCTACATAATTGTCACCGATCCAGGTATCTGCCTGCATGACTCCGCTTTCATTCATGTAATACCAGGTGCTTCCTACCTGCACCCAGCCGGTTACCATCCAGCCGGATCCGTCAAAGTAATACCAGGATCCATTGATTGCTTCCCAGCCATTGGTTGTATAGCTTCCATCGGCATGACTATACCACCATCGGTTTCCGCTTTTCACCCAGCCGGTCTGGGTTTTTGTTTTTCCGGGGATCCAGGCTCCACTTCCATCTACATAATTGTCACCGATCCAGGTGTCTGCCTGCATGACTCCACTTTCATTCATGTAGTACCAGGTGTTTCCTACCTGCACCCAGCCGGTGGCCATCGCTCCGCTTCCTGTCAGATAGTACCAGCCACCGGAGAGTTTTAACCATCCGGTTACCATATAACCGTTTCCGTCAAAATAGTACCAGGTTCCGCCGATATTTTTCCAGCTGTTGGTCGGATAACTTCCGTTATCCTCCTCCCACCACCAGCCGGTTTTGTTCTGTTTCCAGCTGGCTGCCTGTGCACTGATCGGAGTGAATGTCGATGCAAGCATCAGCGCAGACATCCCGATTGCAAAGGCTTTTTTGATTGTTTTGTTCTTCATATCCTTCCTCCTTCAAAATATTTATTATAAATCCTCTCGATTTATAAACAGTTAGTGCAGATATTTTTAATGTCATCAACGGAAATACCCATCCAGTTTGCCCAATATATTTCTCTTTCCTGCTGAGAATAGTTTGCTAGTTCACTTTCTGATGGTCCGATGGTAAATATAAGTCCGCGTTTTTCTATTTTTCCATCCACCTTCAACACCAGAACCGCACAGCCTGCTGTCAGTGGCTGATCGGTCTTTTTCATCAGTTGTATCATACAGGATGAATTTTGTATCAGAGCATCCAAGGCTGCTTCTTTCGTAAAGTCCTTATCATCTCCGTACACCAGCTGAACATCCTGTGTTTCCTCATTTTCATCTACACCTGTAATTCCGTAAATGTCAAAATCAGGTTGCACATGCATTCCCACTTTGACCTTAGAAGCATAGACCGCATCTTCTTCATTCCACACAAATGGTTCTACCCCATTTGCAGTTCTCATTTTGTTAACTTCATCAAAAAGATATTTGGCATATTCTGTGTCATAAGAGTATTCCACGACATCTTCCTCACCGGTTACGATCACTTCACATTCTGCCCGTTTACCAAGAATCTCTGCATATACGGTTGCTCTTCCCGGTTTTTGTGCGACAATGCCAAAACGATCCGCTGTCACCACACTTTCATCGCTGCTTCCCCATCTTATTCCATAACCGTTAGCATACTGATAATTTGCATACTCCACAGGTTTTGATGTTAACCGAAGCTGTGTTGTCTCGTTCTTTTCCATATATAACGTTGTCTGATCAAAATAAAGCTCTTCTAGGTCTTTATCTGCCGATACTACCTTTATTTGCCGACTTAACTCGATATCCCGTATCGTTATATGAAGCGTGGTCTCTCCTATATCCGTTGCCCACAGAGTACCTACCGGAGAATTGAGCATAAGGATATTTTCATCATCGACAGACATTCTGCTAAGATTGGTAATATCATAATTTCCCGGCTGCATATGGACAGATACTTCTGCTGCTTCCCCATATTTGAGATAATCAGCATCCGATGTGGGATACTTGATTTCTACCGATATGGATGAAGCATCTTCCGGTAACACAAGCATTTCCACCGACCGTGAAACGCCGGAAACTTTCAATGCGATTTTTACCACTCCCGCTTTATGCGCCGTAACTTTCCCATCCTTGACTGTCGCAATCGATTCATCCGAAGATGTCCACCTTTCAGTCAGATCATCTGTCGTATTTTTCGGATAATACTGCCAGTCTATCTCCTCTTCTTCTCCCGGCTTCAATGGCTGACCTGTTGTCTGCAAACGAATCGTTTCCAGCGGAACCCGTACCGGTTTCGTTCTGTCCCAGTTTCCATCCGAATCCAGATAACGGTCACCGATCCAGGTATTTTTCAGTTTCGTTCCGTTTTTTCCAACAAAGGAATCTCCGACCCACTGATTTCGAACAAGCACTCCATCCTCGTCGACATAGGACTCTCCGATCCACTGGCTGGTTACTTTTTTCCCATCCCCGCCGACATAAGAATCATTGATCCACTGATTTTTCAGTTTTTTTCCATCCGCTCCTGCATAATAGTCCTGCACCCACTGATTTTTTGTTATTTTTCCGGATATTCCTACATAATAATCATCCACCCAGCAGGCAGTCATCATCTTTCCATCGGAACCGAGATAACTGTCATCCACCCACTGATTTTTTCTCATCACTCCGTCGCCTACCGGTCCCAGATAGTACCAGCTTCCGTCGATCTTCTGCCAGCCGGTCTGCATCCAGCCGTTTTTGTCAAAATGATATTTTTTCTGATTAATGGTCTCCCAACCATTTACCGTATAGCTTCCATCACTGTGTCGATACCACCAGCGGTCATCGGAACGAATCCACTGGCTCTGAACAGCATCCGGTATCCATGCACCGGATGGGTTGACATAACAGGATCCAATCCAGGTATCTTCTGCCATCTTTCCATTTTCATACAGATAATACCAGGAACCATTGATCAGCTGCCAGCCGGTCAACATTGCCCCACTGCTGTTCATATAATACCAGGTAGTTCCATCTTTTACCCAACCGGTCAGCATCGCGCCATTACCCGGCTGCAGATAGTACCAGGTTCCCCCGATTTGTTTCCAGCCTTCCGCCATCGCTCCGCTTCCCGGCTGCAGATAGTACCACACTCCTCCGATCTGTTTCCAGCCTTCCGCCATTGCTCCGCTTCCGGTCAGATAATACCAAGACCGTCCGTCCCAGTACCATCCGGTACGCATATATCCATTCCCGTCAAATGCATACCAGGTTCCCTGAATGTATTTCCACTGATTCGCCGGCCAGCTTCCATTATCTTCCTGCCACCACCAGCCGGTACTGTTCTTTTTCCACGTTCCCGCCTGTGATATGACAGGCAGCAGCACGATCATAAGTGCCAATACCGCCATGCATATTATTTTTTTCCATCTTTTCTTTTTCATATGTACTCCTTCCTCACTATTTGGCTGCACCACATACCGAGCAGACATACCCTCTCGTCACCACTTCATCGTATGCCGGTTCATCCACCCACACCTGCTGTGTCACCGCATCATGGTGAATACTTCCGGTCTGAATCTTTCTGCTGCTGAAACCGGCATTGTGTATTGCTTCGTGTTCCTGTGCATTTGTCGTTACATCTGCACCACAGGTATTACAAAAAACATGGTATTCGTATACAGGCTCCTCGTATGCCTCCTGCACCGTCTTGGTCTCATAATGCCCGGATGCCTCATGATGAATCTTTTCTGTCTGTGCTACCCACTGATGGGTATGCTGATCTGTTTCTGATATGGATGTCCCCTGCTGATTTCCCGTACTTTCTGTATTTCCTGTGCTGTCAGTATTTTCCGTGTTTCCTTCCGTTCCCTGTGAACCGGTCGCAGCTGTCGGCTGGCCATTGTTTTCTGCCGTTGACTCTGTCTCTGCTGCCGGTGAAACAGGCTGGTTTTTCGCCGGTTCCGGTGTCGTTGTAGGTTCCGAAGTTACGGTGGGGTTTGGCGTATTCTCAGGTGTCGGCGTCACCACATTCTCTGTATTTCCGGTATCTTTTGTATCTTCCTTCACACTGGCTTCCGTCTCTTCGTTTTTTTGATCATCTGTATCCACCAGCAGCTCCTGTATCTCCTGCACCTGCTGATGCCTGTCCGGAATTTTCGCAGCACCTATCCCGATTCCCATACAGATCGCTGCTGCTGCAATTCCTGTGACAATCGCTTTTTCTATCCCCGCTTTCACCAGGAACTTCGCCTTCGGTATCTGTTCCTGAACTCCCCGAAGTTTCTGAAACAGATACATGAGAATCGGAATCGGTGCAGCTGTCCGCAGGATAACTCCCTTTTTCTCCAGTTCGGCGATCTCTTTTCCGATCTTTTTTCTCGCATAATTCAGACGGCTCTTTACAGTATTTACGCTGCAGTTTAAAGCTTCTGCGATCTCGTTGACCGACATCTGCTCATAGTAAAACATTCCCACAACCATTCTCTGCTTTTCATCCAGTTCTCCCAGAATCTGGTCTATCAGTTTTTTCGTCTCTGCCTGATCCACTACAATCTCCGGTATATGTTCCAATCTTTCGTCCTGCAGTTCGGCGATGCTTTTTCCCCCTTCACCGTCTGCTTCCGAGAATAAAACCCAGTCCACTTTCCGCAAATGTGCTTTTGCCGTATTAACCGCTATCTTTTTGATCCACACCGGAAACTTATCCGGTTCTTTCAGCTGTTTGATCTTTCGCAGGCTTTTATAGTAGGTTTCCTGTACAATATCCTGTGCGGTATCTTCATTATGTATAAATACTTTTACGATATGATATACTTCTGAATATGTAAGCGTATATAAGTTTGTAAATGCTTCTTTATCGCCTTCCACAGCTCTCTGAACCAGTTCTATGCGGTCTTGTTTATCATCTTCTTTATCGTTATCTGTAATCTGATTGTCTTCCATATTATGTCTTTCCTTTTTTCGGAGTTTTTTATATGAATAGAATTGCTTTATTTAGTAATCTGCTAATCTGTTTTGCTTTATACACATATCGATTCTGTATACTTTACATTCTATAGATGCATGAATCGGCTATTTGGTTTTATATTTTTCTGATTTTCCAAAAATATTTTTAATTCTTTTGTTTTGCTTTGCAGTTAACAATATAAATCCCGGTACACACCAGAAGCAGTGCCACTAAGCTACCGGTATTAAATGCCTGTTTCACCTCACCAAGAATCAATGCTGACAGGATCACACTGCATAATGGATTGACAAATCCGAAAATCGCCACTTTTGAGACATCGTTCCAGGCAAGCAATACTGACCACAGCGTGTAAGCAACCGCCGAAACCATTGCCAGATAGAAGATGACCACGACACTTACCGCGGTAATATTTCCAAGGTGTCCGCCCATTCCGATGCCGATCAGTGTCAGAACGACCCCTCCCATGGTAAACTGTGTTCCGCTGAGCACCACCGGGGATACTTTTTTCGAATAGATATTAATCAGGATCGTGGAGATTCCATAAGCGACCTGCGAGATCAGGATAAATCCTTCACCGGTAAACGTGAATCCCATATCCAGGGACTTTCCCATCAGATTGATCACAACCACACCGGCAAATCCAAGCACGCAGCCCGCCATTTTTCTCCCGGTCATCCGTTCGTTTCGAACGATCAGGCAGGCCATCAGGATCGCAATAAAGTTGCCAAGTCCGGTGATAATGCCCCCTTTTACTCCGGAAGTGTGGGCAACACCGATGTAAAAGAAGAAATACTGTCCCACCGTCTGTGCCAGACACACCGGAACCGCGTATTTCAGGATCGTCCGATCCGGAATCAGCACTTTTTTCTCCCTGATGGATGCAAATATCAGCACCAGCAGTCCTGCCAGTGTAAACCGAATCCCGGCAAATACAATCTGACTCGCCGTATCCGCCGCATCCACCTCCATCAGCCGATATCCCGTTTTAATCACCGGAATCGCGCTTCCCCATAAGATACAACATACACACGCAAGAAGCGCGACAATGCCTGTTTTTGTTAACGTATTTTGCTTTTGTGTCATTTTTCTTTTCTCTCCCCTTATTTGTTTGTACTTTTCTGATAGTACTATCATATAGCAAAAACTGACAAATTCAAAGCGATTTTTATTCTGTTTTTATATATTTTCAGACAAAAAAGTCCTGAACATCAGGCATCTTAGGCTTAATGTTCAGGACTTTTTTTATTCATATATCAATATTCTTTCTCTTCAAAAATCATAGGAACCTGCCATTTGATAAAACAAATGCCGAAAGCTACCATAAGATTCAACGTAGATCTTTGCATTACAATTGCTATCTCTTATACATGGTTTTTTCTTCCCCATCATCGGCGTCAGTAATTACCGTGCCGAGCTGATCCCAGTTCAATATAACAGAATCAGTAAACGCGTTGATAACCAGACCAGTTAATACATATCGTGATTCTTTTGCCATATTAATCGCATCAGAAATGTATACTTCTCTTTGATAAAATTTCTTCCCATACTCTTTCATTTCCGCTGCACTTGTAAACACAGGAAAATAATATCTTTCTCCATTTTTCAGAATATCCATCTGGTTCTTCTCGCTGATATAGGGAACCCATACTTTACTGGTCTTCAAAGACTCTATCATGTCATTTTCTGCAGACCAGCTTTTCTCTTTTTTATAAATATTCAGTGCTTCTTTCAAACTTTTCGATGCGCCGGTTGAAACAAAACCATGATTCTCTTCCGGCTTCTTCTGCCAGTAAGTTTCGTTATTGGCAGCCTGGGATGTATGATATTGCGCATATGCATTATTCTGCGTTCTTCCGTCTGTGCTGTTTCCAGCAGGATTTCCCTGATTGTTTCCAGCAGAGATTTCCTGATAAAGTTTCCATTTTTTATCGATCCGGATCGCACCAACTAAAGAGAGTAAAAAGGATATAGCACCAATGCCTACTGATCCACCTGATGTAATTGCCAGAAGTACATATATCAATTCTATTATAGCCAGAATATAAGCCATTGTTGTTGTTTTCTTTTTAATTAAGAGAATTCCCAGAACAATACTGACAACCATAAACAACAAATTGAGCTTTACTGCTCCCATCTGGAACAAACCATCAAGGCTTCCTCCATTCTGAAGTATGCTTTGCGATATGTGTCCTATACTCGATAGAACGAATATACCTGATACGATAGATACCACACCTGCCCAGGTAAAAAAGGAACGGATCTTTTTAAAATTAGGTAATGCTGTAAATTCTTCCTTGGTAAGCCCCTTTGGAAGTGTACTGAGATCTACTTTTTGATTTTCTGCCATTTGTATTTACTCCTTTTATGTCTGCTCGTATTTCCAATTGTACTTTTTTATATTTGATTTTATCTCTACTCTGTCTTCAGGACATATCTGACTTCTACACGCCTGGATGCTGCAGCGTCTTCTTTGCCTTCTCCGTCCAGAATAAGATTGTTTTCTCCATTACCGACAACCTCGATAACATTCGCAAGCTCCGGATAACCTGCTTTAATATAATCTGCAACAGTCTGTGCTCTTGCCTCAGAAAGTTTTAAATTGTAAGCCTCGTCGCCTGCAGAATCAGTATAGCCCTCCACTACGATTGTGGATACCTTTCCTTCTTCTATCGCACCGGATATTACCGGTACATAGACTGCAAGGAATTGATCCAGATAAGCCTTTCCCTCATCTGTCAGCTTCGACTTGTCCAAAGCAAACAGCACATTATTATCCATCTGTACCGTTCCCGTTGACTCATCAATCTTCGCAGAATCAAGACCCTGCTCTTTGAAAGCTCCCATGAGTCCGCTTGAGACCGCTGTCTGGTTTTCTTTCAGTTCTCCCAACTCCTGTTCACTCATACTGCTCACATCTGCATCTGTCGCCAGATTATCACTTAATTCACCATTCCAATAAGCAGTGGAATCATAAACATAAGGATACCATTCGCCATCCACACAGATGGACAGACCGCCATCTGCTCCTCCATTTGGCCGGGCAGTGAGAAGAAAAATACCCGTGAGTTTTCCCCCTTCGCCTTCCTCGGCTTCTCCAAGATCGTAATCATAGCGATAGGTACTGTCCCAGGTAAGGGCAAACTGATTACCTTCAATCTGTGCTGTTACATTCTCAGCTCTTTTGCCATCTGCCCACTCAATAGAAGAATCATAACCTTCTTCCGTACTCATAGTTATGTGAACGATTCCATCATATCCTGCTGTAGAACTCTCAGCATATCCCCATTCGTAAATTCCTTCATTCTTTTTTTCCGCATAAAGCATAGAAAAAGATTTAAGTCTTGTACTTTTTCCATCCTTAGACAAAATCAGATCCAATCCATCAAAGCCATAAGAGTATTCCGTCCATTCCTCGCGATCCTGCACATAATACTCGAGCTTCGTTTCATCCTCTTCATCCGTAATCAAAGCTTCCAATCCCATATAGAGTTTGTCACCAACCACTTCATAGGCAAACTGGAAGAAATTATTTGTGGAATAAGAATATTCTCCATCTTCACTGTATTTTTTTCTTTCGACAAAGTTGGCACGCATATGATTATATTGCCAATACTCATGCAGTGCGCTGATCTGCTGGTCTGTCAGCCCCACCTCATCTTTCAATTCTTCGTCGGTTTTTCCGTCAAGGTCCGAATTCAGAAAATCCGTATCTGCCTGCAGCTCTACGGGGAGAATCTGTACTTCGTATTCTTCCGAATCTGCAAGCTGTAAAGTCATATAGTCATAATCATCTGCATGCTTCTCCGCATAGGAACCATCTTCATCTTTATACTCTTCTTCGTTCCGATAACTTCCGTAAAGCATATAAGCCTGCGGATCTGACCCCAGATTCACCAAATCCGTTATTTCCATTTCTATATTTTGAGTTTGCATACTGACACTGCTATTACTGCCGCTATTACTACTGCCACTGCTATTTTTAATGCCGGTTCCACATGCCGTAAACACCACTGTGGACATCAAAAGGCTAAAAAGTACATAACACTTCTTCATATCTTTCCTTTTCCCCTTTCTCTTACTCCGTATAAACACTAAAAAACTGATCCGCCTGATCCACCGCATCCAGATCGGATCCCAATATATTGACAGCTAACAGATAACAGGGATCCTGTTTGTTCACCAAATACACAGTCACGCCATAAAAAGGAACGTCATAGTTTTTAAATGTGTATTGTGCCGCATAATGTTTCTCGCCCAAAAATGTAATTTCTTCTACATTATTTTGAAATTCTGTGATCTGTGCATCTTCTCCCACAGCTTCTTTAATATCTTCCTCAGTTGTCACTGAATTCTCCGCTATGGTCTTTTCTTCATCCCACACCGTTGCACCATCTAAAGCTGCAGCGTTTTGAATGTTCAATCCAATATAAGTATCCTCATCCTCTGCTTCAAAAACTGTCGCGCTGCCCAGTGCTATCAGCGATCTTATCCAATCATAGGTGCTATCTGCATTAGAGGCTTCGATGGTATCCGCGTTTAGTTCGAGATTCGTTCTCTTTTCCAATGTATACGTATCCGGGAGGGCAATTGCAAAGCCAAAGGATGGGTTCTCGTATCCCTGGGATACATACCTTCCGATCATATCATTGCTTACTTTATCCTCCTCACCGGCAGCATCTGCTTCGGATTCGTCACTTGCATCTGTCTCTTCCTTTACAGATCCCATCAGTCCATCATCTGATTTTGATGATATATTGTCAGGTGACATCTTAATTTCTCCACATCCTGTTAACCCGGATAAACACAGACACCCTGCCGCAACAAGTGCAAAAATTTTATCTTTTCGATTTCTCATTCTCTCTCTTCCTTTCTTTTCCCGTAAATATTCAGTACCCTCGCAGGATGCTGCCTGCTGAATAGTTCCCTTGGCTTATCTTACGTTTTAAACCTTTCCACCCGCTTTCATCAGATATCCTCATTTACAAGGAGCAAAAGTCCCGGTATCATACCGACCCAGGTAGCCGCTATCTTTAAGCCGTTGCTGACCGGCTCCCGCCTGTCTATTCTGTTGAGAATTTTCTTTCTGATAGGGATACACCATAGCAGACCAATGCCGAGAGTACAGACACCCATCACAACTGTACAGATATTCAGAGACTTCCGTATCGCTTTCAGTTCCTTTTCATCCGGATAAGCACCTTCCAGCACAGCAGGTTCTGCTCCTGTATTCGCTTTTCCTTCTGTTCTATGTGTTGTAGTCTTTCCTGCATCATGAGTAACCTCATTTACGGAATCCCATCCTCCATGAGCATCCTCGCCTGCGGAATCCCATTCTCCATGAGCATCGTCACCAGCTGAATTCCATCCTCCCGACAGCTTACCTCCCTCACCTGGTGGTGTCGGATCTGCATATGGTGGCTCCCATGTCTCCGGCCTGCTTCCACCAGTCTGTAATGCAGCCAGCGCCTGATACATCTCTCTGGCAGAAGAAAATCTGTCTTTTGGTTCATACGCACATGCTTTCAGAACAATATTCTGTAATTTTCTGCTTCCATATTTGGGTGGTGGCAAGGGATCACCTGTCACTCTTCTCAGCTGTGCCTGCTCGTTTTCTTCATTGCTAGGTATATAATCCGCATCGATAAAAGGGCGCTTGCGGTTGTTCAGCATCCAGTAAAGAACCAAGCCGAGACTGTAAATGTCAACCTCTTTCCCATATTCTTTTCTTGTAATTACTTCCGGTGCCATATATCGATCTGAGCCGGCAATCGTCGCCTGCGTTGTGTGATACATAGTTCTGGCAATTCCGAAATCGCCTAATTTATAATCTCCAAACTCCGATACCATAATATTTTCAGGCTTAATATCTCTATGTACGATATGTTTAGACTCACAAAGTATAAGCGCCGAACAGATATCCATTCCGACTTTTATAACCTTTTCTTCCGGAATACTTCCTGCATACTGCTTGATCAACGTAGTTAACGGGGTCAACAGTTCCATCCGGATAAAAACATCCCATCCGATCCCGTCTTCATGCGGTTTTGTTGCAAAATCGTCACAGCTGACAATATTCGTCTGCCCCTTAAACGCCAGCATGATCTGATACTCATCGACATACCGGTGGAGCATATCCTTATATTTGTTTCTCACACTGACAATATCGTAACCATCTGTAAAATCCGCTTCAATGTCTTCTTTATCCTTGGGGAAAGAAATCACTTTTATGGCGGCATCTTCCATGACACCTGCAGAATTTCGCTGTGCCTGATATACACTGCCGTAGCCGCCCCGTCCCAGCTTTTTTACAATCTTCCATCCCTGCCAGGGCAGCGACGGATATCTCTCCTCTTCCATTTGCCTCTCCTCTGATTCTATCTGTTTATTTCCAGTACGATTGCTGTAATATTATCCTTACCGCCTGCTTCTAAAGCCGCTGCGAGGATTGTATCTACACACTTTGCCGGACTTTGCGTCTGCAGCAACATAGTTTCCAAAAACTCTATGGACACCATGTCACTCACACCATCACTACATATGAGAAAACGATCTCCTTTTTTAAGCTGCAGGCAGTCCGCATATGGGAGCACGCGCACTTCCTCAGGATCCATTCCCATATACTGTGTCAGATATGGTTTTCGTCCATGAATCCCATTTTCTTTCATATAGGCTTCATCGGTCTGATCTTCGGAAATCTGCTGAAGTTTCCCGTCTCGTAAGAGAAAGCATCTGCTGTCCCCCACATTCACAGTCCATACCTGACTGCCTGTAAAATACAGTCCTGCCAGAGTAGATCCCATCATCTCTGCATTCAAACGAAGGGTTTCCTTAAATATCCTGTCATTTACGTGGGTGCACATTTTTTCCAGATAGTCTTTTTTGCCTGCAAGATTCGCTGCTTCTTCTGCATTCAAATATTGCTCTGTTGCCTTTGCAGCTATATAGGAAGCAATTTCACCATATTCTCCGCCTCCCATACCGTCAAAAACAGCAAAAAAACGATCCTTTTTTAAGGAAAAGCTTTTTTCCAGGATACTGCCAAGTCCATTGTTATCGCTTGCCATATAGCGGCCCGCAAAGAAAAAATTATCCTCATTGTTTTTTCTTCGCCTGCCTGTATGACAGCCACAGGCGGCAGATACACTTTGAGCGGATGCCATATCCTGTATTCTTGAAAATAAATTTATGCCCATCAATGATCTCCCAGCTCCTGTTTACTGTCCTCTTTTCCTATTCTCCCTAAAGGAACAGACTCCATAGCCTCTGCAAGCTCTTTTCTGTACAGTTCTCCTTGTGCATCGCTGTAACCGGTAAAAAGAATTTTCTCGATACTCTCCTCATTAAAAGCCAGCTTATCCGACCCCAAGCCTGTTCCCAGAAAAATATTCGTCCCTATGTACTGCCAAAGGTTTTCCTCTACATCATAGGGAAAATATCCGATAATCATAATGGGAACTGTATTTGTTTTTCTCTTTACTACAGTTCCAAGGGGTAGTAATTCCATTTTCTTTCCTCCTTCCCCTCGACTTTTATTCCATTCTCAGGGCTTTTTCTGCTTCTTCTGCCGATAAATGTTCAAAACATTCCGAAGCTTTTTCTATGTAATTCGTAACAATGTCTGCAAATCCACTGGCATAACCCTCTTCCAAAACAACAGCCTCTTCCACTGGAATATGCTTCATATATTCATCATCAATATATCCATAGGGATAAGGAACCACCTGGCAGCATACCTTCATCTTCTCTTTGAACTTGACATTTTGAAATCCTACAACCATTCCAAGGTCTTCTCCAACTTTAAGTATCGAACCCAGTATTACTCTCTTTTTCATGTAATCTCCCATCCATATTTTCCTGTAACTCCGTACATCATCTCACTCAGTATATTCCTTCTAAAACATGCTGTGCCAGCCCTCATTTGATTTTTTCCCGAACCAGTTAATTCCATTTCCGACAACCAGGGCTGCATCACTCACAATATTTTTTCCAAATAAAAGTTTAGACAATTCACCACCTGCTACGATCGAATCCGCTACAGTAGAAACTGCCTTTTCCACGACATTTCCAATCATCCCGGTTCCTACATCAAAGACATTGTATATCTCTCCATAAGCGGAAATGGCCAGACATTTTCCGAGACTTCCTGTTGCATTCAGGTAATCCCCTTTTTTCAGATAACGATTTATTTCTGCGGAATAGGCATCTTCCGTATCCTTAATAATCTGCGTGCCTTTTGCCTTTGTCCCATAAATCACATTATAAATTTCCTTATACATACTTCCGTCTGAAAAATCAAAAACGCCTACAAGCTCACCACCATCATCTCGCCAGTTGAATTTTCCCTCTTCTATTTTCTTTGCCACTTTTCCCAGTTTTGAAAATCTTTTTAAAATTTTCTCTGTTTGCTTGTCTACACCCTTTATCATAAGTTTTACCCAAGTCGGTAAATTTTCATATTCTCCTGAAACACCGGCCCATGCATCAGCAAAACTGTCTCCCAGCTTCGTTTTTCCCGACATTTCTTTTGATAATGTCTTTTCGGCTTTCCTGTAGTCCTCTATGACATCAATCACACCTTGTACCTGTCCGGAACTGATTCCCTCGCCTGCTTCTCCTCCAAACACCTTAAAAAGAGACTGGTCTACCGACTGCATGGTTGTAGCACTGTTTTTTGCTGCAACAGCCCCACTGGAAAGAAGTTCTGTAATACTTGCGAAACTTTGCTGGGCACTGCTTATTTTTCCTGCGAAATTATGTGCTAACAGTTCACTCCAGTGATTGTTTGTGTCATTCAAGGTACCTGTAACCTTCGAAAACAGCGCTTCATACTCTGCTGTCAGATTCTGCATTTCACCAGCCTGCGCCAACAGGGTTTCCGGATCTAATATAATTCTGGACGCCATTCTTCTCCTCCTTTCCCTACAATTTCATACTTGTCAGCTCAATCACGGAAGACAGCTTAAAATCTTCTGGTCCACCTGATTTGCAAATCGGCATTACACCCTCCGGGAGATTACTTGTCCTGTTTCCGGCTCCGATCGGCCGGATCGAAAGTATGGATCCAATCATACTTTCTACACTGGTAAACATTTCTGATATATTTTTCTCATCTGTCGTAAAGTTCTCTGCAACCGTTTTCATGACATTTGCAAAATTTCCGGATTTTTCACTGATTTTCAAAATCTCCCGGGCATTCGACTGGGTGTAATCATTGATAGCATCCCTCTCTTTGCAATTCCAGTTGTTGTGTTCCGTGATGGATGTCAGAATTCTTGCAGCCTCCTCCACTTCTCCATAAGCGTTTGCAATCGTCTGTGCAATTTCCGTAATCGTCTGTGGATTCACATCTATAATCATCTTCTCATCTCCTAGCATCCCCTGATAGCACTTGCACCTTCCTGATCTCTTGAAACAAATTTTGTCCTGGCATCCTCCATATAGGAGAGAAATTCCTGCAAAAGTTCTTTCATCTGTCCTGCTTTTTGCATTCTCTCTGTCATAATATTAATATACGCCGTGCTCGCCTCTCCCTCCCAGGAAGAAGCAATCTGTGCCAAAAGTGACTGCGTCCGCGCATTCAAAGAATCCAGTTCATTCACATAGGCTCTCATAGAGGAAATATTATTCTGCAATCCATCTGTGTCGATTCTGATATTAGCCATGTTGAATCCCTCCACTCTAAAACATATTTTGTGATGCCATAATCGCCTTAAGCATTTCATCCTTTGCCTTATACACAGCAAGCACATGGCGAATATAATTTGTTGTTTCTTCCAGATTATTATCGAGCCTTTGAATCTGGTTGATCAGTTCCTGAGATTTATCATAAATAGCCTGTGCCGTCTGACCTTTCGAATTTGCCCCTTCTGTCTGCGCTGCTCTCAGGCTCTGCAGTGCATTTTGCAGGATAGCCTGTGCCCGCTCGATTTTTTTGATATCCTCTCCGGCCGCGACATCATCAATTGTTATTTTTCCATTTTCATCTCTGTATGCCATTTTTTCAGTCTCCTGTCAGAATCTTTTTTACCTGCTCACAAACGACATTTTTTTCAACCAGGCGAAGTATCTTTTCCTCTGCCTGTTTCGGATCCATTTCATAGAAATATCCGCCTTTTTCTGCGTAAAAATAAAGACAGGTATCCTTTCCAATATGAGTACCTTTCAGAATGATACTTCTTTCTGCCTGGTCAGTCGCGATATATGCTTCTTTTTTCTCCGTCTGCACATTGTTTTCCAAAAGGGGAGAAAGCATCCTTTCTATCCCCTCTTTGTCCTGCACCCTGATCCGGTACTCCTGTGACCGGCACTCTACGGATGTGATCCGATTCTCCATATGATGAAATTTATAATGTACAGATTCTCCGGCCTCTTCCCGCAAGATCAGTTCAGATTCATACATTCCCTGATAAAGAGGCTGTAATATTTCTATACATGCTGGCTCTACTTCCAGATTGCCCAGGAAATCCTCCTGGGCATATCCCTTTCTTTCAAGACTATCCAGAATTTCCTGTTGTTTTATTTTCCCCCGTTTTCCAATATCCTTCATATCGGCAATATAATCATAATCCAAATATTTTCCGCCGCTTACTTTTCCGATATAATAGATTTCTTCCGGGGACAGTATGAATTCCTTCATTCTTTCCATCGCTCATTCCTTACTGACCCATGGATGCTGCAAGTCCTCCGTCAGTTTCCTCCATAGTATTGGCCGCGGTATCCAGCTTTTGTGCAAAGCTTTCCAGAAGTTCTCCAAAAGCCGTAAACTGACCATTGTAGCTTTCAAAATTTGATACATAAGCTGCTGCAGCCTCACCTTCGAATACGCCACTCATACTGTTTACGATTGTACGCATGCTGCTGATACACTGTTCAAAATTAGCTTTTTCACTGCGAAGACTTGTTGCGTTGCTTCTCATTTCCTCTGGAGTTACAATAATTTTCATTTGATTTCCACCTTTCTTTGATACGTCATTTCTGACTTTTTTATTCTTAAAAAACCTGTAAGGTTTTTAAGCTCCTGTCATTCGCTGATTTCTTTATTCTGGATACATTATTCTATTTGTATCCCTGTATTTCCAGGATATCTCCATTCCATACACACTCTTCCAGTAAAGAATTCTCCGGGTTTAATCTTCTACCTGTTCTTTTGTCCATAAAGCTGACCTTTTCCGGGTCAAACCAGGACAATGGATCCAGTCCTTCCAGCGAATCTGAAATATCCTGCATCAGGTCTTTGATTTTCTGATGAACAGGAAGTTCCAAATCATATTCTTTTTTCTGATTTATTCTTATTGTGACTATGATTCGATTCATCTCCCTGCCTCCTGACTGTCTATGCACTTGATTTTCCTGGCGCCATTATCTGCAAAAAAGATTCCAAACCCTTTCTCCAGCTCTGCATTTCTCTGGCTTTGCACAAAATTATTTTTATAAAAACCTTCGTAATGCACTGCCGTATCAGACAGCGCCAGAGCGGATCCGGAAGATTTAAGATCTACGCCGAGCTGATCCTGCGTATAAAAATTGAAAAGGTCTCCCTGTCGGATTCCACATAGTACCAGCACACCATAGCCTTTCGTCTTTGTCATAATCCGGTGCAGCTGCAGCTGTATATTATCCGGTAATTTGCTGCATTCTTTTATATCATCGATAAGCAGTATGAGCCAGGGCTCCTCCGTGATTTCATCCACAGCTTCTTTTCTTCTTTTCATACGCTCCGTCAGTTCTTTTAAAATCTGAGAGAATACATCCTGTACTTTCTCAGTTTCTGACAACTGCGCATAAGCAGTTCCTTTCTCTTTCAAATCAGCCAGAGTTTTTTTCTCTGTATCCAGACAATATAAAAGTGTGTTTTCATTCACTTCCAGTATCATCCGCCCGATGTTGCGAAGCATTGCACTCTTTCCACATCCAACTCTACCGGTAACAGCCATTGCCGTCGTTTCTCCCGGTTTTACATAAACCGCTTCTATGCTTTCTGCATCCAATCCAACAGCTATTCCCTTTTCGCTGTCACTGAACTCTGCCATGTTTTTTACAGAAATATTTTCCGGAAGAACCGGTATTTTCAACGCGGGCTGTCCCTTCCATGCTCTCGTCATGCTCTCTGCTTCTGCTTTCAGTGCAAGTTCCCGCTCTTTATCATTTTCTCCCGGTTCATACATTGCCTTCTGGAAATTGATCAGTTCCTGATTTACTTTGATCAGAGCGTTACCCACTCTATTCGGTAATCTTGTGTCCCTCACCTGTCCTATCAAAGTGCTGTATTCACTCCGGTCAGCCTGCATGAAAGAAATTGCCCCGGAAACATTGGCTGTCAGCTTATAAGGCACGCCTGTATTATTTACACCTGTATAAACAAAATAGATTCCTTTTGATGGTCCCTCACTGAAAAGACGAACAAATACGTCTTTATAATCCTGGTTTGACTCCAGAATGCCACTGAAGCGGTCGATCAAAACAAAGACAGCCGGCATCTCTTCACTGACCAGTTCCCGGTAAGCTTTCAGAGAACCCACTCTCTCCTGATTGAAAATTTTTCTTCTCTCCTCCAGAAAACTGATCAGCATATTTATGAGCTTGCCAAGCTTTTCTTCCTGTCCGGATCCCACAACGCCTCCTACCTGCGGGAAAGCCTCCATACCGGCCATATCTGCAATGATATAAAGATATATATCCCGGGGAGAATACATGCGGCATAAAGATGTTGCAATTGTCCGAAGCAGAGATGTCTTCCCTGTCTGGGAGCTTCCAAAGACCCCAAAATTGCCTTCCTTCAGGAAGTCCATATACTGTACTCCCTGCATCTGAAGCTCCGGCCTGTCAAATATACCAACCGGCACCGATAACCATGGAGCCTCTGTCATCTCCCATTTTTCTCCGTCAAAGCTGCCTTCCACCGGCAGCTTCTTCCAGCTGAAGAGATCCGGAAGTTCTGTTTTCCACGGTGATGGCTGTTTCTCTATACCTGCCGCTTGGGCTGTTTTCGCTATATAAGCTATCACAGCCTCAATTTCTTTCTTATCCGAAACAAATCGTGTATGATTTTCTTCTACTGTTTTGATGCGCGAACCATCCATGGTTACATAACGCACTTCCAAAGCACCCTGTTCTTTATTTTCCCGATAAGGAGCACCGGACCAGGCGGATTGAATCAGTGCGAAGGTTTCTGCCTTTTCGGAGGTTCCAACCCTTACATAAGCTCTTCCTGCCTGTGTGATCATGGCCGCATCCGGTTCATGAATCATCACCTTACTGGCGGCAGCGTTTTGCACCTTCATACAGATCTGATACTGGGTATTATTCCAGGTTCCCTCATCTACCGCATCTGCAGGACTCTGGGTAGCCAGAATCAGATGTACTCCCAGAGAGCTTCCTTTTGCAGCTATGGAGTCAACCATTTTCTTGACAACCGGTCTTTCCTTGATCAGCTCTTTAAATTCGTCAAACACAATCAGAAGCCTTGGTACAGCTTCCTGAAATTCTCCCTTGTGATGCCCTTTTATGTACTCCTTGATATCCTTGGCACCTACCGAAGCAAAAATGTCTTCTCTTCGCCGCAGTTCGTACTCCAGAGATTGCATACATCTGTCAATGCCGCTGCCAACATCTGTAATAATCCCACAAACATGTGGCAGTTTTTCAAGAGCATATGCCGTACTCCCGCCTTTATAATCAATCACTACAAATGAAACATCTTCCGGATGATAATTGCAGGCAATGGACAAAAGCCATGAAATAAGTAGTTCACTCTTTCCTGATCCTGTCATACCTGCTACAAGCCCATGCGAGCAGTGTCTGTGAAGGGATAAGGAAAACAGCTTGCCACCCTCTCCTTCTCCTAAAGATGCCGTGATATTCACAGCACTGTCATTCTTTTTCCATCTCTCCAGTACGTTCAGATCCCGCACCCTGTTTACATCCATGCATTGCAGGAAGGTAAGCGAAGATGGAATCTGTCCCCTGGCAGCGGCATCTTCAGCCTCGATCGCCGACATCTGTCTGCAAAACACGTCAAACTTTCTCTGCGGAATCGGCGGATCCATAGTAAACCACATTTTTTCATCTGCTCTGTATTTGTAAAAAGCAGTAGCCGTCCTGTCATCATAAGGATCGTCTACATTTACGATATACTGACAAAAGTTCGGCAGATAATACTGTTCATCATATAAAAAGATTGTTGAGATACCCATGGCCGGATCATTCTCGGAAAGCATAGGCAGAAAACACTCCGTTTTTTTCCTGGAAGCAAAAAGAAAAATATAATGTGGAACCGGACTCATCCCGTTTTTCCATTTTGCCTGAAAATCCGGATCTTTTCGTTCCGCAAGGATACTGTTTACCTTTTCTCGGAATTTTGCATAAGAATCCACATGGTCTTTTTCTCCGCTTAGTGTGGCGCTCTCAAAAGATTCTGCAGTAAGTGGATCAAAACTCAAGTATCTCGTCTGTAATTCATCATCCCAGATATGCGGAAGCCAGCGCATAGATTTCCATTCTTCCTCTTCTTCCGGGTCAAAAACGCCTACGATACGAACGTCTCTGAAGAAGTGTAGTGTGGAAAGTGAAACCAGCAGATTCTTCAGTAAGTCTGTTACCTTGCGTCTGTTTCCGATCACACCCACAGAACTATACTTTAGGAGATCCAGTCTGGCAGGAACATCATCTACCAGATGTGTCTCCTGTATAATCCGATCCGTTAACTCCTCCAGTTCATCCCTTTCCATATGAAAATCGTTGACATCCATAGGAGGCTTTACCTCTACGCAAAGAGGGGCATACCCGGCTCCCATCCTGACTTGTAAAAAGTCTGAATCTGTCGCTGTTCTCTCCCATAAAGAAGTCGACATCTTATTTAAAATTGTTTCACAGATTTCCGGCGCAGGATTCTCCTGATTCGTGATTTCTCTTTGCTTTTCTCCAATGGCACGAATATGTGCTTTTTCTCCGGCAATATAGTCCGCATATTTCCGGAAGCGTTCTTCTTCTTCGACCATAAGCATCTTACGTGCTTTTTTATTACTGTTTCCAATCAAACTCCCAACAGGAGAAATCATCATCGCCGCGCGCATAGCAAGCATAGCAGGAGAAAAAGTCGACATGGCAATTGATGCTCCCGCCATGGCACCGCTGCTTAAAAGTGGCAAAAAGTTCGCTTTTCTGATAGAAAATTTTTGTGGTTTATTAGGTAAATGCGATAATCTCACCTCATCCACAGGCAAAGACTCTCTGATTCTCGGCGAGCGATGGTATATAGGATATCCTTTCCGCGTAGAAACAATATCCGTCGCCATCCCGGGGTGATTGATCTCCTTCTGATATTTGAATTCCGGTGTTTCATGAAGATTATAAAAATATAGTCTGTTCTCCTTGCAGATCATACGCAGATCACAAATGTCAATTTCATCCCCGGATTTCAGCATTGCTTTTTTCACGGGACTTCCATTCAGATAGGTGCCATATGTACTCTCCAGATCCTCTATTCGAATTCTGCCTCTTTCGGCTGTGATAAGCAGGTGATTTCTGCTCACATAGGACTCATTCAGAACAATATCATTCTTTTTAGATCTTCCAATATGAATCTGACACTCATAAGGAATAGCATATGATTCCGGGTATTCTCCTGTATCCCTTGTAAAACTTACTTCCATCTTCGGATATCCGCAAATGTGAACTAATCTGGCTTCTTCGTTAATTTCCTTTACTGACAGAGGGATTGTCTTTGCAGTTAACTTCAATACTTGCTTTTTTTGGTTAAAACACATCCCAAGCTGCCCATCTATACCAAGCTCTGACATCGGAAATAAATCTTTTTTTCCGGATCCAAGGGTATATTTTATTCCGCCTTCTATATTCACTCGATATAAGTATTTTTCAGTCAAAATTGTAACTACATAGTTCATATTGTTCTTTCGATTCCTTCCTGCAGGTACAAGCCCAAATGTCTCGCGGGATACTACCTGCCGAATAGTTATCCGACATCTTTTCATATCAGGTTCAGCAGAACTTCAAGCTTCCTGTTTTTCGGGAACGCCGGTGTTCCATCTTTTTTCATAATTTGCCAAACCATGGAATAGATACCTTCGATCGGTGGAGTTGCAAATTCCACTTTGACGGAGATCCTTTCACCAGGCATAACACGTTTTTTGAATGGTACACATAATTCTCTTTTTGCGTATGAAAAGTTATCCCCATTGATACACTCTAAATAATACTCATTCCATATAGTTGTTCCTGTATTTTCAATGATCCATGTATGCGAATGCAGCTTTCCCGAGATACTTGTGACCGGATGCCGGGGTATTTCTTCTATTACCCTATAATTCCCGCCATTTTTTACCCGGGATACTTTCTCATCTTCCAAGTCCAATACCATGAAATGTAATCCTAGTCCTAATCTATCCGGAAAAGCCTCATTACCATTACCATCTTTCATTTTCCAGTTCATAACATAAGTTCCGGGTGTTTCCGGTGCATAAAATGATACACTGGGAGACACCTTATCCCCTGGGTAAACAACTTGTGGGAGATGAAGGATTCTGTTTTTTTCGTCTAATTCAATCACAGACTGGTTGCATTCGTAATAACGATTTTCCCATAAAATATTACCCACATTTTTCATTACCCACGTATGATTTATTATTTCTCCCGGAGATACAATGCCCATATCCGGTGGGTATTCATATTGAAATAATATGCCGTCTTTCTCTGTTGAACTATTACTATCCTCTTCTTCCTTAAAATGTATATTATGATGTTCCTGATTATATATATACTGTACATAAATCTGATTAATTTCTTTTGGGAAAATGGCCAAAAGGACATAAAACGTCAGGACGTTTTCCCATTTTGTTTTCAGGCGGTTCGCCTCAGTATCAAACAAATATTTTCTGAGATTTCTGGAAATCTCAACTTCTTCTTCATCTATGATCTGCAAAAATCTGTCATTCATGCACTCTTCAGAAATCTGACCGGATAAAAGAGTCTTCGCTTTTCCTTCTATCCTTGAAATAGTCCATGGATGTTCAAACAAATATGTACGCAATGTTGCAATATACCGTGCTTCTTTTTTGCAATCTGAAAGGAATCTGCTTCTTCTCGCTTTGTCATTCCAGATTTTATAATTAAGCCATCGTATTTCTATCGGAAGAAGTTCTTCGAAAAACTCTTTTTTCGAACGATATTGGGGAGGAACCTTCCAAACGGATGGGAGTTTTCCACATTTACCTGGATAAAAAATCTCATAAACTTCTTTTAAATTCATTCCGGCTGCCCTCTCTTTATTATCAGTAAACGCGATGGTGTTGAGCGATAGTTGTATTCTATCATTATAAGGTTGTATTTGCATTGCTTTTTAAGTTGTAAAAATTATTTGTTCTTTGGCTTTATTCTCTGGAATCTCATATTAAATCTCAGCCATTCACAGGTTTCAAAAAGATTCCTCCAAAGTTCTTTCCAGTTCATTTTTGTTGCCTGCATCATATACAGCAAAATACATGGAATCAGATATGTAAACTATCCGACACAGCATGTGCTGAAAATCATTCCATTCCGGGCAACTAAAAGAATACTATATTTTGAAACAAAAAAACGTTGCATCTCTTGAATCCCAGTGAATTCAAGAAATACAACGTTTTTTGTTTCTGATAGCTCCTTTAAAGAAGATCTTTTTTATGCAACCCGATTATCCGTCCTCTCATATCATTGAGCACACCATTCTGCACACCGTGATTCCTTACCTTAGTTTCACAAGTTAAATCTCATCTCAACGATAAACTCATTTTCCTCTATCTTTGCACCAATCTCTCCATTCATACGTCTGACAAATTCTCTTGCAATAGATAACCCCAGTCCGGTAGATGTTTTACTTCTTGCTGCATCCGCTTTGTAAAATCTATCAAATACATGTTCTATATCAATCTGTTCTGAAGCTATCACCTGATTACTGATTCGCAATACCGCCCGGTTCTGCTCTCGTTTTAACACAATGCGTATTTTCTTTTCTCCATGATCCAGACCATTTTTTATTACATTCTGAATAATCCGGCTCAGCCCCTGTTTATTTCCATCTATATACAACTGTTCTTCCGTAATCTGAATGTCCGGCTGGATCTCCCTTCTCACCCAATCATCATAATACGAAAAAACAGTTTCTTTCAGAATCCGGTTGATACAACAGGATGTCAGTTCCAGACGATAGGATTCATTTTTTAATTTTGTGAACATGAAAAGTTCTTCCAGCATTTCATTCAGACTGTGTATTCTTTCATGAATAATATTCAGATAACGTCTCTGCTCTTCGACATTTTCACATGCTTCCATAAGCTGGAAATAACCGTCCAGAGATGTCAGTGGTGTCCGGATATCATGAGAAAGATTCGTATAAGTATCAGCAATCAGAGTTTCTTTCTCCTGATAGTACTGTTTCTCTTTCCTACGCAATTCCAGAAGGTCATTCAGCCTGTCTGAAAGCATTCCGATTCCTCCCAGACCAAACTCACGATGAATCAACATATTACTGTCATGTTTCATAAGGAACGCCAACTGGCGGCAGATGTCTTTCACCTGCCGCTGATATTTCCACATAATAATTGATTGTAAAATAATAATTCCTGCCAGTATCCCAATTATGATACACATCTGTTAAATATCCCTCTTTTGAAAAACAACACTGCTTACAGATATCATTATAATAATGAATACACATGCCACGCCAAGTGCCAAAAAACAATCATTTCCACCTGGATTCATAGGAAGAAGTGATATTTTCCCAGTGATCGTATACTTATACATCTGGAAATTATAAATTCCCATTTTCCGAACTGCGCTGTTTACTAATCCGTATACAATACTCATTACGTTCATTGTCAGACAAATGGAAATAACCATGCTGATCACATTATTTTTCAAAACAATCGCAATCGCCATACAGATCAATACGAGCGCATAATGAAGTACCAACTCAGTCAGGAAATAAGAGCAGGCGGCCTTTGGATCGCCCCACTCCAAGTCTCCGAAGACAATATAGTTCGCCACTGCCTGCAGTATAAATGCCCCTGTCATTGTCAGTGCCATAAAAACTGCCAGGGCAATAGATCTGGAGAAAATCAAAGCTCCTCTTTTTTGAACCTGACCGCCAATATTTTTAATATAACCACTTCCTATATCTGCTGTTGAAAACAGAACAGCAAAAATCACCAAAAACAATGCGTAAAATTTTCCCTGAGAATTTGCATAAAAAATGTCGTATACTGTAACTTTTTCTCCAGGTTCTGTAGGCAATGTCACCATCATTCCCACATTAATATTCTCTGCTGTTGGCTCAGTAAACTGCTCCTGCTGCGCAGCATCCTCTTTGTTCAATGAATCATAATCTGTTTTACACAGAAAGGTTGTAAACAATACTGCCACAGCCAGCACAATCCAGACTATATACATACTCTTTGTCCGAAACATCCGGTACAAATCCATTTTTATCATATTAAGCATGGCTGACACCTCCTGTCAGATTCAAGAAATAAGCTTCCAGTTCTTCACTAGTTATAGAAATCCCTTTTACCGGAATTCCGGCCTTCGCAAGCTCCATATTCAATGATGCACTTTCACTCAGACGTTCAAAAATGTGAATATGCTCTTTATCTGTTACCTGATAACTCGTAAATCCCATGGCATCCAAAACCGGAATTGCCCGCTTCGGATCATCCAGTGTCAATTCCATCCGTTCACTACATCTTCTCATTAATTCATCTCTTGTAAGTTCCTGCAATAAGCTTCCATTGTGAATGATTCCATAATCAGTAGCAATCTTCGATAATTCTTCCAGAATATGACTGGAAATACAAATCGTCATATTTCTCTCTTTCTGAAGCCTCTGAATCGTATCGCGAACCTCTGCAATCCCCTGTGGATCCAGCCCATTGATTGGCTCATCAAGAACTAATAAGTCCGGTTCTCCAACTAAGGCAAGGCCGATTCCCAGACGCTGTTTCATTCCAAGTGAAAAGTGTTTTGTCTTTTTTCTTCCCACCTGCTCCAGACCTACTGTTTTCAATATCTCTTCCACATAATCTGCTTTCTTTATTCCCAACAGCTTGCATTTGATATTCAGATTTTCATATGCGGTCATATTTCCATACAACCCGGGCGCTTCAATCAGACATCCCACCCGTGAGCGGACTTTTTGCAAATCCTTTCCTTTGTATCCAAAGATTTCGATTTCTCCACTGGTCGGTTTGGAAAGTCCACTGATCATCTTCAGGCAGGTTGTCTTCCCCGCTCCATTCCGTCCTATAAATCCATAAATAGCGCCCTTTTTAATATGCATACTGACACTGTCCACAGCCTTATGGTGACCATACTGCTTCGTCAATCCTCTTGTTTCCAATAACATCTCACTCAATTTTTTCATCTCCTTTTCTTATCTGCATTTATAATAAAAGAGGAATCCTAATCAAACGCAAATAAACAGTAAAAAAAGAGTAAAGATTATACATGAAGACGATAACCGATTCCCCATACTGTCTCGATGTATTCGTCTGAAGTCACTTGTTTGATTTTCTTGCGGATATTGCTGATATGCACATCCAAGGTCTTCGTCTCACCCATATAAGGCTCATCCCAGGCATATTCGAAAATATCCTCTTTGCTAAAAACCTGTTTTGGATTTCTGAGCAGTAATTCTAAAATTGCAAACTCCTGTTTTGTAATCTTAGAAAGTATTCTTCCATCAATTCTGACCTGAAACGTATCTCTGTTCAATACCATATCTTTAAATGAAAGATCACGTTCTATACCCGTTTCTTTTTCTTCTTTGCGACGAAGCTGTACCTGGACTCTTGCCAGCACTTCTCTGATTTCAAATGGTTTTGTTATATAATCATCAGCTCCACTGGTCAAAACCTCTACCTTTTCATCCAGACTGTCTTTTGCAGTCAGAACAATAACCGGAAGATTTCCCTTTTTTCGTATTTCCTCCAGAACCGCTTCTCCTGAGATTCCGGGCAGCATCAGATCCAGCAATACCAGTGCATAGCCATGCTTCTGCATATTCAAAAGCAGCTTTGCTTCGGTTCCTGAAAAGGCCTGTTCACAGGAATAGCCTTCTTTGGATAATGCCTCCTGAAGCAGATTATTGATATTAGTATCATCTTCTACGATCAGTATTTTTTGCATGCTTGTCCACTCCTCTGTTTTATACTGTGAAAACATTATATTTTTGTATTATATCACAGAATTTATGCTAATCGCATAAATTTGCGTGGTATGTCTGAGTTTTCTGTGACCTTCGCTCGCGAAAAACGCCTTGCAGGATATTATCAGTAAACAGTAATGAAGAACAGTCTGACTTTATAGAAAAAATTTCCATAAAGTCAGACTGTTCTTCATATTCACACTAATTATATTTTCTGAGCATAATTACTTTTTGCGAAAATCTCATATAACTCCGGTGTGGACTGCATTCCATGACACGCAAAGGCTGTTATTAGAGGCTTACGCTTCCGGCGGAAGCTCATTCTTCTTAATGACAGCTATGACTTCCACATCCATGCTCGCCACATGTATGTCCTTCCCCGTGGTTATGCTCATGGTGAGAACACTTAACATCCGGATTATAATCAAGTGTTTCATTGATAAAAGCTTCTACTGCTTTATCCGCATCTCCGGAAACTCCTCCGAAAAGCTTAATACCGGCTGCCGCTAACGCTGTCTGTGCACCGCCTCCGATTCCACCACAGATCAAAACATCTGCGTTCAATGCATTAAGAACTCCTGCCAATGCGCCATGTCCGCTTCCATTGGTATCTACTACTTCTGAATGTACTACTTTTCCTTCCTCCACATCATAAACCTTAAATGTCTCTGTGTGTCCAAAATGCTGGAAAATCTGTCCATTTTCATATGTTACCGCTATTCTCACGATACCTTCTCCTTTTTCTTCTGCATATTTTTTGTAAATTTCCTGTTTGTAACATCCTCCAAAGCTGCAGTTGCTGCTCTCACCATCACAAATTCTGAA
>QWCN01001576.1_pt1 | contig 62682 bp, 44 predicted proteins | sample 1972711 | NCBI WGS metagenome assembly QWCN01 (sample SAMN09866707, study PRJNA288562) | Human gut metagenome isolate term1_stool, whole genome shotgun sequencing... | isolation source: gut | host: Homo sapiens | place: USA: California
TGCGTGGTTCGCCCCCTTCCCCAGTGCCGCCCGGGTTCAAGCCCGGGGATGCAAGGGGCGAAGCCCCTTGCATGAAATAACCTTGGTCTCCCCCTTCCCCGGAGGGGAAGGGGGTCGGGGGGATGGGGCGATAAAGCAAGCCAAAGGCAGGGGTAGCAGGCGGCAAAGAAGACAAGCCACCCCGCCGGGTGCGTGGTTCGCCCCCTTCCCCAGTGCCGCCCGGGTTCAGCCGCAGGGCACCTGTACGGCGAGGTCTATAAGTGCGGCAGGCGGTCTAATGCTGGGGATGCAAGGGGCGAAGCCCCTTGCATGAAATAACCTTGGTCTCCCCCTTCCCGCCGGGAAGGGGGTCGGGGGGGATGGGGGCAGTAAAGCAAGCTAAAGGCAGAGGCGGCAGGCGACACAGAAGGCAAGCCCCCCGCCGGGTACAGCGGCGGCAAGGTCAGCCGGCTCCGCAAGGGGCAAGCCCCGCCGGGTGCGTGGTTCGCCCCCACCCCCAGTGCCGCCCGGGTTCAGCCGCAGGGCACCTGTACGGCGAGGTCTATAAGTGCCGCAGGCGGTTAAATGCTGGGGATGCAAGGGGCGAAGCCCCTTGCATGAAATAACCTTGGTCTCCCCCTTCCCGCCGGGAAGAGCGCTCTGCGAGCGCGGGTCGGGGGGATGGGGGCGGAAAATTGCCCGAACCCCTTGCGCTTTGTCGCCCAATATGCTATACTGGACACAGCGGCATCCGCAGGGACGCCGTATATACATACAGAGGAAAGGACGTACTCACCAATGACTACCGAAACCTTCATGCTGTCCCCAAAATACCCGGACTGCACCGTAGTCTCTTATATACACGCTCCCTCGGCGGAGCTGAATATCCCGGTTCGCCGCGCCATCATCGTTTGCCCGGGCGGCGGCTACCAGTTCCTCTCCGACCGCGAGGCGGAACCGGTCGCGCTGCAATACTTCGCCGCCGGACTGAACGTGTTTATTCTCAATTACTCCATTCAGGACAAGGCACATGACAGCGCCCCGCTGATCGAGGCGGCACTGGCTGTCCGCCACGTCCGCGAGAATGCGGAGAAGTACCATATCGACCCGCGTTACGTGTTCATCACCGGGTTCTCCGCCGGCGGGCACGTTGCCGCCTGCTGCGGAACCATGTGGAAGGATGCCGCCGTGCTTGCCGCCATGGGCGATGCTCCCTACGGTATCTGGAAGCCGACCGCCACCGTGCTCTGCTACCCGGTCATCACCGCCACCATGTTCACGCATTACGGTTCTATTGATACCATCAGCAACGGGCACGCGAAGGACGGGGAGACGATCGAACACTGGTCCGTGGAGAAGCACGTGGACGCCGACACCGCCCCCGCCTTTATCTGGCACACCTTTGACGATGCCGCCGTGCCGATCCAGAACACCCTGCTGTATGCAAACGCGCTTGCCGCCGCCGGCGTGCCGTTTGAGTACCATGTCTACCCGTCCGGCGTGCACGGACTGTCGCTTGCCAACCGGGAGACCTGGGTCGGGCAGGCACAGCTGGATGTTCCCGCTATCGCCGGATGGATACACGAGGCAATCCGCTACGTCCTGGAGTTTGAGGCGTGCGGGGAAGGGAGCCGCACATGACTTACCTGCCGCTCCGACAGGTGCATCTGGATTTCCATACCGGCGACGATATGCCGGACGTCGGCAGCCGTTTTTCCGAGCAGGACTTCAGGCAGGCACTGACCGTGGGGCATATCTCCTCCGTCACGCTGTTCGCGAAATGCCATCACGGGTGGGCATACTACCCCTCTGCCGTGGTGCCGCCGCATCCCACCATGACTGCCGACCTGCTCGGTCGCCAGCTTGCCGTGTGCCGGGAGATGGGCGTGCGTGCGCAGGTGTACATTTCCGCCGGCTTCGACGAGCATATGGCTGTCACGCACCCGGAGTACCGGAACGTGCTGGTCGGCGGGGACAATACCCTGCTGGGTGCGCATTTCCATCAGCTGTGCCTCAATAATGACGGGTATCTGGAATACCTCTGCGCACAGGTCGCGGAGGTCATGACGCTGTACGGCGACAGAATCGGCGGCATTTTCACCGACATCTGCACGCCGACGCCATGCGTATGCCCTGCCTGCATCCGCTCCATGCTGGCGGCAGGACTGAATCCGGAAAATCCCGCCGATGTCCGGCGGCACGCCCGCGCGGTGTACAGCAAGTTCACCGACGCGGTCAACCGCACGGTCGCGGCGCAGGATCCCGCCATGCCGGTGTTCCACAACTGCGGCAATCTGCCCCGCAATGACCGCGCATGGGTGTTTGCCAACACCGCCCATCTGGAGCTGGAATCGCTCCCGACCGGCGGCTGGGGCTACGATCACTTCCCGCTTTCGGCGGCGTACTGCCGCGTGCTGGGGCGGGAATTTATCGGCATGACCGGAAAATTCCACACGACGTGGGGCGAGTTCGGCGGCTACAAGCACCCGAACGCCCTGCGCTACGAGACGGGGCTGTCGCTGGCGATGGGCGGGGGCTGCTCAATCGGGGATCAGCTGCATCCGCTGGGAATGTTTGACCCCGCCACCTATCGGCTGATCGGCTCGGCGTATGCCGAGGTCGAGCGGCGCGAGCCGTGGTGCTTCGGTGCGCGCGCGGTCGCGGATATAGCGCTTTTCACCGCCTACACCGAGGAAAACCGGCATATCTGCCCCGACATCGGTGCCAACCGCATCCTGCTGGAGGGCAAGTACCTGTACAATATCATCGACCGCGACTGTGATTTTTCCGCTTACAAGCTGATTGTGTTCCCCGACACGGTGCGCTTTGACGGCGACCTTGCCGCGCGGGTGCGGGAGTACCTTGCGGGCGGCGGGCGTGTCCTGCTGTCCGGCGAGAGCGGGCGCATGACGGATTCCGATGCCTTCTTTGCCGATTTCGGCGTGACGGATGACGGGGAGAACCCGCACGATTCCACGTATCTCTGCCCCACCTATGACATGAAGGGCAACGGGCGGGCGGCGTACCTGATGTACCGCCGCGGGCGTTCCCTCCGCATCGGCGGCGGGGTGCGCGTGCTGGCGGAGATGCAGGATTCCTACTTCAACCGCTCCTTCCGGCACTTCTGCTCGCATTTCTACACGCCCAACGATCCGGACAGCCACCGCCCCGGCTGTGTTCTGTCGGCGGACGGGCGTGTCGGCTGTATTGCCTGGTATGTGTTTGATGAGTACCGCGCAAACGGGGCATATCACCAGAAGCAGATCGTGTGCGATATGCTGGACGCCCTGCTGGGCGATGCCAAAACGCTGGAGACCGACCTGCCGTCCAACGGCGTGACCACGCTCCTGTATCAGGAAGCCGAACATCGCTACGTCCAGCATCTTCTGTACGCCGTGACCAAACAGCGCGGGCGCGCTGAGGTCATCGAGGACGCAATCCCCCTGCGTGATGTCGCCGTCACGCTGCGCCTGCCCCGCGGCGTCACGCCGCACCGTGTCATGCTCGTGCCGGACTGCACCGCGCTCCCCTTTACCTGCTCGGACGGCTGCCTCCGCTACACCGTCCCGGAATTCACCCTGCACGGCATGGTGGCAATCGAGGTGTGACGGCGGGGAGACGGGGAAACGGGGAAACGGGGAAACGGGGAAGCGAGGGAACGCCGGGGGACTCTTGAAAGAGTCCCCCGGACCCCCCAGAACTTTTCCCGACATTATTTCAGGCTGAAGCCAATGCCGCCCCGGGGGCAGTCCCCGGCACAGTTTTTGCGACGAATGCCGGATGTGATTCCGCCGATTCGCCGTGCGATAAGTACCCATAAAAAAACAGGATCTGTGAAAACCGGAAAGGAGACACACTATGAACAAAACGATGCATCTTATCAGCAATGCACACCTTGACCCCATCTGGCAATGGGAATGGGAGGAGGGCTGTGCCTCGGCAGTCGCCACCTTCCGGTGCGCGGCGCGTTTCTGCCGGGAGTTTGACAACTACATCTTCTGCCATAACGAGGCACTCATATACCGCTGGGTTGAGGAGTATGATCCCGCCCTGTTCCGGGAGATCCGGGAACTGGTGCGGCTGGGCAAGTGGCATATCATGGGCGGCTGGCACGTCCAGCCCGACTGCAATATGCCCAGCGGCGAGGCGTTCGTCCGCCAGATCACCGAGGGGCGGCGCTACTTCCGGGAGAAGTTCGGCGTCGAACCCACAACCGCCATCAACTTCGACCCGTTCGGTCATACGCGGGGACTGGTGCAGATACTTGCCGACACGGGGTACGACAGCTACATATTCTGCCGCCCGCACGAGGGGCTCTGCCACCTGCCGGCTGAGACGTTCCGCTGGGTCGGCTATGACGGCTCGTCTGTCATCGCGCAGCGCTCACAGACCGGGTACAGCACGGCGCTGGGGAATGCCATGAAAAAAATCCGCCCCACGACCGAGGCACTGACGGATGCCGCGCCGCTCGGCTTCTGCCTATGGGGCGTGGGCAACCACGGTGGCGGTCCCTCGCGGGAGGATATCCGCGCCATCAACGCCTTCATGGAGGAGGCAAAGGCAGAGGGCGTCACGGTGCTGCACTCCACGCCGGAGGCATACTTCGCGGACGTCCGGGCGGAAGCGGCGGCGGGGACGCGCGTCCTGCCGGAGCATCACGGCGACCTGACCGCATGGGCGCAGGGCTGCTATACCAGCCAGGTGCTGATCAAGCAGAAGTACCGCCAGACCGAGAACAGCCTGTTCTCCGCCGAAAAAGCGGTGTCCCATGCCGTGCTGCTGGGGCTGATGGAATACCCGGAGAAGGAGTTCGGCGAGGCACTGTACGACCTGCTGACCGTCCAGTTCCACGACGTCCTGCCCGGAACCTCCATCCAGCCCGCCGAGGAAGGCGCTATCCGGATGCTGGATCACGCGCTGGAGCTGCTCTCCCGCGTGCGGATGCGTGCCTTCATGGCACTTTCCGCCGGACAGGAGGAGGCGGCGCCGGGCGAGATTCCCGTGCTGGTCTACAACCCGCACCCGTGGCCTGTGGAAACCGACCTCACCTGCGAGTTCATGCTGGCGGATCAGAACTGGAGCGGCAGTTTCATGATGCCCGTTGCGTACCGCGGCAGGCAGAAACTGCCGTCGCAGTGCGAGAAGGAGTATTCCAACCTGCCGCTGGACTGGCGCAAGCGCATCGTGTTCCGCGCAACGCTGGCGCCCATGTCCATGAACCGCTTTGACTGCAAGCTGATTGCGCTGGATAAGAAGCCGGTTCCGGATGCCGCTGCCTATGCGGCGGTCGGGGAGGACGGTCGCGCGGTACTGCGCGTGACGACTCCGATCATGACCGTTGACATCGGATGCACGACCGGACTGGTGGAGCGCTGGTGCGTCCGGGGGATGGATTTCCTCGGCTCCGGCGCCTGCGCGCTGGACGTCATGCGCGATGCGAACGATTCGTGGGGTATGCTTTTCACGTCGTGGCATGACAGACTGGGCAGCTTCACGCTGCTGTCCGATGAGGAAGGCTCCCGCTTCTCGGATCTGGACACCGTGATCCCGTCCGTCCGCGTCATTGAGGACGGGGAGCTGCGTGTCGTGATCGAGGCGGTGTTCGGCTACGAGGGCTCCGGCGCAACGGTGCGCTACGCCATTTCCCGCGTTGCGCCGCAGATTGATCTGGACATCCGCATTGTCAATCAGACCAAGCGTCGCCTGATCAAGCTGCGTCTGCCGCAGGCGTTGCCCGATCCGGTTCCGGTTGTGGAGACCGCGTTCGGCGAGGAGCCGATGCACGGGGAGGGGCGCGAGGAGATCGGGCAGAAGTTCCTGACCGTCACGTCCTCCAACGGCGCGCGTCTGAGTGTGCTGAACCGCGGCATTTACGGTTCATCCTTCCTGGATGGCTCCGTATACCTGACGCTGCTGCGTTCGCCGGGCTATACTGCCCATCCCATTGAGGATCGGCAGGTCATGCCCACCGACCGGTACAGCGAGCATATGGAGCAGGGCGAGCGGCAATTCTCCCTGCGGCTGCTTGCCGGGGCGGTCAGTGACCGCGACACGGCGCGGCAGGCGCTTGCCTTCAACGAGGCGCCCATGGTACTGAATCTGTTCCCGTCCGGGCAGGAAGCGCAGTCGCCCGCGCCCGCCGAGATGCCGCTTCTGACGCTTTCGCCCGCGCCTGTCGTGCTGACTGCCTGCAAGCGGACGGAGGATGGGGCGGACACTCTGCTCCGCCTGTTCAATCCCACCGGGGAGCCGGTTTCCTGCACTGTCTGCTGCCCGCAGCTTGGTGTATCCGAGACGCTCGGCTTTGGTGCTTTCCAGGTGCGCACCTTCCGTGCGGGGGACGGCAGGCTGACCGAATGCCGCATGGATGAAGCGGAAAAGGCTGACGTATAAGCGTAACTGAATACTGAATGGGAGACTCCCTGCGGTTTTGGCAGGGGGTTCTCTCTTTTGGGCGGTGTTGGTTCGCCCTGCCGACTCCGCCTTTAGCTTGCTTTTCTGCCCCCCTTCCCCGAAGGGGAAGGATAGCCCCCCGCCCGCGCTCGCAGAGCGCTCTTCCCCAGTGGGGAAGGGGGTGACCAAGGTTATTTCATGCAAGGGGCTTCGCCCCTTGCATCCCCGGCATTAGACCGCCTGCGGCACGTACAGACCTTGTCAAGCAGGCACCCCGCCGGGTGGCGGCTTTTTCCAACCCGGATTCCCGCCGCCCCGGCGGGTGCCAACGCTCTATTCAACGCCAAAAAACCGGTTTTCCGCAAGCATAGCCAGTGCCGCGCCCCGTCCAGTCTTGGGGATGCAAGGGGCGAAGCCCCTTGCATAAGAAAACAATAATCTCTCCCCCTTCCCCGGCGGGGAAGGGGGCTGGGGGGATGGGGGCAGCAAAGTAAGCTAAAGGCAGGGTAGGCAGGCGACAAAGAAGGTAAGCCCCCCGCCGTGCACCTGTATGGCAGGGTCTGTAAGTGCCGCAAGCGGTTCAGTGCAGGGGTGCCGGGGGCGAAGCCCCCGGCGAAATAAAGTAAAAATCACCCCCTTCCCACTGGGAAGGGGGCAGGGGGTCTATCCTTCCCCTTCGGGGAAGGGGGGCAACAAAGCAAGCTAAAGGCAGGGTAGGCAGGCGACAAAGAAGGTAAGCCGCCCCACCGGGTACTACAGCGGCAAGGTCAACCGGCACCGCAAGGGGCAAGCCCCGCCGGGTATATGGTTCGCTCAGGCGCGCAAGAGCCCCGGCGCCTGCATTTTGGCAGGTGCCGGGGCTTTTATGGAGGCAGTAAAAGCCTCTTACTTCATGGTAACGGTGCCGTCGGCGATATTGTACACGCCGGGGCAGTTGACAAGATTGCCGCAGGAAACAGTCAGACGGGCAGTCGCCTCAACGGTCACACTCTTGGGCGCCTGAAGCGCGTCATCCGAGCAGGTGATATCAATGACCGCGTCCTCGGAAATCAGGATATATCCCTTGCCCTCCTTGATCTCCTCATCGGACTTGATGGCGTCCTCGCCGCCGGAAAGCACCAGCTTGCCGCCTGTGACCGTCACGCTGTTGTTGCCCTTCAGAATGTTGTTGGGCGCGCTGACGGTGATCTGACCGTTGGAAATCTCCAGATCCTTCTTGCAGCCGATACCGTTGTTGTAGTTGCCCTCGACAATCAGGGAGCCCTTGCCCTTGATCTTGAGGTCACAGCCCGCATACAGGCAGGCGTTGGGCTTGGTTTCGGTCGGATCGGAGAAAACATAGGTCTTGGCATCGGTCAGGCGGTTGACGGAGCCGTCCGCCAGCTCAATCACGCACTTGTCCGCACTCACCAGGTAAATCGGCGCACTGGTGGAGGAGGAAGCCGTGAAATTCCGGAATATCAGCGTGACGCGCTCGGTTTTTTCCACGCGGACACGCAGCTGCCCGTTGCTCAGGTCGCCGGTCAGCTCATAGGTGCCGGGCTTGACGATGACAAATGCGCCGTCCTCGGTGACGACAGTGCCCTCCGGCGCGCCGCTCAGCGTCTGCCCGCTGAAGGTCAGCTGGATTGTCTGCGTGGCAGGCGTCGTGTTGCCACCCGTTTCGCCCGCAGTCTCCGAACCGGTCGGGGTTTCCCCCGTCGCCGGATCCGCTGCGGTCGCGCCGGTGCCGGACACCTCGGTGGCACTGCCCGACGAATCCGCCGGAGCCTCCTCACAGCCGCTCAATCCCAGCGCCAGCACCAATGCTGCCGCAGACACGGCAAAAATCCATTTCTTCATTATTGTGACCATTCCTTTCTCACAACGCGGAGGTTTTGGGCGGTTCCGGCTTGCCGGAGCGACAGCCGCTCCGGCTGCCAAGGCGCAAAATCTCCTGCCTGAAAATGACTTTTCAGACGTGGTTTTTCTCCTCTGTTCCGCTGCCACGCACGGGCGGCGGTTTTTCTCACAGCACGCCGGACCTTCGTCTTTCAAGGCTCGGCGCGATTCCAGGAGAAGCACTTACGGCGTTGTCTGGCTTTCGGATGCGGATACGGACTCGGGCGCGGTCGCCGGCTCAGTGGCGGACTGCGCGTTGTCGGTATAGATGGGCTGGTTCGCCACGACCGACCGGTCAATCGTCACGACCACGCCGCCCTCGTTGGTTCCGGACACGGTGTAGTTGTAGTTGGTGGGGCAGCTGATGCTGCCATCCCCTGCAACGGCACAGTAGTAGACCTCATAGGTCTTGCCGTCCAGCGCCTGGATCGACAGTCTGTCCTTGCTGGTGTAGGTGCGCAGAAGCACCAGATACTCCTCCAGGCACAGGTTGTTCGCCTTCATGTAGGTGGCGTGCGGCACGCCGACGTAGCGGTAGTACTCGGTGTACTCGGCAACGCCCGTCTTCTCTGCCTTATCGGCGGGGTAACGGACGACAAAGCCGTAGCGGGCGGCGTTCTGCTCCAGCCACGCCATGACCGTTGCGTTGGATGCCAGCTTCTGGCTCTGCCCCTCATCGGTATAGATCAAAAGGTCACAGCCCATGCCGGTCTTGTAGTCCTCCGCATTGGTACGAAGCGAGCGCGCCACGTTGGAGTCCTTTGCCTCCGCGGCGGTCACGTACGCAAGCCGCACGGTGACATCGTCACAGCCGGTCGTGCCGGCGCAGGCGGTCAGCATATTGTCCATCGCGGCAAAGGCTTCCTTATTCATCATGGCAGTCATGCCGCTGAGCTTGTAGGGCTTGGCGCCGGAATGCATCTTGCTGCGGTAATCGTACATATCCACGAGCGACGGGTCGCTGTCATTCGCTGCAAAGCTGTTGAGCTTATTGGACAGCGCCAGCGCGCCCTTCTGCGCATCGGCAGCCGTCACGGACAGATTGCCGAACGTGACCTTGTCCTTAGCCACCGTGCCGCCGGGACCCGGTGTACCGGAGCCCGAGCAATTATGCACCAGCACGCCGATAGCCAGAATCACCCCAAGCAGCAGAATCAAAGCGAGAAGCCCCCATGCCCCGACGTTTACAATTTTGCCCTTCTCTTTCTGTGAAAGCCCTCCCGACCTGCGTGCGTAGGAACCTGCTCCGTCCGACGGATAGTCTCCTCGCGCGTTGCGGCGGTCATAAGAATCCCGGTTTGCAGCCATGACTGGTACCTCCTGCTTGTTTTTTCTGTTTCTCCGGGAAGCCCGCATGCCGGAATTCCCGGAGAGGATATCTTTTCCTTACTGTGCGTCCTTGATGGAGAAGTCCATGCGGCCCTTCTTGTCCAGCCCCATGTACTTGACGCGGACGGTCTGCCCGACCTCAATGCCGGCATCCTCCACGCGCTCCAGGCGGCGGTTGGCAATCTTGGAGATGTGAACCATGCCTTCCTTGCCGGGTGCATACTCGACGAAGCAGCCGAACTCCTTGATGCCCGTCACCTTACCGGTATAGATCTCGCCGACCTCCGGCTCGAACACGATAGCGGAAATCGCCGCGTGGGCTGCCTCCGCCTGCTCCCCGTTGACGGCGGCGATGTGGATGGTTCCGTCATCGTCGATGTCGATCTTGGCGCCGGTGTCAGCCACGATCTTCTGGATGGTGGCACCGCCCTTGCCGATGACCTCCCGGATCTTGTCCGGGTCGATCTTCATGGTGGTCATCTTGGGCGCGTAGCGGGACACCTCGGGACGCGGCTGGGCAATCGCCTTCAGGATGACGTTGTCGATGATATAATCGCGTCCGGCGTGTGTCTGTGCCAGCGCCTGCCGGATAATCTCGGGAGTCAGACCGTCGATCTTCAGATCCATCTGGATCGACGTAATGCCCTTATGCGTACCGGCGACCTTGAAGTCCATGTCGCCGTAGAAATCCTCCAGCCCCTGGATATCAATCATGGTATCCCACGAGCCGTCCTCGGCAGTGATAAGGCCGCAGGAAATTCCGGCAACGGGCGCCTTGATCGGCACGCCGGCATCCATCAGCGCCAGCGTGGATCCGCAGACCGAGCCCTGCGACGTGGAGCCGTTGGAGGACACGACGTCGGACACCAGCCGGATGGCGTAGGGGAACTCCTCCTCGGAGGGCAGAACCGGCACAAGGGAGCGCTCAGCCAGCGCACCGTGACCGATCTCGCGGCGTCCGGGCGACCGGGCAGCCTTTGCCTCGCCGGTGGAGAAGCCGGGCATATTGTAGTGGTGCATATAGCGCTTGGTGGTATCGTTGTCGATACCGTCCAGCATCTGTGCCTCGGACAGGGTACCCAGCGTGGCAGCCGTCAGCACCTGCGTCTGACCGCGGGTGAAGAGTCCGGAGCCGTGTACGCGGGGCAGGACGCCGACCTCGGCGGCAAGCGGGCGGATCTGATTCATGGCGCGTCCGTCCACGCGCTTCTTATCGACCAGCAGCCAGCGGCGGACGATCTTCTTCTGAATCTTGTAGATCAGCTCCTCCATCTGCGCGGGCAGGTCGGGGTACTCCCCGGAGAACTTCTCCAGGATGGCATCCTTGACCGGCACCATGCGTGCATCCCGGACATTCTTGTCGTCGGTATCCAGCGCCGCCATGACGTCCTGCTCGCAGAAGGCAAACACCTTGTCGAACATATCATGATCCAGCTCGCCGGAGGGATAGGAGAACTTGGGCTTGCCGATCTCGGCAACGATGCCGTTGATGAAGCCCAGCACTCCCTTGATTTCCTCGTGCGCCGCCATGATTGCCTGGTACATGGTATCGTCGTCCACCTCGCGGGCGCCCGCCTCGATCATGACCACCTTGTTCATGGACGCAGCGACCGTCAGCTCCAGGTCAGAGACCTTGCGCTGTGCCTCGGTGGGGTTGACCACCAGCTCGCCGTCCACAAGTCCCATGAACACGCCCGCGATGGGACCGTTCCACGGAATATCCGAAATGGACAGGGCGACCGACGCGCCGATCATGGCAGTGATCTCGGGCGAGCAGTCCAGATCGACCGACATGACGATCAGCGACAGGGCGATATCATTGCGCAGATCCTTGGGGAACAGGGGACGGATGGGGCGGTCGATGACGCGGCTGGTCAGGATCGCCTTCTCGGAAGGTCTGCCCTCGCGCTTGAGGTACCCGCCGGGGATCTTGCCTGCGGCGTACATCCGCTCGTCGAAGTCTACCGACAGGGGCAGGAAATCAATGCCGTCACGGGGCTTCTCGGACGCGGTCGCGCAGCACAGCACGGCGGTGTCGCCGTAGCGGCACAGGCAGGAGCCGTTGGCGAGCCCCGCCATCTTGCCGGTCTCGATGACCAGCGGGCGTCCCGCAAGCATATAGGAATACTTGCGGTAGTTCTTGAACTCCATCTCGGAGCTTGTGATGTTGTACATCTGCTTTTTTCCTCCACTTTTTTCTTTATATACGGTGTTCCGCGGAGGTTTAGCACTTACCGGCGGGTCGGAAGCAGGCGTCAGGGACGCAGGCGAGCCTCCGACCCGCCGGTAAGAACTAATCCGGCGCGGAACGGGGAAACAGAACCGATGATAGCTGATACCGGGGCGAGCCGCGGTATGCCGTGCGGCGAACCTTCATGGCAATCCCGCAGGGCACAGCGGAAGCCCCGGCGGCATTGCCTCAGGAAAACGCAGGGGAGTGCGGGGCGGCAGGAACCGCTCCGCACTCCTTCTGCAATCACTTTCTCAGGTTCAGCTTGGCGATGATGGCGCGGTACCGCTCGATGTCCACCTGCTGGAGGTAGCCGAGGAGGTTGCGCCGATGTCCTACCATCTTCAGAAGTCCCCGGCGGCTGTGGTGATCCTTCATGTTGGATCTCAGATGCTCGGTCAGGGCGTTGATGCGGTAGGTCAGGATAGCGATCTGGACTTCAGGCGAGCCGGTGTCACCCTCATGGATGGCGTACTGCGCGATGATAGCCTGCTTTTCTGCTACGGTCATGGTAATTCACCTTTCTCTTTCATAATATCCGGCATTGGCACAGCAACCGGCTGGTGAAGTCCCGCGTTGCGGGTTTACCCGGTAACCGTGCGAATGTCATGCGAGGTTATTATAGCATAGGTGGGCTTTTTTGTAAAGGGGAGGGCTAAATTTTACAGTTTGTTAACAAGTGTGCCCCGGCGGGACGGGATGCTCACGCGCCCAGCAGCTTTTCGGCCGCGGCAAGGCGCAGGCAGACGGTAAAGCCGTCCATGGCGAGGGCAAGCTCCTCGATGGAGGGATACGTCGGCGCGATGCGGATATTGCTGTCGGCAGGATCATAGCCGTAGGGATAGGTTGCGCCGACGGTGGTCAGCGTCACCCCGGCGTCCTTGGCAAGGGCATAGGCACGGCGGGCGGTGCCTGGCATGGTATACAGGCTGATGAAGTAGCCGCCGAGCGGATGTGTCCAGTAGGCGAAGCCGGGGGCGGTCAGGTCGCGGTCCAGCGTCGCCTGCACAAGCTCGAATTTTGGTCTGATGAGGTCTGCCAGCTTCATCATATGGGCGCGGATGCCGTCGGCTGATCCGAAATACTTGACATGGCGCATCTGGTTCAGCTTATCGTAGCTGATGGTCTGCGCCCCTATGATCGGCAGGATCTGCTCCATATTCCGGTCGGACGCGGCAAAGATGGCAACACCGGAGCCGGGGAAAGAGATCTTGGAGGTGGATGCAAAGTAAAACACTCTGTCCTCCGTGCCCGCCTCGGCGCACATCCCGAAAATATCCGCCAGCTCATCGCGGCGATCCGGGTACAGGTCATGCACCGCGTAGGCATTGTCCCAGAAGATGCGGAAATCCGGTGCCGCCGTGCGCATACGTGCCAGTCTGCGCACCGTCTCGTCAGAGTACGTGTAGCCGTCCGGATTGGAGTATTTCGGGCAGCACCAGATGCCCTTGATGGACGGATCGGCTCCCACCAGCCGCTCCACGGTGTCCATGTCGGGACCGTCCGACGTCATGGAGACGTTTATCATGGCGATGCCCAGCGACTCGCAGATGCGGAAATGCCGGTCATAGCCCGGCACCGGGCAGAGGAATTTGACGCCGCCGGGGTAGCGCACCCACGGTTCGCCGTCGCAGGTGCCGTACAGCAGGGCGCGCGCGACCGCGTCATACATCAGGTTCAGCGAGGAGTTTCCGCCGATGAACAGGTTCTTCTCCGGAATGCCCAGAAGGTCAGAGAACAGCTTCTTTGCCTCCGGCGTTCCGTTCAGCACGCCGTAATTGCGGCAGTCAAATCCGCCGACGCTCTTGCAGTCCGCGGTCGTATGCAGGCAGTCCAGCATACCCGTCATCATGTCAAGCTGCCTGTTGCTCGGCTTTCCGCGGGACAGATCCAGTTTCAGCCCCCGTGCGCGGAACGCCTCATACTCCGCCTGCAGGCGTTCCCTCTCTGCCTGCAGCTCCTCCCGACTCATCCGCTCATAGTTTTTTTCCGCCATGGCAGAACCTCCCCGCACAAATTCGGAGCCCGCCGCGCGCGGCAGACTCTGTCTTTTACCATTATACCATACCTCTCCGGAAAAAGCAAGAGGATTTTTCAATATTTGCAGATTTTTTCACAATTCGCCTGTTTTCGGCGGCTTTGCGGCTGCATTTTGCAGGATTCGCGCGGCTCATATGCATTTCAGGCAATAAAACGCAGGGGACTCCCGAAAGAGTCCCAAAGCCCCCGGAACTTTTCTCAACCATCAGCCAACCGCACAATTCATCTTGACATATTCCCGTAATTGTGCTACAATTTCCCTGTACTCTATTGCGGAAGAAAGGAATCTCCACCCATGATACAACGACATGAGCTGACAGCCGCCGAAATGGACGACCGCCTGGCGCGGAACAGGGACAGATTACTGAAACCCTACTACCAGATGCCGGAGGTGTTCCAAAGCCCGGACGCAGACTGGCCGGGCGACAAGGAAGGCCGCGCGCTGCTGGCGTTCGTCAGTCACTATAAAGCGACCGGATACAGCAACCCCTGCATGGAGCAGATGCTGGAGGCGCTCCCCGCACATACCAATGCCCAGCTGTACTTCGGTCCCGATGCCTGTGAGGAAATATTCGAGCAGCAGCTGTCCGGACACTCGTGGCTGCTGCGCGGTCTGTGCGAGCATTACGAGCAATTCGGTGACGCCTTCTCGCGCCGGGCACTGGAATCCGTGACCGAGGGGCTGTACCTGCCGACAGCAGGACGCTACGCGGGGTATCCCGTGGAGCGCGACGCGCATGAGCTGGCAACCGGCGGAGTCAGCGGGCATACCACCACCGGCTCGTATGAGGGCTGGCGGCTGTCCACCGACGTCGGCTGCGCCTTCATGAGCATCGACGGTCTGTCGCACGTCTACAAAATCACCCGCGATGCACGCGTCAGGGCACTGCTGGACGAGATGATCGCGGTGTACTGCGCCATTGACAAGGTGCGCCTGCGCGCCCAGACGCACTGCACGCTGACCGCCGCGCGCGGCATGGTGCGGATGTATGACGTCACGGGGGAGCCGCGCTATCTGTCCGGCGCACGGGATATTTTCAATCTGTACGTGTTCGGCGGCGGCATGGACGCCGTGTTCCAGAACCTCAACTGGTGGGGGCGTCCCGACACGTGGACGGAGCCGTGCGCCATCGTGGACTCGCTGATGCTGTCCGGCGAGCTGTACCGCGTGACCGGCAGGGAGATGTACCGGCGGTGCGCCGCCCGCATTTTCCGCAACGGGCTTGCCTCCTCCCAGCGGGAGGACGGCGGTGCGGGCACCGACACGGTGGTGTTCCGGGATCAGCCGGGCTTTGCCGACTGCGACACGCTCAGCCTGCACGGCTGGGAGGCGCCCTTCTGCTGTTCCATGCGGCTGGCGGAGGGACTGTGGTACGCGCAGGTCAACCGCGCCATGCTGTACTGCGAGCAGGAGCTTGCCGAGGACGGCACGCCGCTTGTCCGGCGGGATCAGTACGGGCGCTATATGTGCGGGGACTATGTGCTGGCGGAGCCGTCGCTCCCCGAAGGCGCCGCCGGGGACTGGAAGCTCCCCGCCCCGCTTGCCGTCACCGACGGGCACCGGCTTTCCCCTCTGGTAAGATTCTATGAAATACCCGCCAGCGTTGCCGCGGTCCTGCGGCAGCGGGTGCTGTTCTGAAATACGCTTTTAAGAGCTTTTATGAAAGGAAGAACTCTGCCATGGCAAACGAGATCATCCGCGGCATGGGCACCTCGCATACGGCGGTCGCCGCTGTCGATTTTGAGAAATCCCTGAAATTTTACGCCGCCCTCGGCATAAAGTGCTTCACGCAGTGGGGCGGGGAGGGCAACCGCATTGCCCTTTTGGACGTGGGCGACGGCACACGCATTGAGCTGTTTGAAAAGCCGGAGCTGACGGCAGGTGAAGCCGCCCTCCTGCATCTGGCTTTCTCGGTGCAGAACGTGGACGAGGCATACGCCGCCGCGCTGCGTGCCGGAGCCGTGAGTCTGCGCGCCCCGGAGGAGCTGCCCCTGGATGCCAAGCCCTTCCGCATCACCCTGCGCGTCGCCTTTGTCCGGGGACCTGCCGGGGAGGAACTGGAATTCTGCAAGCAGATCGTCGGAAAATTCGCCTGATCCCCCACAAATCAATACGCAATACGGGAAAGAGGGAAACTATCATGAAACGACGCACCTTCATGCTGATCCTTGCCGCTGCGCTGTGCCTGCTCCCCGCACTGGGCGCCTGCACGCCTGCAGGGGATACCCCGACCGTCGCACCGACCGATACCGCCGCCGATCCGGATTCCGGGGCAGTCACAGAGTCGGACACGCTCCCTGTGACCGGGACTGCCCCGGAGCCGGAATCCGCGACCGAGCCGAACACCGAAGCCGCAACCGACGCCGAAACCGAGGCTCCGGTCGCCGGAACCGACAGCGGCATCGTGCGGGACGGAACGCCCCGGAAGTATTTCACGCTGAGCTTTGATGACGGCATCACGCAGGATCTGCGCCTCATCGGAATCCTGAAAAAGTACGGGATGGACAACTGCACCTTCTTCATCAACACAGGACTGATGGGCGCCAACTGGGCATGGGTAGGCGGGCAGTTCAACCGTCCCGATGTCTCGCACCTGCGCTTCACCGAGGAAGAGCTGAAAACCGGCATTTACGCCGGATTTGATCTGGAATGCCACACCGCCACGCACCCCTCGCTCAAGGATCTGAGCAACCGGCGGGTACAGCGCGAGATCGAACGGGATGTCATGAAAATTCAGGAGATTTCCGGCATCCGTCCGGTCGGCATGGCATGGCCCGGCAACGATGCCGCGTTCAACCGGCAGAATATCAAAGTCATTCTGGAAAAGACCGATGTCCGCTTTGCCCGCTGCACAACGCCCACCTACGCATTCACCCTGCCGGAAAACTTCATGCGCTGGCGCCCGTCCTGCTCCATCAGCGACGGGAATGTTCTGGAGCTGGCGGAGCAGTTCCTGCATGCGGACTGCACCGAGGATATGCTTTTCTATGTGTGGGGGCACGGCTACGAGCTGGATCTGTTCGGCACGTGGGATCGCTTTGAGCAGCTGGTAAGCAAGATGGCGGAGGCAGCCGGGCGCGGCGAGATCGTGCCGGTCACCAACGCGGAATTCTATCAGCTTTTCAAAAACGATATCCCATCCCTTGCTGAATAATCCCTGCATGTCAGCATGACAGCATGTCAGCATGTCAGCTGTCAGCTGTCACCGCAGAAAACCGGGAGGTACTGCATATGTCCGTGACGTTCTATACACCCTGCGCGACACCGCGTCCCGTCCGCCTGTCCGAGGCGACGCGGCGCTTCGCGGATGAATCCCTGCACGGCAGGTACGGCGACGATGCCCTGCGCACGCCGGCTGTCGCGCTGGACGATCCCACGCATCCCGACTGCCTGACGCCGGCACAGTTCGCCGCGCTGTCGGACTGCGGGCGGCAGGATGCCGCCATCGCCGCACTGGCAAAGTACGCGCCGGTGCGGCTCTGCGAGGGCGAGCGCATCTGCGGCGCCGCCACCTGCGGGCTTGCCATTTCGGCATTCCTGCCCGTAACCTTCGGGGGCAACCCCTTCCTGTACGGCGTCAACCATCTGACGGTGGACTTTTTCGGCGCGGTGCGGGAGGGGCTGAGCGCGCTGGAGGAGCAGGTCTGTGCCCGCCTTTCGGCGGCGGAGCAGGAGAATCTGCGCCCGCGCCAGCTGGAATTTCTATGCTCTGCCGCCGCAACCCTGCGGGCGTTCCGTGTCTGGCACGGGCGCTATCTTGCCGCCACCGAAACGGCACGCCCCGATCTGCACGCCCTGCTCCGGCAGGTTCCCTTCTCGCCGGCGCGCACCTTCCGCGAGGCGGTGCAGTCGCTGTGGTTCTGCTTTGCCTTCACGCGGCTGTGCGGCAACTGGCCGGGGCTGGGGCGCATCGACGAGCTGCTGGAGCCGTACCTGGAGGCAGACCTTGCCGCCGGGCGGCTGACGGAGGACGAGGCGCGGGAGATACTTGCCTGCTTCTTTATCAAGGGCTGTGAATGGATCCAGAGCCACACGCCCACCGGCTCCGGCGATGCCCAGCACTACCAGAATCTGGTCATCGGCGGCATCGGTCGGGACGGCAGGCAGGTGACGGGGCGCGTGACCTACCTGATACTGGACATCGTGGAGGAGCTTCCCATTTCGGATTACCCCATCACGGTCCGGCTGTCGCCGGATGCGCCGGAGAAGCTGTTCCGCCGCGTGGCGGAGGTACAGCGGCACGGCGGCGGGACTGTTGCGGTGTACAACGAGCCGCTGGTGCTGAAGGCGCTGACGCGGCAGGGCTACCCGCCGGACGAGGTGCCGGAATTTGCCAACGACGGCTGTTGGGAGACGCAGATTCCCGGCTGTACGCGCTTTTCGTACAGTCCGTTTGACGCATTGCAGGTGCTCCAGCGGCACACACTGCGGCTGGATACCGACACGCCGGCGCACTTTGACGACTTTGCGTCTCTCTATGCCGCCTACCTTGCCGATCTGCGCGCCGTTGTGGACGGCATCGCCACGGGCGTTCTGGACGCCTGGGTACCCGGCTGGCGCGAGGGCAACCGCGTCTGGAATCCGCAGCCGCCCTGCACGGTGGTGTCGCTGTTTGAGCACGGCTGTATCGAATCCGCCTGCTCCTATCTGGAGGGGGGCGTGCCGTACAACGTGCAGTCGCCCCACATCGGCGGTGCGCCGGATGCGGGCAACAGTCTCTGCGCCATTGACCGGCTGGTGTTCCGTGACCGGATTGTGAGCTTTGACCGCCTGATGCAGATTCTGAAAAACGACTGGGAGGGCGAGGAGGTTCTGCGCCGGACGGTGCGGCGGCGGCTGGTCTGCTACGGCAACGACGACGACACGGCGGACGGGTACACCGTGCGTCTCCTGAACGATTTTGCCGATCTGTGCGCGCCGTGGTCGCATGACCTGCCGGTGGTATTTCCGTCCGGCGTATCCACATTCGGGCGGCAGATCGAGTGGGCGCCCGGACGGCTGGCTGTCCCGTTCGGCTACCGGCACGGGGACATCCTGTCCGGCAACGCCTCCCCCACGCCCGGCACCGACACCGAGGGTGCGACCGCGGCGGTGCGTTCCTACTGCAAGGCGGATCTCTGCCGTCAGACCACCGGCGCGGCGCTGGACATCCGGCTGTTTCCCGGCACGGTGGACGGCGAGAACGGCGTCCGGGCGCTGGAGGGACTGCTGCGCGGATTCCTCACGCTTGGCGGCTACTTCATGCAGATCGACGTGATCGACGCGGACGTTCTGCGCCGTGCGCAGGAGGATCCCGACCGCTACAAGACGCTCTCCGTGCGCGTGTCGGGCTGGAACGCCCGCTTTGTCACGCTGAATCGGGAGTGGCAGGAAATGATTATCGAGCGGACGGAGCAGAAGATACAGTGATGGAAAGTCAGGCTTGCGTTTCCCTGCCCGTTGTTCGTATCCAGCGCTTTTCCACCGGCGACGGTCCCGGTGTGCGCACGACGGTATTCCTGCAGGGCTGTCCGCTGTCCTGCGTCTGGTGTCACAATCCGGAAACACAATCCGCGCAGCCCGTTCTGCTGACGGATCCCGCATCCTGCATCGGATGCGGGGCTTGCATCGCCGTTTGCCCCGCCGGGGCGCGGTGCTGGGGTGCGGACGGGGCACCGGTTTTTGACCGTGCCGTCTGCCGTGCCTGCGGCGCCTGCGACGGCGTCTGTCCGACGGGTGCCTGCGAGCTGTCGGCTCACGCGATGACAGTGGAGGAAATTCTCCGTCTTGTTCTGCGTGATGCGCCCTTTTTCGGGGAGCACGGCGGCGTCACGCTTTCCGGTGGGGAGCCGCTGTTCCATCCGGGCAGTTTAGCTTTGCTGGAAGCCCTGCGTGCGGCGGGATTGCACGTTGCGGTGGAGACGTCCGGCGCGGTTCCGCGTTCCCGGATGGTCGCCGCCGCGCCGCTTGCCGACCTGTGGCTGTACGACATCAAGGACACCGATCCCCCCCGTCTGCGCGCCATGACGGGCGCCGACGCCGGGCACATTCTGGACAATCTTGCCGCCTGCGACGCGCATACCGCCGGGCGCATCCGCCTGCGCTGTATCCTTGTCCGTGGCGTCAATCACACCCCTGCGCACTGGCAGGCTGTTGCGGCTCTCTCACGCCGTCTCCTGCACTGTGACGGCGTTGAGCTTCTTCCCTACCACGCCTTCGCCGGCTCCAAGTCTCTGCGCCTCGGTCGCCCCGACATCTCCCGCCCCGACTGGATCCCCTCCCCCGCCGACATCGCCGAAGCCAAACGTCTCCTGCGCTCCGCCGGTGCCTCCGTTCTGGAGTAGTTGAGGGGAGCGGAGAAACGAAGAAACGGGGGAGCGAGGGAGCGTTGGGGGCTTCTTGAAAGAAGCCCCCAAACCCCCAAGAACTTTTCCCGCGTATTATTTGGCTGGAGATTTACGTTGGTGCCCGGACCTGTGGTTTCCTTGCTGTGTCGGATGGTGGCTGGGATTTTGGGTTTTGCAGAATCGGCTTAGCCGCTTCTGCTGTGGGTTTTGAATCCGGCTTGTACCCGTGCGGCATTGGAAAAACCTGCGCCGCTTGAATTCCTTGCCCGCTGTGGAAAACTTTTTCCCGAAAAGCTAAAAGTACCGTTTTCCAAAAACAAAGTCAGTGCCGCTTCCCACCCGATTGCAGGGGTGCCGGGGGCGGTAGCCCCCGGCAAAATAAACTTTGAGTCTCCCCCTTCCCGCCGGGAAGGGGGTCGGGGGGATAGGGGCGGGAAAGCAAACTAATGACAGGGCAAGCAGGCGACAAAGAAGGCAAGCCCCCCCCCGCGGATTCCGGAACGGCAAGGTCTGCCGGCAACCAGCCAAGCAAGCCCCCCGCCGGAACCCGCTTTCCACAAGAAAAGCCTGTGCCGCCCGGGTTCAGCCCGGGGATGCAAGGGGCGAAGCCCCTTGCATAAAATAACCTTTAGTCTCCCCCTTCCCCGGAGGGGAAGGGGGGCGGGGGGATGGGGGCAAGAAAGCAAGCTAAAGGCAGGGTAGGCAGGCGACAAAGAAGGCAAGCCCCCCGACAACAGTTAAACGTTAAACGCTAAACGATAAAAAAGGATGGAACTCCCATGGAAAATGCAACGCACCGCACCGCAGAACAGATCAAAATCCTGCGCCTGCTGGCAAAGGAGTACCCCGGCATCCCGGCGGCAAGCGCCACGCTGGTCAGCCTCAACGCGCTCTGTAACCTCCCCAAAGGCACCGAGCATTTCATGAGCGATCTGCACGGCGAGGCGGAGGCGTTTGAGCATATTCTCAATAACTGCTCCGGCGTCATCCGGGAAAAGGTGGATAATATCTTCTACCGCACCATGTCGGAAAGTCAGCGCCGCAGCTTCTGCACACTGATCTACTACCCGGCGGAAAAGCTGGAGGAAGTGCGGCAGACCGGCGAGGCAACCGATGAGTGGTACCGGGTGACACTGTACAGACTGGTCGATCTGGCGCGTTCGGTGGCGTCCAAATACTCCCGCGCCAAGGTGCGGGAAGCATTGCCGGAGGACTTCCAGTACATCATCGACGAGCTGCTCCACACCTCCGGCGAGGAGCACGACAAGCAGGCGTACTACCAGAACATCATCGGCACGGTGATCGAGGTGGGCATGGCGGGCGCGTTCATCGAGGCGCTCTGCCGCCTGATCAAGCGCATGGCGGTGGACAGACTGCACGTGGTCGGCGACATCTACGACCGCGGCGCACGCCCCGACCGCATTCTGGATATGCTCATGGAGCATCACCGGGTGGATATCCAGTGGGGCAACCATGACATTGTCTGGATGGGCGCGGCGGCGGGCAGTGCGGTCTGCGTGGCGACGGTGCTCAACTCTGCTTTGCAGTACAACACGCTTGCCATTGTGGAAAACACATACGGCATCAGCCTGCGCGACCTCATCGGGTTTGCGCAGGAGACCTACAAGGGCTGTACGTGGTTCATGCCGCGCTCGGAGGACGACGCCTACTACGTCAAGAACCGCATGGATACGCTCTCCAAGGCGCACAAGGCAATCGCCATCATCATGTTCAAGCTGGAGGGACAGCTCATCCGCCGGCACCCGGAGTACGGCATGGACGACCGGCTTCTCCTTGAGCATATTGATTACACCGCGCACACCGTGACCATAGACGGGCAGGTCTATCCGCTCAACGACGCGCATTTCCCGACGGTGGATCCTGCCGATCCCTACCGCCTGAGCGACGGCGAGGCAAGCCTCATGGCATCGCTGGTCGGCGCCTTCCGGCGCTCCCCTGCCCTGCGGCGGCATATCGAATTCCTGTACACCTGCGGCAGTCTTTACCGGGTATGCAACGGGAATCTCCTGTTCCACGGCTGTATTCCGCTGTGTACGGACGGCAGCTTTGACACGGTACGCACCTTTGACGGGCAGAGCCTTGCCGGACGTGCCTACATGGATTTCTGCGACCGCACCGCCCGCGCCGCCTTCTATGACGGCGGGCAGAACGAGCTGGATTTCATGTACTACCTCTGGTGCGGGCGGCAGTCGCCGCTGTTCGGGCGCTCCCGGATGACCACCTTTGAGCGCTATTTCGTCTCGGACTGCTCCGCATGGGAGGAGGTCAAAAACCCCTACTACGATCTTGTGGTGGAGTACCCCGCCGCCGCCGCTATCCTGCGGGAATTCGGGCTGAACGAGCGCTCCGCCCACATCATCAACGGGCACGTCCCGGTCCGCGCCGCCAAGGGGGAGCATCCCGTGCGCGCGGACGGCAGGTACATCCGCATCGACGGCGGTTTCTGCCGCGCCTACCACGACCGGACCGGCATTGCCGGCTACACGCTCATCTACTCCTCGCGCGGACTGCGGCTGGTGTCGCATTCCCCCTTTGGTGGGAAGGATGCCGCCATCCGGGAAAACCGCGATATTCTCGCCTCCTCGGACGTTGTGTTTGAAATGATGCCGCACCGGATGCTTGTGCGTGACACGGACGAGGGTGCCGCTCTGCTGGACCGTATGTCCGATCTGCGCGCTCTGCTGGATGCCTACCGCGAGGGTGTGGTGTCTCCGGACTGACGCAAGGAAAGCAATCAGAAACACATGAAACAGACAGACAGCCGGGCGCAAACCCGGCAACCGAAACAGCCACAGAAACCGAAACAGAAACAAAACCGGAGGTAACAGATACTATGATCGGCGAAACCATCAACGCACCCTATGCGGAAAAATTTACGGTATCCAATGTATTCTCATCCGACATGGTCGTCCAGAGGGGCGAGCACATCCGGGTGTGGGGCTTTGCAGACGCGTCCGAGAACGGGCACAAGGTGTCGGGCGAATTCATGGGAATGTTCGCGGAGGCACGGATTGAGAACGGCGCATGGACGCTGACCTTCGGCGCACGGCTGAATGCCTGCGCGGAGCAAGGCAACAGTATGCGCATTTACACCGACAGGACAGCGTTCGTGTTTGAGAACGTGCTGGTCGGCGATGTGTTCATGGTCATCGGGCAGTCCAACGTGGCGTACTCCATGGCGGCGCACCGCGCGGCTGTGCCGGAGGCGGAGCGCGGCGGAGTCGGCTACGACGTTCCGTCCACGCCCATCCGCCTGCATTATAACTCGCTGATGCAGGAAACCGGCGTCACGCGCGGCACTGAGGAGGTCTGCGCCGAGCTGCACAACCGGGAAACCTGGAAGCGTGCGGATGCCGCCGCCGTGCAGGACTTCTCCGCGCTGGGCTATCTGTTCGCCGCGGAGTATGCGCGGGCGACCGGCGTACCGGTCGGGGTGATCGAGATCGACGGAAACGGACAGCCGATCGGCGCCTTCCTGCCCAACCGCGTGGCGGAGGCGACCGGCAGCGACAAATGGTCGGAGCAGAAGGGCTACTACGTCACGTCCGGCTGCAACGGCGATGCGGCGCGGTATATGTACAACCACTATATGTACCCGTTTGAAAAGTACGCGATGGCAGGTCTTGTCTGGTATCAGGGCGAGAGCGACTGCGCGCCCGGACTTGCCGAGGTATTCCCGGACAAGCTGGCGGCGCTCATGACCTATATGCGCACCACGCACAATCCGGTCTCCCCGGACTTCCCCGTCTACCTCATCGAGTTCCCGCCCATCTTCCGCCAGTCGGCAGTGTCTGTCATTCCCGCCGGACAGACCTGGGCTTTCATGGATCTGGGACTGGTGCGCGGCACGCTCGGCTCGGTCACGCACCGCATCCCTGCCTGCCATGTCGTGTCCTCCGCCGACCTGTGGACGGACCGCACCTACTGGAACAGCCTGCACCCGAACTGCAAGTTTGAGCAGGCGCGCCGCGCCGCCGGCATTGCCGCCGCTGTCGCGGGAGTCGGCTCACCCGAGGCGGTTGCCGGTCCCGTTCTGGCATCGGCGGAACGGTCCGCGGACGGCAGGCAGGTGGTTCTGACCTACACCAACGTCGGCAGCGGACTGACCACCGCGGGCGGCTCGGCTGATATCCTCGGCTTCGCCGGGATCCGCAGGAACCGGAACGGCACCCTGCGCGTCCTGACCCCCCGCTCGGTTACGCTTACGGCGCCCGACCGCATCACTCTGACTTTCGGCGTCAGCGTGGACGGCGTCGGCTACCACGTCCTTGCCGAAGAGGTGTTCGGCGAGAGCATCAATCTGACCTCCCCGTCCGGCGTGCCCGCCTGCGCGGACATCTGGCTGTTCGACTGACATGATCTACACCGTCACGCTGAACCCGGCACTGGACTATGTGCTGTCCGTGCCGGAGGCGGGGGACGAGCCTGCCTGCCGGGCGGACGCGGCGGCGCTCCTGCCGGGCGGCAAGGGTGTCAACGTCTCGCTCATGCTCCGGAGGCTGGATGTGCCGTCCGTCCCGACGGGACTGTGTGCCGGAGTCACGGGGCGCTGCCTGCTGGACAGGCTGACCGAGGCGGGGCTGGAGCCGGACTTCGTTCTGCTCAACCCGGATGCCGCGCCGGACGCCGGAACGCGCATCAACGTCAAGCTGCGCGAGGCGCGCCCCGGCGGCGTGCCCGCCCTGCGTGAGATCAACACGGCGGGGGCACCGGTCACGGCGGAGGCGCTGGAGGCGCTTGCCGCGCGGCTTGCCCGGCGCCTGCACCCGAACGATCTGCTGGTACTGGCGGGGAGCATCCCGCCGGGACTTGGCAGCGGCGCTTATGTACAGCTTCTGTCGCGCCTGTCTGCGGGTGCCGCGGGGCGCGTGCGTGTCGCGGCGGACACGGCGGGCGCCGGTATGGCGGCGCTCCTGCCCCTGCGCCCGTGGCTGATAAAGCCCAACCGCGCCGAGCTGTCCGCGCTGTCCGGCATACAGGCTGACAGCGACAGTGCCGTCCTGCGGGCGGCACGGAATCTGCAGGCGGCGGGTGCCGGACACGTACTGGTCACGCTGGGGGCGGACGGTATGCTGCTGGTGCCCGCCCGGCGGGCAGGAGCGGACGGTCTTGGCGAGGACTGCCTGCGCATAGGCGCCGTACCCGGCAGGGCGCTGTCCTCGGCGGGAGCCGGCGACGCCTCGCTTGCCGGCTTTCTGGCGGCGTTGCGGCGGGGATGGAAGCCGGAAAACGCACTGCGCTTTGCCGCCGCCTGCGGCGCAGCCGCCGTCTTTTCGCCCGGCGGAATGGGCAGCCGTGCCGAGGCGGAACGCCTGTATGCGCTGACGGCGCTGGCAGGTCCGGCGGTGCGGCGTCTCCCGGCGCCGTAACGGCGCCCCTGCGGGCTAGCGCCAAGCAACAGGCTGCCCCCAAAAACAATTCATTTGAGCGGAGGGACGGAGTATGCTGTCCAAGGTATACAGCGCGGGACTTTACGGCATTGACGGTTTTGTGGTAACGGTGGAGGTGGACGGGCAGCCGCGCCTGCCGGAATTTGAGCTGGTGGGACTGCCGGACGCCGCCGTCAAGGAGGCGAAAAACCGGGTGCGCACCGCCTGCGAGAACAGCGGCTACCGCTTCCCCGAGGCGGCACTGCTGGTCAATCTGGCGCCAGCCGACCGCCGCAAGGAAGGCTCCGGCTTTGATGCCGCCATTCTGGTGGGCATTCTGTCGGTGTCCGGCGTCATCCGCCGCGACTGCGACCTGTCCCGGCGCTGTTTCGTCGGGGAGCTGTCGCTCTCCGGGGAGTTCCGGTTCGTGCGCGGCATCCTGCCCATGTGCGTGGCGGCGCGGGACGCGGGCATGACGGAATTCTATGCCCCCGCCGAAAATGCCGCCGAGGCGGCAGCCGTGGAGGGCATCACGGTCTACGGCGTGCAGAATATGCACCAGCTGACCGAGCATCTGTGCGGCCGTCAGCCGCTTACCCCGGTCAGCTGCCCCGACCTGTCCATGACCGGCGCCGACCTCTATGACGTGGATTTCTCCGACGTGCGCGGACAGCGCATGGCAAAGCGGGCGCTGGAGATTGCGGCGGCGGGCGGACACAACGTCCTGCTCATCGGACCGCCGGGAACCGGAAAATCCATGCTTGCCAAGCGCCTGCCCACCATCCTGCCGCCGCTCTCCTTCGCCGAGGCGATCGAAACGACCAAAATCCATTCCGTCGCCGGAACCCTGCCGGAGGGCGTCTCCCTCCTGCGTCGGCGCCCCTTCCGCTCGCCGCACCACACCATGTCCGCCGTATCACTGATCGGCGGCGGCATCAACCCGACGCCGGGCGAGGTGTCCCTGGCGCACAACGGCGTGCTGTTCCTGGACGAGCTGCCGGAATTTCCCAAGCAGGTCACCGACGCACTGCGCCAGCCGCTGGAGGATCGGCGCGTCACCATCACGCGTGCCAACGGGCGCGTGACCTTCCCCTGCACCTTCATGCTGGTCGCCGCCATGAACCCCTGCCGCTGCGGCTACTACGGCGACACGCGCCACCGCTGTACCTGCAAGCCCGCTGACGTGCAGAAGTACGTCTCCCGCATCAGCGGCCCCATGCTGGACCGCATCGACATCCAGATCGAACTGCCCTCGCTCTCCTACGAGGAGCTTGCCGCGCGGGAGCCGGACACCAACGAGACCTCCGCCGATGTGCGGGCACGCGTCTGCCGCGCCCGCGCCTATGCCGCCGCACGCATGAGCGGGGAGGACAGCGCGCGCATATTCTGTAATGCCCAGCTGGATTCCGCCTCCATCCGGCGCTACTGTGCCGCCACCCCCGCCGCCATGGAGCTTCTGCGCACGGCGTACACGTCGCTGGGGCTGTCCGCACGCGGCTATGACCGCGTCATGCGGGTGGCGCGCACGGTAGCCGACCTGGACGGCTCGGAGCGTATTGAGGAACAGCACATCGCCGAGGCGATCCAGCTCAGAAGCCTGGACAAAAAATACTGGGGCGACAGGTAGTGTCTGCGCCGCCGCCCACGGAGGTTATAGGATACCATGACAACTCTTCTTTGCCGCCTGTTCCTGCGCGGGCGCGACCCGTCCACGCCCACCGGGCGCCGGGCATACGGCACCATGGCAGGCGCGGTCGGCATTGCACTGAATCTGCTGCTGGCGGCGGGAAAATTCATTGTCGGCGTTCTGAGCGGTGCCCTGTCCGTGCAGGCGGACGCCGTGAACAACCTGTCGGATGCCGGCTCGCAGATCATCTCGCTGGTTTCCTTCCGCATCGCCGCCCGCCCCGCCGACCGGGAGCATCCCTTCGGGCACGCGCGCATTGAGTACGTCGCGTCCATGATTGTTTCCTTTGCCATCCTGCTGGTGGGCTGGGAGCTGCTGACCGGCTCGGTGCGCAAGATCCTGCACCCCGAACCGACCGCCTTCCGCTGGCTGTCCGTCATCGTGCTGGGCGTTTCGGCGCTGGTCAAGCTGTGGATGTTCTTCTTTAACCGGAGCATCGCGCGGCGTATCGGCTCGTCCGTCATGCGGGCGACCGCCGCCGACAGCCTGTCCGACGCGGGCGCGACCTGCGCCGTGCTGGTCTGTATGCTGATCCTGCGCTTCACCGGCGTGGACGTGGACGCCTATGCGGGCGTTGCCGTTGCACTGCTCATTCTCTGGGGCGGCATCGGCATCCTGCGGGATACGAAGAACGCCATTCTTGGCAGTCGCCCGTCGGAGGAGACCGTGCGGGACATCCGGAACGTTGTCCGGCAGTACCCCGACGCGCTGGGGATGCACGACCTGCTGGTTCACAACTACGGTCCCGGGCACGTGGTCGCCTCCCTGCACATCGAAGTGGACGGGCGGGCGGACGTGTTCACGTCACACGACATGATAGACCGCATCGAGCGTCAGCTCCGGCTGGAGTACGGGATCGAGGCGACCGTCCACATGGATCCCATCGCGGTCAACGATCCCACTGCCGACCGGCTGCACGCGCTGGTACTGGATGCCGCGCGGGAGCTGGACGGGCGGCTGAGGATCCACGACTTCCGCATTGTCCCGGGCGCCACGCATACCAATCTGATCTTTGACCTGGAGGTGCCGTTTGAGGTGCGCATGAGCGACACCGATCTGCGGGAGAACCTGTTCCGGCTGGTGCGGTCGCGCGACCCGTCGCTGTACACCGTTGTGACCATTGACAGAGAGTAAGCGTGTGCCGCACGGGCGGCACACGCTTACTCTTTCCAGCTTATCCGCATCTCCGCGCCGTAGCCGTCCGCCTCCAGCCGCAGGAGCGCCGGGCGTTGCGCCTTCTCCGTGAAGGCAAAGACTATCCGCACGCCTGCCGCCGTGACCGTCACCGTCCGCCGTCCGTCGGCGTCCCGTCCGGTTTCCGTGATGTCCCCCTCCGCCAGCAGTGCCCATGCGGGCAGCAGCAGGCGGTCGAACCGCCCGTCCGTCGCCGTTGCGGACAAGTCATCCAGCGCGACCGTCACGCGCGTTTCTGTGGCGGGAGTCTCTCCGTTCTCTGCGCTGCTCCCGGCGGGCGCGGCGCGTTCGGCTGTGACGGTCAGCCCCGCCAGGGATGCCGGTTCCGTATACACGATCTCCACCCGTCTGCCGTCCCCGGTCGGTGCCGTGACGGCCACGGTTGCGGCGAAGGCTCGCGGCTGTCCGGTCAGGCTTGCCCCTGCGCGTGCGGGGTCACCTGTGTATCCGTCCGGTTCCGTGCGTATGAGACTGCCCCGGACGTCCGCCGTGAACGCCGCTTCCGTATAGGACAGACCTGCGCGGCGGCGTGTCATTCCGCCCGGGATCGGCTGTGCGGTGCATCCTGCCAGGAGGATTGCCGTCAGCAGCACGATTGCTGCCGGCAGCGTTTTTTTTGCTTTGCTCCGATGGTGCATGGTGGTTCTTCCTTTCGTTCTGTTGCGGGGGGCTTGCCTTGCTTGTCGCCTGCCAACCCCGCCTTTAGTTTGCTTTTCTGCCCCCCTTCCCCGAAGGGGAAGGATAGACCCCCGCCCCGCGCTCGCAGAGCGCTCTTCCCTGGCGGGAAGGGGGAGACTTTTAGTTTTCTTATGCAAGGGGCTTCGCCCCTTGCATCCCCGGGGACTGGGTGGGGCGCGGCACGGGTTGAACCTGCGAAGCAGGCACCCGGCGGGGGGCGTACCCCCGGCGTTGGCGGCTCGACCAGCCATTGCGGTGCCTGACGGGGGCTTGCCTTGCTTGTCGCCTGCCGCCCCTGCCGTTAGTTTACTTTGTTTTTCCCCCCATCCCCCCGCCCCCCTTCCCCGGCGGGGAAGGGGGAGACTATAAGTTTATTTCGCCGGGGGCTCCGCCCCCGGCACCCCTGCACTGAACCGCCTACGGCACTTACAGACCATGCCGAACAGGTATCCTGCGCAAGGGATCCTGCGGTTCAGCGCAAAGCCGACAGAAGTTCTTTCCTCAGAGCAGCGCCGGCAGCCAAGGAGAGGGGGGACCGGGGGAGATGGAACTATCCGTCGCTAACGCGACGGCGGCGTTTGAGATGGTCCTCTCCCCCGGGGCAGGGATAGCCAGTGCCGCAGGGAAGAAGGAGACCAAAGGTTTTCTTATGCAAGGGGCTGGGTGGGGCGCGGCACGGGCTGAACCTGCGGAGCAGGCACCCGGCGGGGGCGTACCCCCCGGCGTTGGCGGCTCGACCAGCCGTTGCGGTGCCCAGCGGGGGGCTTGCCTTCTTTGCCGCCTGCCAACCCCGCCTTTAGTTTACTTTGTTTCCCCCTATCCCCCCCTGCCCCCTTCCCCGGCGGGGAAGGGGGGGACTATAAGTTTCTTTCGCCGGGGGCTTCGCCCCCGGCACCCCGGCACTTACCTGCTTACGGCACTTACAGACCATGCCGAACAGTTACCCAACGCAAGGGAGCCTGCGGTTCAGCGCAAAGCCGACAGACGTTCTTTCCTCAGAGCAGCGCCGGCAGCCAAGGAGAGGGGGGATCGGGGGAGATGGAACTATCCGTCGCTAACGCGACGGCGGCGTTTGAGATGGTCCTCTCCCCCGGGGCAGGGATAGCCAGTGCGCCGGGAAGGGGGAAACCAAAGGTTTTCTTATGCAAGGGGCTTTGCCCCTTGCATCCCCGGGGCTGGACGGGGCGCGGCACGGGCATTGCTTGTGGAAAACCGGTTCTTTCGGCTTCAAATGGTGCGTTGGCACCCGCTGGGACGGCGGGAACCCGGGTTGTAAAAAGCCGCCCCCGGCGTGCACCTGTACGCAGGGTCTGTAAGTGCCGTAGGCGGTTCAGTGCCGGGGTGCCGGGGGCGAAGCCCCCGGCAAAATAAACTTTGGGCTCCCCCCTTCCCGCCGGGAAGAGCGCTCTGCGAGCGCGGGCAGGGGGATGGGGGCAGAATCAAAGCCAAAGGCAGGGTCGGCACGCGACAAGCAAGGCAATTCCCCGCAAGGGTTCCTGTACGGCAGGTCGGCAGGCGTCAAAGAAGTAAATGCCGCCGGCGTGAAATTTATGCCTCCGGATGTTGCAAAAAAGCCCCGGATGTGGTATACTGAATGCGGAAAGCCCGCGCCGATTTACGCGCGGGAGAAGGAGCCATGACCAATGGATAACACGCATACTCACCGCTTGCATGAACTGCTCAGGTCGGATCTGACACCGCCGCGCGTGTACGCCGCGATTGATCCGGCGGCTCTGACACACAATTACCGCCTGCTGGCGGACAGGGCAAAGACTGCCGCCGGGCAGGAGCTGACTCCCATCGCCGTGGTCAAGGCGGACGCATACGGGCACGGCATCCGCATCTGCGCAAAGGCACTCGCGCAGGCGGGATGCCGCGCCTTTGCGGTCGCCTGCATAGAGGAAGCGGTCGCCCTGCGGCAGGTGCTGGAGGAGAACGGCACGGACGGAACCGTCCTGATTCTCGGCTATACAGCCCCCGCCTGCGCCGCACTGCTGGCGGCACATCGGCTGACGGCGGCGCTGGTATCCGCCGACCACGCCCGCCGGATGTCGGACGCCGCCTGCGCCGCCGGAGTGCGCGTCCGGGCGCACCTCGCGCTGGACACCGGCATGAACCGCATCGGGCTGGCAGCACACAGTCCGGCGGAGCTGGAAAGTGCCGTGCGGGAAGCGGCTGATATTCTGGCACTGCCCGGACTTCGCGTGGACGGAATGTTCTCGCACTTCGCCGAGGCGGACGCGGACGGTGACGCCGCCATGCAAGCCGGAAGCCGCACCATGACGCAGTACGCCCGTTTCGCGCAGGTGCGGGACGCGCTGGCGGCGCGCGGACTGCGCCCCGGGCTGTGCCACATCTGCAACAGCGCAGCCGCCGTCCGGTTCCCGGCGGCGCACCCGGACGCACTGCCGGACGCCGTGCGGCTGGGCATCAGCCTGTACGGCTACGGCGTGCCGCTCCCGGACGGGCAGGCGCTCCTGCCCGTCATGCGGCTGTGTACCTCGGTCGTGCATCTGCATACACTGCTGCCCGGCGAACGCGTCGGGTACGGCGGCACCTTCACCGCCGACAGCCCCCGCCTGCTGGCTACACTGCCGATCGGGTACGCGGACGGCTGGACCCGCGCCCTTGCCGGCGCCTCCGTCACGGTACACACGGCAGGGGGCGACCGCCAAGCCCCGCTTGTGGGGCGCATCTGCATGGATCAGTGCATGGCAGACGTCACCGGACTGCCCGTGCGCGTCGGCGATCCGGTCACGCTGTTCGGACAGACGCCGGAACAGCTGGAAGCGCTCGCGGCACGCGCCGGAACCATTCCCTACGAACTGCTCTGCCTCATCACGGCACGCGTCCCCCGCATACAGGCGGGAAACGCCCGAATCTGATTTTTCCCCCACGAAAGGAGTACGCCATGAACGCCACGAACCGGAAATTCCTCCGCGTCCTGTGCCTTTGCCTGTGCCTGCTTTGCTGTCTTCCCCTGCTCGCCGGATGCGGCAGCTGCGGGGGCAGTGACGAGCCGGTCGTCCGAAATGCCATCACATCGGTCACGGTCGGGCGCGGCACGCAGGCGGGAGACGGCACCGACGCCACCCTGACGGTGACAGCCGCCCTGACCGATGCGCTTCTGAAATCCTACAGCGGCACGGTATACCTGTTTGAGCTGCCCGCCCGCTGCGGCCGCAACCCCGACCTGCGCGGGCTGACTCCGGTGGCGGACGCCCCAGCCGCCTCCTCCCTGCGCTTCTCGCTGAGCCTGTATGACGGGATGCGCTCCCGGCTGTTCTCCTCCTTCGTGCTGGCGTCCTACGACAAGACAGCCCGGCAGTACACCGTGCTGACTTCCGCCGTTGCCGTTTCCGATCCGGCAGCGTTGGCAGACGGCACTGCCCGCACGGATGCCGCCGTTTCGGTAAAGGGGCTGTCCACGCCGCATCCCGCGGACGCAGTGCGGCTGGGTGCCGCCTCCACCGTCGTGGATGTGTCCATGGGTGACATCATCCGGGAAGGCTGGTCGGAGCATGCAGTCTCGTTCCTGTGGAACGGCGTGACCTTCTACTACGACGGCGACGCCGTGCGGGCGCTGGACGGGACGGTCTCGGCGTACACCGCCGCCGGCATCCGGGTGTACCTGCGCTTCCTGCTGAAGGCGCCGGGAAAGAGTACCCCTGCCTGCCTGTATGTGCCCGGCGCCGGGGATGCCGCCGGATACAGTCCCAACATGACCGACCCGGACGCGGCGCGCCTGCTGGAAGCCTTCTTCCGCTTCATGGCGGAGCGCTACGCCGCCGGGCAGGATGCGCCGGGACGCGGGCTGTGCGCCTCCTTCCTGATCGGGCGGGGCGTCAACAACGTGTCCCGAAATGCGGCAGACGGCAGCACGGGCGCGTCTCCCGACCTGCACGTCAGCCGGTACGAGCAGCTGGTGCGGCTGGCGCACACCGCCCTGCGTGCCTCGATCTCCGCCGGGCGGGTGTTCATCTGTCTGGACAGCCACTGGAACGGGCGCGACCTGTCCGGCGGCTTCGGCGCGCAGAACTATCTGGCGGCGTTCCGCTCCGAGGCGGCTCTGCGCGGGGACTTCGACTGGCAGATTGCCTGTGAGCTGGCGGCATCCTCGCCGCGCGTCTGGCTCCCCTCCGCCGCCGACGGAGACAGTCTGACCATTCCCTCCCTCTCCTCCCTGACCGACCTGCTCTCCGCCGAGACCTATCGCACCGCGGGCGGCAGTCTGCGGCAGGTCATCCTCACGGACTACGCAATCCCCTCTGCCTTTGCCGGGGAGGTATCCTCCTCCGATGCCGCGCAGGCGGACACCTATCAGGCGTCCTCCTTTGCCTACGCCTACACGGTCGCCGCCGCCAACCCGCGCGTGGAGGCGCTGATCTATGACGGCGTGGCGGACGGCGCCGGTCTGTATGCGGTTTCCGACGGGGAGCCGGTACGCCGCCCCATCGGGGACACCTTTGCCGTCATCGACACGGACGGCGCCGAATCCGTGCTGTCTGTTGCCCGCCCCATCGTCGGCACTGCGTTCCAGCGTGCGGAAAGCGGGCAAGCCGGACTGGCACTCCCTACCCGCACGGTCACGGGCTCTGCCGCCGCTCTGCCCACGGCGCAGATGTCCTCCGGGGGCAGTTCCCTGCTCCTCGGCTTTGACGCGCGGCGGGATAATCCGCTCGGCGGTTTTACCGCCACCGAAGGGCTTGTGTACCTGGATCGCGTGGCGGTCTCCGGTCGTCCCGTCCTGCACGCGGCACTGGAAGCGCCGACTGCCGGGATGCCTGTCGGCATTACCGCCCCCCTGCCCGTCTCGGCGCTGACCGGCGGGCGGGAGCTTCTGCTGGATATGCAGGCGGCGGTGCACGGCGACGCGCCTGCCGGCAATCTGACCGCAACGGTTCTGCTTACGCGCGTATCCAAGGGCACCGTGGCAAGCGGTGACGGCACTCTGCGTTACCGGGCTTCCTCCGCCCTGCCCGCGGGGGATTGGCAGATCCTGCGCTGTGACATTTCCTCCTTCACGTCCCTGCTCGACCCGGACGACACGGTACTGCTGACGGTTCTGCTGGAAGGCAGCGCGCCTGTTTCCTGCGATCTGTATCTGCGGGAAGCGCGGCTGACCGGTGTCACTGCCGGCTCCTTCCCCACTGTTCTGATTCTGACCTTTGCCGGTGTTGCGACGCTGGCGCTGACCGGTGTGGTTGTGTTCCTGTTCCTCAGGCACCGCAGGCGGGCGCGTTGAGAGGGGGGAAGGCGGCACCTGCTTACCCTGCCGCCGCTGTTGCCCGGCGGGGGGCGCTGTGCCCTGCCGCGTCTGCTTTGCCTGCCGTATCATAGCTTTTTCTCCCCCATCCCCCCACCCCCTTCCCCTCCGGGGAAGGGGGAGATTTTTAGTTGATTTTGCCGGGGGCTTCGCCCCCGGCACCCCTGCGGCTGAACCTATAGGTCTCCGCAAAACCGACAAAAAGCGTTCCCCCCTTCCCGCCGGGAAGGGGGTCAGGGGGATGGGGGCAGGAAAGCATTGATACGGCAGGCAAAACAGGAAAGGCAGGGGCAAGCCCCCCGCCGGGCGCGGAACGCGCCACCTTGTTCCGATGCCGCCCGGGTTCCGCCCCGGGGCACCTGTACGGCAGGCTTTGTAAGTGCCGCAGGCGGTTTAATGCCGGGGTGCCGGGGGCGTTAGCCCCCGGCGAAATAAACTAAAAGTCTCCCCCTTCCCGCCGGGAAGGGGGTCAGGGGGATGGGGGCAGGAAAGTATTGATACGGCAGGCAAAACAGGAAAGGCAGGGGCAAGCCCCCCCGCCGGGCGCGGAACGCGCCACCTTGTTCCGATGCCGCCCGGGTTCAGCCCCAGGGATGCAAGGGGCGAAGCCCCTTGCATAAAATAGCCTAAAGTCCCCCCCTTCCCGCCGGGAAGAGCGCTCTGCGAGCGCGGGTCGGGGGAATGGGGGCAAAAAGCCATGACACGGCAGGCAAATCATGCGCGGCAGGTGGCGTTCTTTTTTTGTTAACAATTTACATATTATTTATAAATTGTTTGCAAGCAATTTATAATATTGCAGTATAATGCAAACGTGGTAGTTATACCGTTCAGATTCCGTTAACGGAAAGTGCGGAAACATGACACCAAATTCAGGCAGGGAGGCAAGCTGATATGAAGCGTAACACGCATTATGGACTGATAGTTCGGACAATTTCTGTTTTTCTTCTCGTTTTTATCCTTTCGCTGCCGCTCGGTTCCTGCATCGCGGGAAAGAACCCCACCACGGAAAGCTCCACGACGGAATTGATAAATGACGGCGATGCCGACAGGGTAAGCCGCCGGGAGCTGGCGCGCTCCCTGCAGAGCGGACTCCTCCCTGCCAAGGAAACAGGCAGTGAGGCGGAAACGCTCCCCGGTGGGCTGACACCGGTACAGTACCTGCCGCAGGCACCGCAGGATCTGGTCGGTCAGCGGCTGTTTCTGATGCTGACCGAGGATCAATACGCAGGAAACACCGTGTTCCGCTACACCGCACCGCAGGGAAACAGCGGGGAGGAACTGGCAATTTTCTTCGGATCTCTCGAAAACAGCGACGGCGGCGGATACTACGCGCTGGTTCTGAAAACCGAATACGGAAGCATGGGCAGTTTCCTTGACGAAAGCAAAAAGGGCTCCCTGCGCGGAACCGTAACGGCTGTCCGGTATATCGGATTTAACGATATGTTGCATTCCTCCAACGACATTTCCGCGCTGGCAAGCAGCGGAAAGGCTTCCGCCGGAAAGGACAGCGTAATCTGCTACGGCTCCATAGAGGGGAACGGCAGTATTTCCGCTGTGGACGGCGGCACAAGGTCCGCGCCCGCCGCAGAGGTATTTGAATCCACGCTTGCCCGGTTCGGGCTTTCATGATTTCATGAAAAGATAACAGGTGGGGCTGTTAAAAAACATCGGTTTTTTAACAGCCCCTTTTTTGCCGGGACGCTGCCTGTCGTTTCCCTTGACAAATGCGCCGCGACTTGCTATAATTGGGGGGAAGCCGCCGCTGTTATCCGGCGGCAAAGGGAGAGGCACACGCATGAACACAAAATACTATCTCGGCGTTGATATCGGCGGCACGAAGTGCGCGGTCGTGCGCGGCGACAGCGAGGGACATATACTGGAGAAAACGCGCTTTGACACCCGCGACTGCACCGCCACCGTCGCCCGGATACTGGATACCGCCGCCGCCATGGCGGAGTCCGCCGCGCGGCAGGGGCAGGCTGTCTGCGCCGTCGGCGTCAGCTGCGGCAGTCCCATGGACTCCGCGCGCGGCATCATCCGGGAGCCGCCCAACCTGCCCGGCTGGGTGGACGTTCCCATCACGGATATGCTCACTGCCCGGCTGGGGCTTCCCGCCGCCCTTTGCAACGATGCCAACGCCTGCGCTCTTGCGGAATGGCGCTTCGGCGCGGGCAAGGGGACGCGGAACATGGTCTTTCTGACCTTCGGCACCGGCATGGGTGCGGGGCTGATTCTCGATGGGCGTCTGTACGCCGGAACCTGCGATGCGGCAGGCGAGATCGGGCATATGCGTCTGGCGCCGGACGGTCCTGTCGGCTTCTTCAAGGCAGGCTCCTTTGAGGGCTTCTGCTCCGGCGGCGGACTTGCCAAAATGGGACAGCGTCTGGCGCTGGAAGCCATCCAGCGCGGCGAGGCACCCGCCTTCTGCCCGACACTGGCGGATCTGCCCTCCGTGACGGCAAAGTCCATCGCGGACGCCGCCCACGCCCCCGAGCCCGACCCCGTCGCGCTTGCCGTCTATGCCCAGTGCGGCACGCGCCTCGGGCAGGCACTCGCCGTGCTGGTCGATGTCCTCAACCCGGAATGCATCGTGCTGGGCAGCGTCTTTGCCCGCTCCGGCGACCTGCTCATCCCTTCCATGCAGCGCGTCCTGTCCGCGGAGTGCCTCCCGGATTCGCTCGCCGTCTGCCGTATCCTCCCCGCCGCCCTCACCGAGTCCGTGGGCGACCTCGCCGCCCTTACCGTGGCAATGGAAGCGGAGAAAGCGGAGAGCGCCGGGGAAACTTCTTGAAAGAAGTTTCCCCGCACCCCTTCAAGAACTTTTCCCGACAAGAGGCAGGATGCGGCGGGCACACCGGAACCATCCCGCATCCCCAAAACCACAGGAGGAAACATATGTTGAGTGACAAACCCACTTTCGGTCCCGGCGGCAACGGCGGCTGGTTCTACCGCGACGGCGGAAAGTCCACGGTGCAGGCTCCCGCGTGGCTGGAAAAGATCGGATTGGACGCCTATGAGTACGAGGCGGGCAGGGGCGTGGTCGCCGGGGAGGAATCCCTGCGTGCCGTCGGGGAAGCGGCGGCGGCTCACGGCATCCGGATGTCCCTGCACGCGCCCTACTTCATCTCGCTCTCCGGCGCGGTGGAGGAAAAGCGGCTGGCAAGCATCGACTATATCCGGAAATCGCTCTGGGCGGCGGAGCTGCTGGGCGCGGATACAATCGTGATTCACAGCGGCAGTGCGGGCAAAATGAGCCGCGCCGAAGCCATGCGGCTGTCCTGCGACACGCTGGCGCGTGTGATGCAAGCGGTGGGCGATACGTCCATCCGGCTCGGCATTGAAACCATGGGCAAGGTGAACCAGCTGGGCACGCTGGACGAGGTAATCGAGCAGTGCCGGGTGGATCCGCACTACCATCCCGTGGTGGATTTCGGGCATATGAACGCGCGGGAACGGGGCGGTCTTTTCCCCGACTGCGACAGCTACCGGCGGGTGTTCTCCACCGTGGCGGAGCGGCTGGGCGATGCCTATGCGCGGCACCTGCACTGCCACTTCTCCCGCATCGCGTACACGGACGGCGGGGAAAAGCGGCACCTGACCTTTGCGGACGAGCAGTACGGTCCCGCCTTTGAGCCGCTGATGGAGGCGATCGTCCGGGAGGGGGTCTGCCCGCGCATCATCTGCGAATCGGACGGCACCATGGCGGAGGACGCCCTGACCATGAAGCGGTACTGGCAAAGCCTGAACGGCTGAGGATATTCCGGAACACACTGTTTACAGAAATAGAAAGGAAATATACCATGTCACATCTTACCAATCTGCAATCCCGCATGAAGGCGGGCGAGGTGGAGGCGGTGCTCGTCTCCTCCGAGATCAACCAGCGCTACCTGACCGGGCTGAACTACACGGACGGCTATGTGCTCGTCCTGCCGGAGGCGGCATACCTGCTGGCGGATTTCCGCTATATCGAGGTGGCGCGCGCCACGGCAGGCTCTGCCGGGATCGAGGTCGTCATGCCGGAGGGCGGGATGCTGCCCTGCGTGGCGGGACTGCTGGAAAAGCACGCCGTCCGGCACCTTGCCTACGAGGAGGAAACGGTGTCCTGCGCCCTGCGCATCCGGTTCGCCGAGACCTTCCCCGGCGTGGAGCTGATGACCGGCGCTTCCCGCCTGATCGACTCCCTGCGCCTTGTCAAGGACGCGGACGAGATCGCATTCATGACGCAGGCGCAGAAGCTGACGGACGATGCCTTTGCCCACATTCTCAACTTCATCACGCCGGAGCGCACCGAGCTGGAGGTCGCGCTGGAGCTGGAATTCTATATGCGCGCGCACGGCTCCGAGGGGACGGCTTTTGAGACCATCGCGGTGTCGGGTGCCAATTCCTCCAAGCCGCACGGCGTGCCGGGCGACCGCAAGCTGACTCCCAACGCCTTCTTCACCATGGATTTCGGCGCGCGCTGGAACGGCTACTGCGCCGACATGACCCGCACGGTGGTGCTGGGCAAGGCGGACGACGAGATGAAGCGGCTGTACGGCACCGTGCTGGAGGCGCAGACCAGAGCCATTGAGTCCCTGCACGTCGGAATGCCCTGCTGTGACGCGGACAAGGTCGCGCGTGACATCATCGACAACGCCGGCTACAAGGGCTGCTTCGGGCACAGCCTCGGGCACGGCGTCGGGCTGTATATCCACGAGTCGCCCCGCTTCGCCGCCTCGTCCCCGCGCGAAATCACGCTTCAGCCCGGTCATGTCGTGACCGTCGAGCCGGGCATCTATATCGCCGGCAAGTACGGCTGCCGCATCGAAGACATGATTACCATCCTCCCCGACGGCACCGTTCACGACTTCACGCAAAGCCCCAAACAGCTGATCGAGCTGTAAGGGGCGGCAATATCTTCTGAAATCAACACAAATCCTCCTTTTTGCCGTTCCCTTCCGTCCGTCAGGGTGGTATACTGAAGGCACAGCAGGCAAGCTCCGCGTCCGCTGGGTGCGTGATTCCCGGAGCCGCCCGCAAAACAAGGAGGATGGATTTCTATGAACACAGACAGAATTTTCGCCGAACAGATTGCAAACGAGTACGCTCCCAAGGACACCGCAAGAATCGTTGCCCTGCGCAAGCTGGATCGTCACGCCAAGCGCCCTGCGCTGGTATTCGCCTACACCTTCGGCATTGCCATGTCGTTGGTGCTGGGAGTCGGGATGTGCCTTGCCATGCAGGTCATCGGAGACGGCTCCGCACTTACGATGGGCGTGGGAATCGCCGTCGGGACAGTCGGAATTGCCGGCGTATCGGTCAATTATCTCCTCTACCGGAAGCTGCTGGAAAAAGGGAAGCGGAAATATGCGTCCGACATCATCCGGCTCGCCCGTGAAATAACCGGGGAATGAACCGGAAACGCATTCTGCGGGGATTGCTTTTCCCACCTGCGTGGGTGCTGTGCGTCCTGCCGCCTGCCGCATTCGCCAGCCTGACTGCGGCGGCGGTGCGGGGGACGCCGGATTGCACGGCGCTGTATTTCCTGTACGGACTTTCGGCGTATGCGCTGATGCTGTTGGCACTTGCCGTCCCCCGGTTTCTCCGCACGGTGCGCCGCGTGCGGGCATGGGTACGCACGACGCGCTGGGGCGGGCGCTACCTGACAGATATCCGCTTCCGCGGCACCGTGCGCATGGTGCAGGGGACGGTCGTCAACCTGCTTTACGTTGCGTTCCGCACCGCGACAGGCATCCGCTACGGCTCTCGCTGGTTCCTGTCTCTGGCAGCGTACTATTTCCTGCTGGCGCTGACGCGCGCCTTTCTTCTGCTGGGACTGCGCCGCCGGGCAGGCAGGAGGGACCCGCTTGCCTATGAGTATGCCTGCTGCCGCAGGACGGCGTGGTTGCTCCTGCTTATCACCCTGGCAATCGCCGTCATGGCGGCGCAGACCGTGTGGGAAAACGCAGGCTTTGTCTACCCCCAAATCGTCCTGTACGCTTCCGCCGCCTATACGTTCTATTCCGTGGCGCACACGGTTGTCGGTCTTGCGCAGCTGCACCGGGCAGGGAGTCCTGTCCTGTCTGCCGGAATGTTCATCGGGGTAGTGGAAGCACTGATGTCACTGTTCGGTTTACAGACCGCCATGATAACGGCGTTTTCACCGGATGATGAGGCGTTCCGGCTTCGGATGAATACGGTTACCGGCACCGCAGTCTGCTCCGTTGTTCTGATTGCCGCTGCCGTCATGCTGATTCATACACACCGTGCGCTACGTTCGCTTGCCGCAAAACAGGAGGACAGAGCATGAACAAATCCGAAAGCAAGTATTTCAACACCGCCGTCCGCATGGACGAAGCGCTTATCTCCCTGCTGGCACGTAAGGATTTCGCTTACATCACCGTCCGGGAGATATGCGAAACAGCGGGCGTCAACCGCTCTACCTTTTACCTGCACTACGAAAACACCGGCGATCTGCTGGAGGAGGCGGTGCGATACGCGGAGGAGCGGTTTTTCGGTTGCTTTCCGGCAAAGCAGCAATCCATCCGGCAAAAGCTGCACACCTGCCCGCCGGAACAACTGATCCTTATCACGCCGGAATACCTGACCCCGTACCTGACCTTCATCCGGGACAACCGCCTGATCTACCGCACCGCACTTGCCAAGCCGGAACTGTGGCGGAGTGAGCAACGCTACAATGCCCTGTTCCGGGACATATTCGACCCCATTCTGGCACGGTTCCATTACCCCGCCGGGATGCGGCAGCAGGTCATGGCATTCTATATCGGCGGCATCACGGCGGTCATTGCCGCATGGCTGAAGGACGATTGCCGGCAGACGCCGGACGAAATCATCCGGATTATAGAAACCTGCATTTTCCCGCGGGAGCAGGGCATCGGATGAAGGGATGCTATATGTAAAACCACAGATTTATTTTCAAACATATTGTTAATTATTACACCGTACAGGAGACCAATCCATGCAATTCACCGACACGCACGCACACTATTTCGACCGGAAATTTGACGCCCTGCCGGGCGGGGCGCAGGGCGTTCTGAACGACCCTGCGTTCCGGGCATCGGTGCGCGCCGTTATCAACATCGGCACCAACCTGCAGAACAGCCGGGAGGCGGTCGCGCAGGCGGCGCGCTACCCGTTCATGGCGGCGGCGGTCGGCATTCACCCGGAGGACTGCCAGGTCTACCCCGGCGCGCCGGGCTGGTACGAGGGGCAGAAGCCGCTGGAGCCGGAGGAGGAGCTGCCCCGCCTGCGGGCGTGGCTCGCCGACCCGGCGGCGCGACGGCGCGACAAGATTGTTGCGATCGGGGAAATCGGGCTGGATCGCCATTGGCAGCCGGTGGACAGTCCGCGCCAGCAGGCTTTCTTTGACGGTCAGCTGGCGCTGGCGGTCGAGCTGAATCTGCCTGTCATTGTCCACGACCGCGAGGCGCACGGCGCGTGTCTGGATGCCGTTTGCCGCCACGAGGGCGTGCGCGGCGTGTTCCACGGCTTCTCCGGATCGGCGGAAATGGCAAAAGAGCTTGTCAGGCGCGGATTTTTCATAGCGTTCGGCGGGGCGCTGACCTACCGCGGCGCCGACCGCCTGCGCGCCGTTGCCGCCTCGGTGCCGCCGGATCGCCTGCTGCTGGAAACCGACTGCCCCTATATGCCCCCCGTCCCGTTGCGCGGCACCGTGAACCGCTCCGACAACATTCTCCACATCGCGCGCGTGCTCGCGCCCCTGCACGGCATGACGCCGGAGGAGCTGGCTGATATCACCAACCGCAACGCCGTCCGGCTGTTCGGGCTGGATGCGATTCTGCCGGATTTGTGCTGATTGCACAAATAACAGGCTGAAATTTCTACATCCCGCATACAAAAATATGCTTTTGTGATATTGAAAAAAGCCGCCGGATACTGTATAATGGAGATGTTACCGAAAAAGCAACCCTTCTTTATTGTTTTTTTGTATAACAGAATCTATGAATATACAGAAAGGTGTCCTCCCCTGCGGACAGCGGACTGCGCGTCCCTGCCCCCGTCGGCGGCGGATGAAGGTGAATCACTATGGCTGAATTCAATACCAAACAGATCCGGAACCTGGCTCTTCTCGGTCACGGCGGCTGCGGAAAGACTTCCGTCGCCGAGGCGATGCTGTACGTGACCGGCGCCATCGATCGTCTCGGCAATACTGCGCAGGGCAACACGACCTGCGACTATGATCCCGAAGCGCGTGCGCGCGGCTTCTCGCTCGCCGCAACGCCTGCGTTCATGACATGGAAGGACACCCGGATCAATGTCCTCGACACACCCGGTTTCCTGGATTTCACCGGCGAGGTCAGGCAGGCTGTCCGCGTGGCGGACGCCGCCGTCATCTGCGTGGACGGCAAGGCGGGCGTTGAGGTCGGCACCGAGCTTGCATGGGACATTGCCTGCGAGGCAGGCATCCCCCGTGCCTTCTTCGTCAACAAGTGCGACGACGAGGAGTGCAAGTTTGAGCGCGTGTTCCGCCAGCTGCACGCCACCTTCGGCGTTTCGGTCTGCCCTGTGTTCATCCCCGTGGAGACCGGCAAGGACGTCACCATGATCGACCTGCTCACCATGCGTCCCATCAAGTACGACGAGAAGGGCAACCGGACCGAGACCGCCATGCGCATCGGCTGGGAGCACACCGCCTCCGAGTTCAAGGACGCGCTGAACGAGGCGCTTGCCGGCACCGCCGACGAGCTGATGGAAAAGTTCTTTGAGGGCGAGTCCTTTACGCTGGAGGAGTCGGTCGAGGCTCTGCACAACGGCATCATTCAGGGCACCATCGTGCCTGTGTACTGCGGCTCGGCTGTCCACCTGTGGGGCATCGTCGCCATGCTGGACGCCATCGCCGCTTCCTTCCCGCGCCCGACTGCCCGCAAGTTCGAAAAGGACGAGAACGGCAGGCACGTGCCGATCACTACCGAGGGCGATCCCGCGCTGTTCGTGTACAAGACCGTCGCCGACCCGTTCGTCGGCAAGATGTCCTTCTTCAAGGTCATGGCGGGCACGATCGACCGCGATATGTCCCTGCGCAACCTGCGCACCGGCGTCAGCGAGAAAATGTCGCATATGTATATTATGAAGGGTAAGGAGCAGACCGAGGTGGACGAGCTTGCCTGCGGCGATCTCGGCATGATCGCCAAGCTGTCCAACACCAACACCGGCGACACCCTGCGCGCCTCCGGCGACGTCGCCTACGCCCGCGTGACCTACCCCACGCCGTATATGTGCCGCGCCATCGTGCCCGAGACCGCCAAGGACGAGAGCAAGATTTCGCAGGCGATCGCCAAGATGCTGGAGGAAGACCTCACCCTGCGGTACGAGAACAACCCCGAGACCAAGCAGATGCTGATCTACGGCATGGGCGATATGCACCTCTCCGTGCTTGCCGCCAAGCTCAAGACGCGCTTCGGCGTGTCGGTCCGGCTGGAGGAGCCGAAGATCCCCTACCGCGAGAAGATAACCAAGCCCTGCGACGTGGAGGGCAAGCACAAGAAGCAGAACGGCGGCTCCGGTCAGTACGGACACGTGAAGATCCGCTTCGCCCCCGGCGAGGAGGAGGGGCTGACCTTCGTGGACGCCACCGTAGGCGGCTCCGTGCCCAAGAACTTTATCCCCGCGGTCGAGAAGGGCTTGCAGGATGCCATGGCAAAGGGCGCCGTCGGATTCCCGCTGGTGCGCCTGCGTGCCGAGCTGTATGACGGCTCCTACCACGCCGTGGACTCGGATGAGCTTTCCTTCCGCACCGCCGCCAACCTGGCGTACAGGAAGTGCCTGGAGCTGGGCGCTCCCGTCCTGCTGGAGCCGGTCGGCGAGCTGTTCGTCACCGTGCCGGAGGCGCTGGTCGGCGATATCATGGGCGACCTGAACAAGCGCCGCGCCTCGGTGCTGGGTATGCACCCTCATGAGAGCAAGACCGGCTTCACGACCGTCGAGGCATCCGCTCCCAAGTCCGAACTGGCGGACTACCCCATCGCACTCCGCGCCATGACGCAGGGGCGCGGCTGGTTTGATTACACCGTTACCGGCTACGATACCGTTCCCGCCAACGTGGCAGCCAAGGTCATCGCCGCCCTGCAGACAAAGTGATGACCTGATCCCTGTTGAAATCCCCCGGGCTGTCGCGCGACCATGCGCGGCAGCCCTATGCCTTTTTGAAGCCCCCTTTACCGACTCAGCCGCTCCGCCGCCCGGCGGAGCGCCCAGAGTCCGCCGCCCGGGATGCATACGGATGCACCCCCGCCGCCCCGCGCCAAGCCCCGTATTCCGCCGCGCCGGACGCCGCCGCGTGCTGCCGCGCCTGTCGGATTTTGCAACTTTTGAATAGTTAACGTGCCAAATCATTCCAAGGCGGCAGTTGCAGGCACGTGCGCGGCAGGAAATGCATACACTTTCATAAGCGCGCATATTTTTACACGTTTTCGCATAAGCGGCACATTTCTGCGGATATTACGCGTATAAACGCATTTTCCCGGCGCAACCGGTCGGCGCAGGATGCACAAACCAAAGCCGACGTTTTCAAAAAATATAGTCTATAAAGCAGAAACTGCAAAAAAGGTATTGCATTGGCGGGGAAAATGTGCTATAATCCATTTAATTACCCGGAACCGTCCGTTGCATAACAGATTTCAAAAGTTGCAAAACGGGCACCGGGAAGTGGTCTGCCCGTGCTGCCCCACAACTGCCGCACGTTGCGGCTGAGGACTGTGGAGATCCCGGCGCAACGGCGGCTTTCTGCATAGTATGCAGAATTTTCCGCAACCGCTGCCGGTACGGCAAACCGCCCCCCCACTACGGTATAATGGCACCCCGGTGCCGCTATATAAAAACCAAGGGAGCCTCTGAAACTTCCCCGCACGGCGAGTCGGCGGAACCTTTCCCGCCCTCATCCCGCGCCTTATCACGGAAGAAGCGCTCTGCACGCAGGTATCCGCCGGGATCGGCGGAGAGCCCGCCCGATGTTCACCGCACGCGGAACAGGCAGAGGTCCCCGGAAAATCAAACGGAGGAACACACCATGAAGAAAATCAGAATCATCTCCCTTTTGATGGCAGTTCTGATGATCCTCCCCTTTGCCGCCGCCTGCAAGACAACAGAGGGTGACGGGACTGGGACGGGGACCGGTACTTCTACGGCAACCGGCAGCAACAAGCCCGCCAAGGACGACGGTACCCTGAACTACATCAACGTGGACGGACTGACCTACGGCAAGGACGGAGACTACATCTCCCTCTATGACCTGTACGGCAAGGAAGTCACCGTCGCCGATGTCAAGCAGAACGATGACGGCGATTACTACATCGAGAAGGACGGCAAGCAGTACGTCCTCGGTCTCGACTTCCTGAGCATGGCAATGGTCTACAACTGCGGCAGCGGCAGCGAGACCGAGCAGAAGCAGGCGTATGCCAAGTGGTGGCAGTACTACATCGAGAGATGGAACAAGCTGGTGCCCGAGATGCCCCTGTACTCCAACGAGTACTACGATGTGTACAACACCGCGATCGGCGCCGTCAAGGATCATCCGACCAACCCCTTCTGGACCGTTGCAAGCGCACTGATCGACTGGACGTCCAGCAAGACCGAGAAGGATATCATCATCGGTAACTCCACTGAACTGTCCGGCACCTTCCGCTACGCCGTCTTCGGTGCAAGCAGCCCCGGTGCCGCTGACCTGGACGTGCAGAACCTGACCAGCGAGCTGGGCACTGTCGTCACCAACAAGCAGGGCGACTACATCTGGAACGCTTCCGTTGTCAAGGCGCACACCGAGACGCTGAATGCGGACGGCTCCAAGACCTTTGAGATCGAGCTGTACGACGACCTGAAGTTCAGCGACGGCTCCGCTGTCACTGCCAAGGACTACCTCGCTCTGCTGCTGGCGTTCTCCTCGCCGGTCGCGGCTGAGGCTGCCGGCAAGAACCACCGCGCCGGTCTGACGCTGGTCGGCTACAAGGATTTCGCCGCGTACACCGGCCCCGGCTCCAAAGAGGGCAAGAAGGAATTCTCCGGCGTCCGCCTGCTGGGCGATCACAAGCTCTCCCTCACGGTCTCCAGCGACTACATCCCCTATTTCTATGACGTGACCTACGCCGGCCTCTCCGCGCAGTACGCCAAGATGTGGCTGGGTGATGCCGAGATCAAGGACGACGGCAACGGCGTTTACCTGACCGACAACTTCTACGCCAAGAGCGGCGACAGCTACACCATGGCTGCGCACATCAAGGCTACCTCCAAGGATACCGACACCACCAAGTACCCCTACTCCGGTCCTTACGTGGTGGAGAGCTATGACGCCAGCACCAAGACCGCCGTTCTGAAGAAGAACACCTACTACAAAGGCAACTTCGAGAACGTGAAGCCTGCCATCGAGAAGATCGTTTACAAGAAGGTCGTCTCGGAGACACAGCTGGAGGACCTGAAGTCGGGCGGCGTGGATGTCCTGATGGGCGTCACCGGCGGCGACGCGACCAAGGAAGCGCTCAAGCTGATCGACGAAAGCAACGGCAAGTTCGCCTCTGTCAACTACAGCCGCGCCGGCTACGGTAAGCTGGGCTACCGCTGCGACTTCGGTCCTGCGCAGTTCACGGCTGTCCGTCAGGCAATCGCGTACTGCGTTGACCGTGAGGCGTTCGCCAAGGCGTTCACCGGCGGCTACGGCACCGTTGCACACGGCCCGTACTACACCGGCTCCTGGATGTACCAGGCTGTCAAGAGCAACATCCGTCTGAACGCTTACGCGGTCAGCAAGGATACCGCCATCGCGCTCCTGGAAGCCGACGGCTGGAACTATGACGCGGAAGGCAAGGAGTACACCTCCGGTATCCGCTACAAGAAGATCGCCGCTTCCGTCATCAAGGAAGCCGACAAGACCTATGCCTCCAAGGACGGCAAGTACAAGACCACCAAGGTTGGCGACTTCTACTATCTGCCTCTGGTTATCAACTGGTTCGGCACCACGCCCAACGACTTCACCGACCAGCTCGTGACCGGTTTCCAGAACAACTCCAACATTACCGCGATCGGTATGCAGGTTCAGAACACCTTCGGCGACTTCTACCCGATGCTTGCCGAGTTGGTTCAGAACGACTACGGTTCCGGTAAGTACGGCGGCACGCCGACCTACAGCGCGTTCAACTTCGCGACCGGATTCAACTCTGCCGCGTATGACTATGCATACGGCAACACCGTGGATCCCGCAATGTTTGACGACTACTCCAGCTACTACATCCGCGATGCGGCTGACATTGTGTTCCTGAAATAAGGAAGCAATTTCCGTTTGTCCCTTCCCGCCCCGTGCGGGAGGGGATCCGAAACACTGCAGGAAGGGGCTTCTGCCCCCTCCTGCATACTGTTATATGTGGGGTTTCCCCACGCCTGCGGCTCCGGCGTACGGCGTACATCGCCGCGCGAGCCGCGCCAAATGCTACTTTTGAACAACCGAAGGTTCCGCGCACATGCCGCGGCTCTGCCGGCTGGCACTGCGGCTCATGCTCTCCCGGCGCGGTTCTTTCCATGGCATAGAATCCCCCGCACACAGGCAAAATACATCGAGCCAGCCAAAATACGTCATAAGGAAGTCAGGATATGGGAAAGTATATACTGAAGAGACTGGGATATATGTTGATAGTCCTGCTGATCCTTTCGTTCCTCATGTTTCTCCTTTACAATGCCGCGGCGGGCGACCGCGCTTACGTAAAGGCGTACGGGGAAGTAAAGGAGCTGAAAAATATTACCGCCGAACAGCGCAACGCGATATTTGAGGAAACCTATCTCAAGTATAAGCGCGCCTACGGCACGGATAATCCCAGCAAGATCGTACAGTACCTGCGCTGGATGGGCTTTTACCCGTACTACGACGGGCAGTTCAACGGACTGGTGCAGGGCAACTTCGGCTACTCCGAATACTACCGCGACGATGTGCTCAACGTCGTGAAGGCACCGATGAAAAACACCATATTCATCAATATCTTTGCGACCATCCTCGCGCTCGCCATCACCATTCCGCTCGGCATTCACTGCGCGGTCAGGCGCGGCAAGACCGGCGACAAAATCATGCAGGTGCTGACCATCGTCGGGTACAGCCTGCCGCCCTTCCTCATATCACTCGTGTTCATCTGGCTGTTCTGTTCCCGGCTGGGCATTTTCCCGCCCTACGGGATGCAGACGCCCGGCTCGTCCTACACCGGCTTCCGCGCCTTCCTCGACCGGATGTACTACCTCGCGCTCCCGCTCATCGTCATGACCTTCTGCTCGCTGGGCGGCATGACGCGGTACGTCCGCGCCTCCATGATCGACGCGCTGTCTATGGACTGCATCAAGACCGCCCGCGCCAAAGGTCTGCGCGAGAAGGTCATTATCTACTCGCACGCCTGGCGCAATGCGCTGATTCCCATCGTGACGCTGGTCGTGGGCTGGTTCCTCGGAATCTTCTCCGGCTCGGTCATCATCGAGCAGATATTCGCCATCAACGGCATGGGCAAGGTCATGATCGAGGCGCTCAAGAGCAGTGACAATGACCTGATCCTGCTGATGCAGCTGTTCTACGTTCTGATTGCGCTGGCAGGAAACCTGATTATCGACATCGTATACGGACTTGTGGACCCGCGCGTGCGCGTGAATAAGTAAGGAGGGCATACCATGAGCGAAAACAACAAGCATCCCTCCGCCGGACGCGGCAGGAAGCGCGCCGGTTGGTTCAGACGCCTTTTCTTCGGCGGGAGCAAAACCCTTGCCGATGATATGCTGGAAACCGACCGCTACGGACAGCAGAAGATCGAGGACGTGGAAGTCATCCTCAGCCCCGGCAAGCAGATCGCCAAGGGCTTCTTTGAGAAGAAGTACGCGGTTGTCGCGCTGGTCGTGGTGGTGGTGATGTTCCTCATCGCGTTTGTCGGTCCGCTGTTCATGCCCAAGTATTTCGACGCCTACTCCGAGAACACCCAGCAGAGCATCTACCCCACCCTCAGCATGATGAAGATGCCCAAGGAGCTGCAGAAGGACGTAAAGCAGGTGTCCTCCTACGGTCCCTTCACGGTCGGGCTGTCCGGCTCGGGCAAGGTCTACGTCTGGGGCTGTACCCAGATCGGCACGACCGGCTTTGACGTCTCCCGCATCCCGGAGGACGTGCAGAAAGCCAACATCGTCATGGTCGCCGCCGGCATCGACCACATCATCGCCATCGATGACAAGGGCAAGATCTACGGCTGGGGCAACTATAAGCTCGGACAGTACGGGCGGTACGACGAGTTTGCGGACACCTCCTTTGTCCTGCCCATCCCGCAGGAGCTGTACGACAACGGCGTGGACGTGTCCAAGGTCAAAAAGCTGACCTGCGGCTACCAGTCCACCGCCATCCTCATGGAGGACGGCACGCTGTACGTCTGGGGCAACAAGAATGCATACAGCAACATGGAGTTTTTCGCCACCCTGAACGAGGTGGACGAGACGCTGGATTTCGTGCCGGAGCAGACGCTGCTGAAGGACATCGCCTTCACGATGAACTATATCATCGGCGTCCGGATGCCGCCGGCGGGCGGCGGACTGTACGAGCCGCTCGTGTTCGGTCCGGCAGTGCTGGAGTCCTTTGAACAGCCCAGCACCGACTTCACCAGCGTCGGCGCCAAGATCAAGTCCACGCTCCGCGAGCACGGGCAGAACGGCAAGGACGCCACCATCGAGCGCGTCTTTGCGACCGCGACCACCGTCGCCTACCAGCTTTCGGACAATACCGTCCTGTTCGGCGGTGCCTTCCAGAATCAGGAGCGCTCCTATGTCGCGCCGCCCAAGCTGGCGGAGGGTGAATACTTTGTCGAACTGACGACCGGCATCCATCACTACACGGGGCTGACCAGTCTCGGCAACGTGTACGCCTTCGGCGAGAACCTGCTGGATCAGTGCGACACCCCCAAGAACCTCAGCAAAGCGGCACACGTCTTTGCGTGCGGCTTCCAGACCTACACAACCGACGAGAACAACCGGCTGCTCCAGAAGTGGGGGCACAAGGGCTACCTCTTCGGCACGGATAAGAACGGCGCGGATATCTTCCAGCGCATCGTCAACGGCTCCAAGATGACCATGACCATCGGCGGCGTTGCCGTGCTGATCTCCACCTTCATCGGTATCATCGTGGGCTGTGTTGCGGGTTACTTCGGCGGCAAGGTGGATATCGCGCTGATGCGCGTGACCGAGGTGTTCGCGGCGATCCCCTTCCTGCCGTTCGCCATGATCCTGTCCTCCATCATGTCCCATATGCCGTGGAGCGAGAATGCCAGGATATTCCTGCTCATGTGCATTCTGGGCGTGCTGTCGTGGACGGGGCTTGCCCGCCTTGTGCGCGGACAGGTGCTGGTCGCGCGCGAGAACGAGTACGTCACCGCCGCCAAGGCGATGGGCGTCAAGGAATCCAAGATCGCCTTCAAGCACATCCTGCCCAATGTCATTTCCATCATTATCGTCACCCTGACGCTGGATTTCGCAACCTGTATGCTGACCGAATCCTCGCTGTCCTACCTCGGCTTCGGCGTCACGCCGCCGCGCCCGACGTGGGGTAATATGCTCAACGGTGCAAACAATATGACGGTCATGAACAACTACTGGTGGCAGTGGCTCTTTACCGCCCTGTTCCTCGCGGTGACAACCATCTGCATCAACATCATCGGCGACGCGCTCCGCGATGTCATGGATCCGAAGTCCAACGCGGAAAGATAGTAAGGGGGCGATAGCATGGCATTACTTGAAGTCAAGAACCTGCACACCTATTTCAAAACCAAAAAGGGCACCGTCAAGGCTGTCAACGACGTCTCCTACTCACTGGAACCCGGACGCACCATCGGCATCGTCGGCGAATCCGGTTCGGGCAAGTCTGTTTCCGCCATGAGCATCCTGCGCCTGCTGGACGACAACGGCTACATCGCCAGCGGCAGCATCCGCTTTGACGGGAAGGAGCTGACCACCCTGCCGCTGTCGGATATGTACCACATCCGCGGCAACGCGATCTCGGTCATCTTCCAGGAGCCGATGACATCGCTCAACCCGGTGTTCTCGGTGGAAAGACAGCTCTGCGAGCCGTTCATGATCCACCAGGGAATGCGCAAAAAGGAGGCACGCCGGAGCGCGCTCAAGATGCTCTATGACGTGCAGATCCCCAACCCGGAAACCGTTATGCGGCAGTATCCGCATCAGCTCTCCGGCGGTATGCGCCAGCGCGTCATGATCGCCATGGCGCTGGCGTGCCGTCCGAAGATCCTGATCGCGGACGAGCCGACCACCGCGCTGGACGTGACCATTCAGGCACAGATCCTCCGCCTGATGAACGACCTGCAGCGCGAAAACGGCACCTCCATCATCTTTATCACCCACGATCTGGGCGTCATCAACGAGATGGCGGACGACGTGGTGGTCATGTACTGCGGTCAGGTCGTGGAGCAGTCCTCCGCGCGCGTTATCTTCACCGACTGCGCCATGAGCCACCCGTACACCGAGGGACTGATGAACAGCATCCCCCGCATCGACAACATCACCCACAAGCTGGAGCCTATCCCCGGCGTTGTTCCCCACCCGCTTGCACTGCCGAAGGGCTGTAAATTCGCCCCCCGTTGCAAGTACGCAACCAAAAAGTGCCTGGAGGAGGAGCCGCCTCTGGTCGAGGTCGTCCCCGGGCAGAAAATCCGTTGCTTCTATCCCGAAAAGGAGGTGAGAAACAGTGCCGAGCACAAAAAAGCTCTTATCGATCACGAATCTTAAAAAATACTTCCCCATTGCGAAGTCCAGCATCTTTCAGCGCCAGCAGTACTATGTGAAGGCGAATGAGGATATTTCCCTGGACATCTACGAGGGCGAAACGCTCGGCATTGTCGGCGAGTCCGGCTGCGGAAAATCCACGCTGGGCAGAGTCCTGCTTCAGCTCTACGAGCAGACGGCAGGCACCACCATGTACTACGGAATGTCCCGCGCCGAGCTGGCGCCCCGGTACGTGACCGACACGCTCCGGCACGCCAAGCGCTATATCTCCAAGCTGCACGCCGCGCAGGCACGCGCGGACGCGGCATCCGCCAAGGTCAGTCAGCTGGGGGAGGCGGCGACCTTCTTCGACCTGCAGAACAAGAATCTGGCGGTCGCGGAGTACCAGACCGCGCAGGCGCACATCGCCAAGATCCTCGGCGGCTTCCTTGTGCGGGACACCGAGCAGGGCGCGGCTCTGCTGTACCGCAAGGCTCGGCTGGAGGAGCGCGCCGCCGCACTGAGCGACCGCATCCGCGACATCGAGCTGATGCTGGATGAGTCGGAGGGCGGCACGGCGGACGACGGCAAGCCGGCGAATGCGTCTCAGCTTGCCCGGCTGAAGGGCAGGTGCGACAGGCTGACCCGCGAGCGGGACGGGCTGAACGCGCAGATCCGGGAAGCGGAGCAGTCCATTGCCGCAATTAAGCAGGCGCACCGGGACGACCCGGAGTTTCAGCGCTACGAGGCAATGCTGGACGACGGCATTGACCTTGCCCGCCTGAAGTACAGCGAGATGCGCATCCTGCGCAAGGATCTGCAGATTATCTTCCAGGATCCGTACTCCAGCCTCAACCCCCGGTTCACCATCGGGCAGATCATCGAGGAGGGGCTGGTCACGCACAAGTTCTTCCGGCACGGCTCCCCCAAGATGCGCGAGCACGTGGTGCGCACCATGAAGGAGTGCGGATTGCAGGAGTATATGCTGTTCCGCTACCCGCACCAGTTCTCCGGCGGTCAGCGTCAGCGCATTTCCATCGCGCGCGCGCTGGCGGTGCATCCGAAGTTCGTGGTGTGCGACGAGTGCGTCTCGGCACTGGACGTGTCGATCCAGTCGCAGATCATCAACCTCTTGCAGGAGCTGAAGCAAAAGGAACACCTGACGTATATGTTCATCTCGCATGACCTGTCTGTCGTGCGGTACATCTCCGACCGCATCTGCGTCATGTATCTCGGCAACGTCGTGGAGCTTGCCGATGCCGCAACCGTCTTCGGAGACCCGCGCCATCCGTACACGGTCGCCCTGCTCTCCTCCATTCCGACCACCGACATGGAAAGCCTCAAGAAGGAGCGAATCCTGCTGGAGGGCAGCATCCCCAGCCCGGTCAAGCCGCCTGACGGATGTAAATTCCACACGCGGTGCTGGATGGCGTGCGACAAGTGCCGCCGCGTTCCGCCCCCGCTGGCGGAGATAGAGCCGGGACACTTCGTAGCCTGCCACTTCCCGGAGCGCAAGCTCGACGAGAACGGCAACTACCTGTTTGAAATGCCCAAGACGGAGAAAAAATCCGCCAAGGAATAACCGAAGGGAACACAAAGGAGGGCGGCGCATATGATCTGGCGGCGGCTGAAAAAGGCGACCCGTGAGCAGGAGGAGGAATTCCGCGAGCGGATGTCGGACGAGAAACTGACGGCGAAGGATCGCTTTGCCATGGTGTTCTCCGCGTTTCTGGTCATTGTGCTCCCCTGCCTTGCGGTGCTGCTGATCTTCGGACTGCTGATCCTGCTCCTGTTCGGCGCACTGTAAGTCCCGCTCCGCGTCCTGTTTCACAGAAAGGCGTCCCTCCCGTGCTTCGCGGGAAGGACGCCTTTTTTCAGGGAATACGGATGTGGGGGGAATCGGTGCAGATACGGCTGCCTTACAGCACCTTTGCAAGAAAGGATTTCAGCCGGTCGCAGTGGGGCGCTGTGAATATCTCCGTCGGGGTGCCCTGCTCCAGTATCTGCCCGCCGTCCATGAACAGGACGCGCGAGGCGACCTCGCGGGCAAAGCCCATCTCGTGCGTGACGCAGACCATGGTCATGCCGTCCCGCGCCAGCTGCTTCATGACGTCCAGCACCTCGCCGACCATCTCCGGATCCAGCGCGGAAGTCGGCTCGTCAAACAGCATGACGTCCGGCTCCATGCACAGCGCCCGCACGATGGCAACGCGCTGCTTCTGCCCGCCGGAAAGCTGGTCGGGGTAGGCGTTCGCCCGGTCGGCAAGACCGACCTTGCCGAGCAGCTCCATCGCCTGCTTCTCGGCTTGCTCGCGTGTCTTCCCCTTGAGCTTGATGGGCGCGAGTGTCATGTTCCGCAGAACCGTCATGTGCGGGAACAGGTTGAAGTGCTGGAACACCATCCCCATCTTCTGCCGGTGCAGATTGATGTCCGCGTGCCGGTCGGTGATATCCATGCCTTCCATAAAGACCGATCCGGCGGTGGGAATCTCCAGCAGGTTCAGCGAGCGCAGGAGCGTGGACTTGCCGGAGCCGGACGGTCCGATGATGACCACGACCTCACCCCGCCGGACGCTCAGGTCGATGCCGTCCAGCGCCTTGATTTTGCCGCGCGCGTAGTAGCGCTTCAGCCCCTCGACACGGATGATGACGTCCTCCGCACCGGCAGGCGCCTTTACATTCTCGGTTTCAGCGTTCACTCTTGCGCAGCCTCCTCTCCAGCTGACCGACCAGCGAGGTCAGCAGCATAACGATAATCAGGTATACCAGCGCGACGGCGATCAGCGGCATGAATGCCGAGAAGGTACGCCCGCGAATCAGGTCGCCCGCCTTGGTCAGATCCATGATGCCGACGTAGCCTGCCACCGACGTCTCCTTGAGCAGGGCGATGAACTCGTTGAGCAGGGCGGGCAGCACGCTCTTGAACACCTGCGGAATGACGATGTACAGCATAGTCTGGACGTAGTTGAAGCCCAGCGACCGTCCCGCCTCAAACTGCCCGTTGTCCACCGACATGATGCCGCCCCGGATGATCTCCGCGACGTAGGCGCCGGAGTTGATGCCGAACGCCAGGGTTGCCACCAGAATCGCATTGCGCGACCAGGCAAAAATGACGAAATACATGATGAGCAGCTGTACCACGACCGGCGTTCCGCGGATGATGGCAAGGTACACCCGGCACAGCCAGTTGAAAAAGCCGAACAACCGGTACCCGAACCCGCCGTGCAGCGCCAGCATCTCCCGGTTCTTGTCGTAGGACGCCCGCACCGAGGCGACCACCACACCGATAAGCAACCCCAGCAGCAACGCCACTGCCGTTATGCGCAGGGTATTGCCCAGTCCCTGCACCAGCCATTTCCAGCGGTCCCCCTCGATGAAGTTCAGGACAAATTCTTCCCGGAACTTCGTGAACCATGCCTGCAATCCTGCCGCCAGCTTGTCAAACCATGCCATAGGCATCTCCTTTTCGCTTTGTATTCCGGAATGCTCCGGCTGTGCCGATCCGTTTCCCTGACACACAAAGAGCCACCTGAGGAAGGATCGCCCTCCTCAGGTGTGCCGCACGTGCCGCAACTTACTTGTCGGCGGGGATGTACTTGCTGACGATCTTGTCGATGGTGCCGTCCTTTTTCAGCTCGTCCAGCGCCTTGTTGATCTTCTCCAGCAGCTCGGTGTTGCTCTTGCCGACCGCGATGGCGTAATCCTCGTTGGTGTACTCCGTATCCAGGATCTTCAGCCCGCTGTTGGCTGCCACGAAGGACTTGGCAGGCTCCTTGTCAATGATGACGCAGTCCAGCTTGCCGGTCTGCAGTGCCTGCACGGCATCCGCGCCGTTCTTGTAACGGGTGACGGCAGCCTCGCCCCAACCGCCCTTCTCGGGCGTATCGGAGGCGTACAGGTCACCGGTGGTGTCCTGCTGAACGCCGATCTTGGAGGAGGTGGTGATGTCGGCCGGGGACTGGATGGCGGAGCCTTCCTTGACTATGACAACCTGCACGCCGGTGGCGTAGGTGGTCGAGAAGCTGACCTGCTTCTTACGGTCCTCGGTGACGGTCATGCCTGCCATGCCGATGTCGTACTTGCCGGACTCCACGCCCGCGACGATTGCGCCGAACTCAACGTCCTGAATCTCCAGCTTCATGCCCAGCTTGTCGGCAATCGCCTGCGCCAGCTCCACATCAATGCCGGCAAACGCAGCGCCGTCCTTGTACTCATAGGGCGGGAAGTTTGCGTTGGTCGCCATGACCAGCGTTTTTTCCTTCTCCTTGACGCAGGACGCGAACAGCCCGACCGTGCTCAGCGCCATGACCAGCGCCAGTGCTATACAACAGATACTCTTTTTCATGATGGTTTCTCTCCTTGCAGTTTTTGAATACGTTGTGAATGTTTATGCATGTATTATACCACGGTGTTTCAAAAAATGCAATAGGCAGGTTTCACGAATCGCGGTATTATTTTGCGATTCTTTTTGCGCGTTCCGTTTATATACCGGGACTTTCCCGGCTCGTGCGGTGGCAGGCAGCAGCAATTCCCTCCGGCAACGGCTCCCGTGCCGGAGGGAATTGCTGAATATTCATGCCGTATGCAGGGCAGCCTTACGGGTGTCCCCCGGTCAGGTATCCTCCCCGTCCCCCGGTGCATCCGGCGGCAGGATTGCGGCGGTTTCCTCCGCCGAGGACAGCTCCACGGATTTCAGCTTGCGGTTGATTTGTCGCGTCCGCACGCCGACCAGCTTGTCCAGCTCCTCGCCGGTCTGCCGGATGCGCGTCTGCGCCGCAGTCAGCGCGTCCTCAAAGGTGCCGAACTCCTTCTTGACCGCGCCCAGCAGCTTCCACACCTCGCCCGACCGCTTCTGGATTACCAGCGTGCGGAAGCCCAGCTGCAGGCTGTTGAGCAGAGCCGCCAGTGTGGTCGGTCCCGCGATGCTGACATGGTACTCCCGCCGGAGCTTTTCCGGCAGTCCGAGGCGCACCGCCTCGGCGTACAGCCCCTCCGTCGGCAGGAACAGGATGCCGAAATCCGTTGTGTTCGGCGGGTCTATGTACTTGTCGCGGATATCCTTCGCCTCGCGCCGGATGGTATCAGCCAGCACCGCCTGCGCCTCGCGCACCGCCGCCGGGTCGCCGGACTCGTAGGCATCCGCCAGCCGCCCGTAGGTATCACCGGGGAACTTGGCGTCGATGGGCAGGTACACCGGCTCCTCGCCGTCTCCCGGCAGGCGCACGGCGTACTCCACCGGGTCGTGGGAGCCTTTGCGCGTGCAGACGTTCTTTTCGTACTGATCCGGCGTCAGCATATCCTCCACGATGGCACCCAGCTGTACCTCACCCAGGATGCCGCGCGTCTTGACGCCGGACAGCACCTTCCGGAGGTCGCCCACACTGCCCGCCAGCGTTTTCATCTCACCCAGCCCCTGATAGACCTCGCTCAGCCGGTCGTTCACCAGCTTGAAGGACTGCGAGATGCGCTCGTTCAGCGTCTGCTGCAGCTTTTCGTCCACGGTGGCGCGCATTTTTTCCAGCTGATCGTTGTTTTGCGTCCGGAGGGAGGAGAGCTGTTCGTCCAGCGTCTTACGCATCTGCTCCTGCGCCTTCTCGCTGCCGGCAGCCATCTGCGTGACCTGCTGTGTCACGCCGTCCAGCCGAATCCTCTGCCCGTCGGTCAGCGCAGCCATCTGCTTTTCCTGCGCCTCGGTCAGCGTCGTCATCTGCCGCGTGACGGTGTCGCTCAGTGTGCCGATCTGCTTATCCAGCGTGCCGGTCAGCGTCCCGATCTGCCGGTTCAGCGTGTCGGTCAGCGCCGCCAGCTGCTGTTTCTGCGCCTCCGCCGCGTCGGACTGCGACTGGCGCAGGGTGTTGCCCAACCGGGTAACCGCGTTCTGCACGTTATCCCCCGTTTCCCGGCGGCTGTCGCCGATCTCCCGGCGCAGTGCCTGCACGGCGGCTTCGCTCTCCTTCCGGAAGCTCCCGGTCAGCTTTTCCTCGCTCCGGAGCAGGTCCTCCGGCGTCACCGCTGTCACCGCTGTTGCCTGCCCGTCCGTCCGGCGGCGCAGGTGCAGGATCAGCAGAACCGCCACCGCCAGCAGTCCGACCAGATTCAGAATGCCGAGTATTTCCGAAACTCCCATGCATGGCTCCTTTCCGTCAGCTTACTGTCCGCGCCCGAAATACCGGGGGTTGCGGGAGGCGTAGTGCAGGATATGCGCCGCACAGGTCGCGCCCTCCGCAAAGGTCAGGTTGAATTTGGCATCGTCGTTGACGCGCGTCAGGCGCAGAACAACCCGGTTGACGCCCTTGCGGATCCTGACGTGCTGGACGTGCAGGTTTTCGGCATCCCAGCAATCGCAGTCCGCGCTCTCGCAGATCAGCTCCCCGTTGATCCACAGGGCGACCGGCGCACTGTGTCCCAGCTGGACGCAGACCTCCTCCTCCGCCGGGGAGACCAGCTCCCGCGCAAGGTATATCACAGCAGGTCCCCGGAAGCCGCAGATATCCTCCATCCGGAAGCTGTCCTGCCGCTGGGAGAACAGCGTCTCCTCGTACTCCGTTGCGGCGTCGGGATCAAGCGGCGTGAACAGTTCGTCCGGCTCCCGGTACGGCGTGTGCGTATCCACCGCGAAGTTCAGGTGGAAGCGCCGCACGATGTCGGTCGGGTCTCCCTTGTAGCCGGGATCCTGCATCAGGTGCCAGTAGTTGGGGACTGCCAGCAGCTTCTCGGTGGTGCAGATCGGATCGGTGCGCCAGATGGGACCGACCGCTTTCCACGGCGTTGCAGCCGCCAGCCCAAAGCAGTAGGCGCCGGTATAGCCGCCCGCCGTGAAGCGCACGGTGTAGGTGTTGATCTCCGGCAGCTCCTCCGTGTCGCCGGGGCAGGTAATCAGCACGATGTGCGCATCGTCCGATTCCGGCTCCAGCTCCAGATGCCCCCGCTCGTCACAGCCGGGGCCCTCCACGGTGAAATCCACCGTCAGCGGCGCATCGGTGCGGTTTTCCATCAGCAGGGCGACGCTGCGCGTTTCGTCCAGCCCGATGGACGCATCGGGGCGCCCGTCCGCGCCGTTCTGGTAGATGACGCTGAGCGACAGCGGCGAGGGGTCACGCTCGAAGTCGTAGTGCTTTTCGGGAGCGCCCTCCAGCATACCGGGGTTGAAGGCACAGCCCAGCCATGCCACGTCCTCGGCAAAGTCGCGGACGCTGTCCGAGCGGCGCTCGGAGCGCACGCCCAGCACGAAGCGGGTGTCGCCCCACGCATACGCCCGGTTGAGCGACTCCGCACCGCGGATGATGCCGATGACGGCGCCCGCCGTCGCGCAGGTGCAGTCGGTGTCAAAGCCGCAGTTGAGCGCGTCCATGCCGGTCTTGATGGGATCCAGCCCGCCCTTGAGCAGAGCCGTCAGCGTGATGCCGATGTTCTGGAACATATTGGTGCAGTCGGGATGCCCGTACCGGAAGAGTATCTTGCGCAGGATCAGCTTGACGTCATCGTACCGCCGGCACAGCGCGACCGTGTCCTCCACCAGCTCGCGGAAGCGGCACTCGTCCGGCACGGCGGCAAGTCCCGCATCAATCAGCGCGTACAGGTCGCAGGTCTGCTCGTCCACGGAAAACGCCTCCGCCTCCAGCGCGGCAAAGAAGCGCTCGGCGTACACGGACTCGCCCCAGTGGTCAAGCACGCCGTCCCGCTCGGAGAAGTCGGCGGCGCGTTCCGGATCCAGCGGTGCCAGGCAAGCCCATATCTCGGAGCGGATGGGACAGCCCATGCCCTCGGTGTAGTAGTCGTTGCAGAAGGAGCCCGACGCGGGGGCATGGATGCCCCGGAGCCAGTTCTTGCGCATGATGGCGTACTCGCCGGGGGAGTAGTCGCAGTGCGTGACAAAGCGCTCCAGCAGTTGGTCGGAGGTGAAGTCAGGTCCGTACTTCTCCGCCACGTCCAGCCACAGCACCTGCAGGTCGAGGTCATCGTTGGGCAGCATGGTGTTGATCATTTCGGGGCTGAAGGGCAGCTCCAGCGGCATCTTGATGCCCTCGTAGGGGGCGCCCAGCGTGCCGATCACGGTCTTGCCCAGAAAGCAGCCGTATACCTTGTCGAGATACTTCTCATAGGAAAGAGTTTTCATAGGTGTTTCCTTTCGCGGTCGGGGGGAGTGTGCCGCCCCGTTGATTATTCTCTGTGTCCCGGACAGCCGGGACGGGCGGGGGATGCCGCATGGTCAGGGGAAGTGCCGCCATGCCGTCACCACGTAATCCCGTTCCGGCGCTTGAACCGGCGGATGATCGGGCGCTCGCACAGCCGCTTGAAGCGGAAGAACAGCGTGGTCTTATCCTTGATGGGCGGGACGATCAGCACGCGCAGTCCCAGCCGCTTGCCCGCCAGCGCGTCGGTCAGGAGCTGGTCGCCCAGCACCACGGTGTCGGTGCGGTCGGTTCCCAGCTCCGCCATGGCGCGGCGGAGGTTCTTCCCGCCCGGCTTGCCGCTTTTCCAGTACCCGCGGACGCCGAGGGAGCGGCTGAAGGTCTCCACGCGCGCGCGGTCGTTGTTGGAGATCAGTGCCAGCCCGATGCCGGCGGCACGCAGCTCCGCCGCCCACGCGAGGGTGCGCGCATCCGGGAGAGCCTGCTCGTAGGGGGCAAGCGTATTGTCTATGTCCGCCAGCACCGCGCGGACGCCGAGACTCCGGAGGTGCGCCGGTGTTATCTCGTCGTAGGCGCGGAACATGGCATCGGGTGTCAGCCATTTGCTCATGCAAAAATCCTTTCCGGACAGGGGAACGGCATCAGTTCGCCGGTGCCTCCAGCCGCAGGAACACGCCGTCGCCGGGGGCAAGCGTCAGGGCCACGTCGCCGGAAGCCTCGCCCATATCGGCAAGCCCGGACGCGCCCCAGAGCGTGTAGCCGCTGCCGCTGCCGCCGAAGTGCAGTGTCACGGTTCCTTCCTTCTTATAGTCCATGTTGACGACGTAGTATGCCTTCTCCCCGGCGGCATTCTCAAAGCAGCCGATGACGAATCTGCCGCCCGTCGCCGCTTTGGCACCCGTCAGGTCGCCGAAGGAATCCACCAGGTAATCCCGACAGCCGTTCTTCTCGAAGTCGCGGGCAAGACCGGAGTACCCCGCCGTCATCATGCCGCGGCAGGTGTAGTCCAGATACACGCCCTTCATGGCAAGGACGCCCTCATTTACCGCCTTGATTTTGTCATACAGGGCAGTCGTATTGCCCTTTGCGTCCAGCGCGGGCGTATAGCCCCAGTTCTCGTAGGTCTCGCAGACCGTGAAGTAGGCGATGCCCTTGGAGCCGGTCGCCAGATTAAGCTGGACGTTCAGCCGGAGCTGTTCCGCGGTCGGCTCCTTGCCGCCCTCCAGCCCGGAGGACTGGATGAAGGTGTACAGCGGGATGCCGGCGGCGTTCGCCTCCTGCAGGGCGATGATGTTATTCAGCAGCATGGCGCGCAGGGTATCGCCCGATGCGAAGGGGTAGTAGTCAAACATCAGCACCTCGGGCTTGACGGTGGCGATGTAGTCCCGCACATACGTGCGGTAGTCGTTGGCGATGAGGTTGCCGGGTGCATACGTGGGCAGCAGGTTTGCGAAATATGTCATCTCGCGGTCGCCCAGCCCTGCCCGGATGCTGTCATACAGCTTCTTCAGCTCTGCGAAGTCGCCGTACGCCGGCTCGTCCTTGAGGTACACCGTATCCAGCACGTCGGCATACTCCGAGTTCAGGACGGAGTTGATGCGCTCCAGTGCGCCGCCCGCATCCAGTGCCGAGCAGTTATACCACAGCTTCATGCCCGCCTTATGCGCCGAGGACGCGGAATCCATTGTCCACAGGGGGGAGCTCCACTCCTCCAGCGAGACCATGAAGTTCAGGTGTGCGTCCGCCAGGAGCTGCCATGCTTTGTCATACGAGCCGGGCGTATTGGAGTATACCTCGCGCAGTGCCGGTGCGGGCGTGCCCCATCCGCCGATAGGCAGGAGTCTGCTCACGGTGGCGGCATACAGGGCGTCCATCTGCTCCTGCTTGCGCCGGGCGGCTTCCTCCGGGCTTTCGGTAGCGGTTTCGGAGGAGGTTTCGGTGTCGGTGGCGGTATCGGTCGCGGGGGCGGTTTCGGGGGCAGTCCCGGAGGCGGTGTCGGTTGCGGGCAGGGTGCCGGTTGCCGTGGCGGTTTCGCCGCTGCCAGTGCCTGCGCAGGACAGGAGCGGCAGTCCGGCGGCGACCAGCGTCCCGCACAGCACGAGCGTCAGGATTCGGAGCCTCTGATGCCTTCTCTGATTTCTCATGATTATAATCCTCTCGATATTTCACTTTTCATGGGACAAGGCTGTCCTCACCGTAGCATTTTACCACATATTTTTCCCGATTGCAATAGTTTTGCGATAAAAATAGGGGGTAAGTTCTGCGGTGTGCGGGGTGTGTGCCCCGGCGGGGGCTTGCCTCAGCATTGCCGGCTCGGCGGGCGTCAGCGGTACCCGGCGGGGGCTTGCCTCAGCATTGCCGGCTCGGCGGGCGTCAGCGGTACCCGGCGGGGAGGCTTGCCTCGGCGTTGCCGGCTCGGCGGGTGTCAG